>JAABUT010000290.1_pt1 | contig 90390 bp, 82 predicted proteins | sample 5559281 | NCBI WGS metagenome assembly JAABUT01 (sample SAMN10711880, study PRJNA513359) | rock metagenome | isolation source: Antarctica rocks | place: Antarctica: Victoria Land, Ricker Hills nord | collected 2016-01-04 | reverse complement strand
TAGATCTGCAAGCGCTGCCTCAATTGAAGCCATATTGAATTTGTAATTGATTTTTGAAGAAAGATGAAAGTAGTAAAGTGGGGTGTGCACGGGACCGGAACGTGCATCGGGCCGGGAATACTCCTATCGATAAACGAATTCCTCGAAATGGAAGAAAACTGCTTTGCCATATTCGCCGTTGTTAAATACATTGAAATGCCGAAATCTGTTGGGAAAACCCGCAATGGCGCTGCAAAAAGCAGCCCCTATGCGCATGCTGCTGTCAAAACCAAGGCAGCTAACAATATCTTCAGAATGAACACAGATCTCGGCCAGCATGTGCTCAAGAATCCAGGTGTAGCCCAGGCTATAGTTGACAAAGCCGATTTACGAGGGAGTGATGTCAGCTACTGCATCTTATATCTTACATCTACCGACTAATGCTGGTTTGTTTAGGTGGTTCTCGAAGTAGGTCCCGGTACTGGTAACTTGACAGTCAAGATCCTAGAGAAGGCGAAGAGAGTAATAGCAGTTGAGCTGGATCCTCGAATGGCAGCTGAAGTTACCAAACGAGTGCAAGGCAAGCCAGAGCAAAAGCGGTTAGAAGTTCTGCTCGGGGACGTGGTTAAGACTGATCTACCTTACTTTGATGTTTGTATAAGTAATACGCCGTATCAAGTATATGTTTCAATAATATTCCCTGATATCTCTACCTTGAGCTCATAGTTTTTGCTAGATTTCATCGCCTCTTACATTCAAACTACTCGCAACCACGCCAGCTCCTCGGATATGCATACTAATGTTCCAAAGAGAGTTTGCCATGCGTCTTTTCGCGAAGCCTGGAGATCGGCTGTACAGTCGATTATCAGTGAATGCGCAAATGTGGGCAAAAATAGATCATATCATGAAAGTCAGCAAAAACAACTTTAAACCACCACCAGCGGTTGAGTCGAGCGTTGTCAGGTTAGTGCCTAAAACACCAAGACCGCAGATCAGGTATGAAGAATGGGATGGCCTGTTACGCGTGGTCTTTGTCCGGAAGAATAAGACGCTCAGGGCGAGCTTTTTCGGAACCACGAGTGTTATGGATATGCTGGAGAGCAATTATAGGACTTGGTGCGCGCAGAATGACATTCCTGTCGAGGATGGACCCTCAGAAGGCGGCGACCATGATATTATGGAAGTCGAAGCTGATAATGAAAACGAAGAGGAAGAGGAGTGGGACGGCATCATGGATATTGACGACGATATACCAGCATTCTTTAAGGAGCAATCAGACCTCCAAGCGAAATTACTTAATGGCAGAAACACCAAAAGGCGGAAAAAGGGCAAGGTTGCGGAGCTGATAAGAGAGAAGGTTCGAAAGATACTGGAAGATGATACTGAGCTAGCTGAGAAGCGCGCCCGATCCTGCGATGAGGGCGACTTTCTCAAGCTGTTGTGGGCGTTCAATAGGGAGGGCATACATTTCAGCTGAAATGCCAACCTAATTGTTGGGATCTGAACTTAGCAGGGCGTTGGGGTTGATGATTATGCAATTTACATCAGACCTTTACAGCGTTGGTAAAGGACCTCACAATTACCATGACATTACGTGAGCCTTGAGGGATCCAGGTTGAGATCTTCTGACACAACGGGCAATAAACATCATGTATTCGTTCTGATATGTGTGGACGATGGAATGACATGGTATTAGTATTATGCGAGACTATTTGAGATGAGCGCTAGATCCTCTGAAAAGGCTTTGCCATATGTATGCCTCGCTCAGCAAGAGCTCTATGTCTTTTTCGGTCCAATCTCGTGTTGGTAATGCTTGTAGAAACATCATGACCTCCTTGAATGTCGTTAGTTCTATTTCCCTGAAAGAAATTGTACGAACTTACCTGAAAATCCATCTTTACAAGCTGCTCAGACCATTTGACCAAGAAAGCCGCGCACACATACAAATGAAATTCGGAGAACCCCTGCTCTTCAGCCATGTAGGTGTCCCACATACGTATTGTGTTCTTTACTGTCACTTCTCGCATTAAGAGACAATTCATCCATCGAAAGCTGAATTGCATAAACTCAACGCCCTCATTCTCGAGGTGCTTTGCTAAGCCAGAATCAATGCGCGTAGTGAGATCACGGAGGGCCCCAACCTGCCGTACGATGCCAGGTTGAGCAGAAATGTAGTTATCTTGAATGCCATCTAGTAATTTTGTGAGGCACCAGAATGCATCTGCTTCTACCGCATCGAGTACGGGCTTCGGCAACTGCCCAGGATCCATACCACTTTCGATATTGGCGTCGGTAATGTAGCTGCCGAGGAATACCTGCCAGAACGGGGTCACTAAATCATTTATGCCTTGAACATAGCCACTTGCAGGATGTCTGATCGCCCAGACATAGAGAATCCGTTCTAGTGATCGCTGGGTTGCTTCATAACTATAGAGCTTAAGGTGAGGACTCGTTCGTGGCACGTCAATGGAAATTTGATGCCAAAGTGCTTCATCAAGCCCTCGCCCACGCGATTGGCTTTTGGATGGGGTTTTCGTGCCGATTGCAGTGGAAACAGTCGTTCCTCGTTCAAAGGCTTGCCGGACCCCGTCAAGATACTCTTTCCGCTTTCTTTCCAAAGTCGCTACACGCCGCTCGCTACTAACCGGCAGGTAACCCAAGAGCAACTGCCACGACATCGCCCGCACCTCTGCGGGTATGCCGGACCAAGATGAGTCTCTTAGGTCGGACAACGATATTGAGCTTGCCTGGAGGATGCGCTTAAATTTGTTGATGCGTGATATTCGTGTTGAATGGGCTTCGGCTTCCTTTGGGGTTGCATTCAGAGGCATAGGAGGATGGCTGATGAGGTGGAGTGAGTTTGCAGGATCTGACGCAGAAGACTTCAGCGTTGATTGTCAAAAAGCGGTAGAAAGACAAACCACGAAGAATGTCTTTATATTGGGGTCTTAGAATCTTGCCCTCACTCTTTTTGGTTGTGGGATAGTTTGGAGGCCCTCGTTCTTCGGCAATGTCTGAGCTATTTGCTATTCCTTGGCCAGATAGAGACTCTGCACTTAAGCTAGACAAGCCATTGCTACTCTTGCCATGACCTCCACCCGGATCGTTGATCTTTTTGGTCTGTATTCTTCTAGCTTCCCTTCGCATACTCGTTATACTCGGAAGACCAAACTCGTCCTCATCTGGATTCTCGTTGTACATGTACTCCTGTTCAATATCCTGATCATCATCATCATCATCTTCCGCAGTCCAATCATTGTTTGTGTGAGACAAAAATTGCGTGTAAGTGCGTCGAGTAGGAGGGGATGACAAGGCGGAATTGGGTCTTAGAGGGGGTGTATGGGTACTACGGCCGAAACTTTTCGATGATGAATTCGGGGTATGGGGTCTCGATATGGAAGGCGTCAATGATCTATGGCCTCCTATTAGCATTTACCCAGTACCACTGTGGTAAGGAGACCTGCAAAGAATCGAACTTGAGCAGGTCCGCATGCGAATACGAAGCCCCGACCACAACATTAGGATCATACGAGGTATGTCTGACATTTGCTGGACGATTACGCCAAAAGGCTGTAGAAGGTTTGCTGCATTCTAATTAGTGGGACGGCCCCGTCAGAAGAGTAGAACACATACTCGGAGGAGTCTAGGCATACCCAACCATCAGTCAGCCAAATGTATCAGATTCAGGCAGCTATGCGCGAGCTCGTAGGTACTTGGTCAACAGTAGAGTACGAACCGACCTGGACCATCTCCTTCATCGTTGACACTGTCAGCCTGAATGGTACAGGTTTAGACAACCTAAAGTCTGCCTACCTGCTGGGGAAGCTTCTTGGAGGCCATTGTGATAGTTGTTCGTCTGTACAATATCAAGGCAAAACAAAGACCAGAATGCTTCCCGCATACGTTCAAATGCTAGACGAATGGCAAGTCTCAATGTGAGGCAGAGCGTCCAAACGCGGACTAGCGGCTTTTAGAGTCGCCGCATTTAAAGCTGAAGCACCTCTCTTCTCTACATCTTCACTTCAACCTCGAACACATCCACCTCGACACACACCTCTCGACACACCTTCAGGTCCTGGAGAACAAATATTTGGATCTCTAATTACCCTTGTACTTGAATTCGTTCGTACATAAATATAAGAGACGTCGCAAAGTTGAGCTGCAAGCTTTGACTACAAGCCGACCGGGCTTCTGAGGTTTCTTAGCCGTGACTTTTCCTCCCTAATCACTAGCTACTTACAGCGGCAATGACGGAACCCGAAGAACTCGACGAGGATCTCTTTGCTGACCTGTAAGTTATTCATGATAAAAATCCCAGCGCCTCCTTCCCAGTACCCACGTTTTCCCCTTTGTCTTCTAAACCCGCTCGCAGTTACGATGGAGACGAAAATGCGACAAAGGAGTCGGCCTCGACTCAGGTAGAGGCATTACCCGAGCCGATGGAAACTTCAGCGATCAATGGAAACATCGGAACCCACGATGAAGTGAAACAAGAGAACGTTAAACAAGAGCAAAGCAGCATACCTGATCACGGCCAACACGCATATGGTAGCGGCCAAAATGGGAATGCCGGATCATCGTGGAACGATGGACACGGTAATGGGGCCCAGGGTAATAGTTACGGCGACGTAGCTGTAGAGCCAGAACAACATGGTATTGGCATAAAAGAAGATGGGTAAGTTCACGTTGGCGAAAATTTTCTCGTTATTTTAAAGTCCCACCCCCTCTATATGTTCGCTGCTTCTGGTCCTAAGTTTGAAGCTCCCGAGCTTCATTTTCGGAAAGCAATTACCAGGATGATTAAGGTTCGAGGGCATGGGATGCCCTCGGGGATGAGTCCGTCTTGCATTTGAGAAGCGCATGCACGAAGGTGTCGTGGCTCTGTCACTGTGGACCAAGTTCATGGCAGCCTGCGCTGTCCATGACCTGGGGAGATAGGTTCACTATTCGGTCATCAAAATAAATCTGAAGGGGTCGAGTGTTCCTACACGGAAAACTGATGGGTGAAGTTGATTTGAGGACCACTGGGTACAAAAAAGGTGGTGCGGAGACACTCTCGCGATGTGGCTGTTCTGTTGAGCTTGGGTACGAGATCGACTCTGCACCACAGAAAATGAGAAACTAGGTGAATCGCAATTTCGCGAGGGTTTGGCTCTCTGAGCAGAAAACAAGCTGGATAGGTAATCACCGTGCATACCACCTGGGAAAGCGACTATAGAACTACTGCTACTCCATAGCTTATTGTCGATATCATCTTCATAGAGCAGGGCAGAAGACAGAGGTCTATGTCACGCTTAGCCCTCAGCGAAATATGGCACTCGAACACTAGCATACGACTTTATAGAAAAACACGAATCTCCCGCACGCACTTTGACCAGTCCTTGTACATACGCCTGTGCATGGTGTGCTGGCCTACTGCCCGTTCCTTAATTCAGATAGCAAAGGGAGGACGTTGCTCACGAAACCCCTTTGGAAGCCCCTCGGCTTACCCACGACGCATTTCTCTGAGACTCCCTGGCTGAACACAAATTCGGTGTGGAAACCTGGTGGCTACGCGTATTGCTGGCTATAGTTCTCGGATTCGGTATCTTAACTAAATCACGACAACAGTCCGGACACTTCATCAGTTGAATTTTGTTGATTTCTCGCCTTGATTGTCTTCATTCTTTGTTTTGAGATACTTACAGCGATTCTGCAATATTGTTGTTCAATGCTGATGATTGATCGAATAATGTAGGAAAATGTTCATAGGTGGACTAAATTGGGAAACAACGGATCGTGCGTCAACCCTAATTCAATCCTCGCTTTGTAGATTGGGCACATGCTAAAATCTTTACCCCTATTACAGAATCGTTGAAAGAGTACTTCTCGAAGTTCGGCGAAGTGCAGGAATGCACCGTTATGAGAGACGGGGCTAGCGGGCGTTCGCGTGGATTTGGATTTCTTACATTCAGAGATCCGCGGACTGTCAACGTGGTGATGGTCAAGGAGCATTACTTGGATGGCAAGATTGTAAGACCTTCAATTTCAACCTCATCTAAAGCCCCCTCAAGACTTCTTTTTCGTAGTTCTGAAAGCTCACATTCTTTGCCATTTATTAAGATCGACCCCAAACGGGCTATTCCCCGAGACGAACAGGAACGCACAAGTAAGATATTCGTTGGAGGGGTAAGTCAAGATGCGAACGAACAAGACTTCAAGGAGTATTTCATGCAGTTCGGAAGAGTTGTTGATGCTACACTCATGATTGACAAAGATACTGGACGACCACGCGGTTTTGGTTTTGTCACCTTCGATAGTGAGGCAGCGGTGGATGCAACTCTACAAGGCGATCTACAGATTCTGGGAAAGCCGATCGAAGTCAAGAAGGCCCAACCTAGGGGAAATATGCGCGACGAGGAAGAAGCGGCAGGTAGGGGAGGACGAGGCGGCCGTCGTGGCGGTAGAGACAATGACAGATTCCGAGACAACGACCGTGGCAATTTCGATGGTGGTAACGCCAATAACCAAATTCAGAACCAGAATCAGCAGGGTGGCCAGGGCATGTCCAATGGCATGACCCCCCAGATGATGGCACAGTACTGGCAGAAAATGCAACAATACTTCGCCACTATGCAGCAACAGATGGCAGCCGCCGCCGCGGTTCAGAACGGAGGCATGGCCGGCCAGATGGGCATGGCGGGGATGAACCCAGCCATGATGCAGCAGATGCAAGCAATGCAGCAAATGAAAGCTATGCAAGTTATGCAACAGCAAATGAATCAAAGTCAGGGTTCGCAGAGTCCACTTCCACAGAGCCCCGGAGCACAAGGCATGAATCCGGCTATGATGCAACAAATGCAACAGTTTCAGCAAATGCAAATGCAACAGCAAGCGCAAGGTGCAGGAGGCTTTGGCGGACCAATGAATGGAGTGCCTCCGATGAATGCCAGTCCTGTAGGTGGAGGTCCAGCGATGGGAAACTTTGGTGGTGGTGGTGGTGGTGGTGGAGGAGGAGGAGGAGGGGGAGGGGGAGGAGGAGCCCGTAGAGGTACTCCTGGATACAACGCTCAAGACCAACTGCTCTTCGAGCAACAAAAATACGAACAACAACAGGCTCGCCGGGCTGCCCAGGAGGTACAGCAGATGCAGAACTACCAGCAGGGTGGTCCGACCTCATGGGAGGGCATGTACGACGACGTACCACAGCCGAACATGGGAGCTCAAGGAGGGATGGGCCGGGGTGGAAGTAACGCGGGCAACAAGGCAGGGCAGCAAAACCGCGGCTCTCAAGGCCCTCAAAGCGCACCTCCAGCTAACGCACCAACTGGACCAAAAAACGCCGGAAAGCCTGGAGCCAACTATAGGGGTGGCGGCCGAGGTGCGGGAGCTCACCGAGGGTTCCATCCATATGCTAGGAATCAATAAGCCTGTGCGTGGATGTCAGCTTCGTCTTCGTATAGCATACGCCGTGGCCGCTTTCTATTCGTTTTCCAGCTTCTACACGTTCGGATACTCAAGAGACTAGGGTGCATTAGGCGTCTGGTAGGCGGTTTCTGAGTGCGTCCTGGCAAGTTGCACATAGCAGATTTCATGAGGGATGGCTTCTAGCACGCGCTCTCCAAATGTATTTTAGAGCTTGGCGGTGCAACTGTGATTCCAGGAGCCTTTTGATCATGTATTCTGCAGTGAATCCATAGGGTAGTCAAGAAAGGTTAGGTTACCATGTAGTAAACGTGAATCGTATTATGAAGATTCGTATTCCCACAATGCTTTGGTCTAGTTGCAACGATTTACAGTAATGGAAGAATAGGATAGTGGAAAATAAGAGGATTCACACTCCTGGACGTTTTCCTCGCATGATGCCAGCACCCAGACTACCAAGGTAGTTAATGACTTCTTAGGCACACCATGTTCAGTGAACGAAATCTGACAAAGAGGAACAGCATCGAAGGATCGAAGATACTAAAGCTGGCCTCAGTGCACACCAAGCCTCACTTGAGTAAGTTTGTTCGGATTTCCGCATGTTCTGCGAAGGCTCAAAAGTAGGTATTCCCACACCAAGAGCATGTCTGTGTATTCTCCGCATGCCGGCAAGGACTGACTCCTCGACTAGGCGCGATTACTCAAAGTGGAAGTTCGTGGTGAAAGTATCTACCTGGTATCTTCACGACATGATGAATATCCATTTTCAAGCACATGTATGACTATTCGAAAGAGAAGGAGAAAGGATACTGAAGGAAGAGCCTCGGATATACTGCCCAAAAACCTATGGATGAATTGATTTCTTCTAGCAATCCTCCAATATGCTGGCAAGGCTTTTCTGTCTCTCGGAATGGCCGAAATAAATACTCAACAATCGGGCCTGGGCTGACGCTTTACGGGGGGGCGCACCACTAATCGGAACTTACCTTACCTTAACTGTGTAGCGATCCGAAACGGTGGCTGGCTATTTGTTCGGAATTGCCGCCAACTAACCGAGTATACTACTGTATGTATGATTGGCATCAGCAGACACGAGAAAGCCTTGTGGCAAAGGGTGGAGGCGATCTGGTGTCGTGGGTGTGACCGAGAGGTGCTCGCTACTGTAACCCATGCCTGTCACCAGCGAATACACCCACAACCATCTGGCAGTTGCATGGCTCCTCGGCTGCTCATCAGTGCCGCGAGTCTCCACTGAGCTTTTTGATCAGTGAGGTGGCGATTGAGTTGCCTGTAGGTACTTACTTCTATCGGCCCTCGGCCTAGAAACAGGCTAAAAGACGGAAGAGCACACGATCAAGCGATTCAAGCTTTGATACCGAATACCGGTACGCTTTACGGGAGTGGACTGCCATTCAAGGAAACGTTGGCCCGAGCCACCAAGCCATTTGGCTGTAGCGCAATCTCGTACGTATTCTGTCCTGCTTCCTCGTGGACTTCTCTGTTACAGGATCCAGAAAGGTTATAGGACCGCCAGCCAGGAACGGTACGACCGCAGGCAATCGAGAGCTCGCCTAAGAGCCCGTTACACTGGCAACCCTACCTCAGCAACGCGACCTTCCAAATCGGAGAGGCCCGGAGGGTGCGAGTCTGCATAGAGGTCACCGATCGGTGAAAGCGCCATGCTGCTTCGAGTCCTGGTACCGCTGCACAATGTTCGGATTACGAGGAAAAGGGTGCATGTCAAGCGTGGAACGACATGCGGATCACTCACGGCACGGTCCTATTAGATTGTGCGGAGAAGGAAAAAACTCACGTCTTCTGGAACAAGTGCGACATTCCCCACTTTCTCGTCCAATGGCAGCCTTCGATTGGTGATATTTCACACCCATAGCCGAAGCTAGGGGCATGTTTATCTTGATAACGATGTGAGGGTTACAACGGTGCCTTTCGAAGAGCTGCATATAGGTCCAGGGCATGTCCACCAGGGCAGAATTCCGGGTTGCAGCAGCGCAGTATCCCTGGATTGCCGTGAGAAGATTTTGGAGATGGCGAACGAACGTACATCGACGCTGGCAGAGTACTGCTCAAGTCCCATCCCTCGCTGTGGAATTTTGTTGCTGATTACCGAAAAGGTTCCATGCTACCGAGGTAGAACCTCGTAAGATGAACTTGCAGGACATGGCTGGGGGAACTGAGGGTAAAACTTCGATTGACATGCCCGCCGCTGTTCAGGAGAAAGTCCCTGAAAACGAGTCCGCAAGTCTATCGTCCTTCGAGCCCGCTGGCGATGAGCCGACAGAGGAGGAGAGGGCCACATTGCGCCATGTCCCGGATAAGCTCCCATGGTCGGCTTTCCTCGTTGCGATTATTGAACTTGCCGAACGATTTACCTATTATGGCCTTTCCGGGCCTTTCCAAAACTACATCCAGAACGACTACCACCCTCATGATCATAACAAACCCGCTGGGGCAATAGGTATGTGTTACCGCTTCTTCTTATCTTCTATACATGGCTGGTTTATACTGACCCTTGACAGGCCTTGGGCAGGTAGGCGCAACTGGATTAACGGATTTCTTCCAGTTTTGGTGCTACGTGACTCCCATCTTGGGCGCTATCGTTTCCGACCAGTATCTGGGGAAATATAATACCATCTTCTATTTTGCATTGGTCTATCTTACGGGCGTCCTCATCCTCTTTTTCACATCTCTCCCAACGGCCATTGAACATGGAGCTGCACTCGGAGGGCTTATCGTTGCTATGATTGTGATTGGTCTTGGCACAGGAGGAATCAAGTCAAATGTCAGTCCGTTGATCGCAGAACAATACCGCAACACCAAGCAAAAGGTTCGTGTGGAGAAAAACGGGGAAAGAGTCATTGTAGATCCTGGTGCTACGATCCAAAGAATCTACATGGTATGTGCGCCAAGATATGATCCAAAGGTCAAGGTCTGACTCGGTCACTAGATATTCTATCTGTGCATTAATGTTGGCTCGTTATCCTCCATCGCAACCACCGAGATGGAGAAATGGATCGACTTTTGGGCTGCTTTCCTTCTCTGTCTATGCATGTTCATCGTTGGGATCATCGTCTTGATTGTAGGCAAGAAATACTATGTCGTGCGTCCACCAAAGGGTAGCGTCATACCCAGCGCGTTCAAAGCCCTATGGATTGGCATCATGAACAGAGGCAATATGGGTAAATCAGAAAATTCTGCAAGTTTGCGAGCGTTGTTGACATGTTGCTGACGGTTTGTATAGACGCTGCGAAACCCTCGTACCAGGACGAGTATGGCCGGAAATACAAGACGCCCTGGAATGATCTGTTCATTGATGAACTCAAACGTGGCCTTGTTGCTTGCCGCGTGTTTATATTCTACCCTATCTACTGGGTTGTCTATTCGCAGATGTTGAACAACTTTGTCTCGCAAGGTATGTACCTTCACTTTCCGCCTATTGCTAGCCGTGGTTGACATCAAAGCTTCAAAGCTGCTACAATGGAACTTCATGGGATTCCAAACGATATCATGCAGGTAAGCCAAACCAGAGCGAGAAATCTGTTCAATCCAGCATACTGATATGATGCGCTAGAACATTGATTCTCTGACGATCATCATCTTCATTCCAATCTGCGATCGCTTGCTATACCCCTTCCTACGAAAAATAGGCATACCTTTCAGGCCTATCACTCGTATCGCCATGGGCTTCCTCCTTGGTGCTCTTGCCATGGCTTACGCCGCCATTGTTCAGCACTTGATCTACAAAGCCGCGCCCTGTTACGATGCGCCACTAACATGCGACGCAGCCGGCCCTGATGGATCCATCCCGAACCAGGTCCATGTCGCTGTCCAAACCCCTGCATACCTTCTTATTGGTCTCTCGGAGATTTTCGCAAGTATTACTGGTCTCGAATATGCCTTTACCAAGGCCCCACCGAGCATGAAGTGAGTTGCCGTGACTATCTAATTATCCCCGGAATGCTCACAAATTCACAGGTCTTTTGTCATGGCCATGTTTCTCCTGCAGACTGCGTTCGGATCCGCTCTCGGAATTGCATTGGCGCCAACCGCCAAAGATCCCAAGCTCGTATGGATGTACAGTAAGTTTCCAGTCCTCTACTCTCCAAAAATGGAACCCTTACTAACCCGTATCCAGCTGGTCTCGCCGTCGCAACGTTCATCACCGCAGCTCTTTTCTGGATCATCTTCAAAAAGTACAACGCCACCGAGGAAGAAATGAACAGCCTCGAGGACGAGGGCCTGAAGGCCGTCCCTGCAGGCGAAATATCCGCTCTGGGGGGTGTCAGGCATAATGCTGTTCGTGATGGGGGCGAGACGGGAACTGCGGGCCATACTACGGGGATAGCTGTTTGAGGGGGTTGCAAGTAACCATGGGTGGCTGTATCGAAGGCTGCACCCGGCGTGTTCTCTGGAGGAGGTATTGGATAGCCCGAGTATAATTTTTCCGCTCATATACCAATTATCGCAATTTACCCAGCATACATCCCAATGGACCTTTTGCACCATGGGGAATCATGATCCTATTCAGAGGGGTACCTTGACATTAGGCTGATCACTCGAGCCAGCTGACCGTACCAATTCATTCTACTGTAGCTACCGTAGATACACAAACCTCGCCCTTCCTCACAATCAACCTCTACTAGACCCTCCCCCGTCCCTTTCTCGCTTCCCCTTCCCCTTTGACTCTAACCTGACCTTCCCTTCCCACCTTCTGCAATCACTTTCCCCCCTTTGTCCAGCCAAACCAGTTCATTACGCTCTCCACCCCCGCGATTATCCAATTGCACTACAGTAAATCTGTCAATCCCCATCCCCATCTCTAGGAAACCCAAATTATCAGAGCATGAAATTGCCTCAATACATACACCACCCTAACTCCACAATTATTCCACAGCTTTTTTTTTTTTAAAAAGTTGGCTGTGGAGCGGCATGGAGCGGAATTGGTTAGTGCAACCGCTTCTGTTTGGAGTGCTATGTATGTACGTTGGATGGTCGCTTCGTTGTGGCGCGGATATATGTGGGAGCTTATGTACCGAGATGGGAATTTTTTTCTTCCGCAAGTGGATGGATGAGGAGCTGGGGTGATGGATCGAATGGTTTGGAAGAGTTCTGTCTCAATGTGTTCCCTAGAAGTTAATCAACATCCATGATTCATAACGCAATTCCTGTCTATTTCTCGCTTTCTACTACTATCTACCTCCTCACAGCTTCAGATCCTACAGACACCTAAGCCTTCACCTCCTGCGTCTGCACATTCGTATCATTCCCTCTCCGTTCTCCCTCCCCGTGCTTAGACTGCGCCATCTTTTCCAAATCAATCTCGTCATGCTCAAGGAGCAACGCTTTCCGTTGTAGCGGACGCCGTATCCAGCAAGGCATGTACTTCAAACCTAGACCATGCCGCTAGGTAATGTCCAGAAGCGTAGTAATAGGAGGCGAATAGCCCGCGTGATTGATTAGAGCAGCCAAGTAAGTTGTGATGACACCTCTAAAGATGGAGATCTGAACCGCACTCTGTCGAAGCCTGTATGCTTCACCTCCCCAACGACTCTGAACTAGGATCATTACCATCGTTAGAAGCCATTCACGTGTTCAACCAAATTTCCCACATATGAGAGAACTTGAGTACTTATTCTTGATGCCGGTCTGATTAGCAGACATATGCTGAAGCAACGTGATCTTCCCGGCCATTTAAAATTCATTGAACTTTCATCGAGTGTCTGGTTAAATGGTAAGGTGACAAGGCCAATCGAGACGGTGGTAAGCCCCGAACACAAGAAATATAATCTTTGAACTGATTAGTGCACGATGCTTAACTTGTTGGAAGGGAAAGGATACGATACCTCAAGGATCTCACCGAAACCGAGATCACTATCAGATACTGAAGTGAGAAGTCTGCTCGGACGTTCGGGTACCACTCGCTACTGATGAGCATAAAATGCTCCGATGGCGGCTTCAAAGATACCCGGAAAGATTCGCGCGGCCAACAGGCTGTGATAGTCAGATGCAGCAGCACAAGTATAAGCACAAGCTACACCTCAGAGCACGATGTTTGTGCTGAGCCATTTATCTAAGAGGCTACTCCCGTGTAGCTTCAGTTGCAGGATTACGCCCATAACCGCAGCATCCTGGATCCCGCGTAGATAAATCGCAAATCAAATGGAGAAGTACATCAAGGAGACGTTATCAATGGGTCGCATGATAGCAGTAGAACATGATGGTTACGGCCCGCCAATTGACCTTTCGGCGCAAATTTCTCAGGTTGACACGATGGGCGTCATCGGCATTGTGGCTAACATGCCTCGGGTATGTACTTTATATGCTTCATCCAGATTCTCTGCCGGAAGATATGTGATTTTGTCGGCCGGTGGGCTGCAAAAAATGCCAGCTTCTAGCTTATCTATATTCCATATAGTGATTATGGTTCCAAAATAGATCCTTATCACAGCGCAGATGACAGAGTAGGTAGAACTTCCCAAGCAGAGGAAAAGTATGGTTTTGTTGCTCCAGGTCGTGTTTTCGCTGAGATGATTCAATGTCACTCTGGTCCCCCATTTTCCTTGCGTAAGGTAGCTCAATGCCCTTTTCCGGGAAAGGTGCCTTGCATTGCATACAGTATCCGCAGATTGCTGATCTAGATTGACGGATTAAGGGGAGAGGAAGTCTCTACCCCCGGGCCAAGCCTCCTGAGCCCTACTTCTAGAACCTGACCGCTCCCCTGGGCACATGAGACGATTACCTCGATATTACCACCACATCTCGTCGCACGACTGCCCAAAGTCCTCGTTGACCCAGAAGCGATCAAGAGCGCGACAACGGCAATTGTTATTCAGTGATATCCGCGGGTTCCGCCGAACAAGCGGGCCCGCGTGTCACGTGAGCGGTTAAGAAAAGCTCTTTGGTGATGGGGATTATTGAATTGCAAGTACACCTTGGGGTCTACAAAAATCCTTCACCATCATCACAGAATACCGCGGACTGGAGACTACATGGGTTGAGACCGGTCTTTTCGCTGTATTATCTCATACCGAGCCATACTTCTTATATGAAACCGCGCTGACAGCACTTGCTTCAACATCAGCTCGATGATACTACCTAAGCATGTGACGAACAGACTCTCCCCACCTGCCTGCTCGGCGTCAGCATCATCTACCCGGCTCTCTGGCTCTCATAATCCCGGATCCCTTCTTTTTTCAGGTGGAGACTAAGACGGACGTCTTCCACAACTCTCTTCCCATCACACATCCCGAAATAACACGCCGTGGGCGGAAGAGGAGAATACTTATAAACGCCAGATCATCATTTCCTGGGCCTTCCGGAAAGCGTTCATGGGTACGGGGAGCCGTTAAGAATCCCATCTACGATTGGAGTAAGAATCAAGCCGATGAAACACTTAGCTTAGGATTGGGCTGATTTGTTCAAGGAAGCTATAACGGATATCCTAGAGATAGCGCGGCCGAAAATTGTTTGCTTGGAGAATTGGGTACTTGACGAGGGGGGATGGCACAACGAAGAAGGGATGGTTACGTTATTTGGCGATGCAGCGCATTTAGTGAGTATGGTGCGTCTCCCCTGCCTTGTAGTCCCGCTTCACTTTTATAGTAAAAGCCATTACAAGCGTCAGAGGCGAAGGGGGCAAATCACGGTATCCAAGATGCCGCAAGTCTACTTGAAATTATCCTTTCGTCTTTTGCACCTCCCCAATTCATCCGGCTACAGCGACGCTGTAGATTGCGATTGGCGAGTATGAGGCTAAGATGTCAAAAAGGACAGGACCTGCGGTTCTGACGAGCAGGAAGGCCTACCTAGATGCTCATGACTTCAAGCAAATTTGAAAGAGTCGGCACGGCATACCGTGAAGGGTTTGGATGTCTTGGGCGGTGTTTATTGGAAACAATTAGACTTGAGGAGAGGTCTCGACGTGGTGGATGGGCTTACTGCGCGGGTGGTGTTCGTTATGTTGGCGATGGGGTCATTGTGCTTTCTGTGTTCCTCCCAAGAACATCTGGCCCTTGAATTCGACCCTGTTCCACTCCTGTAAATGTGCTCGGCCCGAGATTGTGCTTAGGCGAGGGAAGTCGACACTTTGTTCGGACGGCAAGTAGGAAAGAAATGCTGCAATCGACGATCTGACAGTACTTTCTTGGTGGTCTTCTAGAGGATCTCAGATCACATCATCGCGACTGGAAAAGGTACACTGTAATACGGTCACGTTTTCGTTGATTGGTCGAATCGACTTGCTCTGTCGTTTTCGGAAGTGCGGTCGTGTCACAAAAAATCAGGATCTCCCAGCTTGGCATGAGAGCTGCATGCGGCTGGTTACATCCGATGTTAATTCGACTTCGAGCGAAAAATTGACTTGTTCCCAGTCTTCCAATACGTCTTCTAGCTTGGCCGTTGAAGCAAGATGCTCTATTAGAAGACATATTTCTGCGCAAATGACAGCTGGTATTTCTTGCTATAGCGCCCAAAAGCCGGCTTTGCTTGATAGAAAGGTCCTTACGCTACTGTCAGGTACACAGTACAGTCTGCTTCCGGGCTTGCGCGGTTGCCGGGACCATCTGAAAAGGCACACTCATCTTCTCTCATTTCCTGCAACAACCCCGTTGTGCGTCCCCCCTGCCTACCATATCTCCCTTATTGGCTTTGGCCAGCCACATCCGAGCAATCCCAGAGAAGATCCAACGGCTGTCTACATGTTCCAATTTCCCGCTTATCTGACAGAGGTGTCAAAATGTGGAAGACTCGACCGGAACAGTTGAGATCTCCAGACCTATACCTAGTTTCAGCGTCTCACAACGTTGTGTGCGACTATGTCATTTCTTTGTCACATGATCTGAGATCACGCTCCTTTCTGGATTTGCAGAGGACTATCGCTATCCACCTTTCACTGTGGATCTATCTTATGCAGCTCTTCCCGTCGGCTTATAGGCATTTGCAAACACCAGGGATCTCAAAGCCCTGAGTCACCAGTATCGAGTGCAAGATGCATGGATTCATCGCCGAGGGACCTTGCTTCCTGGAAGACGCACAATGTCTCTTCGAGCTGACCTCTGCACACTGGGGGACCACAAGGGTCTCCTACGCTGTGCCGGCCCTTGCAAGCTGAGGCAGTATAAGATCTTCTTTCCGCTGGCTTTTTGGGTGATGTTCTACCTTTTTTGTCCAAAGCTCGTCCTTGTTGCCACCGAGCTCTAGAATTCAGTCTCTCGTTATTTGCCCAAGCAGCTAAAACTTCTGCCCGTTGAAAATGCATGTAACGAGGGTTGCTGTGTTTGGGAGGCTCCTTACTCTTGCTGCAGCCGAGCTTGGTAGGTTGCATAATCTCCTTTTCTAGGCACAGCAGAAGAAAGATCAACAAGCCCTCTTCCATTTTCTAGGCTTAGAGTTTTCTTTATTACTGTCTCAGAAAAAGCATTGTTGGTTGACTCTTGTCTACTCGATCCTCGGAGAGACTAAATGTACAACGATCCCATTGACTTCAACTTGCTCCAGCGAAACGCTTTTCGCCACGCTTCGCTCCGCTAATATAGTCACAGCTCTCCGACCCGCGCTGGTTCATCCTCGATGTGACAACGAAACGCTGCCCCCTTATCCGTACTCCTTCAGTACTGGATTTGGTGGACCTACTGGGACTGGTAGCGGAACCTTTCCGACAGGCACTGGAAGCGGGACTATTCCCACCGCTACTGGCTCTTTGGACCCCACAGCGTCATCATCTGTGTACAGCTTCACGAACTCAAGCCTAGTACCAATCAGCACAGGGACCACATCTCCAAGATCCAATTCCAGCACCAGTGCAGCAGGTACTTCTGGCAAACCGAGCTACCCTCCATACAGTTTTAGCTTTCCCACATTCACGCCTACCGTCATTAGCGGGTCACCGTCTTATCCAACTGGAGGCTCCAGCGGAAGTCTTGGTCCTATCAGCACCGGCACGAGTCCTACAGCACCTTATGGAAATTCTACTACCGTCTTTAGCCCGACAGGGTCCAGCTACACTTATAGCTTCCCAACTTCAAGCACTGGAGCTAGCGGTATCTCAACCTCTTTGACTAGCACTGTGTCCAATACCACTACGACAATCAATTCTACACAAACAATCAGCTCAATCTTAACCACAAGCAGCACCATCACCACGCCATTCCCGGTCAGCAACACCACTACTCTCAGTCCAGCGACCGGGACTTCAAGCTTCACCACCAACCTGACTAGCTCCACGGATCCAGGAAATCAGACCAAGACTCCTGTCTACCCAACTTATCCCACCTGGTCCTATCCTATCTGGTCTTTGACTTCATCGTCCGTGCCATATCCGTCCAGCGGCAGTGGGACGGTTCCTCTTCCCACCGTTGGCACCGGCACGATCGGTTCTATTACATCAATCCCAACATCTCCTACAGGTAATACATGATTTCGTCTCTCCACAGCTTACTCCCAGGACATCTCTGACACCACAACAGATACAAGCGCAACGTACTCCTTCGACCCAAGTACCTTGACGAAGAACATTACCAGTACTTCCACCAGCACAACTGAATCCTCGTCATCAACCGACCCTACCGAATCCGCCAGCAGCACGACCGAGACGACTGAAGCCCCATTCACTTACTCCTGGATCTCCAGCTTCACCACAAGCACCAGGTTCACTCCGACATATTCTACAAAGAGTATGCCGTCGGAGTACTATTACCACCATCGTCGACCTCACAAGGGGCATCATGATGTAAGTAAATTCCTCTCCATTATAATTCGTCCACCTCATTGACAATCAAACAACCTCAGCACCCAGAAGGTCCCCCAGACTTCGACAATGATGCCTAAGACCGCGGCATCCAAGGTCCGATTGCAGAAGCCAAAACCTCTTCTCAACGGACAATGATGAAGCGTCCTTTCCCCCCATTCCATACACAATAGACGCTGCACTTGTTCAATGCCACTGAGGCAACGCCACTCCTTTACCATCCTGTATTTCAATCTTCGGCATCAACGTACCTTCACTTCTACGGGAGGAAACCTTCGGATACCAGCTCTAAACCGTTGCCACAGAGAGCCTTTACACAGTAGAGATTCAATCAGAGCAGTCAACATCTTCCCTGCAAGTGATGCCCCAACCCTTTGCCTCGGACGCTCATAAATCTGCAACAAGTTCAACCGTGCCCAAGCGTAAAAGTCATGCATCTCTGTTCCACCGCAGTAGCCAGCCCTAGCTCGTTTATTCATAACCCTCTCGTACCAACTTGGGGCCATCCCTGTGATCTTAAAAGACAAAAAACTATCAAATTTGCTACATACATCATCGCTACTTGTCACTAAAACCCACCGTCACCCTTTTGCCTAACCCCATTAACCAATTCAGATTACGCTTTAGTCCCAGACCAGCCCCTCCCTTCCTTCCCACCACGACTGACAATCCCTGCCCCCCTCCTTTTTCCCATCCCCTTTCTCCCATCTCCCATCTCCACATTTCCCATCCACCGCTATCCCTCAAATCCCCCGCTTCCCCCCCTTCTCCAACTAGAAACCCCTGTCTTGGATAAACGATGGTGATCTGGCTATTGTGGATGAAGTCATGCCCTACAATGCATGCCGCTTCACAAAATTCGCAGCCAAGGGCCGAAGGAAGGAAAAAAAGGACTTCATGAGTAGGTATGTTTTTGCTTTGCTTGCTTTTTAAAAGTATGCTACTGGATGTCTATTGTAAATCCATTTGCTTTTGTTCCATCCCCGCTGCTCCTCTCATCTGCAAGCGAGTCATAGGTATGTACATGCCACTTCCCTGATCTCACACCTTGAAGCCCAGCAATAATTGCCCATTTCTAGCGGTCGGCATTTTCTGCAGGCCGGCAGGCTTAACAAACACTCCTATGGACGCCATTGCTCATCGGCCTCTGCGCCTTATGCTTCTGGTGCGCATGCAAGCCCTGGCTCGAATGCTGCTTCTCGAATTGGCTGGAAGCGCCTGGATGGAAGGGTGCCAAGTCGATGGGGTCCGAGTCCATCAATTGTTGCGTGGTGGCGCAGATGTCTGTGATGAGGCGGTCCAAGAGGTCCAAGGACATGCTTTCGCGGACGACGACGCGGAGGATCTCGGTTTTTTCTTCTTTGGGGGGGAGGGGGTAGTCTGGACGGTGGGTTAGTTGTGCGGTGGGGAGTGATTTTGGAAGAGGAGCTTACTTGGGATGATGTACTGTTTCGCGCGTAAGAGGTTGCTGACGGTTTCTTGGTGGACGTGGCTGTTCTCTTTCTTGAAATCGTCGGAGAAGCGGAATGCTACGACTGGCAGACCCGCGTTGTAATCGGCGCTGGTCTCGTCGTCTTTGCCAAAGACGGCTTCGCCTTTGCCCTTGAAGACGTGCTCTCCCTTCTTGCGGTGAATATCTGACACGCAAACATACCACCCTGTCGCCTCGAGCGCCTTACTCAACAATCTCGCATTTGCAAGACAGTTTTCCATGATATCCCTATACCCATTGAATCCCAAATGAACGAGATTGTAGTACTGCGCAATAACTTGGGCGCCTGGGCGGGAGAAATTCAGGGTATAGGATTCCTCGGTGCCGCCAAGGTAGTGCAGTTCGAAGATGAGGTGTTTGGGGAGGTAGGACTGGTCACGCCAGATGATCCAACCGACACCGGCATACACGAGACCGAATTTGTGGCCGGAGGTGTTGATGGATTTTACGCGGGGAAGTTGGAAGTTCCTGTTCAATTGTTAGCTGAGAGGATGTTGGTTGAGGGAAAAGAAAAAACCATTTGGGACCACCAACTTTGGCGTGGGTGAAGGGAGCGACGAAACCACCGCTGGCGGCATCCACGTGGATGGGAATGTCATTTCCGGTCTTCTCCTCGTAATCGTCTAGGATCTTGGAGATTTCTTCGACTGGCTCATAGTGACCGGTATAGGTTGATCCTAAAATCACAAAAATGCCGATGGTATTCTCATCAATATTCTGCTTCACGAGCTCGGGATCAAGTCTGTAAAGACTCTTCTCGCTAACGTCTAAGATCCTAGCTTCTACCTCGAAGTAGCGAGCGAATTTCTCTAGGGCGACCTGAGCATTCGAGCCCATGATTATATTGGGTTTGGACTTGTCCTTCCCCTCTGCATCACGCTTCTCCTGCCAACGACGTTTCATAGCCAGGCCACCAAGGTGAATAGCCTCCGAAGATCCCGTAGTAGCAGACCCAATGGCAGTCTCACCTTTCTGGACGCCCCAAAGATGGGAGATGATGGACACACAACGAGCATGCATAGCCATCATTGCAGGATACTCGTCAGCATCCGACATGTTCTTGGACAAATTCTCCACCATTAGAGCCTCTGCTTCCCTCTCCATGTACGTCCCCACGAAACTTGCCAAATTTAAATTTGGCCTCCCATCCAAATCCAATTCATCCTTAAGCATCTGATGCACTGAGTCGGCCGGAGCGCCTTCCTGTGAAATGATATATTTGGGGATTTCTTGCTGGGAAGCATAGCGGGAGCTGTAGGGAGTGACTGAAGAGACGGCATTTTTGGTGTAGATGTGTTTCTTGTGAGCATTGGTGGGGTCATCGTGTAGGGTTTTGATGATCTCATCCGGGTCGACCTGGAGGGGATTTAGCTTGGGTTCTGAGAGTGTTGTTGCTCGTGTTTGAAAGGTTGAAAACGCGACTCTGGATATAGCATTTTGAAGGTTCTCAAGGAACTTACGTGTCTTGCAAGAGCCATGATAGAGGTCAATTGGAAGCTTGAGAGCTCCTTGTCTTTGTGTGTAGGATATGATGGATAACAACTTCTGGAGAGTGAATTGAGTTTGGAAAAAGGGCTCAGAAACTTCAGTTGGCAGAGTCTTCAAAGAGTATGGAATTTTGATAGTGGGAGCTTTCAAAGAAAGAGATGTTTGCCTGGGTTTCGTTTTATAAGGGAAATAGTGGAGCATTCATGATGAATGTTTACATGACGAAACAAGCTTTCTGTTCCGGTGAATCCGTCGTCATGCCGAAAAGCTTGCAGGACTGGCAGCTTTACACCGGGTTGACGTGGGGAAACCAAAGCCAATAATTGAAGGTTGCTCTGGTAACAAGTTGGAACATATGTGATCTACAAACAATAAAAGTATCATCAAGAACTATATCTAGCATGCATGTACAAAAAAAGAATACCACAAAGACTATCCAAGACTCCGTGCTTCCAGTCCCAAAGATAGAACCCACCGCCTGCCATCGCTTTTGCAGATCCCCTCAAGGCCGTGAAACGTCTTCCGAGCATTCCGTAGAATCCTTCTAATTGCTTGTATCTCTTCAAATCATATTCCCCATACCCACATCACTTCCCCCCAAACTCGCGACTGATCTCGCTCCAGCCGTACTTCCAGCCACACTCATCACCCTCACCGTCTTCTTCTCCTTCCCAGGCTTGGCGGTAAGCACCTGCGCCGGGCAAACCACAATCTCCTCGTCACCGATACCGGAGTCATCTCCTCTCTTTACCACGAGAGGGAATAAAACCATGCGCACCACCGCGTGTTGAGCCTCTAGAGCATCGTTGGAAGAGGTATCGCCACTGCGCTCGTTCATGAGTGCAGCGTTGAAATACACTTTGCGGGCGAGATCACCATTGGTGTCGTATTCTGGTTGGAGTGGAGGGAGCATGACATACTCCGCACGCTGGGTACGCATTTCGATATGGAGATCCACAGCGGCACCGATTACTTTGCGGAGAGAGTCCTGGATTTGGTTGACAAGATGCGAAGGCGGTGGGAGAAACTTCGCTAGTGTCTTGTAGATTTCTTCCATGACTGCTTCGGTGTCTTGAGCGCGCTGAGCGACGAAAGCTTGTCGTCTCGATAGCAACGTTAGGGTCGTGGCTCGCCATTTGTGTACAGCCGCCATCGGCCCTACTTCCGAGAGTATGTTCTGAAGGGATTTTAGCTTTTGCCGTTGCTCACGATCCATGCCGAAGAGGTAGCGAGTGAAGATGTAATCGAAGATCATGGTCATGACCACAGACATAAAAACGTCCCGTCTCTTGACCCGGTCTGCAAGATAGCTGTCGACATCTGAGCCATCGAGGATCGCGTTCTCGATCCGGTCCACTACAACCTCATCTCTGACTTCACTCGCTAGATAGCAGGCTCTCATGTCAGAGAATTTTGAAAACCTTAGCACCCACTGCTGCACGTGCTGACAGAGCTTCTGGCATTGATCATCAAAGTAATCCTCGTCTCGGGCAATAACCAAGTCATCGCTATTCTTCGATGCCAAGATCTGTCGCTGCAGCACACGCACTTGCTCTTTGGTGGCCTCCAGTTCATCATGCACTTTCCGTAGCTCCAAATTCTTCTCTTCAAGAGCTACATTGACTTCGTGACGGACGATATCCTCCATACCAGCTGATAGTTGCGAATGTTGCTGTCTGAGCTCGTCCAGCTCTATCAGGGATTGTTGCCATTGCTGATGAGTGTCGGCATGTTCAGCTTGCAATTGACTGTAACGCTGCTCATGGTCGGCAATGCCACGACTTGTTGCTGATAACCCTTCGTTGACTTCGGTTAATTGCACAACCTGGCTTTGCAGTCCTTCAAGTATATTCTTTAACTGGTTGAGCTCGGCATCCTTCTGGCTTAGAAACGAGTCGCGTGTCTGGATTGCAATTTGATAGTTCTCGATTTCTGAATTCCGAGCATGTGCTGCTTCTTCTAAGCTCCTCTCCGCTGTTGATTTGGCGTTTTGTAACAATCGATTTTCTGATACGAGCTGATCCAGTTTGTTTTCAAGATCTAAAACTTGCAAGCTTTGTCGCCTCCGCATGCTTGGCGGTCGCGTCGGCGAAATCGGTGACTGCCCATGAACATCACCCCACCCCTCCTGTGTAATTCAGTAAGAATAACAACATACTACAATTGTTGTGGTGGGTACTCACATAAACATCGGCCATGTCCCTGACCCTGGATTTGCCTTTGTCCTTGATGGGGTCGTATGTTGAGGACGATGGAATCGCGATGTCGTGTTCCAGGTCCTCAGCCTCCAAGCCTTTAGCGAGCTTAGCTTCACTTTTCTTATTCGCCAGTCTCAGATCCCCGCTAACCCGATGGTCGACTCGTCGCAACGGTGGTGTTCCAGAAGACCGAAAGCTTTGTCCACTGACTGAACGGACCTGCTCTGGTGTTCGGATGATGGCGTTGATGCTGTCACCTGAACGAATACTTGCGCCGCTCACCGACCGACAGGCGCCTTCCCAGGGAACTGCTGGAGCAGTGGTATGGTGGCCTTGGTCTGTATTTCTGCTTCGGCTTCGCTCAAGGTCGACTGCATGCTTATCCTCGTCGACTGGAGGCCATGAAAGGCGCGCGATGAGATCGTCAGTCGAAATCAGGGTTTTCGGTGTATCCTCCCTTACTGGCGGTGATCGAACCCGTTGCTGAGAGAGAGACTGGGGACGAGCCGAACGACGGAGTGACTTGACTCCACGCTCTGGCGATCCTACGTCGGACAAATGACGGCTTTTCTTGTGCAAAGGTGACTCTTCTGGACTGTATTCCGTAATAGTGTCGAGTCTTCGTCGAGCGGAGCCATCTGGACTGAAAGGACTTCGCGGCGGCGATGTTACGTCGCTAATGATACCAACAGGACCTCCGAAGAGAGACGAGCCTGGTCCATCGTTCCTGGGGTCCGCAGGGGACGTCATGTGCAATGCGCGTTCGGCAGCAACCACAGAGGCGTGCTCGGTATGCAAATCTGGTGACAATGCCGCCAGGTCTCTTGTCGCTTCATGACTGGAGTAATCAGCAGCGATTCGGTCTCGCGTAGGAGGAGTTGGAACATCTTCGGGCCGACCTGCTAACTCCTCTCTTGTTGATGGAGAAGATTGGAAAAGTACCGAGGATCTGTCTTTCGTTGTAGAGCTTACTGGTGATGGCTCTCGTAGATCGTCGAATGACATGTCTCTCGATCGTCGATTACCTAAGTGATGACTTCCACGTTTCTCGTGGAGAGCCTGGTCGTTATTCTCAGAAACTGGACTCCTTGAACTAACGCCCTCGGGTGTGGGCCGTGGTTTGGATACATTGTGATCGGGACTCATTTGTACTGAAACGTTAAAGGGATTCTCGGTTGACGCTTTCTCGTATTGATGGCTTTTATGATGCCGCTCAAAGGGTACCACATCAAAATCTGCATCTCGTGGATCGCGCTCTCCAGTCTTCGTCTCACATTCCGCGTCCACATCAACCACTGGACTTGCTTCGGTATCCTGATAACCGCTATCTCGAACGAAACGGTGATTAGGTAGTCCTTCAGTGACAATGGGTGAATCAGAGACTTGGATCGCACTGTCTCTGTCGATATTCTGTTTTGATCGACCTCCAAAGCTTGCACCTTCTGCCCCGGTATCACGTGGAACCTGGGGAGAGAGCGGTAGAGTGTCTTCAAAGTGCTGCGGTGGAATGGCCGGTCTCTGTTGCTCCAGTGTCCAAGCCTGCGCTTGAGTGTGGTCATTCTTCTCTTGATCAATCGATTGTGGAGCCTCCTCGTCTCCAAATTCTGTCCACTTGGAGGTCTTCTTGCTTTTCTTGCCCTTTTTACCGTCCTTCCCTGAGTCCTTGCGTTGGAGGCCCTCACTCGCGATTATACCTAACCCCAAGCCAGCAGCCGTAGCCGTAGCCGCAGCCATACCTTCCCTTGCCGTAGATACACTCAGAGTGGCTTGACCCTCTGACTGCTCGTCAATCTGCTGCACGCCTGAAGGTTGATTATCTGTTTCCCTCTCGACGTCTTTTCTTTTGATCTTCTTGCCTCTCTTGCCTTTCTTTGCCGGTGCATAATCCCAATCTGCTTCAGCCTGTTCCTCATGTACTGGTAATTCTCCCGGTTCCCGCTCCCGCTCCCGACCAACAGTCTCCGGCGCCTGATCTGTATCTTCGAAAACTTTCATCGACCTTTGAAACTCTTGCGGCTCAGTAGAAAAAGCTTGCTCGATACTTCCTTGTTGTGGTTCAGCAAGTTTCATTTCACCTTTCTCTGCGATCTGCCCAGCTTTTGTGTCATGAGAAATACTGAAGTAGTCATTTGACGTGTTCATGTGTTGCGATGGTTCCCCCACAGTGCCTCTATATTCTTCTAATACGGAAGGAATATCGGCGTATTGCTCGTGCGTTGGTTGCTCATCTACGTGTTGTGTCTCTTCAGCTTCCCTTACGTTAATTTGCTGAGCGGAGTCCTCGGATGGATATGAAGCCGGTATAGGTGCTGGGCCTATTGGAATATCTGCGGCTTCACCTGCTACTGCATCTGCATCATCCGCAAAAGGTTGCGTAGCTGTGTCATCCTCCCAGATGATAGGTGCTTCTTTTTTCTTTCCTTTCTTACCTTTCTTGCTCTTCTTGGTTGTGGTAAAGGTAGAGAAGTCGTCTTGGGGTAGGGAAGTGGTCTCGACAGCACTAGATCGTAAACCTTGATCGGCAACCTCTTTTACATCCTTGAGTGGTAAGACAGGCTCGTGTTTCTCCCCAAGTGGCTGGCTTATCCGGGAAGTGAAACTCTCCAAGCTTTTTTCGTTCCCAGATTTTTCGTAGTCATGGATTATTGCTAGTTCAGAAATCTCGCCAGGCCCGGTGGCGATTGGCATACCTTCAAGAAGCTCCGTCTGCTCAGCGCCTGTAGTAGGCTCTAGTTGTTTTGAACCGCCTTCTGGGACCGATGCATGTGGGTCTTCCGAGACTTGGGCTTTTTCCGAAGCAGCTGACTTGTCATTGCGTTGCTTCTTCCCTTTCCTGCCTTTCTTGACAGGCACGTCCCATGGACCATCATCCTCGTTGCCCTTTTCCATTCGCTGAGCATCTGCTGTATCGATCGTTTGTGAATTGCCGATGTTTGTCTGGCCTTCTGCAGGCGTGGCTTGCGTAACGTCTCGGTTGACAAGGCCATCTCTGGGGGTATCAAAAGCACGTTCGGTTAGAGGTTTATCATCTTGAGACTTGTCATTGAGAGTGTAAGCAGATGTAGTAGAGTGTAGGCCATCACCAAATGCTGCTGATAGATTCTCGGTTGGGCGAACATCCGATAGATGTTCTTTCTCCGATTGCTTGCCTGTTCTGTGATCCTCTCTGTGGATGGGAAGTACATATTGTCTAGCCTCGCTCGACGATCCGCTAGGAGCAACCTTAAGTTCGGCAGACCTGTCTTCGGCTCCTCTTTCTCTAACGCGATGAGCCTCGGTAGGTTCGTCAAAAGGCTGAACAAAATCTATCTGTCCCCACTCTTGATTAACTTCTCGCTGAGGCGATTGGGCTGAGGAATCTTCGGCGAGTACAGCAGATGGCTTCGCAGCAAGACCCGTATCAAAAGAGGATTCGTCGGCGAGTTGGGTGGCCTTTGCTTGAGCCACATCCTCATCCCAACTGAATGCTTGTGCCTTCTTAGCCTTCTTCTTGTCTTTCTTGCTCTTCTTGAGGCTAAAATTAGTGCCAATCTCAGGATCTTGCTCTACTGTTTGCTCTGCTTGAGAGTCAGTGGTACTATCTAAGGCATGCTGTGGAGAAGCTGCGGTCGACGTAATGGCTTGTTGCACTGCCTGTTCAGCCGCTACTTGACTAGCTTCAGCCTCGACTTCTCGGACATCTCTAGTAGCGCTAGCTATCTTTTGAGGAAGTGTCTCAGTTGCCACAACTGACTCTGAGGCTCCTGGTGGATCAGGCGTAGCAGTAGCGTTCTCGTCATCCCATGAAATCGCTTTGGACTTCTTCTTGGCTTTCTTCTTGTCTTTTTTGCTCATTGGAAAGTCGTCGAAAGGGTCAGTGAGAGATTCGACCTGAGTAGCGGTTACAGGTCCCAAAGACTCCGTACGTTCCTCCATAATGCTTTGCTCTTTTGAAGGATCATTCGTTAACTCAAGTGGCTCCTGGGTCGTTATACTTTCGAATGTAGCAGAGTTGGACTTGTCTCCCAGAGACAAAGTCTTGGATTTCCTGGATTCCTTGTTTTTCTCGCTCTTTGCGAGATCATCGAAGTCGTCCACGATTGAATCAGCTTCTTTCTGCTTTGCTAGCTCCTTCGGCCCATCAAAACTGACGTGGAGGGCCGAAGGATACTCTCTTGCTGTGGTTAAATCTTGCGATTCTAATTCTTCCGGTGTGCTGGTAGTGGCCTCAGCTTCCCATGACGATGCCTTCAACTTCTTGGCCTTTTTCTTGTCTTTTTTGGTCTTTGGAGCAGTAGTAAATTCGTCCGTGACGGCTTTCGCTTCCTTGTCAACGAACATCTCGGTAGACTCATCAACGATATCTTTCTGGGCATCAGTAGTCTCCGGTATTACCTCGGCTTCGGGTGTCGGTGTAAGAAGATTATCTTCCCTAACAACCGTGTTGCCTTTTTTGGCGTTCGTCTTGTCGTTTATACTTTTCTGTAAGCCTTCAATCTCGTCTGCCACGACCTTATCTTGGGCAGCAGCCGGGGAATCGAAAGCATTATCCATGAAGCCTTCGCGCAATTCCCCAAAGTTTGGCACTCGTTCGCTCTCAGGCGTCAACGTAGGCAACCCATCGTCCCTAGCAGAACCTTTTGTTCTCTTGGCTTTCTTCTTGCCTTTCTTACTCATGGAGAAGCTTTCGAACTCATCTGCGACACTTTTGGTATGGGTATCATTGGGAAACCCAGGAGACTCATTCGCCACATCTGTCTGCACATCATCGATCCCGAGGATGACCTCAGATCCAGGTGTAGATGAGTCGAAATCCTCGCCCCAAGCAGCCTTTGCGCTCTTAGCATTTTTCTTGTCCTCCTTACTCAGCGTCGGTAGGTGTTCAGAAACACTCTGCGGGTCATCAAGTGACTTCTGTACTCCTGCGGCCGTATCGGGAATGTCCAAAGTTTGGTTTGCGGGCTCAGAAATACCAAGCTCGGCCTGAGATGCGGTATGTGGCTCTTGGATGCCGAAGACTTGGCCTTCGATAATTGGATCAAGGGGCGTACCCAATGTATTTGGTTCATGTCCGAAGAACGGGCGGCTCTCGCTAGACATTTGGGAAACAAATTCAGGATCTGGCACGATGTCGGTAGCTTTCAGTGCGTCCGGCGGCTTTTCGTCATCGCGGCTAAGAAGAGCTGCGGTTTCTGGGCTTATAGCTCGACTTTGTTCAATCTCCTCAACAATTGGATGGCTTATTATAACAGAAGCTACGTCGGACGCCGCGAAGCTGTTTTGATCAATGCCCCTAACCATAGTACTAATCGGCTCACTATGAGTCCGGGCTAATGCGTTCCGCTTGCTTATACCGTCCACAGATCTCTCGAAAGTAATCTCCCCGGAGGTTTCAGCATCAGGCTCCCTTGCCAATGGCAAAAAACCGTATTTAACAGCTTCAAGAGGTATTTGCGGTACGTCTTCGGTGTCGGGTTCGTCCGCAAGAATAGGACTGTCGCTTATGCCCTTCTCGCCTTCTATACTAGACGGCGTTATCTGGCTAAACAGATTGATGTCGTTCTTCCGGGATGACCTGTTCAAAGTATCTCTTGCCAAAGCTTCAAGGGACCCAACTGATTCGCCATGTGGTTCATCTGAAGCTGAAGCCTTCTCTGATTCCGCCAATATATCTTGCACTTCACTGGCAGTGTCTGTTGTAGCCATAGGGGGTCCAGCAATGGAATTGTCATCCTCGATATCTGCAGCCGTTCGAACGTCTTTAGAGTCCTGAATATTGAATTTCTTGCCTTTCTTACTCTTCTTCTTCTTTGTTGGTAGAGCCCACTCATCATCATTGACAGACTGCAGTTTTGTAGGTTCAGGCAAACTTTGAGAACGATTTTCCGTAATGAGCAAAGCCTGATTAGGGCTCGATGTGGGTTCAGTGCCCGCATCAGCTTGGTCTCCTTGATCATTGAATCTCGGCAGACGCTCCGGTAGATCCACAAGTGAAGCATCGCTGGCTAATCCACGCTGAAGGTGGTACGGCTCGGACTTCACTGATTCAAGAATGGCTGGCGTGGGCTCTTGTGCTGTTGACTTTTGCTTCTTTCCTTTTTTCCCTTTCTTTGCCTTCTTCTCGCTGAAGCCGGCCCACTCATCTTCTACCGACGGCTCTTGAGGGACCTCACGTTCTTGCATGTCAGAAAAATCCTGGGGTTGCGAGCTTCCCTTGACCGGCTCCGAGTTTGCAGGTAATATTTCCAAGTCCTTCTCCTTTAAACCAATACCTTCGCTTGCTTTAGCCAGCAAGTCCTGCTTCCTCCCCTTCTTCCCCTTCTTCTTACTAGGACCCGAACATTCACCTGCCAGTAACTGCTCCTCAGGAGCCTCAACGGCACCTTTATCAGATTGATCTCCTTTTTGTAAGTTCTCGGGAGCTTGCACAGGCTCGAATGGGGGAGTTGTAGAGCTTCCATCCAAAGCTATATCAAGACTGGACTCAACGGGTAGGCTTTGCTTATTTTTCTTGCCCTTCTTACCTTCCTTTTTAGTGGTAAGGGCGAAGAGATCATCTGTCCCAGCATTCTCCTCTTGCACAGACGGTTCCCATGGTGTCTCATCAATGGTCCCTGAGTCTTGTGGAGCATGGGCGATACTGGGTAGGTCCTGATGCTCAATGGCGGAAGTTCTTGCGATTTGGCCATTAAGGCTAGCAGGCTTTACGACGGGACTTGGAGACAGAGTTTTGAGCTGACCAAGATCCGTACTAGCAGCTAAAGGTGTGGCGTTGGAAGAGGGCCAGTCACGTACTACAGTGTCGACCAAATCTAGAGACCTATCGTGTTCGACCTCGCCCAGAATATGGTCCCCTCTAGTAAGATTACCGGGATCGAGGTCAGCTGCGATGATCAGCGGGCTCTCTGGTAAAGCGTCAAGTAAATCTAAATCATCATCAACTGGAAGTGGTATGGCTCCTGGTGAAACGTGAAGTGAATCAAGATCATCATCAACTGGAAGTGGTATGGCTTCTGGAGAGACCCATAGATCGGTTGGTATTTTGGTTAGCGCATCGTTGGACTCCTGATGTTCTCTTTCGACTTCGTTTCCAATAGATGAAGGTTCCGCAACAGTAGCCCCCGGGTCACGCTGGCCTTGAGTCTGATCCTTGTCACGCACACGTGGCTCAGCGGTCTCGGTATCGAGAGTTCCTACTTGCTTCACCATCGGTATTGCTGAATCCAATTCTTCGACTTCTTCAGCTTCAGGCAAATTTTTCCAATTTTTCTTCCCTCTCTTCGTCTCCTCAATGGGTGCAAGGCCATTATCAGGGTTCTGACCTGTCGAGTAAGCTGATTGCGCGTTACCTAGAGCGATGTCTCCGATACTTTCTTGCGGACGAACACTGGCTACGAAGGGGTTCGTCTCGTCATCGGGAGATCCACTGACTTGATTTGAATTCCCTAAAGCTGTTTCGGAAGAGACGTCGGGCTGGGACATTGACTCAGTCTTTCTTCTACCTTTCTTGCTTTTCTTTCTTGACAGCGTGAAAGGTTCCGACGTCTCTGTTGCCGCGTCCAGATCTAAACTTTCGTCCAGAATCTCTGGCCCGTGAATCCCCTCTTGTAGAGCTTGGCCGGGCAAACCGTTATTAGAAGATGCGATGTCATCTTGCGGCTTGGCTACGTTGGAAGTGTTATCTATATCAGAGCTCTTGACTATACTCGCCTGAGGCTCCCTTGCGATTCCTTCCCGAGGTTCGACGGAAGCCTTCTTGTTCTTCTTACCTTTCCTCTTAGACTTGCCGCCAAAACCCTGCCATTCGTCTTCGACAGAAGGTTGATTTGTAGTTGGATCGATCTTTGTCCAACCGTCTTCAGAAGTCTTCGTATCTTGGACTAAAGCAGTCATAGTGTTCACCCCTTCGCCAGCCAACGTTCCTACTGTATAATCGACGCTTTTTAGAGGATTTGATACCGCTGAAGGCTCGTCGGTTGTGAGTTCAGTGGCGTGTCTCGACGTCTCTAGCTTGGCTTCTTTGCCGTCGATAAGGTCCAAAGAGGGTTCTCCCGCAAGCTTCAGACCGTCTCCAGTAGGAGATGCTACCGTTGAAGCCTTAGAAGGCGCAACAGTGTCACTTGTCGATGCTTGTGGCTGTTCCACGACATCCGTGGTTTCGCGTTCCTTCTTGTTTTTCTTGTCTTTCTTTAATTTCTTAGGTGTGGCCGGAGCAAACCACGAGTCAACCGCATCCTGTGCATCTTGTTCTTGAAGCTTCCTCTGCTCTACCATATCGAGACGACCCGATTTTTTGCTTGAAGAAAGTAGATTAGTTTCCAGGGTTGGTGTTGAAAGATCAGTCTCTTCTTGGTTTGAGGTGGCTTTTGGCCGCTTTTTGTCCTTCAACTTCTTCGGTTTCTTGTATGAAAAGTCAGCTTCCTGGAAGTGGTCGAGATCGGTAGCGGGGTGGTCAATGTCAGAAATTGGAGTTCTATCATCCTGCCATGGTTGGTCGTCAAGGAATTCGGAGAGGCTATGCTCTGGCGGTTCGTCGTGATGTGTGGTCGCAGCCATAGCAACAGCAGCATATCCACCTACTATGGCTGCCATCTCTGCAGCCTTCTGGACAAAAGATGCTCTATCTTTGTCAGGATTATCAACTGGGACTGCCGGGGCTTCACTTTCCGCCGATGCGCAAGGCAAGTCTGGAGAGGGTTCATAGTTGTACCTGGAAGGCGAACCTTGGCGACGATAGGGAGACAGATCATTGACACCAGGAAGCTGACGCTCTGGTGAATATGAGGCAGGCCTAGCGTCTTCAATATCTGGTGCAGGTATATTCTTGTCGATTGATTCAGAAGGCTGAATTTCGTTGTGGTCCAAATTCTTCTCGCCTCGTTCTGCAGCTTGAAAGGACGAGGCAGTAGGCGTAGGCTCCTGCGAGTCAAGTAAGTCTGACTGTAGGGCGGCTTTCTCAGTGTCAATGACAAGTCCATGTTGAGTCGAATCTTGCCCAGGGTCTTGATTCAAGTCTACGTCTTCTTGATCATGAACAGATGAAGCCCTTGAAGTGTTATGACTTGAGGGAAGCGAAGGGTATACCTCTTCAGACGCCGGCTCCTGTCTGGATCCATATATCTCCACAAGCCAAAGTGGCCGGAACTCGGTGGACACTTTGAATTCAGTCGAGCGTGGTCGGATCTTTGGTCGCGTTGGTGCAATATCTGGATGTTGATTTAGGGAAGAAAGAGGAGTAGAGGGAGAGGAACGGGAGAAACTGGGAGACGGGGGAAGCTCCCTCCAGCGAAAAGGTACCGCTGTAGGCGATGTGGCAGTGGCGAGGGCTTTAACACTGTCAAGCGTCCTAACCTCAGAGAGCCTTCGGCTTTTGCCTCCCGGTTTTGAAAGAGGCGACGTTGGTTGACTATTAGGTACGGACCGTAGGTCGCCATGTCGTTCTCTTTCAGCGAGAATTGTTCGACGGTTTTCTTCAAGGAGAGCGAGATCATCCATCGCATATGTAGCGACATTGGCTAAAACTTCAGGTTCTGTCTTTGTCTGATGACTTGGGGGTTTCGGTGTAGCAGTTGGTATATCAGGTGACGGCGGTATTTCTTGGCGCATGCCTAAAAAAGACACCGATTGTGGTTCATCTTGGATCTCGTCTTCGCCGTTGGTTTTTCCTCTAGATATGTCCTTACTAGGACTGCACTCTCGTTCCTAAAATTCGTCAGCAATCAGATACTGAAAAGAAGCCATGACCAGGGAAATCCGGTATATGTACCTTGGCCGGTAGGTCTTGGGTGATCCTACCTGAATCTTGAGCTGTACTCCCACCACTAGTTCGTCGCTTCTCTTTCTTGTCTCGCGATTTGTGCGATCTAGTTTTCTCCTCCCCATCCTTGAATCTGTCATCGTCCCCAGCGAGCTGACTACTGATCTCGTCATTGCGACTTGATTTACCGTCTCTCGATTCCTTTTTACTCTTCCTCTTCGGCTCTTCGAAACCGTCGAGAGTGGCTTCCTCAGGCGTTTCTTTGGTACGGTTTATCTCAAAAAGGTTATCCGTAGACTTGCCGAACAGACCAAAGAGACCACCTTTCCGCCCCTTCTCCTGCTTAGAGGATTTTTTACTATCTCGACTATCATCGAAGACCGCGGGTGAAGAAGCGACAGAAGCTGCATCGTCATAGCCTGAGCTGCTGCGCTTTGACTTTTTTCTGTGTTTCTTGCCATCACCCGTGTCAATGCCAACAGGAGCACTTGCCGCGATACTAGGAGCGTCCTCGGAAGGCGACTCATAAAGATCCTGACTAGAACGGTAGGTTTTATTCTTTGACTTCTTGTCGTAGTAGTCATCATTATCTAGGGGTTCAGGTTCAACTCGACGCTCGATAGCGTCAAACTCTTCCTTTTCTTCCGGCAAGGGAATTTGATTTGGCAAGACCCCCGTCGCCTTGCCCTGACGGCCTTTTGGCTTTTTAGCTCTGAATGTCGATACTGACGCATCGAGAGAATCCTCTTCGGCAGATTTGTTTTGACTTGTGGAAGCAATATCAGTATGTGGTTCTCCGGCCCCGTTTCGCTGAGTCTCGTTGGACTTTAATATTTTACTCTTTTCGCTCCTATTACGGTCATCATAATCATCAAGGGTATCGATCGGCTTTTCATCGAGACGCCCTGGTTCTGCTGAAGCTATATTCCGGCTCCGAGAAGCCTGACCAATGAATTGGTCTATGGCGATATCAGCGATATCATGACGTTTAGCTGCCTTTTCTCTCTTCTTTCGATCCTTTTTGTTGAGTATAGGCTCGAACTCTTCTGCGCCATCGAAACTGCCAGGCATGGTAGGACGAGGAAGATCCTCCACTCCCTTTTCGGGAAAATCCTGTCGCTGACGATTTGCTTCTTCGGCTATGAAGGCCTTCTCAGCTATACCTACTTTGTCGGATCCAGGAGGTGAGTCTCGTCGTCGGAATACCGGATCATCAATCACAATTGACGGATTAAATCCTGTGTCTTCTAAACCAGCCGCCAAGGTTGCAGCAAATTCGAGATCATTGCCATAGTCCCCCGGCTCATAGTCCGCTTTTGCCCCCTTGGTCGATTGGTTCTCCGTACGTGTGCTTCTGTCATCTCTATCTTGTAGTTCTGGCACATCTTCCTCACTATCCGTCTCCCTTTGAGGAGAGTCGATGAACTGATTACGCTGTTCCATTGGAGTAATAATGGTGTATTCGCGGGTTTCTGGCTCTCCCCAGGTGACCTTTGAGGGCGTCGTCGAATTTGTAATCTGTTCTTTCTCTTGCTCAATGATATCTTCAAGTGGTTGTATGACGGGCGAAGGAGCTCCTCTAGTTGAGCTGGCTCTACTTGCTGGAGGTGTAGGTTCAATAAGATTCAGTCTAGGCACCCACGACGGGAACTCGTGGTCCGAACGGATCTTATCAGGGGTATAGGAATATGCAGGCGAGCGTGAGGAGCTATGTATACCGGCTGGCTCCCTGGTGATTATTTCCGGTGTCTGGTACGCAGTGATATCATTGTCAGCATTGGCGTTAGCGACGCGGTCTTTGGGTTCTTTAGAGCTAGAGGATAATTCGGGTGGTGAGAAGAAAGATGCATAATCTTCGTATTCAAAACCTGACGTCGCGGTTCTTGGTGCCGTTGGAGGTGCGGACGCGACTTCCTTCTGCCGAATAGACGAACCTTGATCATCAGCGTTGTAGAGCTGCCCGGAAGCTTCGTCGGGGGATCTTTGACGCCTTTCCCTTGGGATTTCATTCCTTTGAGACTCGCGTTCTCTTCGCCTCTTCTCTCGACGTTCATCTCGCTCTGTGTCTTTCTTTGAGCTTTCGACAGCGACAACTGCACCCACTGTAGCAGCGACAGCTCCAGTAGTAGCAGACGTAGCCCATGACTTTTCTTTTTCAGCTGGCGAGCCCTTGCTTGACTTCTCTCTCGGTGCTTTCCGATCTTTATCAATCTGCTTTTGCTTTGCGGCTTCCCGACGTTCGCTTTCGGCTCGCAATTCCTCTTCTTTTGCTAAACGACGCTTCTCGTAGTGTTCACTTTGGATGCGTAGTTCCTCGTCTTCTTTCTCCTGACGTCGCTTTTCGCGGCGCTCACGCTGTAGTCGTAGCTCCTCTTCTTCATTCGACCTTTGGCGGTTGTCACGACCGCCTTTATCTTGTTGCTCTTTGCTTAGATCAAATCGAACTGCTGAAGAATCTTCCTTGAGAGATGATCGCTTACGGGGGGCTGTAGTCTTCAAAATGGTTTCGGTTGAAGGAGCTGCTGGTGAAGTATCCCTTCTTCGAGGTACTACGTTTCTCACTGGATCTCTATGAAGCGATTGACCACCAGAAGGGAAATTTCCAGGTATAGCATCTTGAGATATGTTGAAAGGGACCTGACGGCGGTTGCCTGGTATTGAAGCTTGTGATTGATAAAGATTTGGGAAGGTTGCAGGCGGACCTGTAGGCACGCTGTATGAGTGGCCATACGGAACTTGAGCAGTATAGACAGCTGGTAAGACAGGAGCTATTGGTTGAGGATGCTGTATAGGTACCGGACCTGGGCGAGAATACATGATCGGCTGACTTGAAGAAGCTATTGAATTCGCTCTATTTATGTCAAAGTGGGAAGGATCAGACGTAGGCACAGGATGGACAAGCTGAAGCGGAACGCTGCTGTCAGTGCTCATCCTGGTATTATGGCTTCCGGCATGGGGTATCGAAGACACCGCGGCAGCAGTGCCTGCCAGGCCAACAGTCGCCGCGCCAGCGATGGTGGACAAGTTATTATCGCTGGTTTTTCTGTGGACCTTCGTGGGATCCTTAGCCCTTTTCTTCGAGCCCCACCGCCAGCCCCACAACCCCTTGCCAGAAGACTCTGAAGAAAGTGACTCTTGGCTTCTTCTTCTACGTGCAGGTACCCCGTAAGCGAGGGCAGAATTGCCGCTGTCAGATTCATCCTCTGATGCCGACTCCCACATGTTTTCATCCGAACCTGACATCGTAGCTTCTTTACGTCTGAGCTCGCGATGAGAGGCGCGGCCAAGCTTCCCTTTGGACTCCTTGCCTGCCACAAGATCACTTATCTGCTTTGCATTCGTTCCTTGGCGAGACCTATTGAAAGCTAGAGCTGCAGCGGCAGCACCAAGACCCATCAACGCTACGTCGGCGTTCCGGTCATCTTTGCCTTTAGTGTTCGACTTCTTGCTGCTTCGCCGTCTCTCCCGACCACTGCTAAAGAATCCTGCCGCGTCGGATGAGGACGAAGAACCGTTACCAAAGTTAAAAAACCCTCCCTTCTTCTCCTTCTTATGAGACTTATGCCGATGTGATGACGGAGGCGGATTGTGCGATCTATTGCTGCCATGGTGGCTTTCAGGGTGGCTCACTCGCAAAACAGAAGGCAAGTCTGGACTATGTTCTCGACTTCGTTGCTTAGACCTCACGAACGCCTTCCTGGGAGAACGACTCCTAGGTCGAGAACCTGCTGCCGCAACTGACGAGCTAACAGCCGCGCCAAAAACAGCTTCAGCCACGCCATTCTTTCTGTCTCTCGACCCGGATCTACTTCTGGTTCTTGGGTGATGCCGAGGGCCATGAACTGTAGTACTAGGCCCTCCCAGAAGACTGCCCTGAGAATCTTTTTTGTAAACTCTGCCGTCTCGGGTTATCCACTTTTCGACTCGCTCCTTCGATCGACTTCGACTTCGACTTCGTCGACGGGAATGCGTCTCAGAAGATCTTCGGGTAACCCCACGCGAGGTGATGCTTCTTCTATCAGGAGAGTGACTACCATGCGTGCCATGGGTTGATGAGGGATATCCGGTCTTTACACTGTAGGTATCGTCAAAGTCGTTCTTCTGGTTGAAAAGGCTTCCGTCAACTTTCGATAGGCCATAGCCGGTGACTCCAGTAGCAAGCAAAGAAGCCTTCTTATGCCTTCGTCGACCTTCGCCGTCAGATGATCCGTATCGGCTTTCTTTGTCAATGCGCGTGCTGCTGCCAAGGTGTTCATTCGAGCGACGGCGGCGATAGTGATGTCTTCGTGGTGCGTCTCTGGGCGAAGATCCAGGTGCAAAGCAGTACCGGCAAACCCCAATATATTCGGTATACTCCTCGAACCGGGCTACTCCCTCAGGGTCCTTGAAGAAGTCCACGAACTTCGACAGTGGCCCGTGATGACGGTGTTGTTGAACCGTTGACATTGTGGAGTGGTGTTGGGCTGACGGGTAGGACGGTGCAGGAGATTGATGGTTGTTTTGGAACGCCGTCGCCGCTAGTCCTGCGGCACCTGCTGCGTATATGGGAAGGTTAGATGATTGGGAGGAGTGCTTACCTGGCTTTGAGGGTTTAGAGTTGTTAATAATAGGCCCGGACGTACTTGGCAGTCGAGGGGGTGGATGTTGAGGCGTAGATGACGAAGATGCACCGTAACCGATTCCTGCTGATGAGCCACGTTCCGGCCGCTGTGATTGTGAAGGTTGGCTGCCACTCATGAAATAGCCTGCTGCCGCGCCTGCTGCCGCGACGCCAAGAGTTGGTATGGCAGGGGCGGACGACGCGTGATGGGTATTTTCGGGTCTGTTGGAGCTTGAAGTATACGTATTTGAGTCTTCCGGGTAGAACGAAGGACCGTTGGCTCCAGCTGGTGCCTGACTGGAACTCGCCCCTTCTACAGGCTCAGGAGTAAAGCTGTCACTGAAGAATGACGCAGCAGCGCCGACACCTCCTGTAGTACTCGGCTCAGGAGGCGGAGCGGCGACGGCAGAGGCAGCTTGCAGGTGGGGTTCGGCACCGACGATGAGGGATGGGGATTGCAATCGAACACCTGGCTGGTCTGAGACTGATTGTCCAGCATCACCGTAGTAGTCAGCTGCAAGACCTGGTCCACCTTCACTCATGGCTAGTGGTGGACGGTAGGGCTCACTCGACTGTATCGGAAATTGGCCCGGAAATTGATCCTGTACGTGAGACGATATGCCAGCTGGAGGAGCTTGCGGTCCGCCAACGAAACCCCCATCATACTGTCCTGGAAACTGCATAAAAGCAGCGCTGCCGACTTGTTCATTAAAGTCACCAAGAGCCCTACTAGTCCCATACTCGTCACGGAATCCGCTCTCGGACCTGCTCAGTCCTCGGTCCTTCGCCCGATCTTTGTCTTTCTTTTCACGTTTTTCCTTCTTCTCCCGATGCTTATCGCCTCGGTCATGACTCCGCGGACGTTCCTTCTTGCTTTGCTCTCTGTCTCTGCTTAGAGAGCGCTCTCTTCTCCTTTCGCTCCTGCCATTATGCTCATGATCTCGGTCACGCTCGTCGCGGCCAGCTCTCGTCTTCGGCATCTGATTTGCAAGGCTTGCATTTCTGACCAGACCTGGAGGTATATACTGTTCGTCGGTTTTGTTTCCCCCAACGCTATAGCTCAGGGCTACAGACGGGGAAGCGGCATTTGGATAAGGGTTTTTGGTTGTAGAAGCGTAGCTCGTAGAGGTAGGAGTGAATCCTCGATCACGATCGTCACCTCGTGAGACTTTCTGGCGCGCCGAATTCGAAGACGCTGTTGATTCTGACTGATGCCGTTTTGAAGCTTGATCGTCGTTCTTGCGCCGACCAGTCTGAGTGGGCCTGTCGTCTTCCGCGTCATTCGATTTTCCAGTGATTCGACTCCACATCTTCGTTCTGCCTTATGCGCTGATTGGCCGAAAAATTATCCTTCTTGGTGTGGTGGCCTAGCTACTTGACAACTCACTTTCGTGTGTACCGGTACGCAAGATTTCGGGTGTCAACGAGCAGAGATAGACTAGGGGAGCTCTCAAATTAGATAGAGATTTTTCATAAACAATGGGGTATCTGTAAGTAAATTCGTAAATTCGTGAATGATCGAAGCTCTTACGACTTCTTCGCAATCGACGCGGTGAGGTCCTTTCCAGAAACGGTTCGCCACGAGCTGAACTGCACGACTGGGGGGTTGGGGAACCAGAGAGTTAGGCCCACTAGATGCAGGGCTGGCCATTATTTGCTAGAGGACCGCTGTGCCTATGTGCAGGACTTGTCTAAGTGAGCAGCGACTCTAGCTACGAGTAAGGTACCTCCGTAGGCAGACTACTAAATCAAATGGTTCTATTTCCTTTGCCCCTTATCGCAAGCTCTGCATTGGAATCCGGAGTAATAATTATATATTCTTCCAAGAAAACAAGGAGTTACTTTGTTCATCTGGATATCTTGTTCTTCAGCCTAATCTCTAAGGTGTAATTCGCCTGGGACCTTCTCCTCGGAAGTCAGATTTGATGATCTCTAGCTCATTGAGCAATTGACGTCCGTAGGACTATAAGTATGCTATTCGAAAAGCCAGCCCCAAGTATTGTTAACCTCTACTTGCACCATTTGCCATCCACCTCAGCCAATTTGCCCTTCAGCAGCGCCAGCCGGTGCGAGAACGAAACAATGTGTCCAGCCTTTGAGATCAGAACACAGCCCAAAAGAAAGCAAATCTATACTCCCAGACCCGTTGCCAGCTCGCTAGGCCTAAAGATGTGAACCCCGAGCACCTCCTTTGATACCTAGATCCTCTATGAATGAAACCAACTCCTGCTCTACCCTTTTGGGTTCCATATCCGGGTCGTACATTTTCGACCTTACCCATTGCTCGAGCTGCTCATCTGTCATATCTCTGATACGTGCTTCTCGGTCCACGCCTGCCTCCTGTGCAGCTCTGATGACACCCATGGCAACTATCACACTTACGTCCCTAATGCGCCTAATATCTGGGTATAGCCAGCCTTCAGATACCTCGGAAGGAGTGAGGGAAGTACTGAGCGATGTTGCAGAGGCGTAGATCATCGATTGCGTGATTATTGTTGCTTTCGATAGGATCGCGCCGAGTCCGATGCCGGGGAAAACATACATGTTGTTTCCTAAATCAGAAAGGTATGATCAGTCACTTTTCTCCTAGGATAGAATTATCTGGCTCCACCAGAGGGTGCAAAAGGTTGTGATACCCTAAGCGGTAAATCCCCAACAAGTAACGGGATATGCCGCACCCTCTGGTGGCTCTGAACAACAAATAGACATGAAGTGAAGGGCTATATCAACCTTGTCCAGGGGTATCGAGCTTTCCATCGTGCTCGATGGATGCAAAAGGGCTCCCACTTGCGAACAAGCATGAGCCTTTGGTATACTTCAGGGCGTCTTCAAAGGTGCATTCCGAATTTGCTGAAGGATTAGACAAAGGGAATATGATGGGATGGTCGTTCCATTGGGCCATCTTCGTTAAGATCTCTGGGGTAAATGCACCACCAATCGTAGAGAGGCCCATCAGAATTGTGGGCTTGACGTAGTCCACCACTTCGGCCAATGTCTTGTATTGCTTGCCTGCGTTGTCATGTCTTGAGAAGTATAGTTTGTGGTCGGCCAATTTATCGCCTCGGTCATCTGTAACTAGGCCTTTCGTGTCAACGAGCGAAAAGCATTCTTTTGCTTGTTGTTCAGTAAGTCCCTCTCGCATAAAGAACTCGACAATCTGCTTAGCAACACCGACGCCAGCGCTGCCAGCACCGAGGAACACAGCTCGCTGACCCTTGGCTGGTACACCTGTTCGCTTCACAGCACTGACAATACCTGCCATTACAACAGCACCAGTGCCTTGAATATCATCGTTGAAGCAGGTGTACTTCTCCCGATATCTCTCGAGGGCCGGGAAAGGGTTCTTGAAGTCCTCAAACTGGATCACAATTCTAAAAAAACGTCAGCAAGGTGGAAAAATTTCTGTTGAGAGAGTGTATGAGTTCGGGTGTCACTTGAACTTGACAGGACAACAGGACGATATGGCAGATTTTATGAAGACATGCTAGTCTGCCTAATAAAATGAACGCAACTGACCCCGGCCACTTTTCAGTCAACGCTTCCATAAGCTCATCCAAGAACTCTTGCTCTTCCTGGGAGGACACCTTTTCCCTTCTGCTTCCTAAATACAATGGATCTTCCCTCAAAGCTTTGTTACCAGTACCCAAATCTAGCATGAGGGGCAAAGTCGCTTCCGGTCTAATACCAGCACATCCAGTGTATAGTGCAAGCTTTCCTACTGGAATACCCATGCCATTGATCCCGAGGTCTCCCAAACCCAGAATTCGAGAACCATCGGTAACGACGGTGATCTCGACATTCGCTTGCGGCCAATTCTGTAGTATGGCGGCGATATGTCCACGATCCGAGTAGGAGATGTAGAGTCCCTCTGGCTGTACATAATTATGAGACCATTGCAAGCAAGCCTCTCCTACCGTCGGGGTATATATCAGTGGAGCGAGGTCTTTAATGTGCTGAACGACAAGGCGATAGAAGAGGTGAACGTTCGTATTTCGAAGACCACTGAGGTAGAGGTACTTGTCTATAGGCTGGGTCTTTTGCCCTATCTGCTTGAGACATCTTTTAACTTGAATCTCGGGGTCTTCGACTCTTGGAGGAAGAAGACCATGGGTTCGGTTGTACCTGCGAACCGCTGTGGAATGGGTGGTATCGTAGTCGCCGCTCTTTGGTGCTTGGTTAGTTGCTGACATAGTCAATGATCGTGTATTGATTGGCAATAGCTCTGTTGGCTTCAAATGTGAAGGACAGCTTAACTTCCTTGACGTTCGTGAGGTGAGAGCTCCAAATCTGTGCATCGGTCGAAGACTCGGCGGAGTGTGGACTCGGCCACATATAAGTAGCTGCACCGTCTTGATTCCCAATCCTGCCAATCTCCTGGTACACGAAGAAAAGAAATTTCCTTAGGGTAATGGAGATTAAGCCCGAGCGGTGCAGGGCCGGGGGGTTCCGTGAAAGCTGACAAGCGGGACGGGCGAATCCGGAGGACGGCTACCGATTAACGTACGGTGTAACTTCGGCGACCCATTGGGAGCTGTCGAGCATGAACTGATCATGACCACTATGTATTGACTTGTGCTGCTTGCATATGATTATATGATTGCATACACAGCTGCTGCCATAGCAGATTCCTCCCCATGCTGGATATGTAAACAATAAATAATGCGATTCATCAAAAAGCCGCGTAAAAGTAAGGAGCTCGCGTGCTCCTCCATGCCAAAGCATCTGATTGGCTCCTTGAACCCAAACGGGCACTGCGTCATTAGCTGCCGCTCCCTGGTGCCCTGACGTAACTACATATGCCAAAGTCCTGTGGTACGTACCTTATGAACTCATCCGTATCATCTTTCAAGGCAGTGAGGGGCACAGCAGTAACACTCCGTCATGCGTTGATTGGGCAAAGCTTCAATCTTGGGTTTCTTTTTCTTTTCTTTGAACCATTCTCGACCACCAGTAGTGTTTGATCAGACCTTATGTACATCTAGCGAGAGCTTCAACTACTACCAAGCAGCCATGTCTTCCTGCTTCGGGCTCCGCAAGGCCAGGGGCGAAGACACAGAGGCTCTCCTCCCTCAATATGCAGACGACACGAGCTTGCAGAGGACTGTGCATCAGAAAATGCACTCCTACCAAATGATTAGAGCGTTGACCAAGGGCTACATGCCATCCACGGAACAGCTCATCATCAACCTGCGTACCCTTCTAGCCTCAGATATCCTGAACCCCGATAACCCAGATCTCAGCGACTCCGGTCGTTTACTGACCAAGTACTCGAAACAATGGCTAGCCGAATTCATTGAACTCTTACGTCACAAGAACGAGAACGATCAGATCCAGGACTTCATCTGGTTCTTATCCAATTCGAAGATCTCCTTGGACACTGGCCATCTTGCCAAGACTGCTTCCAACGTCAAAGCCAAGGCAGATACCACTGCCGGTAGGTTATATATCCATCACCGAAACTTGATATGGCTAATCGATCGATCCTCCAGCCTACGAGAGCCTACGCACCGTTGGCAGCCTCCTTCTGACCAATTCCGACTTCCGACTCTTTCTTGGAGATTTGGGAACTATTGGCCGTCAAGTATTTGCAGACACTGCGTTTTCATTATCTGGCGTCGCCGAAGAGGCTGGTAAAAAGTTAGAACCGTCAGAGCAGGACAAGAACACAGTAAAAGAGCCTGGATCGGAGCCGGGGCCTCCACCTACCATTGATGACCTGGGAAACGAGGTTACCCAAATATCAAAGATCTTGGGCAATGGAGCGGCGAAGACAGGACAAGATGCCATTTCAAGCATGAAGGAGAACATCTCCGGCGAGCAGAAGGAGACTCTGCTACATCGTCTCAAAGAAGCTATTATGAAGCTACGTAAGCGGAACGACTACTCTGACTCGGTTTCGACTATCGGACTGTTGATCAAACGTTATGCCATGGCATACTCCCGTGCGGCCGACCAGACCATCAGCACTGCTCAGGAGGATGTCAATACGAATCCTGAGCTCGACCGGGCTGTCCAGAACTTTTGGTCGCTTATTAGTTCCTTCGGTGATCACGAACAGTGGGAGCTGCTTGAGAAGAAATTCAAAAAGGTCATGGACCATTCGCAGAGAGATCCCGAGTTTGAGAATCTTATGGTAGATGTTGGAGACTCGGTTCAGAAGCTATTGACCGACCCTGACTTTTTTGAATCCGCCGACAAAAAGATCCAAGAACTTCGTGACAAAGCTAAAAAGGCCGACAAGGAGTCTGATCTTCGAAAAGACATCGATGACATGTTTTCCCAGATGCAAATGACCGTCCGGTCCGTTGTCGACGACGAGGACATCTCTAAACTAATCTCCACCTCGTCCAAAATCTTCAATATTCTCTCCCCCGTGCACGCCAACGCGAACAAAGAATTGCTCGAAGACTCGTTCCACGTCTTCATTCCCCTCCTCATCCAAGCAATCCAATACATTCCCATCCCTCGTCTCGAAGTTTCCGTCCCCGAGATCGACCTCCTCCTCGAAAACCTGATCCTGGAGCCTGGCCGCACTGTAAACAACACCTCCTTTCTCCCCTACAAACTCCGCGTCGAAACCCATAACGACCTCGAAATCCGCAAAGCCCGATTCCGCACCACCACATCCACCACCTCTAACCTCACTATCAACATCGCCGGTCTCTCTGTCCGCGCAGACGAAATCGGTTTCTGGCTACGCGCGCACTCTGGGATTTTGCGCCTCGCAGATGAGGGCATTGCGTCCTTTGAGCTCGACGAAAAGGGCATCGACATCTCCTTGGACGTCGAGCTCGGCCGTGAGCGCCTCGAGAAACTTCTCACATTGAAAGCCGTCCGCGTCCATGTCCACCACCTGAACTACACCCTCCGCAAATCCAAATTCAGCTGGCTCGCTTGGCTCCTCACCCCGCTCATGCGCCCTATCCTCCGCAAAACCATCGAGAAGCAACTCGCCACCGCCATCTCCGACGGCTTCCACTTCGCCAACCGCGAGCTGCTCTTCGCGCGTGAACGCCTTCGCGCGACCCGCATCTCCGATCCGAAGGACCTAAGGACATTCGTGAAAGCGGTGATGGCGCGGTTGACGCCCGAGGAGGACCCGGATGTGTACACCGGAGTGGGCGTGACGCCCAGCAAGGGCGTTTTCAGAGGCGTGTATGCGCCAGGTAGTGTGGTCAAGTTGTGGGAAGAGGAGGGGGCGAGAGCGGGGGAGAGGGTCGATGATAATGCCCACGGGAGGGGATGGAGGAATGAGATTTTCGAGGTGCAGAGTGTTATGATGGGGCAGTAGGGTAAGGATTGGCAAGGGAGCAGTAGGGATGGAATGGTTGCGAGGCCAGTAGGATCAGAATGTGGGAATCAGGAGGGTATCTAAATTGCTGTACACTATGGGCTTATGAAAAAGGAGGACTGGCTATTTATGGAAGGGAGTGAAGGTACAAAAGTTGAAGGGCAATCGTGGGGGTTCTGTACTTCCGCTGGAAAGGGATGTAGCATACTTTCGCTCGTCGCTGGTGTCTCTGGCTCGTTGTCGTTGAATTCTAAGATCTGAACATTCGTTCCTCGACACGTTGAGAACGTGTTGGCGAAAAGTTAGGGGTGCAAGGATTAGATGTGTTTTCTTTTTCGTAGGGGGAGTTATACTTGTATGCCAATATCACCTGTCGAGCGTAGCATACAATTGTAGAAGGCTAAGTAACGAAGTTATGATACACCTCTTTCTTTTCCATTCCCGCCCTCAAACACCTTGTGAAGAGGAGATTCACCACCTCAACCCTCCCCCTCCAACTTCCAACCTCACAGCCACTAATGCACCTTCTTATCCTCATAAGCCTCCTGCACATTCAACCCTAACCCATTCGCATCTAAGTATAGCTTATTCTTCCCACCACTCTCCTGCAGAATCTGCGCAATATTCCGAGCATTCTCAATCCTCCTCAGATCTACATAACTCCTGCTTTTCTTGATCGCGTCACCAATCAGCTCAGCGCTGCGGGCTTCTCCCTGGGCGCGGACGACTGTTGCTTGTTTTTCTTGACGAGCTTTGTCGACGACGAAGGCGGCGCGTTGGGCTTCTTGTTGGGCGACTTGCTTGGCTTCGACGGCGGCGGTGAATTCGGGGGAAAAGGCGAGGTGCTGTGTGGGTGTTTAGAGAATGGAGACTGGAGATGGCTGTGGGGGGCTTACAGTTAGGGAGACGTCGTCAAGGACGATGTTGAACCTTGAGGCTCTTCGTGCTAGGTTTTCTCTGACAAGTCTTGCGACGTTCTCACGCTGCGTAATCAATTGGCTAGCATTGAACTGCGCAACCACGCTTTTCAAGACTTCATTGACGATAGAAGGTAGTACTCGCTCATCGTAATCGGTGCCGAGGGTACGGTAGATTTGCGGGAGAGCATCGACTTGAGGGCGGGAGAGCACACGACAAGTTATATTGACCATCTGCAGGTCTTTGGTACCAGTTAGGGAAGCGACATTACGGGGTTTGGCGCGGACGTCGTAGGTTATGGGCGTTTCAAACCAGGGGATGTTGAAGTGGGTTCCTTATAACAATTTAGAACTGAGGGTTTAATTGTGGTAGGGGGATGTTTACCTTCTGAGTAGATTTCTTTCTGTACACCACTTAATCTTGTGTATTTGATAGCGCGGTGACCACCGTCCACTGGAATACGTCAGCCATGCCCTATTGACAAGCTTTGTGGTGCTTAGACATACCATTAAATAGAGCATTGTTGACCACTATTACTCCACCTCCTAGCAGTAATAATGCTGCAGCTCCTCCAAAGAAACCTTTGGGGTTGCCTCCGAAGCCTCTCCGTGCCTGTTGCTGACCCGAGGCCAGTGTTTGTTGCAACTTCCTCCATGCTTGCTGGGGATCGTTTGCCATAATGACGAGCACAGGATAAGTTTAGGAGGCCTCAAGGACTCACGGGATTATTGCGGAGGTAAGCAGTTAATGAAGAAGTTGTCAACCGTTAAATCAGCTAGAGCATTTTCGTGAGACTCTTCCTACGGCGTACCAGAGAAGCTCTGATAGCAAATCTCAAATTCCACCTCATGCGGCATAATCAATCGAACAAACATAATTCTTGTGGTGAAAGAGAACAATCTTATGACATACACTTCCTTTATTCGAAATTGAGGACTTTGATATAAGCCCAAGTAACCAATGATAGGATTCCGCAAATCCTAACGTACAAAACGCTCAGGGAAGCTGCGTCTCTCACATCATGGCAGACAAGCCAGGAAGGGTGGAGCCGGGAAGGACTGTCTTTATTGGCAACATTCCCTATGGTACGTCTCACCTGCACTTCACCGAGCTTAACACTAATGCTATCTCCCAGATCTGACTGAAGAGTCAATTGTCCACTACTTTAGCACCGTCGGTCATGTTGTAAACTTTAGGCTCGTTTATGACAACGAAACTGGCCGCCCAAAAGGCTTTGGTTTTATGGAATTCGCAGACACAGACGCGGCTGCCTCAGCAGTACGAAATATGAACGAATACGAGATCGCGGGGCGCAAACTCAAAGTGGACTTCTCTCATGTTGGCGGCAAAGATGACCAAGCCCCAGCAAACTACATCGCTCAACCACCACCCTCCATGGCCCCGAACGGTCACACTCAGAACCAACAACCAGCCCCTACCACCTCATCATCACTCCCACCTCTTCCTCCTGGCGTTGACCTTCAACCTGGCCTTACTTGCCCCGACGCCATCTCGAAAACCCTCTCGACCCTTCCTCCCCCCCAACTCCTCGACATCCTTTCTCAAATGAAAGGCCTAGTGATGGGCGACCCCGCCAAAGCGACCGAACTCCTCAGAAAAGCCCCCCAGCTCTCTTACGCCGTCTTCCAAGCTCTTCTCCTTATGGGTCTCGTTGACACCTCCGTGCTCGGCTCTGTCGTCGAACAAGCTTCGCAACCACAACCTGTGCCTCCCTCCCAACCTCAACCACAACATGTCCCACCTCCCAGACAACCACCTGCCTTTCTTCCCCCACCTCAACAACAGCAACAAAGCTACCCGCCATACCAGCATATGCAACCAGGGCCCATGCATGTGCCCACCCCGCCGGTGCATCATCCGGTGTATCAACCGCCTCCACAGGTGCCGCAAGCACCTCCGCCGCAGCCAATGCAGCAGCCAGGGCAAGACGAATTGCTGAAGCAGGTTCTTGCTATGACCCAGCAACAGGTCGATAGTTTACCGCCACAAGAGAGAGCTCAGATTATGGCGCTAAGACAGCAATTGATGGGAGGGCGATATTGAGGATACTCAAGAATTGGACTGATGCTTGGATCTTGGCTGCTACTGAGAACGGAGGTTTTTTATGTCCGGCATTGATCTGAAGCGTTTGGCAAGGCGTAAAGGGCAATGTTTGGGACACTGTGTATTATTAGGGGAAAGGGGTCAGACTTAATTCCCGAATGACGAAGTCTTACTAAAAGATCGTGCAGATTCTACTTGGTGGAGGCAGCTGGTGAATCTTTTACACCTCGTTGTACCTCCTGAATTTGTCAAACATATTACGAATGTCTAGGCACGTGGTCTCCTTGAAAAAGCGGAGCTTAGATTTTTAAGATAGAAAATACAAGGATAGTGAAAATCTAGAGACTACGTGATTGCCTCCAGGTTCTACTCCAGCCCATACTCTTATCGTGTTCAGGAGATTTATTTACTCTGCTATAAATTATACCGAGAATTTGCCACAATGGGTTCTTAGGCGATATACTGGACACGTCATCCCCTTCTTATAAACATTTGCATCCCAACCTCCCCTCTTCCTTGTAAAAACTCAAGAGCTTTACATCAACTTGCTCTCTGTCGGCTGACAGCCCACCCTCAGCGCTCACAGCGCGTTAAGACCCCCTCAGTTTCTTATTAAAATTTTGCTGATAAGCTTCGCATTTTGAATAATAAACCGGATGCTGGAAGATGTGGGATGATTACCTGACGGTAAGGTGAATGCTTTTCGGGCGTTTGTTACAAGAACACTATTAGTAGACTTCGCGCCAATAAGAGGCCATCGAGATGTAAAGGGATTGGAAGTTGTCTCCTTGTGGTAGTTCCTGGAAGTGGGGAAATGGCCGTGGCCAGTGGTTTTCTTGGAGAAACCGAGGCGCGGAAACTGTTGGAAGTATTTTGATGTCGGATAAAGGGGGGAGAAGAACATTAAGGCGACAGTTGCAGTACTGTGCCCAAACTGTTCAGGTCTACTCACCTCGTCACTGTGTCCTTACTTCTGTACCTCATTGCATAGCGTACTGGTGCTTGCAGAAAGCCAGCAAACAGTCTGGTCTTTCGGAGCTTTGAAGGAGAATCTGTCGTAATGCTGGCCGATTTATGGTTACTCGGTCCAAAGTATGACGTGACAATTTAGGATGTCCTGCAATATCTCTTGAATCTATTGAGCCATACGAAAGCTAGTTTCGTCACGTGTCTCTTCTTTAGAGGGAGTCAAGGTATACAGAAGGGGTTGTAGAGGTGGTGGGCGATAGGAAATCGCGGTGCCCTGATAGCGGTATGTTCTTGTCGACAAAGCGTATAGACATTCCTTTAGGTCTCAACACATGACTGACACGCATCAGACCTTCGCAGAGAGGCCCACCACTATTACTGTGTGGCCTGGTTGAGTTTGGCTACTCTTTGCCCTTGGAAAACGCCGTCTGTTACGAACAGCACTCGGAGGCGAGTGCCGTCATCCGCCCAAGTATCTTCCATATGCTTTACAAATTTCTGTTATCATGTTCGTCCGATCACAAAGCCCTTGCAGGATGTACTCGATATATCCAGTTTATAGCCCGCGGCATTGACCAAACATCTTCTAACGATCCTGAGCAAATAATGGCATGCCTTTAGCCACGTCCCGTCCCTGCTCCCTTCAGCAACTCGGTGACAGTAACTACTTGATAGCCATTGCGCCAAATCTCGGGGAGCAGCTTTCGTAGCATGGGAGCTGTCCAGCTCCTCCTGTCGTGGCAGATAATGATGCCTCCAGGCCGCAACATGCTCAGTATATGACTCGCATTGATACGCCAGAAGGGGATCTGGGGATCGTGTGGATAAATGCTACCAAGGACCAGCCGGTAGCCTAATCTGCCCAGCATCTTGCGCATCCTCTCACTGAAGAAGCCGGAGCCTGGTCGGAAGTACTTGGGAGGAGGCTTCTTGTCAACGGCAGCGTATGCCTTGTGAATCATTTCTTCTACGGACTGGATCTGGTCGACTAGAGTGGTATCGCTCAAGGTTCGTGAGGGCTCATCGTGCATTGCATGATTCCCCAGCTCGTTTCCGTTGCGTATGAGATCTTGCAACGTCGCCTCGTGTCCTGCGACTTGCGATCCGATGATAAAAAAGGTCGCGGTTGCACCATTTGTGTGAAGGATCTGCATGATCTCGTTGGTGTACTCGGATGGCCCATCGTCGATTGTAAGCGCGATGACCTTCGTAGACGTAGATATGCGCCAGAGGACGTCTGGCCACCGACGCTGAAAATACTGTACCAGAAAAGTGGGAGGTTTATAGATCACGTAGAGAGGCGCAATCAAGATGCACATGAGACTTAAGAGGAAGAGCATTGTCACGGTCCTCGCGCGTCGAGTTCTTCTCTGTAATTTGGAGGGCAATCGAAAAAGACAGGAGACACGATACATTAAGAAACACCGGTTTATCTAGCATAGGAGATTGGTCAGCTAGCGATGTGATACTCGTATTATTGTAACCATGATCTTGATGAACCAATATAATCAGAATTGCGATAATCTCGAAATCATTGAGAGGTCCGCTTACAAGGCTGTAATTCTGGATGAATACCTTCTGCTCGACATTATTGTATTATATCTTGGCTTTCCGTCAACAACACGCCAGCATCTACTTGGCTCGTAGTTTTGATTATTAGAAGACGAGCTACAGTTAGATTAGCAGTATGTATTTAGTTGTTCAGGACGCGTGGGAGGGTGGGAGGATAAGCAGGAGGTTGCTTTGAGGTGTTTGATAGAGAGTATTAGAGTAGCTGATCTCAGCCCTATGGGGCGGAGCACCTCTAACAATAAAGTAACAACTACGATGCCTCACCCTTCCGAACCGTCGTTGTGGCGCAGAACATACCTGAGGGTTGTAGGCAACAGCCTGCGCCCGAAGCGATGCATCAATAAGTGCATGGCGAAGTCATCAAGCGGCCTTGAAAAGAAATTTAATTGGCCTTCTTACACTTTCCATCGATGCTTTCTGCTGCTACCTCATAGCCAACACTGACCATGAAGTATAGTCCTGAAGATCTCTACAACGCGTGGTCTAATGGAAACATTGCAAAGGTCAAGAAATGTCTCGATTCCGGATTGAGTCCCGACTACTGCACTCGAGCTTTTGGGCGGCCATTATGGATGACAGTGTTAGACAAATCAATTGTGAAAAACGACATTCCCATGGTCCAACTGTTGCTTAACTATGGCCCAGACTTTACTGGGAGGGTAGCAAGAGACAAAGTAGCAGATGCAATGATGACCCAGTCCGCAGGTCCATTTGACCAATGGTCTACGCCATTGCACTACGCGATGGAAAAGGAGAATGATTCGATCTTAAAGCTACTGATTAGACAAGGTGCCGCTGACGTGAACGCCTGCGATTGCGCAGGTACCTCTCCGTTGCATGTTGCAGCCTCAATAGGAAGATCCAACCATGTGAAGCTTTTGCTAGAGAACGGTGCCGACATCAATGCAATCAATGGGAAGGAGGCCACCGCGCTCCATGTGGCGGCCGGCAAGGGTGATTACGAGACCGCACAAGTGCTAATTCAGCATGGCACTCGTCTTGAACTACGGAATCTTACAGGGCAGACAGCGTTGATCCACGCCGTGGCAAAGCAACAGTACGAGGTCACAAAGATCTTGGCTTCAATCGAGGCGGATTTCGAGGCGAAAGATAAGCGTGGCTTCACAGCATTCTTTTTAGCCGCAGCGAATCTTGATACAACCACGATGGCGCTCCTGGCCAACATGGGCGCCGATATCGAAGCTCGGGACAGAAATGGTTGCACAGCGCTGATACGTGCTGTGATGGCTAAGAACGAGGCTCTTGTTAGCATTCTTCTGAGCTTTGGGGTAAACATAGATACCAAAGACTCAGACGGCTGGACTGCGCTGTACGCTGCTATGGTGAATGGCGACGAAAATTTAGCACGAATACTTCTAGATAATGGCGCCGATACTCAAGGCATCGACTCGGATGGCAACACGCTGCTGCACAGCGCTGCGAAGACAGGGTCTGCCTTTATAATACGGTTCCTTTTATCACGAGGAATGGATCCCAACAAGCGAAACAACAATCAGGAAACTTCGCTCCATGTCGCATCGACGAATGGACATCGAAATATCGCACACTTGCTACTGGCCAACAACACCACTGAAATATCAGCCGTAGACACCAGTGGACGGACATCTCTTCATTGTGCCGCAGCGTCCGGTCAACTCGCTATCGTCCAAGAACTAGTCAGCAAAGGCGCCACCATCTCCACGCTCGACTACCAAATGCACACTCCGATTTGCTCAGCAATGAAAGCCAACCACTTGAAAATAATTTACTATCTCGAATCTTGCGGTGCTAGGTTCCCTAAAAACCTCAACCCTGAATTTTCAGTCGATCCACCTCCCTACGAAATGCCAACTGACATTTGCCGCCTCCGTTCAAAGCAAGGGAAGGCTGCCAGTCCTCCAAACAAGCCCGACGAGGCAGAGGACCCCTTTGAAGTCTCGATACCGAAACCTGTGCTTCCTGACCCCAAGGACATCATAACCATTATCAGGCAAGAAGCCGGCAAGGACCCTTTGAAGACTGGAGTCGATGTTGCCAGCGCTGGGCTGAATCTCGTTGGTACGCTTTTAGGGACTTGATCTGATCACGCCTTTTGAACGGTCTGGGGGCGCTGTGGTGATCGTTACGGAGAATGAGGGGCGCCATGTCATACACCGATCCAGTGGTATCTGTAAAGTTGAAAAAAGTAAACTCGCCATGCCGCAATCAAGAACCCACGCAACGAATTTTATGCACGCTTCAGTCCAACGGCAAAGAAAATCTGAGCTGGATCACCATAAGTCCATATCGACATGGCAGGATGACATCCACGGATGCCTGGACACTTCTCTGTACCAAATTCTTTCTTTCACTGTCTATACAGTCAACCTTTCATACCAACCACCTTCGCCTCTCTTAGCTATATAGTTATCTCCTCCGAACCTTAATCATCACCAATAGACCATGATTTTAGACATGCAGTGCCGGACTCCCCTCAAAACAAGAATAACCCTCTTGTCTCCCGTATCTCGAAAATTCTCCATCAGACCCATCCTTCTACATGTTGCACAAAATTAGTGAAAAGTTGTGGCGTGAAAATCTATACATGAGGAAGTTCGTTCTCGGTATATGTTTAACGTGATGCCCCAATTAAAAGCCTTTAGCTACAAACCCAAATCTAAGACAAGTGCACCTTGCACACCCCTTACCGTCTCATCCAACGCTGGATCGAAGCCCCCGAACCAAATCAAATCAAGACAATCCAAGAAAAGTGCAGCACCTTAAACAACTAAAGCCAACTTGATCGTTTTTTACCTTCTGTGCGCACTGTACTGTCAGTTATGCCCATTCCAAAAAAATCCATTTCGAGTTCCCGCTTTCGAGCAATGAGATCCTTTAATGCAAACTACTCTTCGCCACACTTCCTAGCTACGAAAAATAGCGTGTACATAGCACCCTCGACCAAGAAATCGGACATGGTGCTTGCCGAAGGTAGGTACACGAACCGAGATGAGAAAAGACACTCCGGACGACGCGGGAACCGCAAGAGGAAAAGAGAGGTTGTTCCCAAGAAAATTTGGCTGCGCGGAGGAAAATGTTGGCCGTTTCAAGATGGCGATAGGGGTACGTTTACGATAAGAGATCTCGCGTTCTTATGGTGATATACCATATTGCACTGAGGTAGACGAAGCACGAGCGTATGCCTTGAGTTCTTTCGAATAGCATCTCTCCGTTCCGGTTCTTAGCAATGCTGCGCAATTACCCCTTCTCGAGTGTGCTTTTCAAACCTCCATAGGATGGTTAGTACGAATGAAAACTCCTTGTATTCCACGCTAATAGACTGCGGGGGGAAGCAGCTGAGAAAGAAAGATGGAAAATTGGAATGTAGCTCTAGAGTTAGAAGTGATAATATACAACAACCTGGTGTACCCATATTAATACTCCATACACCACCTTGAGGCATCATAAAATAGCAAGCTGGCCGCCATCATTGTCACGTCTCGTCAATACTTCCTACTCACACTTCGCATCTGCTATAGGGGTTTTGAGCATTCATTTAGACCCATGGGCGTCACCATTGACATACACTCCATTTGTCTTCGGTTTTGCAGACGACGTCAAAACTTGGCTTGGAGCCGGTGTTTGGTTCGCCGCGGGCATCTGTGCCAACCAGCTCGGCGGAGCAATGCCGGTCTGCTCGTTGATTGTCGATAGCAATGGTGGTAGGCTCTGCAAAAGGTTGCGAATCGGTGCTGTTGAATCGCTTGAGGCGCCCTCACCGGTGTTCCAGACGGTGATCTTGGGCTGGAGGCCGTTGATTGCGGTGGCGTTGGCTTTGGCGAGTTTCTCGTAGGTGTTATTTTGGAGCATGAGGTATTGCATGAGTCTGCGGACGTTAGTGGAGGCTTGGTGAATGAGTGGCGATGGATCAGCATACCCTGAAGGACCGCCTAGAACATCGGCCATCTGTCCATAAGCTTCGGCCATTGCCGTCAATCCCTCGGCTTCTTTTCGCTTCGTGAAGAATGCCGCTTCGGCTTCTTTGGTGGCACGATAGTAGGAAGCTTCAACTTCTAGCTTCTGCTTGTACAAAAGACCATCTGCGCCCTTGGTGTCGGCGTATAATCTGGCATCGGCTTTCTCCTGCGCGGATTCCCGCTCAATCTTGGCGTGGACGACCTCTGTAGCTCTACGTTTTTCCAACTCCATCTCTGCACGCTTGATTTCCACCTCTCGCTGTAATTCAGCATCTTTGGCCTCAGCTTGGCGACTGGCTTCTATATTGGCTAGGTTAATTCCCATGTTAAGCTTCGTCTGTGTGTTCGTGAGCTCAGCATCAGCAAAAGCCTTTTCGCTTTTCCGCTGCGTTTCAAGGACCGCGGTCTGGGCATCGATCTTGCTAATCTTCTGCCTCGTTTCACCGCGTTTCTCGGCCTCCCCAGTCTCCCCTATCATGCGGGCATTGGCGACATCGACTTTTGCTTGGTTGGAGGCTCCCTCGTGGGCTTTGCGGCTGAGGAATTTGAAATATTCGCTTCCCTGGGTATCTTGGAGCTCTTTCACATTTGCATTATAACTGGTATCGCATCAGCTCTCGTTTTTGTCAAGCCCTCGTCTTAGCTTACATTCTCAGACCGAATTGATTAAGCTCGCTCTGAACGTTCTCGATCACCTTCGTTTTGAAGACCTGACGTTCCTTGAAGATCTCCTCCATAGTCATCCCGGAAACAATGACACGGGTCTCGCCCTCGATAATGCCTTTGACAATGTCCTGAACATGATTACGGCCTGTGGGCGTTGCGTGGCGGCTTGCGTCGTCTTTCTCACGTCCAGTCAAGATCTTCGCATATTTCTCGAGTGCCTTTGAGTCGTCTTCTGGGCCAATGGTGAACACAGCTGGCAGCTGAAATTGAAGCTTTTCGATTGTCATGGCCTGTAGAGTAATCTCGAAGTCGAAAGGACTGATCGAGATTCTGTTGCACTTTTGCCATGGATACACCCAGGCCTTCTTTACTATTTTCACATCGTCAATGCCACCGCCAGTAATGACGAGGTATGAATTGGCGTCGGAGACTTGATACCACATTTGGAGAGTAGTAGTTGTTGGCCTTTCCTTGGGTTTCAGAGATTAGATGCACGAAGTGGCAGCGTTCGACGGTGTCTGTAAGGCTAAGAAGGATGCCAAGGATGATGGAAGAATCCACGAAAAGAAAAGCTAAACTTGGACAGTTGTATAGCAGGTGGGAGACTACTAGCGACAGGCTTGAGTAAGAAGAATAGGAAGAATCGAGATTTTGGTCGACGTGCTGTTTGACAGAAGAAGGAGATGCATTATATATTAGTTCCTAGTATTTACAGGCTGCGCAAAAAGCCTCATCCTGCCAAGTAAGGAATCCATCTTCTGAGAGTGAATGGACAAGGGACCAAGCCCAAGACCAGCATGGTACGGTATTGAACAAAATACAGGTGAAGCAGTTGTGTGAGAGGAATGAGGTCTGAAAGTAGGCGAGTCAGCCTTAGCGATAGCCCTACGACATTCCTCTCCACATACGCAGTCATCGCCCTCTTCTAAGTGTCGATTGCAATCTGATAACCGTAAAGGGACCGCATTTTGCGGCTATGCAGGGCTAGAATCTTCGAGATACATACAGCCCTGAAGTCCAAGAGGAGAGTAAAAAAAACATGCTCCTAAGTCAGACTCTTCCGCAGACATGCCGTACCCTCAGCCGCAGCGGCTCAGCTAAGCTGAGGGATAGATGGCCCTTTATGAGACCATCCATCAAATGTGATGAGGCATATTCCTCCATCAAATGAATCCTATCTTTTTATTCACCTAGCTGTCCCTCTTCATAGTTGATGCACAGCCTTCTTGTTGGCCTGGGATATAGAAGGAGAATCGCCTAAACAGTCCCTTTGATTCTATAGCCTCCAGACCATTTCACCAAGACATTCCAGAGCCGTGCCTTGTCTTCGCCATGAAGCCTTCCTCTTCTGATGGACTACCTTCTTATTCCGAAAGCCTCACCGACGCCGCTTCTTCATTGCCATCTTTGTCATCCTACTCTCAACACCAAAGCGCAGCCCGCACGGCCATCATATCCGACCTGATCAGAACGCACATCACACCCCACCTTCACGTTAATGCTCTTTCGGGAGTATCGCAAAGCACTCTCATACTGGTTCCCTCCAATATGTCCGACCTCATTCCTCCTACGATCGCGAGCACAGATTCGAAAGACGCTCAAAGCAAGCATGATTCTTTCGATGGTGAAATTCTTGTCGGCTTCCCTACTAGCGAAAATCTTTCTATGGTTCGCCTTCGGGGCGAGGAACAGACCATTGAGTTTTGGCGCCAACCGGCCGTGGTTAGAGAAGTAGAGCAAAGACTACGTGAAACTCTGCAAAGAGACAAGCTCAACGTCTTTGTACGGGTATCCTCGGATGTGCAATGGAGATATTTGAAGGAGAAGGATCTAGTTGAAGGAGAAGCAAGGGTCGGCGCAGAGATTAAGGAGATTTGCTTGAGGATAGAGAATCAGCTAGGACTGTACGAAACAAGGACAGGAAAGGCACTGATAGTGCGGGTAGAACTTGGTAGTTGAGTGACTAAAAAATTCGAGTGGCGAACATGGTGGATCTTGGATAGGAGCGGTCTCCAGGCCGGAGGTGATCCTAACAAAGTAGGCGGCTCAGAAACTGTTTCCTCAGGCAAATAGCAACACCAGTACTATTGGATACCAATCACCGGCGTTTCGATCTTTTAGCAGATCGCCCATGCCCTTTTGCTCGAGTGGCTCCTGCTTGCTTACGAAATTTTGCGCCCTTGGTCTATAGCTTCTGACTTCCAAAGCTTCCAGATGCATGTGCGAATTGAAATACTCACGACTTCCGCATTTTTTTCGACGTGTACTTGTGATGCACCACTCGTAGCACCCTTCATGTTTAATGAACGACCTTCAGGGCGATAATCTTACGGCATGAAGAGAAAATAACAAGAGTGTAATCTTTCACAATGACAAGTCGTGTACCAGGCTGCCTAAGAGACCACATGGCAGACTCGAAAATTCCGTTAAGGTGGTTCTATATCTCACTTCATTGTATCCATTTGATGTGTTGACCTTGCTAAACACATGAATAATCACTCTCACCGAATTATGTTCACGGCAATCGTTGACATTCACTCCGGGTTCGTGTGAGAATTCACTTATTAGCTGTGTTGACAATTCAGTTAAAGACTCAGATCTCATGTTCAAGCGCCTGTCTACCTGATTGATTCATTGCTGAAAAAGAACCAGGTATCTTGGTTTGATTTCTCATCACACCTTTAATAACAAGTATCCAGGTCGGCATTATCTCAGTATGGCAGACAGCCGCCTTTCCCTCGTTGGCCTTCCGCAAGAGATCCTAGATATGATCTTTGGGCTTTGTCTAACCGCTCCGCGGCCTATCCTCCGCCGTGCAACCGTCACCGCAGTAGTTTGGAGAGCGACATGCGAATGCGAGACTCGTGGGGCCGGTGGGACCAGATGCTCTCATATCTGCATTAGCCAGATACCTCAATCGCAAATAGACAGAAGTCTTCACAATTATAGCGTCTCATCTGAGCTTGCGATCGCTCTGCTGCATGTGAACAGAGAAGTTCACGAGACGGCGGCAAGAGCACTCTATGGCGGCAATACTTTCAGCTTCAACATCGGCATCCGCCGAAAAATAACCCACCGTGACCCTCGACCTGGCTATTATCTTTATAAGATCAAGAACGAGCATTATGAGATGATCGACAACATGTCAGACCTTGCACCTCATTATTTGCAACTGATCAAGCGCTGCGAGCTGAACGTCCAAGTACTTACGGTCTCGATCGACAGCGCTCGTCTATCGTATCGGAAGGCAGCGGAAAGTTTGAAAATTGTTGCAGGACACCTAGGTCAAGATCATGCTTTGCGGCAGTTGAATATCAACTACGACGAGAATCATTTGAGTTACCGGCGACCAAAACGCGAACGAGGGTTTTTCCAGAACGTCCTGGAGCCCTTAGCAACGGTGTACAATATTTTGGAAGTTCCCGTTACCGGTGCCTTGGACCACGATTTCGCAGCAAAATTGAAGAGAGCAATGCAGGGAGATCATGCTGCTTGTGTGGCAGCAGAAGTCAAATATGGTACCCGGAAAGTACGGGATACGAAATCGGGCAGGGGAAAGCGGCAACGATACAGACTGGGGAAATTTTACGACTCGGAGTACATCTGGGAAGAAGATACTCAGCTACCTGCTCGCGTGGCTCTGGATGCTGGAGCATCTAACGCTTGAGGTTGCAAAGCTCAGAGGGCCGCTATGCTTCGCAAAAAGCCATGTCATACGAAGAGATCCTGATCCTAAGTTGGATCCATACAAAGTTGTGGCAGTTAGCGTACTCTGAAGCTGGAATACATTAGGTCCTTTACTCCTGTCTCCCACTTGTTCTATCCGGGCACAACTCTCCTCTCTTGTTGACCTCATTGCACATGCCAACCCTGCTCAGACCGTAACCACTATCACAAAGCGAAGGAAATTGTTCATTGTCGCACATGTTCTCAACGTGCACGACATGTTGAAAGAAAATTTAAGATTCCAACCACGCTGTTGTGTCTCGATGAATGTTCGTGAGGTTTGTTATTATGTAGAAGCATACTTTGCAGAATCCGATGGGGGGGGGTTTAGGATCTCCCAGGTTCATAATAATTAGTACATCACAAGGTCGTTTGAGAGGAGTTCATTATCGAGATATATCATTATACATGAAGATATTTACTTCGCTCTCTGTTACAATTTCTTACAAAATCAGGTATTTATGTATGTAAGCGGGTGGACCCGCGATGACTTTTTCCAACAATCAACGTAGTACAGTACGAGTAGTGGTCGGATCAAATATTTTGCCACAAATACTTACAATGGCTTGGGAACTTGCGTTTCTGTTTCTCTGTGGAGATCAATCTGATTATATAACATTATACGACCAAAATTATTTTAAATGCTGTGATGGCCGAGTGGTTAAGGCGTCTGTCTTAAGATAAAACAACAGATGGAATATCCGCGCAAGTTCGATCCTTGCTCACAGCAATTTTTTGTTTTTCGCTCGTCGTTTTGTACTCATGAATGCAGGCTGAAGCGAAAAGGGGTAAAGACTACGACAAATTGGTTGTGCTATCACGTTCTACGTTACGACCTGCACGAGAGTTGCGGGACCTAAATATGGACATCTCAAACCTCCATTCCGATATCCTACTCTTTTGACCGACGTCGCACAAAAACTCAGACTGGTGGTGCAGAATACTTACTACAGGCGCTAATCTAAGTGCCTGATGACCAGCTGAAATGTCTCTTCGATAAGTTCGATTAAGGGAATTGGTCAAGAGTCCATCTGCACCATCGCTATCTCGTCAGACTTTGTACGTCCCCTCGTACGAGGCGAAAGTGGAACAGCTTCACTACATTACGGTCAAGTGGGAATACCAGTATCGTTACTACAGCGAAACCGTTGAGTGAGCAAAGACGACAGAGACTCTTTGGACTCTAGTGATTCTGCTTTCGTTCGGTACATTGGTATGACGACCTCGTACTGGCATCGAGCGGTGCATTGAAGACCAAAACCGCACATTCGGGCTTCTACGGGCGTTCTTAAGAAGCTTGTATGATTTCTTTGCGTCTCCTGAAGAGCCATGCACATGTTACGAGGTCGTTGATGGCAGTCTGGAAGACCTTGCCTTGTATTTTACTAAAGAATTTAAAGAGAGCAGGAATGAGTGTTTGTTGTTTAGTTCAGAAATAAGCTATTATATTCTACTCAATATAGAAGGTAAAAAAATACGAGTATAAAGAAGATTACACAAAAGGTTACATCGAGGATTACTCATTATATGACTGTGCGGGAAATAGTCTCTATGATTTTTCTCATATATCACTAAACGTAGGTCTTGCGGAGCTGTACAGCGAGCTTGGTTTGACTCGGTTTCTTTGTTCGCCTTGGTAGGGGTAGAGACACTCAAGACTGATATTCTAATCTTTTTTCCTATTCAATATATTTATCAGCGGCCAAACTTTGCAATCCCTGGTTTGACCAGATTCTCTGTATCGGGGGAAAGGGGAGCCTCAGTAGTATGTTAGAAGATGTTGCCAGGAAAAGCCGACGGGTTGCAGGAAGGGAGGAAAATGTGTAGCGTAGTACTTCAGTCCTCTTATTGTGATTTTACGATGAGTGAGATGCTATAGTGAGATACTATAGAGATCATACCCACCCGAGAAGCAATGCAATATCGATCACGACTTCTGCTCAGACGACCGTTCTTCTTACAAACTCGAAGAAGTTGAAATTGTCATTCCAAGGGACGATTGAGGAACACTTCATACCCACTCGTAAGATGCACTTTGATAATGATAGATTAATGCCAGGTATAATAGACAAACAGACGCTGTATAGGATACCTTCTTCGACTTCACGGGCGAAGGTCACTTGGAATATTACCTTAGGTCATACAACCACCGTAGTGTTGCTGCGATGAAGCCAGCTGTCAGTAATTGAGACAGTCCATGAACAGGATCACTATTAGTGAGGGCGGGGGAGTTGAAAGGCAAAATGCGAGCCGTAGTCACGTGACAGGGATCCCAAGAAGCAACTTGTCCTCCAAGACATATCCGAGATATGTTACAAACCCCGAGAATAATTATCAATCTTCACCCTTCCTTCAACTCCAAGCTTTATCTTCATATAAACTTGGTCCCACAACTGCTACTCAATTATTGCCCGTCCTAACCGATCTCTAACTCTATACAATCTATAGCTATGCGCAATTTCAGGGGCGTCGCCCTCGGGCTTCTTGCTGCTACTGTGACTTCAGCGTCTGATGTCCACGATCTGAAGAAGGACACGTTCGCCGACTTTGTTGCGAGTCATGACCTTGTATTAGCAGAGTTCTTTGCCCCGTGGTGTGGCCACTGCAAAGCATTGGCCCCAGAGTACGAAGAAGCTGCAACAACGCTGAAAGAGAAAGACATTCCATTGGTGAAAGTTGACTGCACAGAAGAGGCAGATCTGTGTAAGGATTATGGTGTTGAGGGCTATCCAACTGTCAAGGTCTTCCGAGGCCCTGACAACATAACTCCCTACTCGGGGCCAAGAAAGGCGCCTGCGTAAGTCTTGATTCGCGCATTGTTCGTATGGCATTTAGCTAACAGGGGTTCTAGAATCATTTCCTACATGACCAAACAAGCACTTCCCGCAGTATCAGAACTCACGTCAGAAACCCTCGAGGACTTCAAGACAGCAGACAAGGTTGTATTGGTAGCCTACTTTGGGGCCGACGACAAGACATCAAACACCACTTTCAGCGAAGTTGCTGATAGTCTACGGGATGATTATCTTTTCGGCGCAACCAGTGATGCCGCCTTGGCTGAGGCCGAAGGTGTCAAGCAACCATCAATCGTCTTGTACAAGACCTTTGACGAGCTCAAAAACACCTTTACCGACAAATTTGACAAGGAGGCCATTACAAAATTTACGAAGACCGCCGCCATGCCCCTTGTTGGCGAAGTTGGTCCAGAAACATACGCTGGCTACATGGCTGTGAGATTTCCAACATATCTTTACTTCGGACCGCACTGACAATCCAATTTTAGGCCGGTCTTCCTCTGGCCTACATATTCGCGGAAACCCCCGAAGAGCGCGCTGAACTAGCCGAGACCCTCAAGCCTGTCGCAGAAAAGCACAAGGGTGCTGTCAGCTTCGCCACCATCGATGCCAAAGCCTTTGGCGCCCACGCGGCCAATCTCAACCTCGAAGCCGACAAATGGCCCGCCTTCGCGATCCAGGAGACCGTCAAGAACCAGAAATTCCCCTTTGACCAGAGCAAGAAGCTCACGGCGAAGGACATTGGCAAGTTCGTCGATGATTTCATCGCGGGCAAGGTTGATCCAAGCATCAAGTCCGAGCCCATTCCTGAGAAGCAAGAGGGCGATGTTCAGGTCGTGGTGGCCCACAATTACCAGGAAGTCGTCGTTGACAACGAGAAAGATGTTCTTGTAGAGTTCTACGCCCCGTGGTGCGGTCACTGCAAAGCGTATGTTTCCCTCTCCCTTTTCCCACATCAAAAACCCGGTTTCTAACAAGTCCCCCAGTCTTGCCCCCAAATACGAAGAACTCGCCGCCATGTACACCCCCAGCCACTCCTCCCAAGTTACCATTGCCAAAGTCGACGCCACCGCCAACGATGTTCCCGACGAAATCTCCGGCTTCCCAACCATCAAGCTCTTCCCCGCCGGCGCCAAATCCGAGCCCATCGTCTACAGCGGCTCCCGCACCATCGAGGATCTCGCCGCCTTCGTCAAGGAAAACGGCAAATACAAGGTCGATGTGATGGAGGGCAAGAACGAGACGGCTGAGGCGGAAATGCCTGATGCGGATGCCATGGGCAAGCAGGCGCCGGCGGCCACGAAGGTGGCGCAGAAGGTTATGAGTGGGGCGAGTGAGGCGGCGGAGGCGGTGAAGACGGCGGTGGGGGATAGTGATCACGATGGGGCTGAGCATGATGAGTTGTGAGTGATTGAGATGCGGATGATTGTGTGTGAAAGTTTTGATGCTTTGATGCGGCTGGTTTCCCTCTCGCGAGGGTGAGGAAATCCGGAGGTAACAGATTGATGCTCATGTGTTCCGCGTCTTTTTTGGTGTATTTTATGCTGCTAGGTAGGTTTTCGAGTACAAAAAAGCCATGTTCCAAGAAGAATTGGGGCTGAAGTGATTCCGAGTCAATGAGTATAAGCCTGTCGAAGAAACGATGAATCGATTTGGACTTCGAGGTAGTTGATCAAAGCTCTCAATCCGCGACGCACCACAACTTCCCCACTCCCCCTCAAAATCGCACCCCCCGCCTTCCTTGCAATCAAATCGTCTCCTGCGTCTCAATCCTACTCGCCAAACTCCCCTTCCGCCACCCCCTCTCCGGATCCACCCTCCCCACAACCTTCCGCTCCCCACCCACAACCCCCCACCCGCCACCCCCAGGCGTCATAACCACAATCCTCTCCCCGGCCTGCATCGCCGCCGTATTCTTCCCCCCCAGATTAACCCTCCTCTCCACCACCTCCTCCCGATCCCCTCCCCTCCCCCCCTTCGCAATCTTCCGCACCCAGATATTACGCCCACACTGCGCGTCCTCACCCCCCGCAAGCCCATACGGGTGGAAAACGCGACGTTCGCTCAAAATAGACACTTGCACCGGAATGCGAAACTCGATATCCCGTACCACGCCCTCCCCGCCCGGGTGCAAGCCCGCGCCGCCGCTGCCCCGCCTGAGCGCAAACTCGCGCAGCAGCACGGGGTAGCGGCGCTCGAAGACCTCGGCGTCGGTGATGCGCGTGTTGGTCATGTGGGTGTGCACGCCGTCGGTGCCGTCCCAGGAGGGGCCGGCGCCAGAACCGCCGGCGATGGTTTCGTAGTAGCCGAAGCCTTTTGTGGCTTGGGCGGAGGTGGATGGGTTGCCGCCGAAGCCGAAGGTGAGGTTGTTGCAGTCGCCTTGGGAGGCGGCGCAGGCGGCGAAGGAGCGGAGGATGACGTCGGTGACGCGTTGGGACTGTGGAAGGGAGGGCGGAGGGTTAGTTTGGGGGAGTTCGTGGGGGGACAAGACGAAAGGCTATGGGGCGGTTGGAAAGGGAGTGGAGGAGAGCTTACGGTGAGGACGTTGCCGCCTACGACTGCTGCTTTGTCGGAGGGGGAGAGGAACGAGTTCTTGGGGATGCGGACGTCGATGGGTTTAAGGCAGCCTTGGTTGAGGGGGATGTCTTCGGAGATGAGGCAGCGTAGGCAGTAGATTATTGCCGAGTAGGTGACGGCTTCGGGGGCATTGGTGTTGCCTGAGTTCTTGTTCAAAATTGTTGCATTTCTTTACGAAGAAAGGGTTGGAATTACCATAGACTTCCGGGCCTGTGCCGTCAAAGTCGAAGACTGCTTCCCCTTTCTCGGCATTGATTGTGATCTTGAGCTCTATTGGACTGCCGTCGTCCATGTAGTCGATAGCATGTAAATCTTGGCCTTCAAATCTCTTGCTGACGTCTTTAAGCAGGTTTCTGACGCTCAGTTCGGCATTATCTTGTATGTTTATCATGTAGAATTGCACCACTTCCTCGCCGTAGTCTTCGATCAGAGTACTGATGAGGTTTATACCTTTCTGGTTTGCTGCAATTTGGGCTTTGAGATCGTTGATGTTATCGGCCAGACACCTCGTACCACTGCATTCCGGATATTGCGCAGGCTCATCGTATAGCAGCTCCGTGATCCGCTTCTCATCGAATTTCCCCTCAGAAACCAGCTTTTCTGACTCAATGGCAGCTCCTTCTTGGTACAATTCGCGCGAGTGTGGGGGCATCGAGCCTGGTAGAATCCCACCAATATCTGCATGATGAGCTCGAGATGCAACGTAGAAAATTATCTCGTCGCCACTGAAGGCGGGCGTGATGACTGTAATATCAGGAAGATGCGTTCCGCCGAACTCTGGATGGTTGGAAACAATAACATCCCCACGTTTGAGCTTGCCCTTCCATATGTCTGCTTGCGTCCGAACGCATGTTGACATACTGCCTAGATGTACTGGGAGATGGGGTGCTGCAATGCTGTTAGTAACCATGTTCCAATGACTAGCTGTCTGGACCTACCATTCGCGACTAGCCCTCCTGTCGAGTCAAACAGAGCACATGAATAGTCTAATCTTTCTTTGACGTTGGTACTGACACTGGTTTTTTGTAAGGCTCGACCCATTTGCTCCGCAATCGCCATGAAACGATGAGCGAAGATACTCAACATAATTGGATCAACCACTTTAGCATTGACCCTTGTATCCTGGCTTTCGCTTTTTCCAATATTGATCACTACGTGCGTTTCAATGACCAGCGCTGTTGCTCCGGGTGTGACCACAAGAGTCTGGGTGCCGTCTGCGAGAATGGCAGGCCCTTGTATTCGGTCGCCGACATCTAAGTCCTCAAGTTTGTAGATAGGGGTGTCCTGGCGTCCACCTTCAAAGTAGACCTTGGACATACCATAGCGCTTACCCTGTCCAAGATCCTTTGGATTGATCTCTTTCATCTGCTGGTCTACTGTTTTTTCCAGCCCTTCAAAGCTCTTGCCAATACCGCGAGCTCGAACATCGTCAACAATTATATCACGATCGGGCAGCGTAAACCCAAATTCTTGCTCATGTTGTTTAATGAAAGCTTTTCCAAAAGCCCAGTCGTCACCACCAAATTCTTTCTTGACTTCTTCTTCTGCAGGCTTTACTACCATCAGAGCTGACTCTGTACCTCGGTATCTCATATTCAGATATTCTTCAAAGACGATTTTGTCCTTCGAGAAGCCTTGATCCAGAAGCTTCGCAGTCGATTTCTTCTTCAACTCCTCCATCTTCTCTTTGAGTTCACTTTTCGCATTACCTTCATCAGACCACGTCTGAGACTCGGGTACCTGACTTTCGTCCACTACATCGGCCAATGCCATTCCATAAGCGGAGAGCACCGATGAATAGCGGTGGACTAAAATCTGTTTTATACCAAGACTTTCCGCGATCGCGACAGCGTGTTGACCTCCAGCTCCTCCAAACGTGGCCAGTCGGTGCTGAGAAGTATCATGACCCTTTGCTTCAGTTAATGACCTAATAGGACGTGTCATGGTTTCATTTGCTATTTTGATAAAGCCATACGCTACCTCATCCGTACTCATTTTCTTCTCCTCATTATCGCCAGCGACTTCCTTATTTATCTGCTCTGTCAGCTCTTTGAATAGCCGCTCACTAGCATCCTTATCAAGCCCTTGATCTTCGTTCTTACCAAAAATCTTTGGGAAAAAGTCAGGCAATAGACGACCTAGGAAGAGATTCGCATCTGTCACAGTGAGCGACCCTCCTTTTCGATAACAGGCTGGACCCGGATGTGCTCCAGCGGATTCAGGACCCACTACAAACAGACCATTGCGGAAGAAGAGCCGAGAACCGCCCCCTGCTGCAACAGTATTGATATCAAGCTGTGGTGACTGGATGGTCACCCCTGCTGTTGTGGTTTCAAAGACATGTTCATATCTTCCGGAGCCATATCGGCTCACATCGGTGCTTGTACCTCCCATGTCAAATCCTATCACTGGGGTCTTGGTTTGAGGGTCATATGATGTCAAAGCATAGCCTACCACTCCGCCTGCAGGACCAGATAGAATAGCTCGCAAGCCAGAAAATTGATCGACATCTACTAGACCGCCATCTGACTGCATGAACTCGCATCTGGCACCTTTGGTACCTTTCTCTCTTTTGACGCTCTCAGTGCCTAATCCGCCCTCAAAACCAGCTTGGAAACCTGCAATGTACTTCTTGATAGCGGGGGTTAAGTAGGCGTCTGCGCATGCCGAAGTTGCTCGCGGAACGAGCTTTATCATGGGCATTAGTTCATGACTTAAGCTCACATGTTCAAAGCCAATATTGTGTGCTATCTGCCCAACAAGAGCTTCATGATCAGGAAAGGTGTATCCATGTACTAGACAGACTGCAATACTTCGAAAGCCCTCGTCAAAGAGACTCTGTAGCTGTGATTTAATTTTGTCCTCCGAAGGTCGTTTGAGGATTCGCACAGCTTCAGACGAGAGACCACGTACAAGATCAGCGTCTGCAGGAGAATCATCTCGCGGCTTAGTACGTGTGGTGTGTCTCTTAGGGTCCTCTGCATAGTCTTCGAGCGTCACTCTCTCCTCGATCTCAATCACCTTCTGATACAGCACTTCGGGTTTCCGTATAGCTAAATCGAAGATCTTAGGTCTAGATTGATTACCAATCTCAAGACAGTCCTTGAAACCTTCTGTGACAACCATGGCAATCTTCTCACCCTTTCTTTCTAATAGAGCATTGGTTGCAACTGTGGTTCCCATACGAATGCTTTCAATCTTCGAAGTATCCAAAGCTTCTCCTCGGGGAACTTCTCTGTCTGTGAACTTTGACAGTAAGCGTCGGATACCTTCAAGAGGAGCATCATTGTAATTATTCGGATCCTCAGATAGGAGCTTGATAATAATATCGTCTTCCATTCTCCCAGTCCCAGGATTACCTACACAGTCCGTGAAGGTACCACCCCGCTGTAGAGCAACATTAGTATCTTGAGACGAGCTTTTCCAAATACCGAAGTATCTTACATCAATAGCAATGCGAATGCCACGTTCCTGGGTTGAACCCATCTTGTAGATGGGTACAGATATTCACGCTGTAACGCACAAAAGGGCGCACTAAACATAAGAGATGTACAGAGCATCAACTTGAGCGTCAATAGAAAGAAAATGTCAGGATTACGTCAAGATATATCCGGCAAAAAGCATTGCTTGGTAAGCTTGTTGAGTGATAGAATCGATAGTAAGGTGATATATACCACAACATGCAAAAGAATTTCCGACCTCTTTATTATTATCCATCGACTACGCGGTTATGACAGAGTTGCCTCAGATCAGGGAGACTCGATGCAAAAGCAAATAGATTTTGATATCCGAAAAAAGTGACGAAAAAAGTGACGACAGGAGGGTCGGGACGATCCGTCGCATCTTATACCAGAGCTCCCTAATTCCGGTTTTCAATGATGTCCTTGTCTTCCTACGTAAAGGATGTACCACAACCCAAAAGCACATTCTTGGAAGTGCTCATACACCGTTGATCCAGCGATCCTCCGCTTTCACCAAAGTCTCCTTAACTTCACCGAGACCCCTCTTCACCAACTCCCCTCGTCCGTGAGCAAAGAGCTAGGTGTAGGAAAAGTCCTGCTCAAAGACGAGTCCAGTCGTGCCGGTCTCCCCGCATTCAAAATCCTCGGAGCGTCCTGGGCAACCTACCGTGCCCTGGCTTGCAGGCTGGACCTGCCGTTGACAGCGCTGCTGGACGTGGTGAAGGACGCTGCGAGTCGAGCGAGTCTGGAGCTGTATACGGCTACGGATGGGAATCATGGGAGGGCGGTGGCGAGGATGGCGGGGATATTCGGGGTTGGGGCAACGGTGTATGTGCCCAGTGTAATGAATGAGAAGACGAAAGCGTTGATCGGACAAGAGGGTGCTCGAGTGATTGTCGTAGACGGGGACTACGACGCTGCTGTGAAGAGATCTGAGCAAGACTCTATAAACTCTGCGGGAATCTTGATCCAAGACACCGCATGGCCTGGCTACGAGGAAGTCCCCCAGGTGAGCCAACTGGTTACGGACTCTACTAATACTGAAGCGCCCAGTGGATCGTCGACGGCTACTCAACCTTGATGCTTGAAACCAAGCAACAAACCCTCCAGCTCACGGGGAAACCTCCCTCCCTCATCGTCACTCCCGTCGGAGTTGGCTCGCTCGCGCAGGCTGTCGTTTCCTACTACAAAAGCAGGGAAACCACATCAAGCATACTAACCGTCGAACCAGAAACAGCAGCTTGTCTAAAAACCAGCCTCGAAAAAGGTCAAAGGACCACTTTATCTACTGGAGACACCTCCATGTGCGGGATGAACTGCGGAACCGTTTCGTCAATCGCTTGGCCCTCGCTGAAGCATGGCGTCGATGCGAGCATCACGGTCAGTGACAAAGACGCAGAATCTAGTCGATGCAAGCTCTCCGATAATGGGTTCCAGGTAGGGCCATGCAGCGCAGCGACGCTTGCCGCGATTTCAAAAATATGTAAAAGTCCTGTCGCAAAAGACGCGCTTGATCTCAACGGAAAATCTACCGTTGTGCTGCTAGCCACGGAAGGGCCCAGATAATTGAACCAGAATTGCCCACCGTGCACATCCTTCAAGGCTTTGGCCACAACCCTCTCAAGATCGAGGGAGTAACTTGTGATTTCACGACGTTAGCTTTCTACGCTTTACAAGGAGGAAGCTGATGCAGTACCAATTGGAAAACTAAGCTGCTCGTGGGGATCATATCGTGGTTCTTGCGGATGGGAGAGGATGAGACTGATGGAGAATAGAAGAGATGAAGGTATGTTCCGCAGAGAGATGAAGCTGATGGTGGAGAGGCACAAGTGTTGTATTCGTCAAAAAGATAAGACTAGCTGATGCCCACACGCCTTATACCCTTCCAATTCCCGATGCAGACGCCGTAGCCTTCGTTACATGTCGTATATTGTGTAAGATCGTAAGGCTCATTGCCCCTTATATTCCCATTGCAAGCCCCACCAAGACCCTATATTCCCCTTTCCCATTACCGCCTATCCCCGCTGACTACCGAACGCGAAGTTCCTTCCCTTGAAAGAGGCCTAGCTTATACTTCTCCCCACCCTCCCATACTCGCCATGAGACTCCCACTCCCAATACTATCCCCTAAATCCCAATAATTCCTCGAACCCCCACTCCTCGCCCTCCTTATGCTTGTACTCCCGCAACTACTCTCCGGCCTCCTCCAATGCGCTGAAGACACAGCCGCGGAGCTGCTGCTGCGAAGGTGATGAGGGTATTGATGATGGTGACCAGCATCTTTTCGTCTCCCGTGCGGTACCGCCCGCGAGACCAAAGGGTGATGCTGTCTTATGATTGCAGCGCGCCGCAAGGAGTCCGGGGTGCTGGAAGTGGCGATAGTGGTGGGTTTTGCGGTGGGCGATGAAAGGCGGGAAGAAGTGAAACGGGTGTGGAGGAAACGGAAGATGGTTTTGAGGTCGGGGGTGCGCTCCCAGTACTCGCGGTCCTGAACTGCTGAGGGGCAATCGGGGGATTCTTCTTCGATGCCCCAGAGGGCGGCATGCGTAGAGGAGGAGGAGGAGGTTGGGCGGCGATGTTGGTGGTCTTGGAGGGTAGGCGTGAAGTAATGGGAGGAAGTGGGGTCTGAGACCGTGACGTCGTCTGTTCGCATTATGGTTCTACCTTTGGGGAGGATTGGAGAGTTTGAGTGGGTGTTAACGGGGATGCCGGCGTAGTCGAGTTTGGCGGGGTTGAGAGCTGTGCTGAAGGCGCCGGGATGGTCCGAGAGTTGTTGGACAAGGATGCCTAATTCGCGAGCTAGACGGTCCAAGAGACGGCCTTCCCAGCCGGCGCCATGCGCTGTAACCGGGGATGCGTCAAGAGCAGTTGGATGTGGTGTGGATGATGTTCTTTTGGAGGGTCTGTCTTCCGGGAGAGATTCGCCAAAGATAACGGAGAGCACTGCATCATCGATGCCCATCAGATCACGTATAACCCGCCGAGTTATACGCTGCCAGAATGATTCACTGTCCTCTATCACTTGAATGTCCGCTGAGGTATCGATTATGCCTTGCCTATGAGCTGTAGGGGTTAGACTACCGGAGTCTTTGATAACCCCATCCTGTCCGATTATATTCACAAGGGATCCTGTCCGTTCAGTTGCATGGCTTGCCCTGTTTCTCCTAGTCTCTTTTTCTATCTCGTTCAACAAAACCCTTGACTGTTCCATCCTCCATTTTTCAATCCTTTCCATTCTCTCGCTATCGATTTCCACTCCGTCAGCATTTGTGACGGCGTCAAGCCTTCGCTGCACACTTGATCTTCTCCTGTGGTGCTCCGCTGTTCTTTTACGTGGATTGTATTGCTCAAACCGCCATAGCTGTTCTTGAACAGGCGTACTTGACGCTGGGAAGGTACCCAGGCCATCATGCGTCGGCAATATTGAGTTACTTTCGTCCAGATTCCGCAAGCTCCAATAAGTTGAAGGTTCCTGGAAAGCCTGCAAGCCATCATCCAGACTGTCCAGCTCCTCATCGTCATCGATAGCGCCATCGTTATCTTCTTCCTCTTGCCTTGACCTAGCAGTTGTGTCGAGAGAACCAAAGTCACTCAACCGCGATAGACCAGCTGTCCGCGGTGTGTCTTCGGTATAGGTAGTCTGGGTTTGAGATGAAGAGCGAGCTTGAGTCTGGGGAAACAACACCCATTCCTGCGAGTCCTCAAAAGCTTTTTGCTGTGGAACAGGTAGGGCTGTTGCTGTATGACGTTCTGGTTGGAGTGGAGATAAATGCCGCGCAGGAGGCGCGAAAGTTGGCTGACGGAAAGCCATATGGTCGGGAATGAGTTTTGGTTGGGTTCAACACTTCTGCCGGCTTCGGGCCTTCACTGTTGCAGTCAAGCTTATCGCGTCACCGGTGAATGTTTTGGAATCTGGTTGGCGTTTGAGCAAGCAAGAAGCCAGCCTTCGGTTATATGATTCCGCAGCGACAATGCAATGCAGGATGCAGAGAGATACTGGAACAGAATGCAGGTTCGCGCAAGGGGTACGGTAGCTCGAAATTGATGACCCACGTTGTTCTCGCGACTGAGGAGCTTCAAAGTCACTTAATAGAGATGAAGAAAGCGACTTTCATTGAGTAAGATGTCTGTCAGGAGTGTACGGTAACTGTAACTTACAGTAAGCCAGTCTGGAACCATGTCATGTCATCAACAATGGAGCTCCATCGCCTGATACTCTCTAAGACTAGCGCCGTCATCCCTGCCGCATGACCTGGTTGGCTATAAAGCCTATAATACGGCGACCACATTTGTTGGATACGCTGAGATTATCAAATCTTCTCTACTGTCAGCATAGCAAGGTATTACAGATAACAGATACAGGAATAACAATTCATAATCGCTGTCTTTGCCAGTCCATAGCGGTTTCTATTACCATCGTGTCATCTTTCATAATAGGAGACAAGGGGGATCCAAGATTCAACAGCTGGAGAGTCTGTACATCCGTAAATCAGAATTCTTTATCTTAGAGACTGCTCCAACTGTACTAAAGGAGCCGGAAGATCGGTTAGTGCTAGCACTGACGTTCATTCTTCCTATAGAGTTACGCATTTTTATAGCGCTTGTTCTATATATTCTTTGACTGTACCGATCACTACAGTGGTACTGACGGAGGCCAGAGGTCCACGAGGTCCACGAGATTGCCAATCTTTCCCAGTTGGCCTTGTCCTACTCTATAGAATCTCTACATTCTTTTTGACCGTCTCCTCGTTCCCATTTACGGTCTGCTTGAAGACTTTCAAGATTTGCGTCTTATGACTTGAACGATACTAAAGGTGGAGGATCACGGCCATCTTGACAGGAGCTGGTACAAAATAAAATTTGAGCTACTTTTCCATCGTCAGGCCTCGAGATATTACCTCCCCGTGAAAATCATCTACCATTGATCGAATCTCAAAGCCGCTATATCCTGTAAACCGAGACAGGATGCCTAACAAGGATGCCGGAACCCCCCGAGTCTACCTCGTTCGCCACGGTGACCTAAACCACAAGCAAGCCGTAGTCTCCTCACTTACCTTCACGCAGGGGAAACCGAATGGACGAAAAACGGCCGCTACACCGGCAACACAGAGCTAGACCTCACAGAAAATGGCATCCAGCAAGTCCTCAGCACAGGAAAGATACTCGTCGGCCCTGACAAACTGATCGACCCTACAAAGCTCGCCCATCTCTTCATCAGCCCGCGCAAACGCACCCAATCAACTTTCAACCTTCTCTTCAACGATATTGGGAAGGAATCCCTTATTGAAAGCGGCAAAGCAACCACGACTGAAGCGCTCGCGGAATGGGACTATGGCAAATACGAAGGTCTTCTGACCAACGAAATCCGCGAACGCAGAAAATCTCAGGGTTTAAACAAAGAAACCCCATGGGACATCTGGAGAGATGGCTGCGAAGATGGAGAGTCCGTCGAGCATCGCCACAAAATCTAGAAAACCACTAACGAAAAACAGAACACCCCAACAAGTAACCACCCGCCTCGACGCCCTCATCGAAAAAGTCCACAAAATCCAAGCCCCATACATGCATGGCGAAAAACCCGTCGACATCATGCTCGTTCGTCCCCCCACCCCACACTGCAACCAAATTCCCCTAACAAAACCCACACCTCCAGATCTCCCACGGTCACCTCCTCCGCGCATTCGCAAAACGCTGGCTCAACTACCCCATGCAGACCCCACTATCAATGATGATGGACCCCGGCGCCATCGGCATCTTAAGGTATCTATTGCCAAGATCCCGATACAAAGCCGCCTCGGAGTCACTGACCCCATTCCTAGCTATCAACACCACAGCATCGACGAGCCGGCGTTTCTGCTGGGGATGGGGCTTCCCGGCTGAAGCGAAAGGGGGCGGTAGGGATCAGTAGGGTTTTGGGCAACGAGCTATGTAGCTGGATGATATGTAGCTCAACGGTCTCGGGAATAGCAAACAAACAACAATCACGCATCACACCCTCAAAACCACCTCTAAAAAGCCCGATCATCACACCTCGACTATCCCAACCCCTACCGTTCTACATTGTAGCCAACTCGCCTTTCGTAAGTTTAGGGAGGCTAGAAACCTCGTTGGATGGGGTGGAGGAGTGGAGAGGGGGGTGTCTGTCGGGAGATGGAGGCCCGGTGGATGAGTGAGTTGTTAGGGGGAAGGACCGGGGGGGTTGGCGATGGGGATGGGGATGGGGTTAGGACGCTATCCCATCATCTCTCCAAGCGGCAAGATTACTTACTCCTTACTCTTCTCTTACCTCTCTCGCTCCTTCAAAATACCAATTCAAGGCGCTTGTCACATATATGCAGCACACCCAATCTTATCGCAAAAAAAAAACCACAAGGGGGGCAAACAATAACGATAATCTTGATACTTTGATAGCCCCTCCCTCAAACAACAACTACAAGACTGCCAACAACCACCTCAGCACAAAACCCTCAGCAAAGCAAAAAAAATCGAAAAAAATCAAGAACACTCCCTTCCTCTTAGTTGACCCCATTCACGCTGTACACATGTTTCTCCATTGTTCCATCATAAACAGGCAGGATAAAGCATATCAGTTGCGGGGGTATCGCTCTCATTGGCCCAGATGCCATGCATAAATCAAATCCGTACATCAAAGATAAATTCCTCCCAAGCCTCGCTTAGCCCGAATTGAAAGAAGACGGAATTTTGCGTCTCCAGCCGCTGTGTTTTTTGTTATCCTTGTGTGGAAACCTGTGGTGTGTCTCTCGTCTTCTGCAGGTTTCCAAGAAGTTTACCTACGACAGAACCCATTCGCTGCCTCTCTTGATAAACTTATCTAGCATCATACCGACGTCAGTCATCACGAAGCGGGAAATATAGAATCCGAAAAAATCGGCGGCGCGGCGGGCGCTGAGCTCGAGGCCGACGTGCGTTGGCGAGGTGTGTTTCAGTCCAGGATCTTCGACTTGACGAGCGATTTGATCTTCGAAAGGGGTTAGCCACAATTTTCGAGGTCGTATAAGAGCCCAATACTTACCAAGGATCTGTACAGCATCACACAACCTCGCAAGCGCACCCATGTAATTTGCGTTGGGACCAGCACATTTCACTTGGCTGACGTCTCTCTTTGGGATCCTTGGATTCGATAAAGACGTCATTGGCAAGGAGCTCATCGTTGGGGGTTCTTTGACGCCATCTTTAAAAACGGTTGCTACAGTCGCTGGGTTGAATCCTGGGCCGGTCGAGGTCTTGGATCGCAGTTTCCGCCATGAAGACAGGCCATACTTGCTGCCTGTGTTGCCGCTCTTCGAAGTCAAAGTTTCAGCATTAGACATCGTATCCTCTGCTGTATTCGAGCCTTTCGACAGCCACGATACACCCAAGAGGCCCACTTCACTACCAAGCTTTTTCGATAAGCTCATCTGTGCTTGATCTATAACGCTTTCGAAGAATTGCATTTCCTCAAGCACAGCACCGGCATCCAGCGTATCCACCTTTGCAAGCTTCAACAGAGCCGAGGTTAGAAAATCGCACGTCGACATCTTCTCTTCAACATTTTTTAACTTGACGTTCTTCACCAACCATATATCCCTTGGGACAAAAAGCCTATTCGAGATGTACCCGCCTCGGGGATGAGCAATGGTCTGATAGATACATCGTAGAAACCAGAAGGGCCGAAGAAGGCTTGACTCGGGGCAAGGTTCAAGTGGCAAAGGAGCATTAGTTGCTAGGGGGTTTGGCGTCCCAGGGCCATGGGGCGAGTGTATCTCGCTTTCAAAAAGATGGATACCACCTGTTTGTAGTCCATCGATTGTGAAATTGGGCCCAATAGGTGTCGGAAGACTCGGTACCGCAACAGGTGGTATCCTACGCTGCTTCGTGCTCGATGATGCTCCTGCCGTAGGGGCCTTCGATGAAGATTCTAATGAAGAATCCAGACCAGGAGCGGAAAGCATTTTCTTGAGGCTGGAAGAGGAGAAGTTCTTCCTCAAATTTCCGGAGCTGGTTGTGGGCCTCGTGAAGCGCACCGGCGAGTCTGGCATAGAGACAACACTGTCTTCACTATCTGCTGAAGTTACTTTGCTGAGTGCTTGGGTAGTTGGAATAGTGCTCGGTGTCAAGTCTGCCAAACTAGGTCCGGGCAACGGAGACGAATCCTTGATAGTATCGGTTTGAGTGGTCAAGCTCGGTCGGAAAGCAAGCCTTGGCAGTATTTCCTGTGAGTCTGTGGTTGCAGACGCGGATTTCGGTGGCTCGGTCAAAGCTTCCCTCGGTGACAGGGGGGAAGGCATAGATGATGGCTGGGTCTTGGGCCCAGCCAATATGGAAGTAGGCAGTAGTCTACTGTCTGTTTCGATCTTCAACTGCTTTACCTCTCTCCCAGACAATCGACGATCTCGGACACCGGGGGTTGAACTGGACCTTAGGCTTGTTGGTCTAGACACACTGGTGTTTGACAGTTGCATCGTAGGAGAAATAACGGAGTTCTGAGGAGGGGCCGGGAGTGCGACGGAAGGAGGAGGAAACGAAGGTGGCGGCAGTGTTTTACTCTGCAACTGGGTAGCCATTGACGGGAGTCCTGGAGCTTCAGCAACCGTAGAGAGAGAGGTTCCGGCTGTTGTAGGATTTGAGCCTAGTGAACTGGCCCAAGTTCTCCCAGAGAAGCCGCTAGAATCTGACTGCCTGGGTAGGGCCGATTTGGATTGAAGATCATATTCCGAATCGTCCATAATATAATCCTTTGTCATCTCTTCCAGCATACGTTCCTCTTCCTCAGCTTCGTCATCACAATAGTCTGTGTCAATGCTGTCTCTTGTAGCCAAGCCGTCCTCTAGTCGTCGTTTCTCCCGTTCATTGACGGCAGCAATTGCTGCCTCGCGCTCAGCTTCACGGACTCGTTCCTTGGCCATCTCAACGTTTCTTCTTGCGTCAGATACACACTCGTGATCCCCCATGAGGTATTTCGGGTCCAGCATCAGTTGCTCTTCCTCGTCTTTTTCACTCATGAGCTCAAATCCATCATCATAAGCCGCTTCCACAGCTGCATCGAGTGCAGCATCAAATTCAGCCTCCGTTGCCCCACTTGCAGCTCGTATCCGCTTTCTTCGGACACCAACGGATGACGTCCGGGAGTGCACAGACGAGGATGAAGATCGTCCTGATTCATCTATTGTATCGAGCCATGACGTAGATTCGGTGGTGTCTTGTCGAGCATGGTGGGGTTGACCAGGTTCATAGCCAGGTCCAGAGGGCACCGCCGGTTCTGCGGGCTTCTCCATTGTCTTTGTTGTGAGTGGAGCGGGCGATAGGGGGCGCCTTGGCGAGAGAGGTGGAGGTAGATATTGCCTGAACACAGGTGGTTCGAGGTTCACAGAAGGCTCACTATTGTGACCTGACGGCTTGGACTCCTCCCACAGCGGTTGTGAATGCTGACTTTGCACCCTAGAGGGCTTTTGAGCAAGCTTGTTTACTTCACCAAAAGCAGAGGGTCTTAAAGATTGTCGCCGGGGAGGTATTTGCGATCTCGGCAGTGATGGAGAACTTCGCTGAGCTGGCACAGAGGGACGGCCATCATGTCGAGACGTTGCGAGCCCTGTGGCAGGTTCATCATCGTGTTCATCGTCACCCGTAATAGGTAAGAAAAGTTCTTGATCCGCCGAATATCGATCCCTTGGGCGATCAGGTAAAGCCTTACCATCAGCGTTCTGATATGATAGATCGGTGTTTCGGAGCTCAATAATCCTGTTGGTGTAGGTATTGCGCTGTTAAGTAAGTCAGCACTTGCTTGATGATATCGCTTGAGCAGCTCTACTCACAACAGCCTCCAGCTTCCTCCGGTCATCGGGACCGGAACTCCTGACCATGACCTGCTGCAGCAGAGCGCAAGCATCACCGTACGCAGTCATGGCTCCCTCAAAATTTTGGGCATTATCAAGTAGAACTGCATGGTTCGCCTTCTGAAGGGCTTTCGATAGCATAGCCTTTTGTGAAGGCGTCTTACGCCTTTGTGCCTTGTCTCGACTGCTCCGAACAGATGATCCAGAGCTTTCTTCTTCCGTGCCTCCGCTTCCTCTGCCGGACCCACGATTGCGTGAATGGCCACTGCGTGATCCTCGGTAGCGATCCGAATGGCTGCCACGAGATGGGTTGTGCTTCGAATACAAGGCTGTTGCGTGACCGGTCGTTGTAGGCTGTCGGCGAGTTTCGGGACTTCCCACTTGCGCAACACGCCGTGGAGGGGAGGTGCTTGCGAGAGGGGATATTGCCGTTGCTGTACGCTGCAATGCCGCGTTCGGTTTCTGAGGCGACTTGACTGGTGACCTAGCCTTCCACCTTCCTCCAAAATAATCCGGCTCGTTTGACGAGTATGTGGAGGGTGAGAGCAATTCAGCTGTTGCGGGCGTGGCTGTTGCAACAGTCGAGGGCGAGTCTGCAGCATCGACAGCTTGTGATAAGGATGACAGAGTAACGATGGGTGGAAGGCTTGGTGGTGGGGGGTTTCGAGACGATTGCTTTGGGAGCTTTTGCGGACTGTTCTTCGGTGATGGATATGCTTTGGTGACAGATTTTCCATTCGGAGGTGAAGCCTGTGGCGCCGTGAAACCACTAAACGAGCTGAAAGAACCGGATAGTCTTCTTGTGAAACTACTTCCTCTATTATGAGTCGAAGAAGACTTGCTCGAAACTGTTGATTGTGACCATCGATTGAGGTTTCCGACGCCTTCTCTAACCCCAGTTCCACTGTCCGGGCGGGTGTAGATCGCACTGGCTCGTCGTTTAGAGTCTGGAGACAGGGTCCGAACCGAGAGGTTCGGTGGGTTCGAGTTCGACTCGTTGGGACTCTGCGATCTCAGTCCGGATACAGGTGGGTGCGTTCCATTGCGCGACGTTAGCGATGCGGCACGCTGTACCGTGATAATTGAAGAAGGAGAGATAGAGTTCGACCTCGACAAGCGATGTTGCTGAGAGGGCGGCTTGCCTAACGTCGAAGCCATAACCCTAGGATGGACAGCGTATCGATAACGATGCCAGGTTATTGATCCGGACAATCATATGCAACGTACCGCTGTGCATGAAGGCCGGCCCGTGAGGCCTCGACAGAGTTTCCCCCAATACGATATTGTTTCCTGGCGCTGGCATACAAGCACTTATCTCCAGTTTGGGGAAGGATATTCTGCACGTCTTTCGTAAGGTGAACCGTAATGTGACAGTCAAATGGGGGGCTAACGCTGCCACTGGAAAAATGGGCCTCGCTTAGTACATACTAACGCCTTTCTTGGCCTGCAGGAGTGGAGCTGTTATTGATGGATCCGATTGAATGATTTCTGACAACCTTCGAAGTGTATTCGACCGTATTCGTGTTCTGGGAAGAAATTTCCATTCCAACCCACCCTGTGTAGAAGGAACCCTGAAGCGATTAGAACTGCTTGAAGTGTCCCTGCGCCTCGTTGGTCCAGATATGTGCCACTCAAATCCTCACAGCCAGGCTCAACCTCTGTTCCAGTCTTGCCATAGTCCTTTAATAGTATGTTTTCAAAGAAGCTGCTGTGGCCAGGACCACTGCGATGGGTTTCGTGTCGATGAAAAGAGGAGTGTCCCCGACTGAGATGAAGACAGGTGGACCTGTCCTGCCACTGTGCCTTGATGCTGACGTTATCGCGAAAACTCTGTGTGCGGCGTGGTACCTGTACACAGTACAGGTTCGCAACGGATGCTACCTGGCCAGTAAGTGGCTGCCCGTAACTCTGCGACGGCGCCCGGTGGGAAAGGCGACAATAATGTCGGTAGAGCTTGACGGAAATGCAGAAAGAAAGCCTTGGATATCCTCGAGTCAGAAAACCCTATCCCTTGAAAGTGCTGTGCTGCATAACGATGGCACCTTTCACCCACGTTACACGGTCTTGTCCTGAGGGTTCAGGTACGAGGTAAGGTACGAGAGATGGAGGAAATCTATTGGTTCGTAGAAGGCTATCACCGCGGGCTTAAATCGAACAGCTACCTATCCGAGGAAGCCGCAGATCCAAGATGACACTGAAGAACAACTACTGGCAGCAGTTAGAAGAAGAGGTGAGGAGTAGCAGCAGCAGCAGCAGCGGTTGGTTCACAAATCACAATTCATGCCCTGGGCATAATTCTCCCTCCCCCTGTTGGCTCCGCCGTGCTTAGGCAGTTCCCCCTACTTGGAGTTTCTAGCGCCAGTAAAGGAGAATTCCCCCTCGTGCTGAGCTAAAAGGCTAGCCCATTCAAAATCAAATCACAATCACAGTCTCTACATGAAATCAATCTAACGACTCTCACTATTGCTGCTGTACCTGGAACGATATCGTCGGGTTTGATGAGGCTCTAGATATCACATTTGATTCTCGGGGTGCATGCCTCATTCAAAGCAGGCCGCCTACGTTGTGACCCGACCACAGTCTCCATATGCGCAAGAATCCCTGCGTCCACGCTTGGTCCACTTGCCGGTCCACTGCCTCGGAACTTCCAAAGTACCTTGACTGCAAGGAAAGACTGGAGAGTACATTAAAGTACCTTTGACATATTGTTGGTACATGGACCCCCCTTCCTTTACTCTCCACTAGAAACAGTACCGACGCCCTGGACCAGACAGGAGGGTTCAATTTTGTTGTCAGTGGTTGAGGTGTATGGTTATAGGTACACAAAGTGCATTCAGTAGTGCCTATTCCGTACTGATCTACGGTCTGTAGATGATGCGATGAACTACTACTTCTGCTCAACCATGGTAATTATCTACGGGCGCCTCGTCCTTGACCATCTCCCATACCTTGTCAATTCTCCTCACAGCAGCATCGGGCAGAGGCCCGGCTTGGATCGATTCAAGCGTCTGATCCAGTTGCTCCGGCTTGGTTGCTCCAATGATCATACCATCACCATAGCCACCGCTCAACGCCGAATTATACGCGACCCATCTATAGGCTAGTGCGGCCTTAGATACCCCGAAATCTGTTGCAATGGCCTCCCACTCCGACAGAGCTTCGACCAGCGAGGGTTTGTTATAGAGTTTATGATAAAGCTGCCCTGCGAAAGAGGTTGGGTCCCACCTTCCGGTTCCACCGTTTTTGATAGTCTCAGCGGATTTGACTAAAAACCCACCAGCAAGGGGAGAGTAGGCGTAAAAGCAAATCTTGAGCTCCCGAAGGACTGGGAAAAGATCTCTCTCGATATGGCGGCCAACAGGGTTGTAGCTCCCCTGATAAACAGTCGGTAATACATACTCCTTGGATGAGGCATATTCGTGGAACTTCTGAACTTGTTCTGCTTTGAAGTTTGAGAGTCCAAACTAATTGCCGTTCGTCAGCATACAGCCCTAATGCTCACGTCCTTGCCCAGGGGTGGATCGCTGGTTGATGGTACTCACGTGCTTGAACTTGCCAGCCTTGTAGAGTTCCTGGATGGCTTCCATCGTTTCCTCAATCGGTGTGTCCGGATCCGGTGAGTGCAGGAAATAGGTTTCGGCCTGTAAGTCGGCGTAGATCATATTAAATTACGGAGACAGAAATCATGAAAATTGAACCATCGGTCACTCAAACTTATCCAAAAACCAAATGGATAAAGTAAGCATGCACGAAAGGAGAATGCGTACGCTGTCAGTACCTAGCCGCTCAAGGCTTTCCTTTGCGGCCGCCAGTATGGAATCCTTCTTGAGCGCACCGGGAGTAAAGCCAGGAGCCTTGGTATGAATGACAAATTTTGCTGGTGCCCCTAGTGCTCCAAGGGCCTTTTCACTTCCATCCTGTTACACATCAGCCAAGAACCGTACGACGATTGCACTTAAGCGGGACTAGGAGTGGGTTTCACATAGATGTAGGCAGTGTCGAGGTCTTTGACGTTGTACTTGGTAAGGATATCCAGAACTTCTTGTTCAGTATCTTTGGTCTTGGATTCGGGATTGCTGCTGGTATATTTGTCAATGTTTCCCAAAGTCGCAGCTCCAAAGATGATTTTGACATTCTTCGACATGTTGAGGGTTGTCTATACTAGGCAGTTGAGAGGACGGGGTAAGAAGGAGAGTGGGGAGCGAATGAAAAATGTACTGTAGAGGACAAGATGTTTATCTTCCGCAGACTTCCGAGGCAAGAAGTTCCTCCAAAAGAAGTAAACGAATATTCACACTGTGAGGGCGCTAGCCGCTTGGCATCATCACGTGACAATGGTTTGCCCTAGACCTGTCACAGTAATTATACCTTAGTCTCGAGTTCTGTTAAATAGATTTAGCTTAGCCCAGTTATTAATTATCTTGCTCTTAGTTTTCGATCTTCTTTCTCGTTTCTTCAGTTATTAGCTGGCCGATTAAGCCTAAGGTATTGGCATGTGCAAAACTCTTTGCATTCCTTGGCGCCTTTTTTTCTCCCCTCTTCCCAGATCGACCCCCATTTGCAGAGTTCTTTTGAAAAGTTTAGGGATGGGCAGCCTGGGCAGGCACGTGGGGAAAATGCCCTAGGTGGTTGCAAATGTTGGAATAATATATACAGTACAGGTAGTGGATTAGCAAAGGGTAAAGGGCGGTCGCATTTTGCTTCAACAGCAAGTGAGGTCGATTCGGGTCGAAAAGAGCGTCAAGAAATTGTAAAGACGTATATATACCTTACTCGACGTAAATGGTAACATTGTTAGAACAACTGGATATCATAGATGCATCATAGATGGTCCCTACTATACTGTATTTAGCCTAGCGTACCAGTATTAACTCCTTCGGAGAGACCTCTCGGTCTTCTCCTTAAGCATTCACATACTCCGTACTCACTTCGCTCCCACTGAACAAAAGTAATACACGCAAAAACCACTTTCTTCCATCAACAAGTCAGTCAAGCGACACATAATCGAAAAAAACCTACTCAATATGCTTCACAACCTTATCACTAACATTCTCCCGATTGCCAAGGGAGTTTTCGCTGGTGAAATCGTCGACAATCGCCTCAACCCTGTTCACGTTGCAATTGCGACCACCGGGTTCCGCATCCAGTCAGGTACATTACATATCCCCCATCGGATTGGCTTTTTCTCGTCCGGCCCCCCTCGCCTCCAGGTGCATGAGGCTGCATCCTTTATCTTTTTAATGTTCGGATCCTGCGTTGCAATCGTCTGGGGTGGCTTCGTAATCTTCACGATCAGATTATGCGGGCTGCCAAATTCTCTAAAGGCAGGTGCACTGATGTTGTCAATGGTAATCGCTCAGGCGGTTGTTATCTGGATTATAGTGTGTTGCGACCGTCGCCGCGTACCAGGGTATGAATGGGAAGACTGGAAGCTGCGGAAGGATTGATATTGATAACTGCCAGTGATTATTCGGTTCGTCGATGGCTTGCTTCTATCCAATGAGTTCACACACCATACTAAAATGATGCTCAGACTTGGCCTTCACCTTTCAGGTCTTTCAGGGTGTAAGGCACTCGCACCTATCGATCTTTCCGTCTCAAAGAACCGTGAAGAGTGTGGGTGCTTGGGGAGCTAGGCACTAGATGTAGTACTCTTAATCATTCAGTTCTGTATGCATGAGTCTCATCTGCCGTGATTGTAAGCCTACTTCGAAAGTTAGTCTCTTTATCAGAATCATCATAAAGCTGAGCAAGTTCATTTAGTAAATCATCGATCATCATGAGGCAATTATGTAGCTCTTTCTTACGGCGCTGGACTCTATTTCTTCTTCGACAGGCCGGCAACGAGATTTACCTGTACGAGGTGCTGGCTACGAACCTTCTTCAAGCTATGCTTGTCAGAAGAGCTGAACAACTTCATCGACAGAGCAGTAACAGCTCATACCCAGTCGAAAAGTCCACGTGGCTAGATGACCATGTGGCCAAACAGCGAACGGAAGCTCACGTCGAAGTGATCAGCTTCCTCATACATCGATCAAAGCCCACCTAGCCCGCTCAGCTTGGTGGCCATACAGTCAATTCGAAAGCCCACGTCGAAGTGATCAGCTTTCACAATTTCGAGTTGTGATCACTTGGTCATATAGACAGTTCACGATAACGCGAAGCCCGTGATCTGTTACTCGCACGGCCAGCTCGCAACCTCGGGCATAGCTCTTCGTCGTCCATTTTATCGGTGTGATTGCACAATGTACAACTGGTCTACGGGATATACTGTCTAGGATTTTGAGTCGGCTGCTTGCAGCAGGATTTCCTTGAGCTCATCTGACTGGATATGGAAAGTGGATTCAGGTTACAACGACTACTAGAATAAACAACAGTGTGGTTTTTTAGCTCTAAGAGCCTGTTTCACGCAGAGAGCTTTTCCATACTACATACATCGTCAGTACGACTCTATGTGTATCTACATACGTAGATAGTATGCTGTGCTTCATAGCCTTTGGCTGCATAAGCACGTTAAAATGAAGGGAAAAAATAAAAAAATCTTCTTCGACAACTACCAGCAAGATTGTCTCGCGAACGAGTCCTGCCAAGATAACATGGTTAGCATTGAAGAAATCCAGCACTATCACTCTCCGGAGTCTCAGCACCAAAGGCGAGTACGAACAAGGTCACTGTCGATGCTGTCGCCGCCGTCCCGGAAAACGGATAACCGCGGCACTTTCTGCTCGACTGGTGCGCTCTTTGAGCAGTGCAGGGGAGGGCAAAATATGGAATTCGGAGCGGATGAGGCGGCGATGGGGACTTGAGTGATCAAAAGGTCGTGGAACGGCTGAGAGGATCAGGCAACACCCACGGTGATAACCACCGGTTGAGCGAGCGAGCGCGTGTAGATTTGGTTCTCCTTTTTCCCCTTTCTCTTCAATTCTTCGCACATACTTGGCTACATCTGTAGCCCCCCCCCCCAGATTCGCGCCGCTTGATCGGCTGCAACATACAGTACATACCACATAGGGTGCATGGAATATGTACATGGATCCACATCATTGCACGGACTGCCCAAGTTCAACTACATTACATGATGCTGCCTATTGCTTTGTGAGAGTCGCGCCGCCGATGGGAATCAACCCGGTATAGCACGCAATTCTGTGTCTTAGCGGCGCTTTAATAATACGGATACCAACTCGACTCTCATAATCATGCGTGGTATATATCCCCCTCCCCTCCCCCTTCCCGTTACCGTTACCTATCCTCTCTCTCTCTCTCTCCATCATTACTAATCTGTCCCCTCCCCTTCACTCCCGCTGCAGGCTCGGATCCCATCCCACGCTCTCGTACATACCCTACTACATACGTCCCATTTCATTTCCTTTCATCTGAGCCGAGCGGCGTGTGCACCCAGTACTTCGGGGAGGGCTTGGGTTCCCCAGTCCATCGCGTTCTGGCATCGCGCGGGAAAGGTAGGTGGATGGATTGAGAAGAGAAGAATTGGATGTAGAGGTTTTGTTGTGTATATAGCCTGACGTTAGGGTTGGGGAGTGGTGGGTGAGGGAGGGAGGGTGGAGGAGCGCCAGAGGGGTGTTGTTACATATATACATACATACATACATACGGTAGATGGTATTCACACCGTTGTGGTGTGCAGTAGGAGGTGATGGGGTCCTGTGAGGCTGGTTGGAAGTAAGACCTTGGTGTTGAGGAGTTGGCAACGGTGCTGTGAAAGGTCGAAAGCCTTGGATCGAATTGATCGAGGCGTAAAAGATGGGGTTTGAACTTGATGGTTGCTACCTGAGTCAACGCTATGGGTTTATTCTCCACTGTGTATATCAAGATGTTATGGACCAGACATATATTTCAGCCAATCAATTGAATTTACAGTTTCAGGATGGTCCTCCCCAATGATCTTTTTCTGAACGTCGACGGTACTTCGCATTAACGCAATAGCTTCGGCACAGCGTCCCTGGCTCCAATAGGTCTCTGCCAGATGGGACATGGTAGTCAGCGTGTCTGGATGATCGGGTCCGAGCACTCTTTTCATTGTCTCTATAACTTGCACTAGTAGCTTTTCTGCTTTATCCCAACGCCCTTGGTTTATATAGGTCATTGCCAGATTGGCCATGGTAGCCAGCAATTCTGGATGATCGGATTCGAACACTCTTTTCCTTGTCTCTATAACTTGCACCTGTAACTTCTCTGCTTTATCCCAGAGTCCCTGGTCGCAATAGATCGCCCCTAGATTAACCATGCTGGTCAGCGTGTCCGGATGATCGGGTTCAAGCACTCTTTTCGTTGTCTCTATAACTTGCACCAGTAGCTTCTCTGCTTCATTCCAACGCTCTTGATTTTTATAGGTTCCTGCCAGATTTGCCATGCTGATCAGCGTGTTTGGATGGTCGGGTCCGAGCACTCTTTTTCATTGTCTCTATAACTTGCACCAGTAGCTTCTCTGCTTCATCCCAACACCTTTGGCCTCTATAGATCTCTGCCAAATTGACAATGCTGACTAACGTAAAAGGATGATCGGCTTTCCGCACTCTTTTGTTGGTCTCTATAATCTGCACCTGTAGCTGCTCTGCCTCATCCCAGCGCCTCTGATGCATGTAGATCGTTGCCAGGAGAGAAAAACTTTCTTGATGGTCCAGATGATCGAGATCCAAATATGACCTTCTGAGATTTATAACTTTTTGAACCTGTTCCTCTGAGATTTTGAACCTTCCTTGAGTCTCATTATACCAAGCATTTTGGTTCAAAACGTTCGCTTTCTGAAGCTCAGATTTTTGTGAGTTATAGGTAGAACCCAAAACGATTTGTGCATGCGGCTCCAGAACTTCACATCTACTCCAGTTTTCGTATTTCCCAATTGGATAATGACGCCAAACGAGATCTAGGACCTCCTCTCGGATTCGTTCAGCCTCTCCGTACGTTTCGGACCATATTCTAGTTGCAAGCTGCACCAGTCGATGAATCGTAAACGTCTTTTTTTCCGATACTTCTGTTACGAATGAGAATTGAATCAAAATCCCCACAGCCTCTTCAAAGCCCAGAGACGGCTCGTCATCTTCTTCACAAAACAGAAACTCAGGAATCCCATGTCGATCGAGAAAACACATACGTGATAGGAGCTCAGCAGCGGCAGCATTTCGTTCTTTGATCTTTAAGAAAGAAATCTGCCATGTTGTGATTACCGAGTTTGGGACTCCAGGATCTCTCCGAAGGTCTGCTTCGTTTCGGCTTAGAAGATGGACCTGCTTATTATTATTACTTCGGAGTAATTGAAGGTACTTGGCAATCGTTATCCTTGATCCTTGGATAGCGATGTAAGCTGAAGCTTGAGTGATCGCTAATGGAATGGAACCAAGTTCGATAATCAATTGTTCCTTTGCTGTCGTATCTGAAGAATCGTCAGGTAACTTTTTGTAAAGCAATGCATTAGTATCATGTTTTGACATAATCTCGACCCGGAGCACTTGCTTCCTCGAACCAGTGAGACGTATCGCGGTGCCCTCGTCCCTAGATGTTACTAGAATTGATCCGGTCCCGGTCTGAGGTAGATATCCTGACAAACAAGGCGATTCAATATTTGGTGCCGAAGTCTGAGCTGTGGCAGATATAAACGGGCTGAAAAATAAGTCCATATCATCCGCGTTATCTAGGATTAAAAGCCAACTGCCACTTTCATCACTACCTAGCCATTGAAAGACCAGGTTTAGAACGTCAGCTTTCGGGTCTTCAATACCTGGAATCTTCGCGGCGCTGGCGATATTCCGGTAGCTTTGTTTAAAACGAGCAGTATTATTGGCATGAACCCAGAATACCGATGTTGCTGGCGATTTTTTGTGTAGTCGATATGCGTATTCAATAGCGATTTGAGATTTCCTATTCAACGTCAGTAACGACATCAACTGAGGCGAGCATATCCTACCCAATACCGCCGATTCCAGCTAATGCCATCCGTTGAAGGGTCTTCCCCTGAAGGAATCCTTGATCGATACTCTTTAATATATCCTTGCGGCCAACAAAATCCTTGTCTCGTGAAAATGGCACAGTGAAGATTGGCTTTATAGGGGCTATTACATAACATTAGTTCAACGACAACTATGAAGTTGGAGTGAAAAATGTTCTTTGTGTGATCATGATTAATGGGCAGCTGTCGTGGTAACAGTTTATTTAATACAGGTATAACCTTCTTACGTACTCTTTACGGGACCTATCTGTTGTATGTTTGAAGGCTGGACGGTCAAAAGCAATTCTTTCGCGAAAGCTGCTGCTGTCCCGGCTGCATAAGGTTGCCATGTCCCATTCTTGTGGGAGTCCGCATAGTCGGCAATGCCCCGTATCACTAGACAGTGTGTCTGGTCCACTACTCCGGCAGCCTCCATTTCAAAGCAACGTGCATGAGGATATTCTCGGCTGAGTTCGTCTCGTCGGTCGGAATCCTTGATAACCGAGTTTCCTGAAAGAATTTGACCGCGGTGAAATATTGGGACCTTCGGGTTCGGACGCTCAGATCTGTCCACGAGCTGGTCGATTGGGCATTGATCGCAGTTCGCGGCACCGTTCTTGTGTTTGCAACTTGACTGATACAATCTATCTCCGCCAGGTGGGGGCTCAGAAAAATTTGGCTCCAAGTCTGCAAGCTTTCCCAAATGCCTGATGGGGTCACTCATTCCTGCCTTGATTCTAGTGAACAGCATCGACAAATTGTTCAGCAACTCCGGATGTGGTTTATCAAATATCCCTAATAGCTCCCTTTTTTTTGGTCCGTAGTCTCTGATCAAGTCGTACTGAACGACACCTGCAACTCCCGCAGTGTCATCCAACCCAACCACAACATCTCCAAGGTGGATATCTTGCGCCTGATTTGAATGTGGAGGATTGCGAGGTATCCCTCCCCCGACGCCCACAAACAAGTAGAACCTCAAGTTTGGGAAGCTGTTCGGTATCGAACCTACCATTCTTGATGCAGAAGCTGTGCCAGGCTGACCGAGGGGCATACACGTAATGACTATGTTATGGCTACCGATGGAGCCATAGATATACGCGTTGTGATCATTGGCGGATTTTGTAGTAGGCGCTTGATGTTCTTCGTCTAGCATCATGAGTGCTGCGACTTGCTCGGTGAGCGGTAGAGCACAGAGCCATCCAACTGTATAGTCCTGCGGCGAGAATTGTCGTTGCCTTGCACTCATGATGATGAGTCAGCGATAGGAAGCAGCAGTGGACGTCAAACTCATGAAGATGAAGAGGGGTTTTTAGCAGCTAGCGTCGGAGACAGATCTCGCATGGAATTGTAGACTCTGGGGGCCACTTAAGCTGAGTCAGGGTGGCTATCGAAGATCTCTCAAAATAAGGTGATAATTTAGTAGATAGCCTCGATAGGCCTCGATAAAAACAGGCCTTTGTCAAATCTGGTTATATATGTAATACATAATTGATCTCTGAACTGGGAAGGAAGGTAGAAGGCGAGGAGGCCAAAGGTATGAGTGCTTCAGCCCATGGCTGGGATACCGGCGAGATGGTGAGTGGCAACCGACTTTCATTGGAAGCCTCCACCAGGGGTGTATTCCGCTTATGGCTGGGATACTGGCGAGATGGTGAACGGTAATCGGCTTCTATTGGACGCCCTCTGGCGGGGATCTCTAGGAGTCTACTGTAAGTATGTAGTGAGTGCAATTTCAGCCTAGGCAGTAGCCAGTAAGCACTCCGCTTGGTTTTGGGATGCAATTCAACAAGATCGGTCGATTCGCAGCTCGACAACGAGAGCATAGACGTGCGAGTCTTGGTCCTCGAATCCCATTTTCTTAAAATCGGGTACTTTCTCCATTCGCTTGGTCCAAGAAGCAGGTAAACGGAAAGGTACCGAGGAAATTACGAGCGAGAGTAGAAGACCGGAAAAGTAGTGGGAAATCGGCACACCCAAAAATTGGTTCCCGTGTAGTGAGGACCCAATGCAAGACGAATAGAGCTATTTAACGAAACTTTTGAAGAGGCGCAGTGTTGGAAGCAAGGCAGCTAGGCAGCAGGAAGGGGCCTAACAACATGCTGAAAAAAAGGCGTCACATCAATCAAACCACACCATGCCCACTCCCACAACACAGATTATGCGTCAAGGTAGCATTGCACCGACACCGCCACTGCTCGCCCTCTCGATCCAAGTATCTCCTCCTCTCTGACCCTAACCCTCGCCCATAGCCATAACCATCCCCCACCTCGTCCCTCTCATGCAATCCCCCACTTCCCTTATGCCCAAACGCCACCCCCATCAACACCAAACACACACTCGCCGGCATCACCGAATCCAACCCTAACCACCGCGCATCACGCGCACTCGGATACGCGCACGTGCACGCGCACGCAAAATCGGTGGTCCGATTGCCCGTGCAATCACCACCGCCGACGCCGCCAGCGCTGCAGTCCTGCGGCCCCTGACATGTGTTGCCGCAGATGGTCAAGTCGGTTTTGCCGGTGGGGCTATGGGGATCGGGCGGGATGATTTCGGTGGCTATCGGTGGTGCGCGGGGGACGGGTCCTAGGAGCGTTGTCGGCCAGGGCTGGAGGCAGAGGTGGTGGGGATGGCCGCCGTCGTCGAGGGCAGGGCCGCAGGTGCCGCGGGGTGGGTTCGGTTGTCTTGCTGAGGGAGGATGGTCATGGTTGTTGATTTTATTTTCATTCGTTTCGGGTCGGGCTCGCCGTTGCCGCTCCCGCTACCCCCCATCTCCACAAAGGTTGTCTTGCTGCTGCTGCCGCTGCCGCCGCTCCGCTCGAGGTCGATCTGGCCCGAGTCTCGCAGCGCGAGCTGATGGCCTTCGACGAAGCGCCATACGCGCGCCGTGGACGATTTGTCTGTCTCGCCGACGCTGCAGCGGCAGTGGAGCCAGCAGTGGAGGCGAATGCTTGCGCTGGCGA
>JAABUT010000287.1_pt1 | contig 90946 bp, 92 predicted proteins | sample 5559281 | NCBI WGS metagenome assembly JAABUT01 (sample SAMN10711880, study PRJNA513359) | rock metagenome | isolation source: Antarctica rocks | place: Antarctica: Victoria Land, Ricker Hills nord | collected 2016-01-04 | reverse complement strand
GGGTTAGCGCGAAACCCGATCTGGCTAGACTGCTGTCATGTCATTTGTCAGGTCAGATCCATGTCACGACTTGACGTCATATGACTTGTCATACGATCGAAATGACGGTCATTACCGATCCCTATTCGGAGCTACATTTATCTGTTTATTAAATTATGTTGGGTTCCTGGAGCTATAGCTCTAGCGCCCGCCCCTCCCCGCCCAAGCTACTCACTAGCGCGACTCAAACAAACCCGCAACGTTTCCTTCACTCACCAACCCCTTCCTCCTCCCCCTCCATAACCCACCCCCTTCAATTCACCACTTCAGCAATGCCGCCCAAACGCCCCGCCACCGCCTCCACATCCTCAACTCCCCGCACCCCATCGACCCCCTCCCAATCCTCCACCCAAACCACCTCCCTAAGCAAACCCAGCTCGTCAAAGCAGCAATCGCAGTCGGCGCAAGATATACTGGCCAAGACATGGGATAATTACTGGAGCAAGACGGCGCAGCGGACGAAGCTGACGGATGCGTTTATGGCGTTTTTGGTTGTGGTGGGAGGTGTGCAGTTTTTGTATTGTTTGGTTGTGGGGAATTATGTGAGTTTTTGTTTCTTTGGTTGGCTTGGGTTTGGAATGGCGTGCATGAGGGAGGGGGAGGGGGGAGAAAAGGGCGGGGAGTAGAAGGGGCGTATGGGGAATTGGATGGGAGGGGACCGGGGGGTGTGAGGCTGTCGTTTTGATCAAGCAGAAGAGGAATCGTTCCCGCCACCGTTATCACTTTCGATTTTCCTCTTCGCAACAGAAGATCTACAACGCTGACTCTAACCGCGCTCCCAGCCCTTCAACGCCTTCCTCTCCGGCTTCAGCGCCACCGTCGGCCAATTCGTCCTCACGGCGTCGTTGCGCATCCAGACCAACCCGGAGAATAAGAATGAGTTTAAGAGTGTTAGCCATGAGCGGTATGTTTCGTTTCATTTTTTCCCCCCTTTGCTGTGATGATATGGGGGGAGTAAGTTGTGAAGGTGAAGGGGGAAATTGTTGGCGGTGGTCGTGGCAGCCAGGAGGGAGAGCGTTATGGAAGGAAGTTTGCTGACGTGCGGTGTTGGATATAGGGCGTTTGCGGACTTTGTGCTCGGGAGTCTGATACTGCACTTTTTCTGTGTGAATTTTATAAATTAGAGGGCGGGATGGGATGTTAGGTGGGACTTCGGGAGGTTCGGGAGTAGCTATGTGCTATGATAGTTGGGATTAGGAAACTACTTCGAGCCACCCTCTATGTTCTTCTTCAAAAAACCGCATGGCAAACCCCCAATATTCCGCCGTAAATCCAACCCATCCACCCAAAGCCTCCCCTCAGCCCCTTCCCCAAACCCCCGCTCACAACCCCCCCTCTCACCAAACCCCCCTCACACCACCCCAAAAACCCCCCTCAGCCCCTCCCCAAATCTCCTGATCGCCTCCTGCACCTGCTCCGCCCCCGCCGCCGCAAACGTCATCCGAAAAAACATCTCGTCGCCCCCATCCGCCTCCGCCCGGAACCAACTCCCCTTGCTCGACAACACGCCCCTCTCAATCCCCGCCTGGAAAATCTCCTCCTCAATGTCCAGCATCGATGTCGTCTCGGCGCGCGGGTGCCGCCGCCACTCGATCCGAATCCAATGAAACATGCCCGCCGCCGGCGCGTTCCAACTCGCAATCTCAGCAGGCAGAAACTTCTCGCAGGCGTCGCAGATGTTGTCTCTGCGCTTGCTGTACTCGCCGCGCAGACTGATGAGCCAGTCGAGATAGCCGGCGTGGCCCCAGGCGTCCTCGAGCAGCTTGTACAGCACGAGCTGGCTGACGCCACTGGGGTTCTGGGTAGAGACTTCCTGGTGGCGGACGAAGCGTTCGACGACCTGCTCAGCAGCGGTGATCCAGCCGACGCGAGTGCCGGGCGCGAGGACTTTGGAAAAGGAGTCGAGGCGCATGACGCGGCCGTCAGTGTCGAGGCTGAGGAGGGAGGGGGCGAGGGTAGAGAGGAAGTCGGTGTGAGAGGAGGGAGGCGTGGCGGTGATGGTGGTGGGGGTGTAGGGGTCCATTTGGAGGAAATAGTAGGGTTCGTCTTCGAGGATGTAGACGTCGTGTTTCTGCGCAATGCGGTAAATTTCTTTTCGCCTCTGCCCACCCTGTGTTGCGCCCGTTGGGTTTTGGCCAGAGGGAACGGTGTAGAGAAGCCAGGGTCTCTCGGCGCCTCCGTGCGCTGCGGGGTCCCAGGTGCTGAGAATGTGGTCCATGCTTGAGGGGAGGAGGCCTTCGGAGTCCATTTCAATGCCAATGCATTTGACGCCCATGGGTATGGCGGTTTCGACGGCGCTTACGAAAGTGTATTCCTCGGACATGATGTAAGAGCCGCGAGTCGTGAACATGCGGAGGGCCATATCCAGGGCGGAGGTACTGCCGACGGTCATGGTGCATTGCCAGTCTTGGTAAGGGGGGTGATGGACGATCTAAGCTGTTTAGAGTGGTATGAGGGATGTAGGTGAGGATGTTACCTCTGTGTGTTCGGTTACGAAGCGTAGGAGCTGGGCAGAACCTGTTGCTTGGCAGTAGTTGAAAGCAACGTGGATATCTGTGCGGCAGCCGCCATCAGCATGCCGTCAAATACCACCATAGCGGGTTGTCAACCTACCATATAGGCTCTTCCCTTCGGCAATATCATGTTTCCCTGCCCTTTGGACTATTCCCATTTTTTTGGTCTCCTCTTCCGAGAAGTGTCCAGGAGTGGGAACCTTGATATCGATATGCTCGAATGGGAAATATTCGCTGGAGGGTAAACCACCGCCCAGCGAGATGAGACCTGCGTATTCGTATCAGAGCTGACGGCGACGATTCTTCTAGTTTTCCCGTGCGCCGGGCGTACCTGGATTCAAGAGGTATTTCGCAGCGCCTTTTAGCTTCGTCGGCTACGATTCCTATCAGCTAAAGCCCCAGAACTTCAGTTACGAATGGCTCTTCTGACCATCCTCGATTTGCTCTCCTCAGTCAATCGATCTGTCTTGGATCAGCTACATGTTCTCTTGCCCCACGCCCAATTTTTCTTGACTAACGTACGATCCCACCTCTTCGCCTTCGGCTTGCCGTAACCCTACCAATATATCAGAACCCTAGTCCCATACACCATCTTGAAGGACTTGCTCATACCGGGCTCTTGAACATATCACTACTCGCATGCGCCGCAATGCTACCGCTCATCTTCGGCGCCTTCGAGCGCCGCGCTGGTACACCATTGACACTCAGTCGATCGGCGAACGTGGCGGCCTGAGTATCGAAGACGGCTTGAACGTCCGGAACGTCTATGGCTGACGGGGGAGCCATTGGTAGAACGCGAAAGGAGATCGGACGGTAGATAGATGTTGATGAGCTGGGAGATGGCACGGGAAGGAAAGCCGCCTAATATAATTTCCAGCTTTCCAGCGATAATGAACAAAGCGCAGTCTACTCGTAATCGCCGAAGACGTATGGGACGATCACGGAGTTTAAAGCAATCTAAGTACTCTCTAACGGTCAGGCGTTAGTAAAGTAAGACATTCTATGCCGATGCTAACCGTTCATTGGAAAGTAAGAAATCCTGGTACGGATTACTGATTCCATCTTGACAGCTTCATAACCTGACGGTCTGACGGTCGTGGGATACGCAGAAAGGGATGGGGGGTTGAAAAGGGACAGTATCACTTTAGCATCTGATGATAATAAACAGATGATGGGATTCAAGAGAACTCTACGGGGCATCTGCCAACCTTTGTTGATTGGTCGGTCAACAAGCGGCCGTTGGGGCTTGAGATTAGGGCTTGGGCTGGTTTGCCGAGAATAGGATGTCATTCTCCAAATCATCCTCATATTGATAGGTTACCCTGAAGAACCGGATAGCGATGTCAAATAAAGGGTTACGTTGGGTGTGAATCCCGTAGAAGTCGGAAGCCGTAGCTGTCGATATCTCACTGGATCAGATCGTTGCTGCAATGCTTTGTAAATTCCACCCAGAAGCTATGCCCTCGCTATACAAAACAGACTGTCCAAAATTTTGATTATAAGCCCTTCCTACACAGAACACCCCTACGAGACCTTGGTATCCTTGCGAACGAGAGATTTGCCCCAAACCCCTTCTTGAAAACCCCTTGATGTGCTGGAGCCCATAACCCGTTGACTCCGCGCTCGAAGCCCTTGAACCCTCTCTGTACTTTTCTGCGCCGACGTCAAGCTCGTCATGTTCAGAAGCTCATGTCAGAGTTAGCCTGTACATACGCGACGGCTTTACCCATTCCAGATTTTGTCCAGCTATCCACCAAATGCCCTCCGCCGAAATTAAAAGCCTAGTAAAAACAGAGAAGGTGAAATGTAATAGTACGTTCCGAGGGGTGACCCAATATGTATCTAGGAATGATTGTGGGAGCGAGCGACGTTACTGTGACCGTCATTGGAGCTGTCGATGAACGTAAGATCCATAAGGCTAGTATGGCTCGCCGCCGACGCCGTTGTTGCCACTGCCTGACGGATACACGTTGCCATAGGGGCTGGTATCCTGTTCTGTCGATTCGAGACCATGTGACGGACCTAGGATGTTGTTGACACCCTCTCCGCCCTGTGGGTGATAGGCTGTCGATGATGAAGCAGTATTAGGACCACTACCAATGCTGCCGCTCGGGCCTGGCTGGGCCTGTGCTGATCCATATGAACTACCTGGCCGTTGCTGGTTCTCTCCTCGGGCGGACTGGGTCTTGAAAGGTGTCAATATCAATCCCTAGACATGAGACATTCACTAGGAGAGAGCTGCGGGAGACGCAAGCGCCAGGGTTCGCAAGGAGATCCGGTCAACTCACTTCTCGGTATTTCGACAGGTAAATTTTTAGTGCTTCAGCATAGTTCTCAAAACCTAGTGATGTCATAGCGAAGAGTATGTCTTCGCCGTTAACGGTTTTCCGTTTCTCCTGCTGACACTTCTCCGATGCTGGATGGATCAAGTACCAGGATTAGGGATACGTCCGCAGCTAAAGTGGGCAGGAAGGTCATCGTAAAACAGGTACGCACCTTCGCTTGTGATGAAAGAGATGAACTCGCTCACGCATTCTTGCATGCACTCTTTGGCTTCTTTGGCAATCTTCGCATTTTCTGGCAGCGCCGTCTTCATAATCCGAGCAACTGGAGCGAAATTACGAATGTTAGCATCAGATACAAGGCTATTATGTCTCGAACCACGTTGTGGTGAAATCGATTGCGGGGAATTGCGGGACATTGTGGGCTCTGACTGGCTGCTGAAAATGTGACCATAGAGAGTGAAGATGAGGATGCCGGCGCAGATCGTGGGCATGATAATGAGACCAGTGATTTCGCGCGTGCCAATGCCAGAAGCGACCAGCTCCGGCCCTCGATCATCGTGCATCGTCGGAAGACAGATACGCGTAAATCATAGGACGAGTTATGCATGAGTAATACGGAATAACCAACCATTTGCAATTGGCAGCCACCTGTCCTGCTCCTTCACTTCAAACTCGTAAGCAAGTTCTCGCGCTTGTGCTTCAGGGTCGCCTCTATCCATATGCTCCGAGTTATCAGGCGACGGGCCTCCGTGTTCCACGTCCTCCCTCGGTGGGGAAACCGACATGATGTATAGGACGCCTGCAGGCTTCTGCTCTCGAAGATTGTTGGCTGGTCCGCCGACAGATAGTGCGGGTGACCACGTCACAGTTGGCTCGGATCTTTCTGACTGCAGCCTCTGCAGCTCTGCGTTCGACGTGCGTCACCGTTGGGAGCGTTTGCTTCACAACCGCCTAGGATTGTATTCTGCGCGAAAATGAATGAAGCTTCTTGCTAGAGCCAGGCTACAGACGCGCGAAATGCCTAGGGCACTAACAACGAATCGGAGGTCTTGCAAATTTATTCGAAGGACCCAGGGCGCGCGACCAATGTGGTGTCACCAATCCCACCGTCACAACCCCAATTGCCTTATTTTCTCCACCGCGAATAGGATGCAAGTAATGAGCGGATACGAGCAGTCGCCAGAGCCTTCGTTGCGACTGTTGTAGCTCGACAGCGTGGGGTGGTACGAGGGCAATTAGGCCTCAACTGATTGCTGGAAACCTAATTCAGGCCTTAGCTTCTCCGAGAGGGTGGAACCAAAAACAGATGCATGAGCTTGTCTTCTGCTAACCTTGGTCGCGCTACCGTCTATTTTCTATAGTTAACATAGGGCGAACAATTGGGCCCGGCGCATGAGGAGGAAGTAAGTGGGAATGCCAAAGTGGTGAAGTCCCAGGGGGAGTAAGATGTGTCTCGCTGGGGTCGTCGGGTATGTTTCAAGAAAACGACGGTAGCCACCGTACAAATCGAGTCACAAGCCGGCGCAGATTGAATGTACCAATACGGACTCGCGGCAAACGCGTGTAAAAACGCCTTGATCAGATTGTTTCGTTTCTGGTCTTCTTCTCGCACTCATTATACTGTTTTGGGAAGAAGAGAAGAGGACCACGATGAAGGATGGAAGACAGCCAGGACAGGGCGCCTTCTGAAGGACAAGATGATCTCACTGTGCGGTTCACAACACGCGACCTGTGCGGGAATCCCGTCGAGATGGGTTGTTCTTCCAATAACGGCCCAGAGAGTAGTTTGCCTTGTGCTGGAAGACTCGACATGACTAAGGCTTTCCATGGGTTCCTACTGTTACGTTGTATGGGGGCGATGTTTTGGCAGGCCCGGCTTGCATGAAACTAGGGACTTGAACAGCCAACCACGGCTTCCGATGGGGCACAGTTCTCCCTTCCCTTATCTCAATCATTTTCAGCCTCTCAGGTATCACCGCTTCAATATGGCTCTCTACGTATATCGATGTTGAGGCTGAATCACCGCTGGGTTGACGAATTCGCCGACGCACTCAGGTCATCGAGAGTACTTTATGATTCGCGGGTAACAACGTCGAATCTCCAACACACCCATCGCATCTAGAGCCTAAAGCTTCTCTCTAAGATGGAGAAACATCCGAAATTGGGAGCGCGCATGTATCACGCATTTGCGGATCGCTTGTATGGTGTCATCAGGCGGTGTTGTACAAGAAATCCCAATAAATTTCCATTGGGTAGTATTGTATATTCTACTTTATTCTGAAGCTCTGATTGGTCACCTGCCAAAAAAAGCCTTGAGGACAAGGGAAGGGTGGGGGGAGATATGACAGCCTGATGGATCGGAGTGAAATGCCTTGCGCACAGGCTCCTTTACGTGCAGATTGGGTTGAGATACAGAGTGAATCACCTATGACCCAATTCGGCAGAAACATCTGGAAGAATTGTTTTTGCTGATATCTAAGATTGGTAATTCAGAGCAGCCTTATCTGGTCTCAGTAGATTCAGACGACGTTGTAATATCCACTCAGATTTTCTCCTTCGCCGGTACCTTACCTGAATGCCGCATGAAGTCACCCTATGATTGAGCTGCCCACACCGATGGGGCAGAAACCCTGCATGGCGGACATGTTAGGCGTGGTGCAAGTGCATAACATGCTCTAAAGCCCGGCCAAGCAATGCCAGCTCAGCAGAGCCACACGTTTCGAAGCCTCGTCTGAACCTGCATTACTAAGAATCTTTTCCAAAGCTATCGAATGGCCGTTCTGATGAAACCTCCGCATGCTCGATATCTAGAGGCTTTGTGTGGCTTTAAGAATCGCGAGTAGCCTCGGAATCATAGAATATTGCTGGCTTTCTCAAGTCCAAGGCTTTCGGGCAGGGTTGCAGTCAGCCAGATGCTGGATAACGAAGATACTGTGGAGATCTGACGACGTAGCGCAACCTCTTGATGAGCAAATATTGATTTGGCGTTAATAAACTTTCGTTGCTGTGCACTCGAAAAGGATCCTAAATCTTGGATACGTTCTCAAGCTCACGTCCTCCCTAGTTCGGGCTCACGCAAGGTCATCCCCCACGATGTCAGTTTTCGGTCAACCAGTGTAAAAGATGGAGGTCCGAGCTGTTAGGCGATAACTATTGTTGTACAACTTGTATATTGTTTTTCTTCTACAAAAAGGAATTAGCGAATATTCCCGCCTGAACAGTATCGGTATTCCGGCATTGGCCCAAGGGAGTAATCAAGCGGGTCCGGCTGGGTCTAACACTGACCTTCCACTTCTCCATATCCTCCTGCTGCCGCTTATATTGCTTCACCAGCTCCTCCAGGACCTTTTTCAGTCCTTCCGAATTCGTCTCGAGTGCAGGCTTGACATCTTTCACCGTTCTTTCCACCAGGACGCCATTTATCATCCGGAAACACTTCCGGTCTTCAGGTAGCGGGTTGAGAGTGTCTAGCACAAGCCTAGTAAGATAGACATAAGCGGTCAGTAAATGTTAATGTGCCGGTGTGGGCCTGGGGCAGAGGAAGGATATGGATTGGAGTTCCCTAGGCATGGAGGGATGCGGAGGGGTTTACTTGTGTTCTTCAGTCTCTTGCTCGACATCGCCAATCCTTTGGGCTAGTTGCTGGAGGCTGTTCTTGTAGTTTGTGTACTGATTCTGTAGCTCTAGGCTGGATGTCAGTAACGCGGTCAGCTACGAATGTGCGATAGATGATTAACCTTGCTGCTTTTTCGCAGATATCTGGTTTTGAGCCATCGCGTATACAGCAGCTATGTGGCTGATGGCTCGAAGAAAGTGATTTTACTACAGTATTTCATGTGAACTGCGAAACGGAGCACAGCAGAACCGGCGTCCGTAGCGGAGTTCTTCAGCTAGCAAAAAGTGTTGGATGCGCAGATCTACGAACATTTCGCGCTGAAGTCAAGAAATCCAGTGCCTCCGCGATCCCCTCGCCAATTGACCGTAAGATAGTAAGATAACAAAACTATCATGCACCCCCACCTTCACACAAAAGACAACAGAGGTACCTCTCCATTCCACCCTTCCCTGCCCTCCATTGAAATCAATTACACCAGCTAACCCCCCACCCTCCCCCCTACAGGGTGCCAAACCCTAATGGCCGCCCTCGACGCCTGCCACGCGCAAGGATTCCTGCACAAGATGACCGGCGGCTGCAACGTGGCTAAGCGAGACGTCAACAAATGCCTCAGAGCGGAAAGAATCGAGAGGACGGCAAGGAATCGAGAGGAGGCGAAGGCTAAGAGGGAAAGAATGAGGGGGATTTGGAGGGAGATTGATGAGGAGAGTTAGGGTGGGGGGAAGAGGAGGATAGGAGCTGGGGAGTGGTGGTATGAATACTTGGGAAGAGGAAGGGATGGTGGGCTGGGAATGGGTTTGCTTTAGGGCGGGCATAGCGTGGCGTTCTTTGGGGTAGGGTAGGGCTCGGGCATGACTTGTGGGGAGGAGCGCTTTGGATCACTCGTGTGGTTGGGGTGAAACTGGTTCTTCACTCCATTGAGCCACAAAGGCATATTGCTTTTATCACAAAGTGCTGAAGGGCGGGTATCTGAACACTTGTTAACCGCTTCCTGCGGAATCGTCAAGTCCTGGAGCCTCAAGCTCTTCCACAAGCTCTTTAATCTTGTCAGCTTTATGCTTTCTTTTCCTTTTTCGCTTGGTTAGTGGGTTTTGCGCGTCGTCTAGTGGTTCCTCGATTATATTCGAGCCGTCCGCTTCTGTGTCGTGCCTATCTCTAGGGCCTGCAGACTTAATGTTCGACAATCCGTGATCCTCATCTCTCTGCTCGTCGTCTGCCTTCTCTTTCTTCGACTTCTTCATACTCAACGGATTCGGCCCCTTTGGACCTCGTACCCTTTTCTTCTTGAAAGCCCTCTCTTCGCCCTGATCACCGTCTTTCACTATCTTCGCCCTGTTCCCTTCTGTATCGCTCTCTCCCTCTTCCATTTTCCTTTTAGCACCTGCGCCCAGCCCCCTTCCTCTAAGACCAGTCCTGAACTTTCCTCGCTCCATGCCTTCTCTAACATTCATGCTACTCTCCGCCATTGGTTCCATGATCATAACGCTCCTCTTCACATACACTAACGGCACCCCTCGAACCCCCCTACACCATCTTCGGACTTCTTCTTCCTGACTTGCAACAACCACATGGGCTTTGTTTATGCTTGCCTTCTTCGGATCTATGACGCTGGTAATAATCAGAAACTTGTATTATTGAGTCTAGGGAATCTTTAATTGATAACAAGTAAAACTTACCTGGAGAGGCATTCGAGAGTCGGAAGGGGGTTATCCAGCGTGTGGTGGTTGCAGCGACGGCGTTCCATGCTCTTGGCGAGCGCTATTAGGGAGTCTTTCTGAACTTGAGGGACTGAGGGTAGGGTGTAAAGTTGGCGTATAGAACATTGTGTGATCACTACCCCATAAGCGTACAATCAGACAACTATTTCCTCCCGGCATTCGTTCAAGGGCATATACTTGGCTTCACCTTGCCGTTGAGGGTACGCTCGAGGCCGCTGACGAGATCCATCTTGAAGCGTTCGGCATCTTGGATCATTTGCGCATCCACTGGGAAAGCCGGCATCAGCGTTGGCGCAAAGGTGGGGGTTGGAACCTGGACCTACCTAAGACCATGTAGGGTTCGCGGAGACCAAATGTCATGGCATATTGCTGCATCAACTTGCGGTACTGCCGTGAGCGTTTTCCCCTCATCCTGACAGCATGTGGGCTTAATTAAACCAAAAATATCATGGCGTGAAGTGATAAGATGCTGCAGCTTCGAATATTTAGTTAAGCGATACCTGCGCTACTGTAAACACGATATGACAGCTATGATATATCAACATGAGTTGGCGAAGATGAATATCAGGAAGATCAGAGGCTTGAATTAGAAATGGGCGCCATGCCTCGAGTCTCACGACTGTTCGCCGTATGTACTATCTACAAGTCCCTCTTGTGTCACCCCTCATGTGTCAACTTTATACACCTCCGTCCATTTGATTTATGGTATGATATGAGAAAGAACATTGCCTTATAACAAGCTGGCATGAATGGGGTACCTCGTTCCCTCTTGGGATCTCTATAAATCTTAATGTCCTTTGTAACAACAACCTTCTTCACCTCGCCGTCCTGATCGATCGACACAGGGCTCTGCGAGCTTCACATCAATGCTGTCGATAGCGGTCTTTGCAGCCTTCCTCTCAATGTCCACGGCATCCTAGGATCCGTACGCCTTACTTAGAACGCTCTGTAGATCGTTAGTTACTAAAATTTTGCAGGATTATGAGGAAGACCAACGGTTTCATAGAATGCATGCAAATGATCTCAAGTCATTACACAGACCTTAAGACATTTGTTTAACGGCTCGTTCTGTCTATTACAGAGCTGAGGGTTAAGTAGATGTAACGGCATGTTACTACCTTTGGGGCGTCGGCCTCGACAATCCACCAGTCAGAATTGTCTAAGTGAGTGAACGGTATCTTCAACGGTTGGGCCCGCGCTTCGTAGCTAGCCGCTGGTGCTTTTGGCTTATTACCCTCCTGTCGAATTGTGGTGCTTTTGTGAGAATCTGCGGAGAAAGATTAGGGGCGAAGGCCAGGCAATTTTATCCCTTTCGTCTTCTGCACAATCCAGCCACGACGCTAATATCATCCATCTTGCCTGGACGTGATATTAGTGAAAATTATTTGGGCTCCACAGAATTGATGATACTGACCTCCTTCCATCGCCAGACCTTCCTCAATTGCTCTTTCCATAAAAGGGCTTTCCGCGAATGGATCTTGGGCGATAGCTCTAGCAGCCTTCATCAGTTCCTCAGCCACATAGAGCATACCACCCTCCGCTCCACCAGTGCGATCTCCTGTTGCTTCACCAACCTCTCCAGACTCCCATTTGCGGATACTGTCGGCAACGTTCTGAACCACTTCGTGTTCCCAAAGATTGTCCACTACTCCATCTGACAAAGCCAGTACTACATCGTTTTCTTCAATATCCACCTTGTCCATGACTGCGCTCACATTTGGAGTATCTGGGCTGTTTGTGCCCAGTTGCCGTGGGCAGTCAAACCAATGCCATTGTTCAGAAGTCTTGTAGACAAGTTCTTGATCCCTTGGGCGCATTACCATGACTTGTGAATCACCTAGATTTGTCACGTATAACCTTGGCTGCACGGCTGACTGTATCATTTTATAGTGAAGTAACGCAGCACAAGCTGTTGTGGTGCCATGCCACTCGTTTGGAGACGTAGTGGCAGCCAAAGTCTGCTCGTACGCTTTCTGCAGGTATTCGACAGGCTTTGGCTCCGGGGAAGATGAATCAATCATATGAACCGATGCATATCTTTCGATCTCTAGAGCCCAGAAGTGCAATATCAGTCTTGACCAGAGCCTACGCTGGTCAGCCCTCTCAATTCTAGCGTGGCCTGATTAGTCTTACGCAGCATGGCCCTTGGGCCTCGTAGCCCATGCTCCAACCCCGTCATCTACCCCTATAAAATTCTCGCTAACCAGAATAGCATCATCCCCATTAGTTATACCCCTTATCATCTCTCCATTGACGTACGATCGTCGATCTCTGCTGCGATTGTGCGTGCTTAAAGGGTCCGAAAACGAGCCAGATGGCAGGGAAAGAAATGGAGGTGGGAACGGGCGAGAAGGTCGCTTGGCAAATAGCGCATAACCGGTATCGAAGTAAAACGGTGATTTAGACGTTGGAGGTGCCTCAACTGGCAGAGGAGTCTTCGTACCGGTGCTGGATTGAGATGCGGAAGACCTCCATCGCGTTTGTATTAGAAAAAGATTGAGTTGCAAACTTCGCGAAGTATCTGAAGATAGAGGTAGTGATCTGGAGAGGCGCATCCCAGCTTTCAACGAGTGGCAAAGAGAATGTCGGGAGGAGGTCGCAAGTCGCAACGTGTCAACAACGAGAATATTCTTCTACCATGTTCAATTAATTGCAAAACAATGTAAGCAATGTCTCAGCTCCTTGGGAGTTCTCGATTTTTCTTTGAGGGTACGCGCTTCTTTGTTCGGATATTTCTGTAAAGCAATGGAAGGTACGGATGTATTCCGTATGGCAGCTCGCATCTGGATACTTGTCGGAGATAAGCGTTATGGTACCTCCGTAATCCGCATTTTGTACAGACCTAAAAAGTATTGATACGACCGCGGTGATTCATTCAAGTCACTCTTTATACATGGTCTTGTTCAAAGCTATAAGGGGGGAAATGGGAAGAGCACTGGCTCAGACGCAGGCTGGGTCTTCAATGCTTTAACAGTCACTGAATCCGCGCATTGAAACCATGGATCTTCTTGCTTCTCTGGAATCAGCCTCAAGGCTTGTCTAACCAACCGAAACATGAAATATGTCCAATTGAACATCCCCACAAGGTTGGCTGGGATCTACGGGTGGAACTTTACATCAGATTTGGGGAAGGGGTACTATGTATCATGGTTTGTCTGTCAACGAAATCTCGTTCCCCAAGAATCATCATGAGCAGCAGGAACAGATGTGGTTATGATGGTATTCAGATGGATACCTGCTTTATTTCGGAACTTTCATTAGATAGCCCCCTGGCGGGTCTATAGGCGGTAGCAGAAGAGGACACAAGTAGGCTTGAAACGCAAAAGAAGTCATTACTCATGAAAGCGGTCAATGTATTCATGATTCGGTCTGCAAGAACTTTGTATGCATGTTCAACCTGCAGCGTAACAGCATGTACGGAGTATTGGCGGCGAACAGCGGCGGAGATTACTGAAAGGGCTTCTGGCAAGCTGTTGAAACGAAGAACAATACTGTGCAGAGGTAGATGCCCGTTGGTATTGCCGGTGCTAATTGGAAGGACTGTCGAAACATGACGCTTCGTCTCCTGTCCTAATAGAATAGTCCCTTCTAAGTGGTGTGTCAGGCCGCTGAGTTGCGTCGTCAGCTCCGGAAATGTGGAATTTTCTACGGCAGGTCATAGCCTCATGGGGTAAACGAAACATATTTGTGTCAAAGCGAGTGGCTCTTCTGGTGTTGGAAGTCCAGCCTGGCAGCCACTCCACACTCTACAGCGTGGGTGTTGATAGCTCACAGATGTTGATAGGTCTGTCAAATAAGAGAAAGTGCAGGTGAGGAGGTGAGGTGGTGAGTTGATGGACAGCTGGAGAGTTGCTAACACTTTTGAATGGGGAAAGCGCTAAGCAGGTGGATGACGCCGGTGGTGGTCGGCGGATTATTCCTCTTCGACTAGTTAAATTTCTCCGGACCTGGCACGCCTGGTTCCTTGGTCTTCGTAGAAAATGCTGCCAAGAGTATAAAATCACTTCATTCTCATGGATTTCTAGTTCATCGTGTGTTTTCTGTCTGCATCACTAGTTCAGCTGACCGAGAACCTTACGTGTGTAGAAATAGAACGGCTAAATCCTACTGAAAAAGCCTCAATGCAACTCACTTGTACATCCGAGAATCCCGCCGCTATATACCACTTGCTTTACTCATTGACCTGGTCTATATCATCACTTCCTTCTCTTTTGGAATATAGTTGGAAGCTTTGAGATCCTTCAGAATGGGTCGTTCTCGAGGTACTATCCACACGTGCTACGTATTTTTTTGATATGCACTGCTAATCCCTTGCATAGTCATGTCGTTCATGTCGGCGTTTGGAGCTCCCCGGTCTCCAACTTCAGCCTCAACGCCCTCCAATCCACCACCTACACAACAAGACGTTCGTTACTCATCTTCTCCACATCATCTCGAAGGACCAGCCCGCGATTCCCCAACACCAAGACCCAAGACCGAGCGCCCAGTCTCAAGGCCGATGTCAATGGTCCAAACATACCAACCCCCTTTGATGGAGATCGCTGAGGATACGATCCCCGAGCTCCTTCCCATCTTCACATTTCTTAACAGCCATTCCAACAAACTATATCAGGAAGGCTATTTCTTGAAGCTGAACGATCTGGACTCGCGTAGGCTCTAAGACGGTTCATGCCACACTTCTCGCTAATGCCTTATACAGATGGTCGGCCAAACGCGGACAGATCATGGACTGAGTGCTTTGCTCAGCTTGTTGGTACTATACTCTCTTTATGGGATGCAGCTGCTCTTGATGCAGCGGGCCAAGATGGAGAGGTGGCGCCTCACTTCATCAATCTCGCAGATGCCTCGATTAAAATGGTCTGCAGTCATTTTGTTTTCCCAGAGAATTCTTGTCATTAGCTGACTATTAGCCTTAGATCGAGACGTTACCTACTCGTTCACAAGATGTGCAGCCACTGCAGAATGTCCTCAGCATATCAACTGCTGGCAAGAATCGATACCTCTTCCATTTCAACTCTCTACACTCTCTTACGCAGTGGACAGCGGGTATTAGGCTAGCGATGTTCGAGCACGCCACATTACAAGAAGCCTACACAGGCTCTTTGATAGCAGGAAAGGGAAAAACTTTGAACAATATCAGAACTATCTTAGATAGGACAAAACTGAAGACTGAAGATTGGACCAGGGTACGGTTTGGAGCAGGGACTCCCTGGAGGCGTTGCTGGTGTGTAATATCGCCCCCGGACGAAAAGGATATTCAAAAACAGAATAAATCTCTCAAGAAAAAGTCCGCGTATGATCGTCCAGCGCCAGCTCTCAAAGGAGACATCAAGTTTTACGACACGAAGAAGACCAAAAAAACGATGCCTATCGCAACAATTAATGACGCATATTCTGCCTATGCCATTTATCCTCAATCAAAGCCCCTTATCGATCAGTCCACGTTGGTCAAGGTGGAAGGAAATATCACGATACATTCCACGCCCGAGACAACTACTGAAGGCTTCGTCTTCGTCATGCCAGAGGTTCACCCTGGAGTAAACGGGTTTGAGATAATGCTCCGATGGCTTTTCCCACTTTACGATGTTTTCACGCTCTACGGACGGCCGAACCGTCTTGTTGCGGATACGCTGGACGTACGGAGTCTGATGTTTGCTCTGCCTCAGGAAAGGAGATATGGGTACCTCGAAATACTTGATGTGGCACAGCTGATTCACGAACCTGGCAGTCAGACCTGGAAAGAGATGGAATGGAGAAGAAGGCTGAAGGAGCTGACTTCCTCCAGGATTGCAAAGTTACAATCTAGTGGGAGCCGGCCAAGAAGCAGAGCGAGCACCAACCGCGGACATAGAAACAGTCTTCCTTCACGCGCCGGAACTCTGCGCTATGAGGATGGCGCTTCCATAAAATCAACGCCCTCCATAAGGAACGAAAGCAGTCCGTTTCCTCCACCCCATCATACAGGATCCGCACCACCAGCAGAAAGCCCATTCCTGCCGCCACGAGACAATCTCAGGCATCAAAGGTCTGTTTCGGAAGTAACACCCTTCTCTATGCCTCCAAATCAACGGTCTCAACGGTACCAGGAAAGCCAGCAAAATTATGCACCTTCGAGGTTGTCGTACGAGGCCACACCAACTGACATGCCTTACGAAGAACCACCACCCGTACCCCCTGTTCATGGTGTCTCCATTGGCGCAGTAGCTCGCAATCCTCAAATGCAGAGATACGCTGCCGAGCTGGAAGGTCCAAACGATCGCAGTAGCTCAGAAAGCGAGAGACGGTTCCGAGCAGATGTCGGACCCGAAGCCCAGGAAATCCGCCACGACCTCCGGCCAGCTTCACCGCCGACGCCCGTCGTTGCACCGCCTGTATTTGCCCATGAGCCGGGAGCCAGGCCGCAAAGAAGGCCGGAACTCTCCCCTGAATTGCGTCGCGCTACTAGTCGAATGTCTATTACTACACTCGCTCAGCTGGCTGACGCGGGACAGCTTTCTAATGGCGAAACTGTAGCAGCTACAGGGGCAGCTGCAGCTTGGAGAAACAATGGCCAGCAGAGGAATGAAGGATATTCGGAGGATCATGGGCAACGTGGGGTAATTGACGACACTGGCAAGAGTGGGACATCTGCTGATTTGTCTTTTGCTGGTGAAGGGATGGTAGTAGGCAACGCTGGCCAATATACCACGAATGATTCACGATCGCAATTTTCTAGTTCCTTCGAACCCCAAGGAGATTTCCGGGACCAATCCATTAACCCAGCCAGTGGTTTGGTACCACCGCCCAGTTCGACTCCAAGGAACATTTCACCTTTATCACAGTCTCCCAGTTATCCCGAGTCTCCTATATCACATTTAGAGTCTGGAATATTGAGAAATAATCTGCCGAATAATATATCTCAACCTTATGATATACCCACAGAAGCATCTATCCAACAAACAACATCGACAGGTTTTCGGCCACCGCCCATTCCGGTAGACAACGATCGTCCTGACATGCGGCGCTTAAGCACCAGCCACAGCATTACGCGGAAGCCGGTTCCTCCAACTATGCAGCAACCTACATCTAAACATGTACCTACATCAAGATCAAGCTTAGAGAGCCTGCGTCAACAATTTGTCGATGAAGACGCTTTAAATCAGGTCATTGCCCGCGAGCCAGCCCCCTCTGACACAGATAGCCTTAATTATTACCAGACACACGATGCCGGCAGTATATACGATGGTGACTCAACAGCCTCTCCAGACTATGCGAGCACTCGTCAATCTACAGAGACCAAGCGGTCCAAACCCTCGATGGATAAACCTCGCAGAGGCGTACTAAAAACCGTTGGCACGATCGAACCCGAACAGAAGCAAGTCATGGTTGGGGACGTGCATTACCAATCAGGCGTGCCGAAGCCGCAAATCCAACCCGCTATTCCTAGTGTCGACTTTGGACCCACACATGCGTACACACCAGGAACTACATCTCGCCCAGGTACCAGTGGGACGTTAACCCACCTAACGCACGAGAGACCCAAATCACGTGATAGATTAACGCCTAGTCCGCAACTGACCTCCAGCCCACGAAATGAGACTCCAGATGTTTCGCGCCGCAGTAGTAAAGCCTTCAACTTAGATACCTGTGATCCTTCAGGAAGTCGCAATTTCGGCACTCCTGAACATCACACTCGGACCCCTTCTGGTGGCTCCGAGCAAGACAATCGAAGGAGTGTTGCATGGCAACCAGGTGCAACTATAGGTAGTGGAAGTCCGGGTAATCGTCAATCCATAACGCCTGAACAATTCGTACAACAACGTGCAGCACAAAGCGGTACAGGCCGAGTAATGACCCCAATATACGCCCATGGACGAAAGCAATCGAGCACGCCTCCAATGGTGTCGAGGAATCCTTCAGCTGAAATCCCTACGCAACAGCATGTTCGGCAGCCTTCGTACTCGAAGGACCTACCGCCTCGACCACACTCCCGTGGAGCCTCGAATGTCATGAATACCTCTGCCGATTACTCCGCGCATCTCTCGGCTCGGGAACAGGAGCATGTGGCCCGTGTAACGGGCTCACCACTGATCAATGTGGCCAGTAATCCTAAGAGACAGCAACCACAAGGAGGTGGGCTAATAGGTGCCATTGAAGCCCGAGAGCAGGAGAAGAAGAACATGAAGGAAGGACTGAGTGGTCAATTAGTGCAGCAGGCTATCGCCCAACGCCAGCAACACAGTCAAGGATACCAAACAAGGCAACAATCCTTCCCTACCCCAAGTCCTCAGTTCTCGATGCCTGGTCAATACCCGGCAACTCCTGGCCAATACCCTCCAATGCCCGGGCAGTACCATCAAACCCCTGGACAATTTGGTCAGGCGTACGATCAACCACAGTACCCTTTGCAGCAGCCACAACAGCAGTGGGGTCCACCAGGTACACAGGCTTACTGGGGCAATGCTCCGACTCCTCCGCAGTATCGACCACAGCTTCGTCAGGGAACTTATTCGCAAGAAGGACAGCCTCCGCAGGGGCAGAACTATCAAAACCCGCAACATAATTATGGACCGTATTTTGGCAACGGCCAAGGTGGTCGACAATGAACGATCATTCAGCATTGCATCTCCCTTTATTGCATAGCATGGCTCCAGTTCCTAGCATTGAGCTTGAGTGGAGTTAGGGATACTTCGGTTTTTCGGCATTTGTTGCAGGCTCTGGTCAAAGAAGCGTGTAGGGATATATGGGTCTTACTAGCTATCGTGGCATGGCTTGTAGCTGAAGCATTCATAGAAAATCATTTCCCATCTTGGTCTCTTCACAATTTTCCAGCCTTGCTCATTTCGGTTGACAAAAAGCTAGATCAAAGCCCGCGACATTTCTCGATATTCAGCTGGACATATCAATGATTCAAGAAAAAGGTAAGCGTCAAGATCTCTTGGTTACCGTCGAATTTTTACGGTCTCACCTTTGCGGCACGACTTTGACCTCTAAATGAAAGTGTAATTGTGCTATCTATTGCACTGCAGAAATCTACCTAGCGTTGGTCATGAATCTACAATTGTCGTCCTCGCTTTCTTCCTTTGATTCCACTACTGGTAAATCCACTTTGCACACACGAACTCTCTTCCTCGTCCTCCTTCTCCTTCTCCTTCTCCTTCACGAGCGAGAAACCTCGGACTGGCATGCTTTAAACTACCCCAGTCCCTTGGACATCCTGCTATCTCTCCTCTGAGTCGGTCCTTAGCGTTCGTTGCTCTCCAACGAAAACCAATGGCCGCTGCTAGTCTCAAGAAGAAGAAAAGCCTCCCATTTTGATGCCGCAGGTAATTCTGTATCTGACCCAAAGATCACGGCTTATGGGGTATTGTACTCTGATTTGTTTTTTTGGATATTGGCATAGTAGCTAGAAAGTTCACGTATCGCCGTTCTCCCTCAAAGACCCGTTCCATCCCCCATCCCCCTTCCCCCTCACCCCTCCCTACCATCCCCACAAGCCACCCTCGCACTCAACGGATCCGCCCAAAGCTCCAACCTCTCAATCCTCTACCTCCCCATCCCCTCCCCCTCCCCGTCCACCCCATCCACCTCCCTCATTCCCAACACATACACAAACCTCTCCTTCCCCTCATCAACCACATACTCCCCCTCCACCGGCAGCGTATCCTCCTGCGGCACGAACCGGAGCGTTTGGGCCAGCAACTCGTAGTAGTCGTCCAAAGTATCCTTTTTGCTTGCGCCGCGGGGTTGGCAGGTCCGCCGGCCTTGGAACGTGGTGGCTAGGAAAGGGAGGCGCGAGCGGGCCCAGTGGGGGGGCCGTGTTCGGTTATGGATGCTGTGGGGGGGAAGTAGGTGTTTAGGATTTGGGTGGGGGGGGGTGTTGGCGATCAAGGAGGTGAGGAAGGAGGTGGGTGGATTTTGGGGAGGAAGGGGAGGGCATGGTCGGAGGGTGGGGTCGAGGGGAGGGCGGGGCGGAGGGAGGGGGGTTCGAGTGGAGGGGGTGGTTGCGGGATGGAGTGGTGGAGGATGGGTTAAGCGAAGGAGTTTCCGAGTGAAGAGATGTCGTGGTGGATATTTGACGTCATGCTTGTGACTTCATATCTTTGGTGGGTACGAAACGGAGTGATGAGAAGCTCAGTTTTTGATTCACATGAGTTGCTTTGCATACAGTAAGACTAGATCTTGCACTTTTATAGCTGTAGAGGAACTTGAGGAACTTGAACACTAAATACTACATCTCAAGCGCATAATCAACATACGTCATGTCTATCTCCTTGTCTTGTTTGATTTGCACTATACATACTGATGTGTGGGAACGTTCGCTGACTCGAGGGATAAGTTAGTTGAGTAAGGGCTCCAGGCTGCTTTCGAGTAACAAAGGCGTCCCAACGTCCGGAGGTATGGACTGTCTGTAGACTTGTTTTAGTAACGGACTGTGAATGGTGTTGGCGAGGGATGCTTCTTGCGGGAAATGGATCAGGGCGTTCAGGACGTGGGCGTGTAGGATTTTTGCTGGATGGGAGGAAGTGATGGGCTTGATTTGATGCATGTTGCCTGGTCTCGGTCGATGAGGAAGGGCAGAGGGAAATCGACTCGTCGCCGGCGGGTTTGATAGACGAGGATCCAAAGTGAATTTAGATCGAATTGATGCTCAATGTCTATGAGCTTGATGGAATACCAGTCTTTCAACTCGATGATTGCGTCTATAAGAAAAGAGTGCGGGAACCTGCTTTGACTTCCGCTCCGAAGATAACGTTGGTATAAACACAACGAATCAACTTCTTAACGCTCCCAAAATGCGCTAGAGAGCATGAGGATTGCTGCTTTGTTTTGTTTGAATGAAGGCAACGAAGTCGAAAAGCTGAGTATAACGTAAGTTAACATATGGAAATCTTATAAGAAAGATGTCCATTGAGCTAGACAGCACGATTGACTTTTGCTCAGTACGCGTGGGATCCAAAGGCTTATTTTTGACAGGAAGATCCTCTATTCCCAAGGCCTTGAGGTTCTTTCTAGGTGTATAATGAGAGTTTATGAATAGTGTTGCTGAATGTTGGCTTCAAAAGCACTGGGTCCAGGCTGGCTAGGTTGATTGTCAGGAGGTGCAAAAGAGTGTACAACATGCGGTAATGGCCATATCTATGTGAATGTCAGTGTCTCAAGAGTAGCTCAGACATGACCAAATTGCACCGGCTTGCTGGATAGGTAGTTCGCCATGGAACGCCAACTGTATGACAGAAATCTCACATCTGACTAGCATTTCCTAGACTCAGGGGTAAAAGTCGGAAATTATAGTTGATGCTTGCGTTGATGCTTTAATACTGTCATCTGTTTTGGCTCACTGTTTTTTGAATGAGTCCTGTCTAGCAGAGGACAATTATGAAAAGGTGCTTCTCTTGAAACTGGATCCGACTCGTTTTCCGGAACCACTGTAAAGTGTGTAGCAACAGAACCTCGCTTGGTGGCAGTATCATTGAGACAAAGGTTCCACCAAGGGAAGTTCTTTGGATGTTAAATAACATAAGGCTTTCGTTTTTCGGTCTACTTCACGAGGTACCTCTAGAGTCGTTGTGTAGTATTAATTCCAATGTTGTTATATGTGGAAAACAAGGTCCCGAAGGGATTCAGATAAGTTTCAGAAGAGGTGTGGAAGGACAGCAAGGTGGAAGCCTTGATAGGTCAGTCACTCCTTTCAAGTCAGAGTTTGGGACGGTACTCTAGCTACTAGTATCCGTTCTGTTGATACAGCACTATTCTTTTCGGTATCTTGGGACAATATCAGTAGAATTAAAATCTCGGATTCGGAGAGTTTGCAGACACGCCAAATGCTGTTTGTAGGGTCTATTCGTCAAGGCCCTATGTCGCAAGCTCACGGTATCACGGTTTGGGGATCATAAAGTCGAAGTTCTGCGGCCGTAGCAGTTGCCTAATTTGATGCCCACTTTGGCACCTTTTGCACCTGGTTCCCTCATCCAGAGCTTTTGACCTTAGTCTCCTGCTTGAGTTGATAGTTGTATAAGGTTGGGAATGGCAACCGCAGCCTGCGGTGATGTTTGAGCAAAAGAAAATATAGAGCTCGTTGCCCCTGAACGTGAGGTGTGGCGCGATGGACTTGTAGTAACGAGCGAGAGGTTTGGATACAATATCACAACGAGAGATTCATCGGTATCGGCCGATTCGGCCGAGGTGTACCCAAGTTCGACACTGGCCGCTCTTCGACGATTAGCGTTCCAAGGAGGTTTAATGTTTAGAGCTGCTGATACGACAGTCAGGCGAACTCCTGCGCACGATCTTACCCTGATCTCGGAATCAGTATAGCAGGAACTGTATGGAGGTTTTAGAGCTGTATGCCAGTTTCTAATAAGACAAATTTCATTTTAGACCCTGCCATGCAGACAGAAAACGGGAATTCGAAGGCTTGTACTGTTGGGGTGATCGGAAGGATAGACGGCCCTTGAAGTCAGAGCTGCAGGTTGGTGCTTGAGCTTTCAAGAGTTCCCACATATTATTCAAGGTTGTTGTAAAAGAGGATGAGGTCCAACGTTGAAGGTGGTAGAGGGTATCAGTAGATAGTTTATGGTATGCACCACGTTTAGGTCCTACAAGAGAGCGCGGCATCATCTTCGTCAGGACTTAGGAGGTCTTGGCATAGGGATGAAGAGTGACAGATTCTAAATGTAGATGCCAATAGTTTGAGATGATAGCAGCATACAGACACGAAGTTCGAGCACTCTCAACCACAGTCTGTCTAATCCAGGTGCAAAAGCTCAGTGGGTTCAGAGGGTACTATGCCAAGTCCTAGGGGCTGTAACCAATCCGGTATATGCTTGACGGTTAAGCTAAACATCTTGATGATTGAAACCTCTACCTTTACTCTGGATCGAAATAGATATCTGGGCTATCGGAAAGCCGATCAGAGCGCATAGAACATTGCTCATTAGCTGACCGTGTATCTAATTGTTGAATGAAGCACTTGAATCATGGCCCGATCATTGGTGGTAAAGCTCAACAGAAACAGACATGTAAGGAGGCTGCAGGTCCTGTGACCTTTCCCATGCAAGCCACTATGGTAATATATTCAGTAGTGAGACTTGATCAACCCGTGACAGGAGATTAGTCTCGGCTTGTCCTATCGAAGAACCAGTAACGCTTATATTTGGTCCCGTAATATTGAGATCATATGCCGATCTACCCCAATCAGGCATTGATTCGCGCTCACATAAAGCTCTCGAGTGCTGGACCGCTTTGCCTTTGCCAAATCCAAGACACTATGTTGTTTGCATTACCCTTGCCATGTGCATAGATGAGGCGTAACTCTTGTCGTCATGCTCTGCAGAAGTTCAAACCTCGCGGCTCCAAGTTATTCAGGAGCTTCAGCTGGTGTCCAGATAATATGCTTGCAGTTTGACAAAGCATCTAATTCATTGCTTGATGTGCGCGAGTTGATGCCACCAACAGTCAAATTTAAGCCTTATATTCCCTCTCTCAGCAGAGTAAGTAGAACAAACTGGCCATGAGTACACTGTAGCGGCGAGATTGAAATAATTCCGCTTGAGTATAGCGGGCTATGTCATCACGCCGAGTTGCAGCACACGTGGCTCAGTGCAGCAGCGTGGCATGAATATTGCGTGCATATCGCATGCAAGAATAGAGCTGAAGAGTAGTTTCAGAGTAGCGGAAAGAGCACAAACCCCAGATTCCGGATGTTATTTCGGGATAAGCAGCCAAGCTGCTTGGTCCAAGCATTCGACATTACCCTTAGCCGAGCGTCGGTTATTGCAGCGGATAAAGCCCCTCAACTGTTGCCTGGATCCTTCAACTGATGGGCGGTTGCTGCAGGTTCGCGGTAGGAACCATTTGTATGATGACTTGCATTCGCAATCAGGCGGTCTCGGGAAATTCTGCGAGCCAGAAGGATGATCGATGGCCCTTATCTGCATGGGACGTTTCGAAGATGAGGTCCAGTAGCGCTTGCGATCTGATTTCCCACTTGGTGTGTTCATTTTCAATAACGGCATTTCTGGTTGAAATGCATTTAATGTAATCCGGTCATTGGTCCATACATTCAACAGCTTTGATTTCCACAAGTGCAAAGACTTTGTTGCCAAGCAATACCAGGCAATAGGCCATGGATACTCCCTGACGGATTGCGGGCGGTTAGAGATGGTTCCGAACGGTTTCGTGGCTCTTTGTTTGTACACGTAAAACACCTAACAACCTTGAAGCAGTGCTACAAGTGATGAGAGTCTGTGCCACCTCCACGCAGCTGCTTTAACCCGTTCATATATCCACAGAACGGGCAAACAGCACGGAGCTTCCCATGATGGTAATTTGTCAGAGGGTATGACAAGGAGGCATTGATGGACTTCGGGCCATCATGCTTTCGTGATAAGACCTTGGATTTATGGCTTCCTTGTTCGGCAAACTCTTTCGATATGCTAGAAGACACTGTGAGGTCTAGATCACTCCACCTTGTGACATTCCGGCGCGATGTTTAAACCCCTTATGCATTAAACCCTATATGATACGGTCAATGAAAACCTGTGCAACCCTGTAGATTCCCAAATTGGGCAAGTTGCTTGTCGTTGCACTCATGAACTCTATACAGATCAGCATCACCCCACAGTTCGGAGTTACCCTTTATGATTGCTGCGCCAATGAACCGCAAAAACCGCCAGAAAGATATGGAGATCGAAATGGAACATACAATGATTGTACATAACAACCCTTCTTGTATGATCAAGTGAAACCACAATGCACCGGCATATTCTCTAGATTTCTGGGATAAAGCTTGTTGTGATAGAATCTTCCAATTGGCTTCATGGTTAATCTGGCCGTTGCCGAAGGGGAACCCTACCCGTGAGCCCAATCTGTGCACGGACTACAATAGTATCTGATATCTATTATCCTAGCATGTACTTGCGGAGACGTCTGCAGGATTTGCAACTTGGCAAAGAGATCATGATAGCGATCTGCTTTGAGACGTGGCATGAATGAGCCGTCAATTGCTCATGTTTCATGGTGTATTTGAAAAGGTGCTGGCTGTATAAGTATACGCCTCCCCGCAACCGGTGAAAACCCCCCCTCTTATCTCTCTCATTCCCCGCCCAACCCATCTCCGTGGGAATATAGGTAATTCCTGAAGTGAAGGGAACAGCTCGGCCAGGCGGTTAACCTCAGTAACTTGCCTCGACGTTATTCTCGCCTGTTAGAATCTAGCAGCTACGACATGGCGTTGGTTATACTCCGTTTCACTCTTGCCTGAGTTTCACTGACTACCGTGTAGCCCAATTGATCCCTCAGGCAGGAAGAAAAAGATCTCCTCATCAACAGATCAAGCATTTCGCACCGTTGCTCACCGAGATCCTTCCGCGATAAAGAACTACCTCGAAGAAAAAGATAAATACCGAGCATTCCTCGCAGGTCACCGCCAAAGAGAGGACGACAATGGGCAGGCAACGATCCGGGAACTGCTGAGTTGGAGCAAAGCTTGGAAGGATCACAGTGGAGATCGCAATTCAAAGCACGGTAAGCTACATTCCAGAAGCCTTCTCAGTTTGTGGACAAGAGTGATGGCCCACAGGAAAGCCGAAAATCTAGGCGTGGTCGGTGCTCTTCGAAAACGTTGCCCTCGCCAGTCATATTTTCTGCTTCTGTTGGCACTGTACACAGTTTTGTACCTAAGCTTCGCAAATGGAGTAGGATAATGAGATGCATGGAATTTTGCGGTGGAGGGAGAGATAATGGATGAAGTTGCCATACATCTGCCAAGGACTGAAGCGTTGAGTAAATTCTAGGCCACTTCCTATGTTCCCTATTGGACCGAATCAGTATGGTTCAATAAAGAACCCCGAACGTAAACCCTTAGTCTCATAAGGACTATTTAAGATATCAGCCTTAAATCTCTGGGTATAATATAGAAGCAGGACTGGTGAACCTAATCTTGCATATCGCCCACCGATCGCTATTCTTAGAGTACACTATACGAACTTGCGGTGTATGATGATGGAAACGTTGTAATGTCGCTAGACTAGACGTTGTGGGAGAAAACTTAGCTGTGTCTAACTCTTACGAGATTCCCATAGCCTAGGGACGCTGATTGTATTTGAAGGTCAATGTTTTGCCTGGTTGTACATCCGACTATTCAGTGCTTCTCCAATTAGTTCACCGGAGCAGCGAGTGAGAATTCTGTATGCTTTATCAACCCTCTGCAGGTTAAATCCCAATCTACGTGCGGAGCAGCATTTATAAAGCGTGTGGATTTCTTGACTCAACAATATATCCATAATAGCGGCGCTTTCAAATATCCAGCCATTGACAGAGGTCTCGCATCCAGTCGACCGATCAATGCCGTAGACTTAATCGTGTTCATCTATGCTTCTGCAAGAGGATCAGAATCCTGTTGGAGTGACTCGCATCAGTAAGTAGGAAGGCCGCTTGAAGGTCGCTTGAAGGCCGTCATGGTATCTGCAGTCGAATGCGGGCAGGACGATATTTATGTAGTACCTTAACCAAGGCACGCAAGGGTACTGTTGGCGGAAAGAGTGCTTCAAATAAGGTTTTTGGGCCAAGCGATCCTTTGGTTGCCGCCCGGCCGCTAATCTAGATTAGTAGGTGGTAGGGTGGCAGGATACTCTTACTGTACCATATACCTAAGGTATCTAGTCTACCTAGTAGGGCTAATCCCTCAAGATTCTCCAGGTCCGATCCGACATTCAACCACGAGGTTACTACTAAAGTCGTCATATTACACGTGAATCGCCTTGGTATCATGGTCTGCGTTGTTGAAACCTCTGTTAGGATCAATGATATTGTGCAGCTAGTTCTGTAGCCACTCAGGTTGGTAGCGGCTCCTAACGACGAAGAATGGCTGCCGAATTCCTTAGAGGTCATGGCGTTGACCTCCAGAAGGAAATGTCTAAGGTCCAATTCGGCCAGGCGTCAGAGGCTTCCAGTATCTCAAATCTGACAATACCACGTCCGCCACGTCAGCCAATTTCCAAAATTCAAGGCGTTCGATTACTATCTAAGCCTCCCAATAGCTTATGGGATGTAATCCTGAACGAAAAGAGGATCCATTCAATCTCACCGCACGCACCTTCGCTTGTCAGCCGTTTCTGCCCACCAGATGTCATAGATGGCAGGGAGCAGTTCCTCGCTCCCTCCCTGTGTCACCCTCACATTCACCTAGATAAATGTTTCCTACTTTCTGACCCCAAGTACTCTGACCTTGAGATCGTCAAAGGCGACTTTGTTGAAGCATTGGAGCTTACGGGAAAGGCGAAGTCGAGGTTTCAAGAAGACGATCTTTTGAGAAGGGGTCGATGGCTTGTAACCGAGAGCATAGCTGCTGGTGTAACTTCAATACGGGCCTTCGTAGAAGTGGATGCCACTGTACGCTTCAAATGCCTAGACGTTGGCTTAAAGCTCAAGAAAGAATTCAAGGACCGTTGCGAGATTCAAATTTGTGTCTTCGCACAAGATCCTGTCATGACTACGGGCAAGAACCCAGAGGGTCAAAAACTCATAGAAGAAGCATTGGGTAGAAAGGGTGTCGATGTGGTTGGAAGTACGCCCTATGTTGAAGGAGATGAATATAAGATGCGTGAAAACATCACATGGGCGATATCAACTGCATTGAAGTATGGCAAACATCTAGACTTCCACCTCGACTACAACCTTGACCCTAATCAAAAAGCACTTACCGAATATGTAATCGAAAGACTAAAAGCACAACACTGGATAGCTTATACCCGCGACAAAACCATTGTCCTTGGACACTGCACTCGACTAACCATGTTTACCGCCGACCAATGGCGTCAACTCAGGACCAACCTCGCCGACCTACCAATTTCTTTCATCGGCCTCCCCACATCAGACATTTTCATGATGGATAAACCTTCACCCCAAGAAGGCGGCGGCCAACGCGTACGAGGAACCCTCCAAATCCCCTCCATGATCCAAAAATACAACCTCCAAGGCGCCATCAGTGTTAACAACGTCGGCAACGCTTTCACCCCACAAGGAAGCTGCGATCCGATGGCTATTGCTAGTATGGGTGTTGGGTTGTACCAAGCTGGAACGAAAAGAGATACAGAACTGTTGTTCGAGTGCGTAAGTACCAGGGCTAAGGCAGCCATTGGCAATGCGAGGAGTGAATTGGGGTTGAAGGAGGGGGATTATGCGGATTTTGTGCTTTTTGGTGCGAAGAAGGTGGGGGATGAGACGTATCTGGGTAAGCCCAGAGGACGAAATACAATCCAAGAGATCATCTACGACCCTCCGCATGAGCGGAGGACGGTGTATAGGGGCTGCTTAATAGCATTCTAACCCAGATGAGTTCGGTGTCGGCTGCCAAAGTGTAATTCGCTGTATAAAGTCTCGTCCATATCACCGTTCCATCATGGACAGCGCGTTGGCTCAACAGTGATGGCCATAAAACGGAGAGCAAACACGAACAAACGGCTGCTTCCGAACAGTATGCAGCTCCGCGCCAACAGACCAGGCTACCCAAGGACGCGGCCAGGTCGGGCGCTTATATCAGCTCATATTAGCCTGAAGCGGCTATCTCTGATAGAAATACCTCTGGCATCAAAGGCTCAAAGCTCAAAGACAATGACGGTGCTCACAAGCTAACGGGCCAGCACCGCCCTAGTTCAACCGCACACTCGGTGTTTCACGAGTCTGGACTCACGACTACAAGGGCTTAGTGCGAAAGAAGAAGCTGCTCAAAATCCATCATAAACAAGAGAAGACTGCAGCTAGGACCAATGAATTACTCATGTAATCTACATCTTGCCATTTTCTACCCCCCCTATGAGCCCCAAACCCGTATATCAGAGCACACACCCTCCAACAAAACCATCTCACAGTCCATACCCAGAACCTTTAAAAAAAAACCCTTTTGCTACGCCCCATACCCCCAACAAATCAACCATCGTACCAAACCCACCCAAGCGCTCCTCCCCACCCTAGAAGCCCTAACCACTATCGCGTGATCCCCTCGATACACCTGTACCTTACTGAAGACAACTCCAAAAACTAGCACGCTTTAACAACACGCGTGTTGCAGCTTTTGAAACACCCCCCAAACCCAAGCTATAAATCAACACCGCCCCTCCATCCCAAAGACAACCTCGTGGGGCAGTCGTGTTGGATATGTGTGCCATCGCATTTCGGTGCCCTGTGCTCTATTTCAATAGTCAACAGCTGGTGTTGGTTTTTGGTGGGTTTGGGATTGGTAAGGGGGGGGGGAGAGGGGTTCGGCAGTGAGTGCTGCTGTAATTGTTTACAGTTTCTTTTTTTAGGAACATTGTCTTGTTGATGTAGCGAACCGCTTGCTACAGTATGTAGGGGCGCTGAGTGGTATGCATACTCGATATCGGCTGCTGAATGTCATGCTGAAAGTGCTTTTCGTGATTTTTACGAAAGAGGTATCTGGGAGTACTCCTTCTGGCTTTCATGCTCTGGCGTGCTGGCTGGGGCTGTAGCTACTTTAGGCCTCGCGCTTGCGATTTGGTAGATGAAGGGGGATTTTGAGAGAGGGGTGTGCAGGTGGATGTAAAGAAAGGGGCCATTACTGCGTTCAGTGCCAAACCTATCCCAAAAAAATATTTACGGGGCACAAATATTGTAGAGATCTAAGTAAGACGCTCTCACATTCTCCTCCGACCTTCAACTGCCTCATTTACCTTACTCAACAACCATAAAAATACCCCTCTCATCAACACGGTTGTTTAGACTATAGGCATAGTAAGGGGCTTCTTCCGAAAACGTGAAAGTTGTAGGGGGGCTCTACTTCAAATCGGTGGTCGGAGGTTGAGTTTATTATGTTAAAGAAGGAAATTAGGGGGGATGAGGGAGATTGATGGAGTGGGGTGTTGAGATGGCGTGGTGGTGTGGGATGGAAAACGTGGGGTTGTTTAGGAAAGGCGTATTGGGCATGGTGGTGGTGATGGAAGAAGAAAGATAGATTTTCGGGGAGTAACTAAGCGAATTCGAATTATCTTTAAAGAACACACCTTTCCAGAATCTGAGGTGGTTCTGGTGTTGATAGGGGGTTTGCTTCGGCTCACGTTTGAGCTGACTTTATTGCTTTTTGTAGTTGTTTCCGTTTTTGTTTTGCCCCTTTAGTTTTTGAGTCGTAAGAAAAGTAGAAAGCCGCAAAGATGTTGCGAGTATTTGGTCGAGTGATGGTGGTAAGCCCCTATATTACAAATTTTGATGTTCTGAATATTGAAATTAAATATCATAATAAGACCTTTTTTTCTTCATACAGAAACAAACCCAAGCCAAGACATGTCGCTGTTCTAGTCAGGGGGTCTTGCGGGGGCGTTTCTGTCAAAAAGTTAAAATCACGCCCATTGAGTTGGTCGGGTTTCCTCCAAGCCTATTGAATAACAAACCTTTCAGGACGCTGATTGGTGGATAACACCGCTTGTTTCTTTTTGCTTCGGGTTCGAGCCCTGTCAGCGCTGATTTTTGGGAGTTTTGCTTTTGACTTTGCTTCCTCCTCTTGAGCCGTAACACCGATACAAGATTGTTTAGAGGCAAGCGCCCCATCACTTCTGTGCGATAGAATCTGCAGGCGATGCCTATAAGGATGCCAAAATGGGTTTCCTTCATCGATTGACGATGGTGATGCTAAGCGAGTCTTTGGTGTTGGTCCCCTTCCCTTTCAGCGCGGGCCAGAACATAACTCCTACTATCGGCATCGTAGTATTACTTCGAGAGCCTGGTAGAGATACATTATTCCTTTTCAAAGTACCGCTTATCGATTGTCTTGCCTTGTGGCTATATTGCACTTGGCACATATCACAGTACCTCCTGGCTGCCTCTGATCTGCATCCAGCTTCCAAGGGCCATTTCCGAGAGTGCTAACCCACTCCGTTCTCTCATCATCTCCTGTTCGTGCGGAACCAAGACCATACACACGCAATCGCTCATCATGGACGTCTTATAAGTCAACACGAAAGCATCAATCCGTTGATCATGTTCTTATATCCCCTCTGATTGTTGCGCTCATAAATGGGTAGACGGACGTCGTTGGCTTATTCTGGCTCTTGGTCTTTCCACTGCTTCTTTACGGCCTCAACGTCAGTACCGCAAGCTTCAGCTCTGTTAACGATACTCTTCGCTTTTCCGACCACAGGCATATCGATCATCTTGCCGTCCAAGGTCCACGCTCCTCTTCCTTGCTGATCAGCTTTCTTATCTGCAGTCAAGACTCTTACAGCCCAAGCTACCTCCTCACTACTAGGGGCAAAAGCCTTCTGCGCAACCTCGACTTGACTAGGATGGATACACTGCTTTCCATTGAAGCCCAGCCCTTTTCCTCCGAGACACTCTTCTTCCAGCGTCTTCAGGCCTTGTTCGCCCTTGTACGAGGTGCAAACAAGATCAATGGTTGAAGGTAGACTGTGTGCACGACATGCTGTGGCTATGGCTGATCTAGCATATAGAAACTCCGTAAGGGATGGTGTTCTGGTCAACGACAAATCCAATGCAAAGTCTTCAGCAGCAAAGATGAGACCTTGGATATAAGGGGAAGCTTTGCAAATGCTTGATAGGTCAGAAAGAGCTTTGGCAGATTCAATGAGAGCAAGAATATTGAGAGGTGGTGAAGACGAAGTGGATGATGTAAAGGCCGAAGGGTGTCTCGAAGGTAGGGCATGTCGTATCACGTCTGTAACAAAGTGAAGGTCAGAGGCAGAGTTGACCTTAGGGACGACTATGGTGTCGACATTGCGGGCTTTCAGCTGCGCTTCGTCAGTAGGCAGAGGCAGATCCGTGAGCGGCAGGCAAGCGTACCACTTCTGTCAAGTCCTCTAGAGCTAAGCCAGTCTCTACGGCATTGATACGGACGGCATTTTCGTTTACACCTCCAGGGCGTGGCTCGTTCAGAACGGAACGAACGTTCGATCTCGCTTCGGCCTTCTTTCCCCGAGTCACAGAGTCCTCGAGATCGTAGGCTACACAGTCAACGGATAGTCCTCGAGATTTCTCGAGCATCTTCTGGGACGACCCCGGAACTCGACACTGTCAGCCGCGTTGAAGTCTGTGGGTCTAGCGGAAATTACCATAGAGCAGCGCTCGTCGTACAATTGACTGGGCAGTGCTCATCACGCCTTACTGCCGACGATTCATATGAAAGACTACTCAGAACCGACACTAATATTTCTTAGCTCTACAACATGACGGAAAACCGCGCAAGAGAAGCTGGAGATCTAAGGTATCTAGTAGCTGCACACAACGTCCGACGTTGAACATTCGAATAAGGCCTAGCTTGATATCCGTGACCCCTGCCGTTATGACGTAGCGAGCGGGAGCTGTCAGGTCTTTTGTCCTAAACATTTCCGTACTCTACTCATTTATAATAAACCAAATCACCTACTGCTAGAGGAACTCACAAGAAGCTCGAAACAAAAAGCAAGCTTCATCCAAAATACCACAAGCAAAATGTCCTCCGACAAAAACCAGCAACAACAAGGCGGTCTCTTCTCAGGCGTCGGCTCCCTGGTCGGCGGTGTCGCGAATACCGCTGGTGGCGCCGTAGGCGGCCTTACAAACACGCTGGGTGATACTGTTGGCACTGTTGGCAAAGGGGTTGGTGATACGCTGGGTGGAGTGACCAAGGGACTTGGCGACACGACCAAGGCTGCTGGAGGGATGGTACAGGATACAACGAGTAAGGTTGGTGACGGCACGAAGCAGGGTGGGAAATAAGGTAGCAGGGTGGCCAAAGGTGGGAGCAAGAGGGGGTGGACGGGAGATGGTCATGTGTAGAACATTACACTTGACGGTATGAGAGGCTGAGGCGCTTTTTTGACTGTAGGTGTACAGAGCGGCTTAAGTTCTTCGCTACTCAATTTTTCATTTAGTTTTTAATGCTCGCCATGGCAGAAGAGAGAGATCAATGTGGCAAGACAGCCACATTAAAGCAGAAGCGCCTCCAATCGGACAACTTGTTAAGCTGATTGATAAGGAGCAAAGCGAAAGATTGAACTGGCAGGCAGCCTACCAACCTTCCTGTTTACAATCCTGTATTTCACCTTGACGTGTCTAAATCGATCACCAATTTCTTAACTTCTGGAAAGATTGCACGTATCGACTTGCATCTAATGCTGAAGCATGTGCGTCAAGTTTATGTGGAAGAAGGATGGAGAATGCGGACGAAATCGCTACGTGTTCTGCTGGCCGGCCTGCTAGTCAAACACGGCAGTGTATCCATTGGTCATTGTCAAGGACATCCCTCAGCACAACTGTGGTTCGGCGCTGTTGATGTGTTGCTAAAACGAGGCTAGACACCCAGAGCTTTGTTCAATGGTAGAATTCTGTTATCTTGCCAGCACCGTTGTATTCTTTGTGGTGGGAAGAAAGCAACCACTACTCGGTGTTTTCCTGATAAGCCAGCATCAAGACTCTCCAATGCTCTTCTAATCCATCAGTAGTTGGGATTGAATATCTACTTTAAATTGTGGGTGTACTCGGACAGCCACGTTTGCATGCAATCTGCAATTAATCAGCCTTGGTACAACCTATCCGCATAATCGAGTCTTTTTTCATGCCACAGCGAGGTTCTAATCCAAAGTGCTGCATGACGGGCGTAGGAGACTCTGGCCCGAAGATTCAATCAAACATGAACGCAATCGCCATGGCCGGGCTCGGGCCGTGGTGTGTGTGGGTAGAATAGAGCTTCATTGGAGTGGACAGCCCACTGATGATGTGTCGCATATTGCTATCCAATCTGTTGGCCGTTTCGGACGCGTGTTAGATGTTCCCCCCTCCAAGCTATCATAGCAGCGCCGATAGGCTATTAGTCCAGGGTGAGAAACTCTGCGAAAGCAAAGGTAAGTGGTCTGCGTTCTGCAGTAAGCCTGATTAACTCTCCGCAACAACAGATGCTGGAATGCAGTCCAATGCAGTCCAATCACTTCGAACTGGAAAGCGGCATGCAACATGCAGAATTAGGGCTGCGACACCTGCAGGCTGCAGTCATGGGTACGGAACCCCCACGAGAAATTCCAGCTGTTTGTCGGCCATGTTTTCTTCGGAGCCCTACGTCGTCGCTACCCGTGATATTGTCAGTGGTCGAAGCTGTGCTCATCTTCGGCCTTTTTCGGTACCTTACAATAAAACCATATGTTTTCCACGACTCTTCATATCTACCCAGCTCATTCATGGCTGCCAGACTGGTGGGTAAAGTATTCCATGTTTGCAGAGTCTATTTAGTCTGTGCCGCAGGGATGGGCTGCCCAAAACATAAAATGGAATCTTTACGACATCTCTCATGAAACCATAAGGAGGCTTTTGGAGTTACAATCATGATGAACCGTTTTTCATCACTATTGAATATACTACACATCTACCATTGGACGATCAAAAACTTCCTAAACATCTAATACCAATGTTGCATTGAGATTAATTCGCATTTATTGTTCAAGCGCGCCTGGTGGGGCGGCATGTGCAAATCTGCATGCGGAAATTAAACGAGATCTGAGGGATTTTCGGGTGGGATGGTGGGGGAATTCACCGATTGCCCGTGCACTCGTGCCTCTGCTCTTCACCTTCATTCGAGACTCAGCTTCTACCCATCCGTTCACTGCAGGCGACCTGAGGTGGACAGTATCATGGTTATCAGCACTAGGTAGAAAAGCGTCTCATGTGCATAAGCATGACGGAACCCTCCCTATCTGGCATGGTGGCGCCCCGAGGTAACCTTAGTGAAGGAATACTCGGTGTTGGTGTTGCCCTCCACAATGAATTGCACACCTTATATATCATATACCTGTCCCGCCCCGCTTTCCTTTGCTTTGTTAATTGCCTCATACAACTCACCTCCACTTCCTGCTGCTGCTGTACCCTCCATGTTCTCCTACCAATAAACATAAATTGACCCCGAGTCTGCGTTGTTTTCAACCATGTCTGACCCCGGAGATATTCAAGCGTTAGACGAGGGCGTTCGCTCAATCTCTAAAGAAGGCAATGGTGTCTACTCCGTGCGCCAGAGGTCTCTACTGCCACACGACTCGGCTGAAAAGGGTGAAGAGCAGCTCGATGAAAGAGATGTCAGAAAGAAACAGGTACTACAGCACCCCTGAATCGTAACTGCTGTCAGTGCTGAAGGCTTTCAAGCTGTTCAGTGGTCGGGCGCTCTTGTGGTACACGATTGTTCTCCTCTCCAATACCGGGTTTCAGTGATTGATTTCTCTCTATAGGTTGGCGTACCAGTCCGTCGGGGTCATCTACGGCGACATCGGTACCAGTCCGCTATACGTCTACTCCAGTACCTTCTCGTCCAACCCCAGCTACGATGACTTGCTCGGTGCACTCTCCCTTATAATCTGGACACTCACGTTGATGGTTAGCATCAAATACGTCCTCATCGTCCTCAGAGCAGATGACGAGGGGGAGGGAGGGACATTTGCCATCTACTCTCTGCTTTCCCGATATGTATGGACTCCGCACCATCCCTGCCTGAGTGATATTTGCTAAGACCTGTCGCTTGCAGGCCAATATCGTGAGACGTGACCCGAGGGAAGAGCAAACGATTAAAATGGAACGAGTCAAGACTCAAGATCTAAAACGCGAAAACAAAGTGGCACGATCAATCATCGAACGCAGCGCCTTCATGAAGACGCTTCTAAAAGTCGTGGGGGTTCTCGGTGTATCGCTGGTTATGTCTGGTATACTTCCCGGAAACTCTATAAGACAGTCGAAGCGTAGGGCTAATCACGACGCTAGATGGCGTCCTCACGCCCGCTCAGTCTGTTCTCGGTGCCATTCAAGGGTAACTTCAGACACTTCTATGGTATCATCCATGTCTCTGACACCTTCTCTAGTCTTAATATCGTGGATGCGACCATCACCACTCCCACGATCGTCGGAGTATCTTGTGCCATCTTGGTTCTGCTTTTCTTGATACAGCCACTAGGGACCTCGAAGATTGGCAGCATGTTTGCTCCTATCGTTATCATCTGGCTTGTCTTTAATTTAGCATTTGGCATCTACGTACGAGGCCCTTGGCTCTGCGTGCATTTTCTTGTTGGCTAACACTAGACGCAGAATCTTGTTCATCATGATCATTCCGTCTTGAAAGCGTTTTCGCCATACTTCGCTGGGGCATACCTTGTCCGCAACAAAACAGATGGTTGGAGGTCCCTTGGTGGTATCCTACTTGCATTTACCGGAGTAGAAGCCTTATTCGCCGACCTTGGTGCTTTCAGTATGAGGTATGGTCCTCCGCCGTTGATACCCTGGACCATGATCTAACAGTGTCTTAGAGCCATCCAGCTTTCGTGGTTGTGCTTTGCATACCCTTGTCTGCTGCTCGCCGTAAGTCATCTGGAATCCATCATATTTACCAGGCTATAAAGACATCGGGTACTGATAAAAATACGCAGTATACCGGTCAAGCTGCGTTCATAAGTAACAATCCTAGCGCGTATTCGAATCCGTTCTTCAATGCTGTTCCACCGGGAATGTTCTATCCAAGCTTGGTTCTCGCCATCCTTGCTGCGATTGTGGCCAGTCAGACAATGATCACAGCTACGTTCCAATTGCTGGCACAGATCATCAAGCTATCATACTTCCCACAGATTCGATTGGTCCATACATCGAAGAAGTTCCATGGTCAAATCTACATACCGTGGGTGAATTGGCTTCTCATGATTGGCACAATTATTGTTACTGTGTCGTACAACAATACTACTAAGCTAGGCGAGGCATACGGTGTGTGTGTGATTCTCGTCACGTTCATTACGACCTCAATGGTCTCACTTGTTGCTGTCATTATCTGGCGTCTACCGATCGTCGTTGTGGCCTTCGGGTTCCTCGTCTTTGGATTACTCGACGGCGTCTACCTCTCGTCAGCACTCACAAAAGTGCCTGATGGCGCCTGGCTCACGTTGACTCTGGCTGTAATTCTATCTTGTATCTTCGTCCTCTGGCGCTTCGGCAAAGAGAGCCAATGGCGAGCTGAAGCGGAAGATCGCCTTTCGCCATCGAAGCTACTCATGTCATCTGAAGACTTCTCTCTAGCCAATGGAAACAAGAAAGGGGACCCTATTTACAAGCTACGACTGACACATCCTTTCGGTGGTGCCGTCGTCTCGCCAATCCAGGGAATGGGGATCTTCTTTGACAAGTCTGGTAGTCCTAATACTACTCCCACCGTCTTCATCCACTTCGTTCAAAAATTCCAGGCCGCCCCTGCTGTTGTTGTGTTCTTCCACATACGTACCTTGTCGTGCCCCACGGTGGAGCCGGGAGATAGATTCACTGTCACTCGCTGCGTTTCGGGTGCCCAAGGATCAAAACTATCAATGCAGAACTTCTTTCGCGTCATACTCCGCCACGGTTATAACGACGAAGTTGTCACCAGTGATCTTGGCATGGTGATTTACGAGCAGCTCCGAGCCTTCGTCATCCGGGAACTCCGTACCCCTGAACCCCCGGTGCCCGTTATCGCGTCCTCTAGTTCTTCAACTGAGCAGTCTGAATCGACAACGCCGTCTTCGGCTCCACCCGTAGTTGCTGACGTGCAGCAGCCGCAAGACCTTGTCCGTCACCGTCTTGATATACTTGAGCAAGCGTATAATGATCAGGTCGTGTACATTGTGGGTAAAGAGCAAATGCGGGTCCGCCATGACCGTCATCTCAAGGGTTGGGCGAGGAGGATCGTGCTCGGGGCTTTCTTGTGGATGAGGGGAAATACGGGTAGTAAGGTTGCGAATATGAATATTGACGTGGAGAAGTTGGTGGAGGTTGGCTTCGTCAAGGTTGTATGACACAGGTTCTGGGCAGGGGTTGCCAAGACTTTCGTTCTGCTTGTTTCTCAAGCGTTTTATGGAGGAACATTTATGATGGACACGCGATAGAGAGCGGAACGAGTTGATTAGGCTATGATTGGACATAGAGAGATATGATAGTGAGCTATTACACGATTGATTACCCCCAAAGCCTGGCTGTACATTATTGAATCTGCCATCGTTCGAATGCTTGTGACACTGGTTCCCATGCTCCACAATTCACCATGCTCCGAAGACAGCAGCAGATGTAGCAGCTATTATCTTTGAATACCATAAGGTAAAGCCCATCATAGACGCTCAATGATAGACAACTAGCTATCCAAAAGCCCCCGGATCCTCCAAGCCGAAGGCGTAAGAGCCAATAGGATGGAGCGAACCTGTTCGAGTATTGAACACCTTTGATTTCCGTTGGAATTTTACCTATGTAGATGTCAGCAACCTGAACAAGAACCACGTCGGTCTCCATGCAGGCCAAAGCCATGCTTCCAGGGACTTCAAAAAGAGGCTTTCTGCATGCTCTGAACGATATTGCGCCCGGACAGACTTTCTGGCCGGATGCGACCGAAGCAAATAGACCAGTGGCATTTTCCCAATAGCACGTTGGTATACTGCAGGTCATCTTTGCAACTGCTTTACCGTGGTAATCCTCCACATCCAGGCCTCGGGTTCACGTATCTGCACATCTGCTCCCACCCAACTGATTAGGCGACCGTAGTGGGGGTGGCGCAGGCTGCCAAACGCCAACCCGTCGCGTTCCATGAGGCGACCTGGTCCGAGCGCCCTGGTCCGAGCGCCTGCAGGGGTGGAAACCTCACTTGGTGTCGATCGCCTTATGGTATGGGGATAACTTCATGTCCTTTCCCAAATTCCCAAATCTAATTGCTGCGATGGCAACCCACGAAACAGACTAGAATTTCGAGTCCTCGAGCTCGGTAGATTATGCAGATGACTTTGTAAAGAAAAAGATACACTGTATGGGGTGGTGGTTGTTGGGGGGGAAGTGAGAGCTGTCAGTAGTTAGTATTGGACGTCAACAAACCCTAAGACTTGAAAGGAGGTGAGTACGCAGATGTAGAGCTCTTGCCTTTTTCTTCTTCCACCTTCAACCTCTTCTGTTTGCAACGCTCTTGCTTCTGCTCTACCACAAGAGAACACAATACAAGATGGCTCATCAGAACTCGGCTGATCCAGCAGATTCTTCCTTGCAGAATACTGTCTCTCAAGATCAGCCAACTCGCTCTGTACAAGGAGCTTCAACGACCTCGCGTAAGCGATATTGACCCAAACGGGTGATCTTCCGGGACAGTAGCCATCACTAACGTAACCAAAAGCAGAAACACCAGCACCAGCTCAGGATAGGGCTGCTGCCGCTTCTGGCCCGCTTACATCTGTAAGGGTCAGTAGCTATCGAGTGTTGATGGTGGTGGCTGATTTTCCCAGTGTCCTATCCCCGATCCTGCGGTTTCCTTGCCGCAAGTTGTTCCGTCTACTCCACCCCAAGGAAGGGGTCAAGTAACTTTACCTCGTGCAGCTTCTGCTGTACCACTCCCGTCTCCAAGAGCTCTCCCTCCTAGGGTCACACTTCCAAACCATCCACCCCCCCTTCCCCGGACACCGGTCCCATTCCGTACTCCTTTAGTAACTCGCTCGTCGGAGTCAAGCTCTATCAGGCTCGTAAGCTGGGAGGACCAGCGCTGTTCTCCACCTCGGCCCAAGCCTCGCCCTGGACCCAAGCCGTCTGGCCTTACTTCAACACCAACACATCATCGACCAGCAGTTCCAGCGAAGCCTCGTCGTCAATTAGGCACTAATCCATCCGATAATCACTGGGTCCCACCCCCACCTCGTACACTGCCACCATTCTCGATCCCGCCCTGTCCAACTCGTGCACCACCACCACCTCCGCCACTTGAGGCACAGAATCCCTCATTGGTTCTGCCGCGTTCTGGAAACGACTGTTTTGCGATAGAAGATCTTGACACTACCACAAGTATGGCTTCTGATCGTCAATCTCATTTTCTTGACCCGGATTCTACTATGGGCAATGACCTCTTGAGGCACAAGGTCGCCGCTGTCAAGATTGCCAAAGAGCAGGAGCAAGCTATCCATGCAAAGCTCCGGCGAAATGGTGACCCAATTCCAGAGTATGATTTCCTCGAGTTGATCGGAAAAGGCGGGTATGGTAGAGTCTTCAAAGCGTAAGCCTATTCTTGATACAAAATCCTACCTTGTCTTTCGATCTGCCCTATCATTATACTCTGCTTGTAGCCAGAATTCCGATATGTCCTGTTTGATGTTTTGCGTACTGAGGGGGCCAGTGGATTGGTCTTCCAATTCTGCTGTCTCTCCTCAATCCATTGATTATTGCGATCCTGTTATCTTGCCTTGGTTTCAGGGTTCTTTCGTGTCCACCCTCCCGGTTCTTTGCTTTGCTAATAAGTTCTCTGCAGACTCGATAAGAAATCCAAATCAATGGTTGCATTGAAGGTAATGGACGTTGATGAGCACGACTTTAAGGCACGTCCAGAAGACAAGGACGAGACTATAGAAGTGACTCTCCATGAGATCAAGGTACTCCAACAATTGAAGGATAGTAAGGCCCGCAATGTGAACGCCATACTTGATGCATTCCAGATGCACTCACAGCTCTGGATCGTCAGTGAATATTGTCCAGGAGGCAGTCTGCGAACTTTGGTAAGTCAGGCCTGGTCAATGACTCTTTCTCTTAGCTTCTCTGTGTTATGGAGTATTTGTATTTTCCTCTTGCGCTTCTTCATCTATCGATTCGTCTTGGCTTTATGACGGCATTCACTTCGATTTCTGCCAAGTGAGGCAATGAGGTCAGTCAATATATCTCAATAAAGCATTTGTCCGGAGTATCTTCTTATCTTGACTCTGTTATAAAGCATGTGCCAAGAGTGTGTTAGATATTGAGTCCTTCACAACGTCGTTCATGCCCTGGTTGGAATATGTATCTGAGTTGAAATTTGTTTTGGTATAGATCACAAAGTACATGCTGTTCAGAGAGGTAAATGAACATATATATATATGAATAGCAAAAAAGTGAACTCTAGTATTAGACGGTCTCAAGCATTTTCATTGAAGACTTCTGTCTCGGACCAAGGAACGTGCTGACTGTAATTAGATGCGTGGAACAGGTGGCAAGTTAGAGGACAGATTCATTGTCCCGATAGCTCGTGAATTAGCAGAAGCTCTGAAAGCGATCCATGAAGCTGGGATTATTCATCGAGATGTCAAAGGTAAATATAAATTCACGTGGCCTTCAAAGGGGTTAAGATGTGTCCCAAGTAACAGTAAAGAGAACAAGCTGACGAGATGTACGCCTTGTTTAGCCGCAAACGTGATGATTCACGAGAATGGCAGTCTCCAAGTGATCGATTTCGGTGTAGCTGGTGTTCTCCAAACGAAGCTTGACAAGAGAACGACTGTAATCGGCACGCCCCACTGGATGGCGCCAGAGCTGCACAAGGCAATAGGGCGCGAGGGCTTGAACTATGGCACCGAGGTCAGTTCTGTAGTCTTATATGCGTGCAGACTTTCTCGCGTGTCGATCACCATATTAACATTTATAGGTTGATGTCTGGGCGTATGGATGCACTTTGTATGAAATTGCGTCGGGATCTCCACCATACCCAAGGACCCAGCCAGGTCGTAAACTAGCTGTACAGCTTGGTCGGCAGCCTCCTAGACTAGGTGACAGCCCCGAGTATTCGGATGGTTTAAAGGACCTTGTAGCATGTGTTCTGGAGTCAAAGCCTGCTATTCGACCCTCTATGGAAGCTGTTTTGGAGCATGCATTCGTGAAAGATTCAGAAGTAACTCATCCAACAGAGTCGCTGGCGGAGCTGGTGAAGACTTTCTATCGCTGGGAATACTCTGGTGGCCAGAGGACATCTTTGTTCTTTGAGGGTGGTGCAGCGGCCGCGCAATTTCCAAATACCCTTGAAACTGAAGAGGATTGGAATTTTAGCACGACTGCGGGTTTTGACCAACAATTCACCAAGATCAACCCTGATCAAAAAACAACATCAGAGCTTGTGTCAACGCTCAGCCAGCACAACATTGCAGCTTCTGACATCGCAAACGCTACAGCAAATTCTTCTAATAGCTACTTGCTCCATCAAAAGGACTCTACTCCTCACTTATCTCCAGGTTTTGACTTTAACATGTCAGATCAAAACTTCAATCCTCATCCACCGACCGACGCCCCGGGTGTCAACACTGAACTCAAGGCTCACGAATCCACTGAAACAATGACTCCTCAAGAAAAAGCCAATGTGGAAGCACGCATCAAGCGAGGCGAATCGGCACTTCAGGGCCTTTTTGATGACGAGAAAGAACCATACCAGTATGGCCCAAAGACCAAACATGAGGAACCAAAACCTACACCTACACTCACTCGTGCTCGCTCCGACCTGCCTCTTCGTGACGATAATAGCGAATCTTCAATCCATCATAAGGAATTGATCATCACTCACAAGTCTGACGGCACCATGGAGCTCCCGGATATTGACTTGGTAGACACCAACACTATCAAGCCAGGGGGTATATTGAAGTTTCTTGGAACGAACGATGACGAAGGTTACGATGATGCAGGTTCGCAATATGGACAGCAATCGAATGTGGACAAGCGTGCTACTATGGATTGGAAATTTCCTAGCCAGCCTGAGGTGACTGTCACCGCTGCCGATGATGTGGCTGGAGCTGCTAGAGATGAGAGACGCGATACTGCGGCTTGGACCTTTCCGGCTGAAGCAATGGCCCCAGCTGAAGGTGCTCGAGATTATAAGCGCGATACTACGGCGTGGACCTTTCCGGCTGAAGCAATGGCACCGGAGATCAATAATGACGAGGCTGACGTTGACAACCCGACCCCTATGCAAACTCGTCCAAGCTTGCGTCACCTCGCTACCGCTCCAGCTGCTACTGATCTTCGTCAATCGGTTGGTGATGTACTCGACCTTGACGCTCTCTACGATAGTGAGCCTTATGACAGTGATCTCTATGCTACCGACGCCTTCCGTTCTATGCCCACCTCCGATGATGAAGTCTTCTTTCACCAGCCAGCTACTTCCGATGAAGAGGTCTTTTCTCACCAACCGACCACCTCCGATTATGGGGTCTTCTCTCACCAACAAATCACCTCGGATAACGAGGTCTTTTCTCACCAACCACCCACCTCCAATGATGAGGTCTTCTCTCACCAACCGACCACCTCCGATTATGGGGTCTTCTCTCACCAACAGATCACCTCGGATAATGAGGTCTTTTCTCACCAGCCAACTGCTGACCTGCAAACTCCAGTCATGTCTAACGATGGGAACGCTTCTCCTGACACCCTCGCACAGCCAGACACAGCTTCTTTAACCGACTCCGATACTACCGAGCAGCCAGACACAGCTTCCTTGGCCGATTCTGACGCTACCGTGCACCCAGACACCTTCACCGATTCCGATGACGAGTACTACAACCCTTTCAAGGGCAAACGTACATCTAACGACAAGCTCAAAGACGAAATCAACGCCTACCTCGACAAACAAGGCGTCACTGATGTGATGGAACGTGCCGCTCTCCGTGGTAACTACATGAAAGCCCGCAAGGGACTCGCTGGCTTTTTAGCCAAAGACCAAGAAGAAGAAGGCTTGGGAGCATTCAAGGCACGAGACTGGAGCCCACCTCTCGGCCAGTACGGCGGCCGCGTTTTGGGCAAGCACACCTGGGATCGATACAATCCCACGACCAATCCAGCTGGCGAACACGTCAGCTACCCAATGGGCGAGCCCGCACGACTTGGGGACGTGGACTTCCCGACTCCCGGCCCCCCCCGCACCACCGTTGGCCCATATCGGGGCAACGGAGCGACGTCCCTCCCGGACGTCCAGCCGCCCAGTGCGGCCGCCATGCGTCAAGATGCGCCTCCCAACGTCGTCGAGGGGGAACTTCGTCGTCTACTTGTAGACTTCGATGGAACCCTCGGCGCGTTGGGGGACTTCTTCGACGGCCATGCGGCCAATCTGGGTGGTGGTGCTGGGGGGAATGGGGGTCGGGGGTCGGGCGGTGAGAGTGCTTAGGGGTGGGGGCGGGGCGGAGTGTCTAGGTGGCCGGGGGATGGAAGGGGTGGAGTGGAGGGGAGGGGTTTATGCGGGGTAGCAGCGCGTTGTCGACGATAAGACTAAGTCGACCAGCATAATTATCATTGAAAAGCTTTGCAAATCTTGCCTGGGAATGCTGATTTAAACATGTGACTGATGAATTGATTTGACTAACTACAGGACTGAACCTACACGATTTGTGAACTCGAGCCCCTGTATCTCCATTGTCTTTGAACGTGGTTGGAGAGATTGGGCTGAGGTTCAAGGCTATTATGCTAGTAGCAGTTTCAAGGGTATCGCTGTCAAGGTTGGGAAGTCCATCGGCTCGATACCGAATCAAAGCTTGAACAATGGCTTATTGAGGATCCTGATGTGAATATATGACGAACTGCTTGATTGGCCAACCGAGAGTAAATATTGGATAATTCAAGCGTCGTATCTCGACTGCCTATGAGAGTTAGTTGGAGAGATTGGTTGAGGTTCAGGTTATGTCTGGTAGTAGGCCTTCAGGGTTACTGTCGAAGTACACAGTATGTTAGTAAGCCGACTGGCATAGTCATCACTCAAGAATACAGCCGAACGTTTCCGAGTATATAAAGATCGTACTTTGTGAGGAATGAATACTAGAGAATCGAGAGCGGTAAGTCAGGCTCAACTTTTCGACTGTCCGGAAGAGTCGTGGGGAATGTTAGTCTAGATCTCTGCTTAGATGATCTTGGATGTCTCGAATAAAGGTAGCACTTAGCTAGCAGTCTTTGAAAGTTCTGGTTTGTTTTGAGATTACATGGTATGGTTGTTGTCGACTAAAGCAGTATGTTGATCAGCAAGAGGTTAATTTGAAATTGAAGTTGAAGGTTATCAAGACTGTGGATTTGAGTATGTAATGGACTGGTGTACTGAGACTGCAAACGCATCTGAACCTTCTTCTAGAACTGCGGATGTGATAATTGAAAGAAAGGAGCCGATCTAGGGTTCTATGTGTATTCCCGGACAGAATCCGCAGTATTATCGATTCCATCACTAAGTTAACCAGCAAAATTCATTCTCAAGATAGAGGGATGAAAGTGTGACAAGTCTACATACTAGAGAATCGAGGTCATGACTTTAAAGAATTAAACCATATATTCCGTCTGGCTATTTTCAAAGATAATAGACCATTTCATCATCAGCGCAGTACAAGCTTTAGAGGCGAATCTGAGAGGCAAAAGAAGGAGGCAAGGAAGAGGGGGAGAGGGAGGTTGTGAAATGATGACTAGATATGAGGGCTGTGGTTCGATATAATGGCTAATTGAAATCTTGCGGAAACAGAGAGATGGTAGAATGTGACATCCAAAATAAACCAGAAAAGCCTTCAGCCGAAGCTTCATCCACCACCCCCCTTTGTAACTCTCCACTTACAATTTCAATCCAAGATCCCACCCCTATCACACCTCAACCAAATTTTATCCTTGATTCGGGCTCCAGCCCACGTATTGGCGGCACCGATGAGCTTCTCGTCGCTCACATAGAGCTCACCTACTGGAGGGGGTGCAAGATCTATGGCGGCGATGAGGTAGAATGGATGGTGGGTAGGTAGAGTAGTTGGTTGATGAAGAAGAACGCGTGCGCGTTGTTATGAAATATTATGCCGCTAACCCTATTTTGATGGCAGCTAGACCTAGTTGAGGGGGGTGAAGCTTCGGCTGAGCCTATATCAGAGCAACAACAGGGGGCTTCAAACGATGAAGGCTTCTATGAGGTGTTTCAAGTTTAATCAGATGTAAATTTGCTTCTAAAAAACATTCGTCCTCAGCGGTACTTGATTATTGGTGATCAGCTCAAAGAAATATAAGTACCTTTGAGGCCTGCAGCTGTTCAATAGCTGAACCCTATTTTGATGGCCGCTAGACCTGATTATTCGCTGGACAGCTAGATCACGGTCGGGAGCTCAGGAATCGAAGTGTGTGACCCAGGGGACTCAGGACGGCCCAGGGCTTAGTGACTTGGCCAGCGAGACACAGATGAGGTCAGATCTTCCCTCAAGAATCTCGAGGGAATCAGGGCTAGCCCACAGGGTCACTCAAAAAAACTATCGATGAGTACATGCTGAGTACGCTATTTACGCGAATACTCGCTATCTACCCGAATACTCGCTATTTACCAGAATACTCGCTATTTACCCGAATACTCGCTATTTACCAGAATACTCGCTATTTACCCGAATACTCGCTGAATACTCGCTATTTACCCGAATACTCGCTATTTACACGAATACTCGCTATTTACTCGCTATCTACACGAATACTCGCTATTTACCCGAATACTCGCTGAGTACGCGAATGTACGCTGAGTTTGAGAGTCACCCACCAAGAGTCCATCAGTCCTTGCGCATATTGAGCGTAGCTTCCTTTTCATCTCCAAACTCTACTTACTTGCCGATAACCTCCAGTCAAGCTGGCCCTTGTAGTCTGTTACGTGTTACGGGTGTGTCGGGATTGGGTAGGGTTTCTAGCAAACCTACTCAGCCCTCTTTGTTTCGCCCTACTATAAATACAACTCGGATTTCCCTTTGCTTTCTTCTGTATTCTTAGTATTCTAGTCATAGCTACCTCTACGGAATATAGATCAAACATTCTACCCACGGTTCGCCCACTGGTTAGATTCTAGGCACGGTTTCAACATTATACTAAGAATCCGTCAACCATACGATATTGGTACCAAGACCCATTCAAGATACTCGGCTAGGACAGGACGAGTCTAAAGAAACCTGTTTACCTGGTGGTCGACGCAACCGAAAGACAGAACAACACCAGGGGGTCAATAGGATCAACGACGAAGTAAGGCCGTTGGATTGCTAGAGGACCTACCGCTCATTAAGTAGCACCGGTTCACCCGATTAATAGGATCAACGGTAAAGTAAGTCCGTTGGTTGCTAGAGAATCACCAACCCCACCCCCCCCCCAACCCCCCCCCCGAAACCCAGCTCGTGGATCAGTCGAGTCAAAATAATTTGTGCCACCAAATCCGGTCCGATCTATGTTCGGATCCAGGTCAATTTAGTGAGCCTGCTTCAATGGCACGATCAGAGTCGACCTCTTCGATGAGCAAACCGACTGGTGAGTCTGCTTCAATGGCGCCCTCGTCAATGCGATGACCTACCCCCATCGCCCTACCTACCAGTGGACCTTCCTACATCGCGTTCCACGTGCATTTAGTGAGCCTGCTTCAATGGCCGTCACCCTACCACCCTACCCCCTCATAGTGAGCCTGCTACAATAGACATCGGCATGTGGATTGATTTGGGTCAATAGGAAGGTTGATAGGAAGGCTGGCATCGGGGCCCCACGTCGTTATCTATGAGCTACACTACAAGTCATAGGGACATGACTTTTAAAGAGAAGGAGGTAATGTTACGGGTGTGTCGAAATTGGGTAGAATTTCCTAGCCAATAACCCCTAGGGATTTCGGCACATGGTTAATCCCTAGCTCCGACACTCTATCCGGACCCTTCCGCACCCTAGCAAACCTACTCAGCCCTCTTTGTTTCGCCCTACTATAAATACAGCTCGAATTCCCCTTTGCTTCCTTCTGTATTCTTAGTATCCTAGTTATAGCTACCTCTATAGATCAAACATTCTACTTCCGGTCCCATCGATTAGATTCTAGGCACGGTCCCAACATAGTCCAGCTCCCCAAACAGATGTATACATGTTTATCGTTCTAACGAAGTCGATGCTCGATAAGTTACGCTCAATATGCGCAAGAGACTGATGGATTTTTGGCGAGGGTGAGGCACGAGTAGGGGAAAAGCGGCTCACAAATTCAGCATTGTCTAGGGTAACACTTATTATTACCTGGCCGGGACTGCCAAGCTGGGGCTAACCAAGCAATGGCAAGGTTATGCCTAGGAACAATACATGTTCTGCCCACAGCAGCGAGTAAATAGCGAGTATTCGGGTAAATAGCGAGTATTCGTGTAGATAGCGAGTAAATAGCGGGTATTCGGGTAAATAGCGAGTAAATAGCGAGTATTCGGGTAGATAGCGAGTATTCAGCGAGTATTCGTGTAGATAGCGGGTATTCGGGTAAATAGCGAGTAAATAGCGACTATTCGTGTAAATAGCGAGTAAATAGCGACTATTCGTGTAGATAGCGAGTATTCGGGTAAATAGCGAGTAATTAGCGTGTATTCGCGTATTCAGCGAGTATTCGCGTACTCAGCGTGCACAGAGAAATGTATCTTCTCAATCTTTCTCAACCCCACATCCTTCTAAATCGAAACCCTCATCACGCCTATCACGCCTACCGACTAGCACCTATTCCTCAAATATCCGCTTCCTCGCTGCAACAGTCCCGGCTTAACCACAACGGTCCCGTGACCACCGCACTATTCCTGAAAATCCTCTGCTAGGGCATGCTAAATGATTATACAATTCTGATGTCTTGATTTGCGCTCCTGGTGATTGAGCGCTTGATGGGTATGGAAGTTGCGGAGGTAGGGAGATTGATGTAAATTTCAACAAGTGGCTGGATTGCTTGTGGTTAAGTGCTCGTGGCTAGATGTTTTATCGTCGACTTGACTAAGTGTTATTGGCTGGGGCGTTTTATCGTCCGGGCGACTACTGCAGTAGAGCAGCTAGGTGGTTCACGTCCGTGTTGGAATTAGGAAAGCTGGTAACATCCGTCACATAGAGCTGGTAGGGCTGAGGCCCGTTAGTAGAGTTTTCGCCTTCCACCTTCGAGATAGCCTTCTAACAGCAAAAATCAAAATATCAATATGCTCAGGGTTAGCTCAGAGCTCTCGAGATCAACTCACAAAACTGTTATTACTCGCTGAATACGCAAATACTCGCTGAGTACGCGAATACACGCTAATTACTCGCTATTTACCCGAATACTCGCTATTTACTCGCTATTTACGCGAATACTCGCTATTTACTCGCTATCTACGCGAATACTCGCTATTTACCTGAATACTCGCTATTTACTCGCTATTCACCCGAATACTCGCTACTTACTCGCTATCTACACGAATACTCGCTGAATACACGCTGAGTACGCGAGTACACGCTGCTGTGGGCAGAACATGTATTGTTCCTAGGCATAACCTTGTCATTGCTTGGTTAGCCCCTTCTCCCCTTCAATACTCAGAAATTTAGGGGTATGGTAGAGGTTTTTCATGTGGAAGTCTAGATAGTGAGTATAGTGAGTGCTGTGGTTTGCGGGATTTGGTGGTAGCATATCGTCGTTGACATGAGAGCGGGATGGGTGGTAGAGGAAGCGATATGAGACGTTAGTGTGGCCATTCTTCTCTCACCTCTCGTCCCAATCCTACCCGCCAAACCTATACATTCACTGCTGACCATCTTCCGTCATATTCCAATGATAGCCATTTCAGAGCCATCATGCAGCGCTCCTCCCCCGGCTAAGGTCATGAGAACGAGATATCGCTCTTTTCTTCTTGAAAAAGCTTGGTAGGGCGTAGATAGTTTGATGGGGGATGGGAAGGGGAGGTGAGGAGGTGGGATGGGTTTTGGCGCGGGGTTGGGAAATTGGGAATTGTGGTAAAGGGGCGCCGGAGGGATGAGCTGGGATGGGGAATGCGGTGCTGAGAGGGGTTTGGGTTTGTGACGTGAGATTGATAGGGGAGAAAGCAGAACGGATAGAAGTATATTGAACGACAACGGCAAAAGGGAAAGGGGGGCGGGAGGGGGGGGGGGGCAGGGGGGGCCACGAAGAGAAAGCAATTAGTAGCACAGTAGAACAACTGCATTCGTGCATTCCACTCCAAACCACAAAATCCAACAAACCCTCAATCCACCAACCCGTCCCCCCTTTTCCCGCCCAGCCCGCACCTACCATATCATCACATACCACACATACCACACACACCCATCCCCACCCAACACACGCTAAACCGAAACCAAAACCAAAGCACACATACGTCGCTCCTCTTACTCCAGAAGCTAAGGGGTTAGGATTCGAACATATTTTAAGTCGAAACACAGACTCAACTCTTCGCTGAGCACCCAAACCTGCATGTCCCCATATTACTTGACTTGAAACAGCTTTCTGATTGAACCAAGTCGAGAGTCCCCCATATCCACCTCACTCCTCTTCTTGCAGAAAACGACTGATTGCAGCCCCGCCTCACCATCTTACCGTATAGGTTCCGGAGCACAACCGTGTAGGGGATTTCAAACGAAAGCGCAAAATGCTGGAAGACTTGAGTGGACGGCTTTAAAATCCCTAGCTTGTTATCAAAGCTGGAAAAGGGAACAAAAAGTCACTGACAACCTTCTTAGACCTATTGATAGCTAAACCGCCCACCTGCTCCCCCGCCTTCCTCTCCCATACCTTCGATCCATTAGCCTGATACGTTCTAATTCATATCAGCATCGTCAGGGTTAGTGAAGTTGAGGGCGTTGATGTTGAAAGGGTATTGGATGGCTGGGCTCGGGGTAGAGGGTTTTGGATCTGATTGTTGTGACTTGAAGGTTGAGAAGAATCTGGCACCATGAGGTGGAGCTGAGGTTTGAAGATTGGGGGTGGTGGTTTTGGTGGCTAATGAGCTGATGATGTTTTGACGGTGGATGGGTTGGGATTTAGGGGATTCGATGAAGGGTGCTTCGGCGAGTTGACAAGAAATTGGAGATAAGGAAAACAAAGAGAAGGTTTTGCACCTATGCTGGATGCTCTTTTAATGCTCGCTTCTAAAACAACAGGGCTCTGGATCGCGGGCGCTCTGGTGCTTATCGACATGCTGTACAAACAATATATACATTTCCATACCTGAACGCCGCCTCTCCCCCTTTCTTTCCACCCAACCTACTCTCCTTATCGATCAACCTCCCCAAACACAAGATCCATCGTGCCAATAATTGCCACCGCATCCGCCAACAAGTGCCCCCGGCTAATCTGATCAAAAGATCCCAGATGCGCAAAGCCCGGTGCGCGAATCTTGCACCGGTAGGGCCTCTCGCTGCCGTCGCTGACGACAAAGACTCCCATTTCGCCCTTAGGGGCTTCGATGGCACTGTAGGTTTCTCCTGGGGGGACGGTGTAGCCTTTTGTGAAGAGGAGAAAGTGGTGGATCAGGGCCTCCATATTCTCCTTCATCGCCGCTCTCGGTGGCGGGGAGATTTTGTAGTCCTCCACCCTGACGGGCCCCGGTGGCATCTTGTTCAAGCATTGATGAATAATTCTCAAGCTTTGCCTAAATTCCTCCATTCTGCAAAGATATCTATCATAACAATCCCCATTCACACCAACCGGCACATCAAATTCAACCTGATCATACGCATCGTACGGCTGGCTCTTCCTTATATCCCAAGGTACCCCCGAGCCGCGCAGCATGACGCCACTGAAACTATAATTGAGAGCATCGGCGGCGGAGACAACGCCGACGTTTTGGGTCCTACCTTTCCAGATGCGGTTGTCAGTGAGGAGTTCTTCGGTTTCGTCGATGCGGTCGCCGAATTGGGTGGCCCATTGGTAGATGTCGTCGAGAAGGCCCAAGGGAAGGTCGGAGTGAACGCCGCCGGGGCGGACATATGCGGCGTGGAGACGCGCGCCGGAGACGCGCTCGTAGAACTCCTAGGGCGGGGGATTAGATCTTTAAATTGGGAGTCGTGGCGGCAGCAGAAGACATACCATAAGCTTTTCGCGCTCTTCAAACCCCCACAGAAAGGGCGTTAAGGCTCCTACATCCATGGCGTGCGAAAGAACGGACATGAGGTGGTTCAGTACCCTAGTTATCTCTCCAAACAAGGTCCTTATCCATTTGGCCCGGTCAGGGATCTCGATGTTCAACAACTTCTCCACAGCCAGAGAGAAGCATTGCTCGTTTGTCATCATCGACACGTAGTCCAGTCTATCAAAGTAAGGTAAAGCCTGCAGATAAGTCTTGTACTCGATCAATTTTTCTGTCCCCCGATGCAGTAGTCCAACATGTGGATCCGCGCGGACTATCTCCTCTCCATTGAGCTCAAGGATCAACCGCAGTACCCCGTGGGCGGCAGGATGTTGAGGTCCGAAGTTGACGGTGTAATGCCGTATCTTGCGGTTTTCAATAATATCCTCGTCAGGCGGAGTGGCTTGCTCAGCCTCGGCGGGACTCGTAGATTGTCCGAAGCGCTCATCAACGGGGATGAGCCTTGTACCTTCATACGGTTCGGCAAGATGGCGTGGGAGCGTGGTTGAGAGGCATCTTGCAACGGGGCGAGGGAGCAGTGAACGAGGGGTGGCGGGCCGAAGGCAAACGCGTTTGGCGGAGTGTCCCGCGAGGCGGGCGAAGGGGGATGCCATTTTCACATCGGCTTTCGGTTGAGGAGATGAGGGAGTTAGGTGAGGTTGGAGGCCATCAGTTAATGCGGCATGAACAAGAGCAACATTGCTTACATTATATACCAATAGTGGTGACGCTTCGAGAGCTGCGCTTAGATTACCGAGCCGCGCTAAAGATTCGAGATCGGCACAACATTTTGATACGGCTACTTCAATGAAGAGAAGCATGAGAAATCCATGAAACTGAATCAAGAATGGCCCCAGAGGCTGTCTCTCCGGCTGAGGCGTATAGAAGGAAGGTCTGTTAGTTTATCATGTATTTTAGAACATCTAGAGCTAATTCTGCGCAGATCGTTGGAGTCAATGCAGAAACAGTAACAAACGTCACATCCACCGACTTCCCTGGTCATTACCCCGGTGAAGACCACTCATGGAGCTTGGAAAAGTTCTCAGATGTGTGTCAAATATCTTTCCGCAAACAAAAACATGTGATTACATCGTAATCCATCAAAACTCATTCTTTCCCACCAACAGAACTTCCACGTCCGGTTCCACAACAATGCACCCTTCGACTCCTCTTTTTCGCTCATCGGCATCGACGCCTCCCTCGCCAACGCCTTCCGCCGTATCCTCCTCGCCGAAATCCCTACCCTTGCCATTGAATTCGTCTACGTCCACAACAACACCTCCATCATCCAAGACGAAGTCCTCGCCCACCGCCTCGGTCTCGTCCCACTAACCGGCAGCCTCACCGGGCTAAAATGGCTCAAACTCTTCAAGAGAGCCACTGACGAGGATCCCGACGGAAGTTCTACCGCAGATAACAACACTATTGTACTGAAGTTGCAGGCGGAATGTACGTTTGGGGATAACTACAAGGAGCTCCTGAAAGAGGGGGAGACGGATTCGGTGAAGCTTTACAAGGGCGCGCACGTTTATGCAAAGGATCTAGTGTGGAAGCCTGAGGGGCGACAAGGGAAGTTTTTCCCGGAACCGGATGGGGTGATCAGGCCGACGAATCCAGATATATTGCTTGTAAAAATGCGACCGGGGCAGGTTATTGATATGGAGATGCATTGCGTCAAAGGCATCGGTGCTGATCATGCGAAGTTTTCGCCTGTGGCGACGGCGAGTTATCGATTGCTGCCGACGATTGATATTGTCAAGCCCATATTGGGACCTGAGGCGAGAAAATTTGCGAGATGTTTTCCCAAGGGGGTGATTGGACTCGAGGAGGTTTCGGAGGAGGAGGCAGGGATGGAAGGCAGTGGGTACGAGGGACATGCTGGGGAGCAGAAAGCTGTGGTGCGAAATACATTCAAGGACACGGTGTCGAGGGAGTGTCTGAGGCATGATGAATTTGCGGGCAAGGTGAAGCTGGGCAGGGTGAGGGATCATTTCATCTTCATGGTGGAAAGCACCGGGCAATTCGAGAGTGATTATCTCTTCTTAGAAAGTGTCAAAATATTGAAGGATAAATGTGCGAGACTGAAGAGAGGTCTGGCGAATGTTATGAGGTAAATGAGTATGAGACGAGATATCAAAAGCATTGTATGGTGTTCTGTACATAGACCTAGAACGTCACATGGCTGATACCCGGCGCATGGAGAGTGAAATGCAAAGATTCTTAAACCTTGATGTGGCCCTGTTTCGTCGATATCTCTGGCTGTCATCCTAACACAATTCGCTACAACACCATATCGTCTACGCGCCCTTCTGATAGCATCACCAACTACGAAAAGATGAGCTTATACTTGAAAGCAATCGCAAACGCAGGATCGGAAACTCCAATTTCCTCTCCATCCACTACCAGCTCCGAGATCTTCTTCGACAGATTTGGCCCCGTTTGCTCCTCAAGCGACGGCGGAAACTGCGAATACAGCGACGTTCGTTCTGTCCGCAGAGTCGGCTTCTTCAGCTGCGCCTCGGATCTCTCGGCCAAGCTGTCAATGAAGTCTTGCAACGTGGAGTTGGGATCTACAGTGAGGTTCCTCGCAAGATTCCCGCAAACGGGGCAGTCGGGCTTCTGTTCGTGTTCGAATGTGTACGTGTAGACGCCTTCGTCTCCGCTATACATCATGTAATTTACAAGGTACGGGTTGCAGCTGGTGGCGATTTTGAAAGCCTCGTTGCAACAGCTGGCCGCTATGATGGCGTTAGTGGACGCGATTGCGGGGATGATGTTTTTGACGACGCCTTGGGTCATCGAGTAGGTGACGCCTGAGATGTTGAATTCTTTTGCGCGGGCTGAAGCTTTCTGGTATAGCCAGGTGATGTGCTCGGGGTCGTCAGTATCGAGGATTTCGTCTTTTCGGTGTTCTTCCCAGGCTATGATGTGGGCCCACTCGATACAATGCTGCGGCTGTCTTGGTATTGTTGCTAATGTGCAGAGAGGAACAGCTGCGCGGGGAGCATGCATGTCCAATTGACACTCAATGCAAGAAGTCAAGGTTGGCAGGATGACCCTGGCTTGCCCCTTGAAACCTAGATGAAGATGAGAGATCGTTAGCTTTGATACCAGAGTGAGGAGGGTCATCGATCATAACCTTCTGTCCCTCCATCTATCAGAGGCTTTAGACTCTCCATTTCTTCAGCATCAACCATACCTACCAGAGTAGCATTGATCCAGCGTCGAGCCTCGACGCTATCGAGACCACATATCACCATCTTAAATTGCATGTAATAATCTTCATCCTTGTCCTGAATTTTGCCGTTGAATGGAGTGATCTTGACCCCTTTGACTCGCTTTTCAACGAACGCGGCTGCAACCTCAGCCTTGGACTTTCCCACATCGGTTTCGCGGAACAAGAACTGGCGATTCAGATTTGATACATCAATGGTGTCTTTGTTCTGTCAGGTCTTCCATAGATACTTATGATGCATTAGAACCTACCCATATCGATCACATGAATATCTTTAAACCCGGATAATGCTAAATTTTTAAGAATCTCGCATCCTAGGCCGCCAGCTCCACTGACAGCATTTAGTAATAGCCCAGAGATCGTAACGTAAAGATGTTGCGCACATGACTCTATTCGCCGTTAGTAACGTACTGGGGCTATTATGCCCAAAACCTTACTGACAGAACCTTGGACGACTCAAGACCTGTTATAGTCTCTTCTCCTGGCACAAAGTCTGGATCTGTAAAAGGACCAGACTTTGTGAGAAAGGTGTCCAGATGTTTCCTAATAGTTTGTTATTACCATCAAGATTAAATATCTCCTGAGTACGCCTACCATCTCTCCCTCGAGCTGTCAACGCCACTCGCTGTATGCGGTTCGGGAGCCATATCCTATAGGAACGAAACCAACTTTAGCTATGTTTGAAGTAGTTCATCCTTCGACCTAGTTTATCAGGTCACAACCACATCGAGGGTCTCAATGATAGTGTAGAGACTTGAACCTGGCGACTGACATCGTCGGCCGCCCGTTAGGTGCGATGCTTAAAGTAGCTAGCGTTCCCGTGGTGCATTAGCGTTCCAAGATCGTATCTGGCCATCTAGCCCTACGAAGTACAGTACCTTGCCCAGTACGGAAAGTTATCAGATCCTCATGAGCGTTTGTCCTCTTGCGACCTGTGATGATCTTAAGAGTGTTTGCTATCACGTATGGTAAACCGCCAGAACAATGCATGCTTCTTGATGACGTAGCTTTATAGCCATCGACATTTCTATGATGAACGGACTTCTGACCCCTTTGAAGACAATAAAGACCGCTGATGTCCAGGTCACTGATGATCACTTGGTGCCCCTTGTTTCGGCACAGAAACTTCACGCTATTAGAGATCATACTCTGCAATCTCCGGAAGATGCCCTCGAGGCTCTCAAGTCGAAGCCTGATCTTGACCTCCTAGCAAGGGTTCTCCTATGGCTCGACCCTGCTCGTGAAAGGAACGATCATTTCACTATCAAAGTCCCAAGCCCAAAAGCCGCTCCGATAGTATTTGTCTTAGTTGAAGAAATTATTCCCAACTATTGGCGTGTCCTGAGAGAGGACCAGGACAAGCCGAGGAAACTACTAATACGATGCCTCAGTAGCGTCGCAGGGCTTGGTGCTATCAGTGCTCGTCTACGTGCTCTATTAAATCTGAAAGAAGATGCTCGAAATCGCAACAAGAGTCAAGAATTTAGCAAGAACCAGTTGGTAGAAGATATACTTGATGTTCTTCAGAACATTCTAAAAAAAGATGCATTTGTTGCCAGGATGTGGAAAGAGATCAGCTCTCTGGTTCCTAATATACCTCAGAGATTTCTAATATGGAAGGAACTCGTCTCTTTCGTCGCGGCAGGGAGAATACTTTCACTTGCAAGCGAGGCTGACCACATGCTCAACGAATCGAGTCCAAGTATCAAGGACCAAAGCTGGCTTGGAGATGGAAGTCAATATGCTACATGGCTTGGAAGGAACATTGCCTATATGACCGCTGCTCTAGAAGAAGAAGATGCTGAAGCCCAGAAAGCGCTTGTACGATTGGTGGGCCAAGCCTTGACGCTCGGTTATACTGGTGAGCGGACTGAGTTGGACGCTTTTATAGATATCTCTAATTTGTCTTAAACTTATAGACAAAATTGTTGAAACAGCCTCCTTCACTTTGATCAATGAGGACAGCCATTTCTTGAACAGATACCATATCTTAATGCACAGCTTGGACCTCCGTGAGAAAAAGACATATCTGTACTCGCTGCTACGCGTCTTGTCTAGACGTCATCTATCATCTACTTCGAACGATGACACCGATAAGAAGGCATTTGAAAATAAGCCTTTGAATGGACTGGCAGCTCTCGTCGCGGGTTTTACGCAAGGAAATTCTCAGCTCGAAGATGCTCTGGTAGACTGGTTGGCTGGTACATCCGCTGACAGTGTCAGCCAAAGCCATGAGACGCATCGAGTTGTGCTTGCGGCCATATCCAGCGATAGAGGTGTGTAGTCCACTATCTAGTGCAAAGTATTGATGCTTATGTGAATTAGAGAGGATGATTAGAGTGCTGCAGAAAACCCTACAGCTATTTGGGGACAAGCTTTACATTAAGCACACACCAATATTACATCAAGAGAGTATGATCTTTTGCCTAAATTAGTTTTATGTGTCTTATTTATCGCTAACCTAATAGTCAATGCTCAGATTCTACTTATGGTCGGTGGCTATGCCCATCGTGCAGATGCTTCATACCTCTCTAATCTTGCTCGATCAAGTATATACATCAATGCGATATCGAACCGTCTCGCAGCTTCATCACAACGAGCGTCTTTTCTCGGAATGGTTGTCGGCACAGCCGTCTCTGAGCTTGTTGATCCGAAGGGTAACCGCATGGCTTTCAGTTCTGAAGATATCAATAGCACCGATGGGCAATGGTATAGAAGCCTAACAGGTGTAAACGATGCCATTGGTTCAATAGAGGATCTACAACCCGCAGTTCTTGCTTTGAAGTCTTCATTGCATCCCACAAAGACCGCGGTCTCAAATCCCAAAATTGCAAAACAACCTACTAAACTATCCAGCACAACAAAGATCGTTTCGATTGAGGAAATAGTGGATAGTTCAGATTCAGAGGAAGAAGATCTCCCCACATATGAGAAGCCGGATTCTGATGAAGACGATGAAGACGAAGATCCTACTTTGGTGCAGCGTGATAAGCCAATCGCCCCTGTGTAAGTCTCTACTTGTCCTACTTCCCAAACCTAACATTCTTCGAATCCTACTGACGATGGTCAGTTACATCCGCGATCTCATCGCCGGCCTCCACGACACCGAGAATTTCGACCGCCACAAGCTTGCCTTATCAACAGCATCAGCCCTTATTCGCCGCAAATCAAATTTCGGCACAGAAGTCTCAGATTATATTGAAGAGCTAGCAACTCTTCTCGTTGGTTTGACTGACAAATACGAAATGAAAGAATTCCAAAAGATGCGCCTTCAAGGCATGATAGCCGTCTTAGTCGCACGGCCACTGAAAATGGGCCAATGGTTCTCGAGGACGTTCTTCAATGGCGACTACTCCATTGGCCAACGAGCATCCATCTTAACGACTCTCGGGCTGGGAGCCCGAGAATTGGCAGGCCTCCAGAAGGAAGACGCAGCGCTCACTGGTGCTGATGAGGTGCCGAAAGATTCGTTTCCGTCAAAGAAGCTACCGGACAAATTGCAGAAGTTGTGGGCGCTAGAAGCTGCACCAATGAACGCGCTGTCTAAGCAGTTAGAAAAGACCATGATTCAACCTATGGCCGTGGAAGCCGCAGACAAGTTCAGCGGCCCCAACGCCCTCAAAGTCCGCACTTTCTCCTCGCGCATGGCCGTGGAGAAGAAGCGTCAGAAGCCCATTCCCAACGCTCTTGCTAAGATCGTTGCAGATGGATTTTTCTTCCCTCTTACTGGGTTGTGGCGAGCTCATCTGCAGGCATAGTGAGTTCACTGGAAAAGAATTCAACAACCCATTCGTCACCCTCTGACTGACTCCGCACCAGTGGCGACACAAAACCCCATACCGCGCCCCCCCTCCTCCCTCTCTATCTTAAGACCCTCTCCCTCCTCCTCCACGCGTCCGGCCCTTCCACGCTCTCCCTCCCCCAAATGACCTCCGAATTCTGGTCCCTCCTCCTCTCCCTCCGCCCCCGCGCCACCGACGTTTCCGTTCTCGAAGCCCTCCTCTTCTCTTTCCTGACACTCTTAAACGTCAACGAGAACAACAAAAGAGGGTTAGCGGAAGAGCATAGCAAAGAGTTACTGGAGACGCAAGAGTGGGTGGAGGCGGTGTTTGAGAGGTTGGGCGGAGGAAGTGTGGAGGGCGAGAGGGTGAGGATGTTGGCGGCGGGGGTGTTGGTGAGGTGCAGGGAGGTGGTGGAGGGGTGGCAGAGGTTGATGGTTGGCGATATGGCGGATTTTATGTAAGGTGGACAGTATGATGGAAGGCGCCCGATTCGAAATGATCTCCACGCCGGCGTTTTCACTTGTCATTTTTGGTGAGTGAAGTGTGGAAGCGATCTAAAGGTGTTGACCGGTAATTTTGAAAACGATGGTTGCCTGCTCTCGCGGGTGACAGAATAAATGATAGCGTAGCCGTTACCGCCGCAACGGACCTACAGCAAACAAGGATTATGGCAGGCCTGAAGCAAATCGTGATAGATATCCTTCCATCTCATGTTCGTGGTCTTTCGTTGGCAAAACAAATTTACTTTCGGTACTCTTCCTCACAGCGGATTCGAGCTTTGAGATCGTTGAGTTTGCATAGATAGTTTTGCTTGAGATAGGCCGAAATCCAGGCCATGAATTCGTGAAAAATGCGTTGACAGCTTTCACCAAAGTCATCACCTGGAGCGAGTCGAGGCCTTGCTGAAAAAGGTCTGCCGTGTCTGTCACGTCTTCGATTGTCGTGTTGGTGCTAATCAATTGGCGTAGAGCATTCCGCAGAGATTCTGCGGATTCAATATCAAACGCGGTTTGCTCCAGAGAAGTGCTGCAGTGACTTGCAGCAGCGTACAAAGCATCGAACTCGTCTTGGTAGAGCTCCAAGGTCTCTTTACGCTTGACAGTGTTTTTTGCCGTCTTCACCATTGGTTTTTCCGGTACGGCGAACATTATGAGGTGCTTCGTAACCCGACCATGGGTGGGACAATCCTGGTTAGCCCGTTGGACCGTCGGCCAAATATCGTCCAGAAGCGTGTCTTTGTCGTAGTCTGAGAGCGGCATCTTTGACTTGAGAAGAAGTGAAGCCTGAAATCTGCCATGTCCGTTTACAAGCGCGTGTTCAATCGCAGGATGTGCAGAGACTACACCCTCAATAGTCACAGGATTCAGCTTTTCACCATTGGAAAAAGCGATAATATCGTCACATCTACAGCAGGAGCGCCAGTAGCCTTGTTTTGTAGGGTGTTTGGAATACAAGTCACCCGTTGAATACTCCTTCATGTCTGGAAATGTTGAAAACACACCTTGAAAAGCGTCATAGTCATCGTTGCGAACAATCACGAACTCATAGAGGTCCTTGTAGTCTTTGAAGGGGCGGAATTCATGTCCGAGATAAGGGCTATAAGTCAGGTATTCCCAGTCATCGCGATCGCTAACCTCAATAGGAAATAAGCCAGTCTCTGTCGAACCCATGAAGGACAAAATGCGCGTCTTGGAAACGACTGCATCCCCCGTTTCCTGAGGCAGCGGCCCCCCGCCGTAAGTTATATGCTTAAGATAGCTCATTCGCTCGAGCTGGGCTGGATCGTGCGCAAGATCGACGATAATTGATGGCGGAACAGCACTCCCTTGCACATCACCATGAATGTGTACTAGATCTGTTACCTCTGCGGTCAAAGGAACGGGCGGTGGTAGAACGCAGGTGAAATTGTAATAGACACCCAAGCCAAACAGGCAGCACACACTTGCCGCGTGGAACAAGGGGAACCCGAGGAACAGCCTCGTACCCTTGTAAAAATCGCCGTATGTGGAATTTCCTCCCAAATGTGGTATCATCTGGTAAGCATCCATAGCTGCCATCATGCCATGGGACATAACAACTGGTTTCGGAGTTCCAGTAGAACCTGAAGTGTGGAGGACCACAAAAGGATCATGTCTGCTAGATTCGAAAGTCCTTAGATAAGGGTAGGACAGAACAGAATCACCACCAGCGTCCAAGAAGTATGGCAACTCGGGCATGGATGGACTGATCATATTCCGCTCAAGTAGAATTTTTCGTAGGATTGCTGGTGCTCCAGACGGCACTAGGAAGATTCCACATTTTGTAGATTCAAGAAGCTCCAAGTGAGCAGCTAGGCTGTTGCGAGGGGAAGTGAAGAATGCCTGCAAGAAACATCAAAACACGAACAACGATGGCGATCTGTTGCTCACCTTATAGCCTGTCTTGATAGCTGCTACAAGTAGAATAGGATATCGAAGGTCTATTGGCCCGAGATAACCGATGGTCTTGAACGTTTCACTCTTCCCAAGTTCTTTCTCAATCCACCAGGCACATCTGTTTATGGCCGTTGCAAATGTGCTAAAGCTGATGTCCTCGAATCCATCATGGAGATCTGCGGACCGCGGGACGGAAACAAAAGTCCTTTTCGGTTCCGTGAGAGCAATCTCATCGACGAGAGGCGCCAACAGTCTACGGCCACAGTTGCGCGGGATTGCATGGAAGGCAGCTACCATTCTGAATAATTCGCTAGACTTGAGTTGATGTGAAGAGGAAGATGCTTTTCTAGGACGCTCACCGATCCTTAAGTCAAGCGTGCAAGAGAGGCCAATACTCACTAGGTCGGAATCAGTGCCTAAAAGGTTCTTCAATAGGGCCTCAGTATTACTCTATCCAGCGAGTTCGTTCTATCACGTCAGGTCATATTTTACCACTTTTTTTTTTAAAGAATAGCGACCTCCGCTGTAACGGAGTATTGGTACCGATGGCTTCGTACCCCTTAGTAATAGAAAATGCATGCTCCCAGATGTCCGGAGAAACGCCAAGCGCGTCAACTCCAACTCCCCACCAAATCAATGCTGCCCTCTTCTCCCCCTGTCTGGAACGCCACGCTAACCCTCAAATCCCCCATATCCTCCCCCGTTCCCTCTATCCTCTTCCTTCCCCGCCCCTCACACAGTACTATCCTCATAAACAAACCTTATATCCCTCGGCCTCTGCGTATTTCTCCTCACAAACTCCTCATCGCCCGGCGGCCGCTCCGCCCGCGTATTCCCCGTCAGCATGCTCTGAATACTCATGCACACGCTCTCAACGTTCTGCACAGGGCTCCAGCCTTGGTTTCCGAGGAGGTCGAGGCAGATTATGCCGTTGCTGTAGATGTGCGGGTGCAGGGGGATGGGGCGGGGCGGTTGGGTGAGGGGGAGGAAGGTTACTTCGGGTGCTTCTGTTGGGTATGTCTTAGCTCCGGGGGAAAGAGGGGCCAGGAGGCAGGTTGGGTTGTTGGGGGTTTGGAAAGGGGGGGAAGGGGAGGTTACCGATGGGGTAGTTGGTGCTGAAGCGGAAACGGAGGCGGTAGGTGGCATTTAGGTAGAGGGGGTTAGAGTCGAGGACGCAGATGTCCATTTGCCATTCTTTGAGGTCGTCGGCGGAGACGAGAGTGATGCCTGGGGGGAGGGTTTGTTGTTGGATCTGGCGGAGTGTTAGTTTTGGTGGGATTGAAGGACAAGTGGTAGGTGTCTTAGAAGGCGACTGAGGTGAGGTATACCTTGGTAAGCTCCTGAGAGGGTCTATCAATTCTATAGTCTGGTTTAAAGGGGATTGCGTCTATAGAGAGGAACTTACCTTGCCCAAGCGCTTAGTTGCGAACATGACGGTTGATGGTTTGGAGGTGATTGAGATGGGTATGATAAGTTGAAGGAGATGATACTATTTCTAGACTGATAGAAGTTTATTGAGAACTGTCTCGAAGTTCAAGCATTGCTGTAGTGACCATGATGCGACACAGAATTGATTGCTTTCATGGCACTTTGTTTACTTAGGGCATGCTGATGGTCCGTGCACCTTCCCGGGCAAACAGTCTTCTGAGCCGCCCCTTACCGCTGTTACATTACTCGTAGGACTGCAAAATCCCTTTTGATAATTTATCAGGCAATCTGTTCCATGCTGCATACGATATTGGAGCGAAGGAGCTGCTGCAATACAATGCTGTCATCTGAGTAGTATGTAGTGGGTAATAGGTCCACAAATCATGCCTTCCCGAAATCCCGTTGCTCTATCGCCGCATCCACCATCTCGTTTCCATTCAACAAGCCCGTCGTACATATCAGAATTCTCCTCTTCCCTTCCTCCTGCTTTGCTAAGAACCTCAATGCCGCGATCTCGGTAAATGTAATTCCGCCAAGGAACATTACCACGACTGTCTTCATCGCCCCAGTACCAGAAAGCATATGTCTGGCTTTGACCGCCAACTCATTCCCTTTCTGTACCTTGTTGAAGGTCTCGCCCTTGACGTTCTTCAACGCATCTTCGAATCCCTGCCAGCCGTGCCCGGCGGTACTCACGCCATTGGTGGCTGTGGCGCCTTTGGTAATTGAGAGGAGGTATTGCTTCTGGATAATGCACTGTACTAAGCGGACGCTGAGGGGAGCATATCCACTGTAGACGTAGGCGATATCATTTGGGTCTTGCTCATTGACCTCTTCGACGATAAGTCGAAGTACTTTGCGCAGGTAAGCGTAGTTGGTCCTTCCGCCGTCAGTAGCAGCGCCTAGGGGGTTGGGGATGTATAGGGCATTCGCTGAAGTCCGTGTCTGTAGAAGCTGCATCTTTTCCAAGACATCAAGGGTGAGAAGGTGTTGATACCCGTAGGCGTGAAGGATCTGACGCTTAAAACTATCCAGGTCTTTCGGCCGGAGACCTCCTGATAAACACGATTCAAGGCAAAGAAGACGGAGAATGATCCGTAATGGGAGATCCCGTGCAATGAGTTCTTCGATGCTATCGTGCTCAGAAGATGGATCGAAACCAGAGTTAAGATTCTGCTGAACGTCAAGAGTTCGCCTGAATATATTGGATTCGGTATGCTTCATGATATCCTCGACTAGACCAGTATGTATCTTCAGACTCTGCTGCTCAGACTGGTAGCCAGGAAGCTTGTTTACGAATTCGCGAAGTTCTGTTGTGCTTTTCGCTCCATGACGGCTTTCATACTCACTCTGCAAGCGTCGTGCAACCTTGTTAAGCAGACTACTGACGATACCAAAGTTCGCATCTCGGGTTTGATCGTAGAGCTTGTCGGAAGAATCAAGTTGAATCTTGCGCTTCAGGCCTTGCTGTGTTGGTGCAGCTGGAGCCTTCCCCGACGGCTGGGCGGCAGGTGCAACTCCCACGATGGAGGAATCAACCTCGGCTTGATTATGATTTATGCCGTAAAGCTCGTCTATTAAGCCTTCATATGTGAGTTGGGTAAGCAGTGGTGTTGCAAGATCGACTTCTCGATCAATAACGACCAGGCTCTCGATAGCGGCGCTTGGCATCATTCCAAACCTAGATACATTGGCACTTGTATTTTCCTCTGTGGAGGCTTCTGACCGCATACGGAAAAGCAGCTCCATAAGACGCTTGGCATTATCACCCTTGCCAATGATACGTGGAAACAGGCCATACTTTTGTTGCAGAGGCCAAAGCGCCTGTGCAGCAAGGAATACTGACGTAGGATCTTTTCGCTGGATACCGTCAGCAAATGTTCTTCCAAAGTATGTGATAGCAAATGCACGAACCAGGTATAAATCCGCAAAAGAATCTTGGAGCGCCAATGACAGTACATCCTGTTCCAATGGTATGAAATGCAATGGAAACTCCTCTACACTGATGTCTCCCAAGACTCCAGCTTCTTCCAGTATTTTATTGCAGACAAGCGTACGCCTTGGCACCCAAATCACAGAGAACTCATGCTCAATACTACTATTCTTCTGCAGCCGCTTGATCTGTTCTATCGGGAGAGAATGTTAGCACGTAATGATGGCGCCGGGCCTATGGCACGCAAGGAATACGCTATAGATCATGCTGGGTACAGAAAATGATTGATATCGGGATCAAGACTGATCAAATAAAGTAGGACATTATTTACGTGATCTACTTTTTGTCCCATTGTATGTGCTCTCCGAGATAGAAAAGCAATTAGGAGAGAATAAGAGAGCACATAAGAATCCAAAACAAAAGCCACGGTACTCTCTAACTAGTGTGTTCTTGCACGTACTTACCAGCAATAGCTATACCTTGGCTCGCCTTCTCCCCACGAGCTAGGAAAACCACGCTTCTTTGAGAAGCATCGACATTATCAGTCTCCAAGAAGAAGACCTTGTCAACTCCATAGTCCTGAAGCGTCGAGAATCTGACGAACACCCCGACAGGACCTGCGAGTGATTTCTCAATGACTAAATTCTTCTTTCCGCGGACCTGCACGTTTTTAGATTCGATGTGATAGATCCATTGGGCGGATGAGCTTTACATACGCCTTCTAGCAGATTCAGCAAGTCCTTGCGAGCTCTTTCTTTGATCGCGTCTGTATCGACACCCGGATGAGGCGCCATTCTTGGCCGTTAGACATTGAATTGTTTGAGTTGACGTCTGAGAGGCCGCGACTAAGTTAGCTCGGCCCTATGGCCCTACTCGTCCTCCAGGGAGTTAAACTCTAGCGTACGGGAGCAAAGCGCTGTATTCTTCACGCCGCTCCAACGATTTATTATGACAGCTCTGGAGTTAATTGCTTGCGAATAAGCGTAAAAGATGGAGAAAGCTTCGTAAAATTTGAAGTAAGCTTCATCTTAAGTAAAGAATCATCTTGATCGATTGATTGATTAAATGTGATGTAAAAGCGTTGAGTAAGATACTGTCTTCAGAGCTGCCATAGTACCTAAATGGTTAGAGCGGCGTGGAGAAACTAACGTATTGCTCCCGCACGCTATGTATTAACTCCCTGGTAGACCAAGTATGGCTATGTTGCGCTAGCGGGAGACCTTACGGCGAGCCGCGATGACCCAAGGCGCTGGCAATATCAAATGACTCAAGACAAACTACTATATTGACTCACGGTCTTGTATGAGGTATCTGTACAAAGCCATTGCAAGGCTTGCGCCTCTTGGACCTGTGCGTACCAGATCAGTGACAATTTCTCCTACTTGGAGATCGCCTTACCGCCAATTTACGACCCAAGTCTCTGACATCCTAAAAACCGCCGACATGGGGAGAGAAAAAACCCAGTTTCAGCTCAAGACCCCCAAGGGAACGAAAGACTGTAACCCTCGCGACCGAAAACTCTTCAATCCCAAATGCGCAACTAACATCTCCAAGGGGAGGGCAAAGACATGGTTATCCGTGACCGCATTTTCAACACCATAACTACCGTATTCAAACGCCACGGCGCCGTCACCATAGACACGTACAACCCCCATTCTGCACCGCCTGCAACCTAGTACTGATGCATACGCGTCAGTCCCGTCTTCGAACTCCGCGAAATACTCTCCGGCAAATATGGCGAAGACAGCAAACTCATCTACGACCTTTCGGACCAGGGCGGCGAAATTTGCTCCCTACGCTATGATCTTACCGTTCCTTTTGCGCGATGGCTTGCCATGAACCCCTCAATTCAAAACATAAAGCGCTACCACATTGCGAAAGTGTACCGGAGAGACCAGCCGGCGATGACGAAAGGGAGAATGCGAGAGTTTTATCAGTGTGATTTTGATATCGCAGGGAATTACGACCCTATGCTTCCAGATGCCGAGATCTTGAGAATAGTGTGTGAAATTTTTGGGGGACTGGGATGGGACGGGAGATTTCTCATAAAAATAAACCATAGGGGGGTGCTGGACGGGATATTTGAAGTTTGCGGAGTTCCCAAAGAAAAAATACGAACAATCAGCAGCGCAGTGGACAAACTGGACAAGTCCCCCTGGGAAGAAGTGAGAAGAGAAATGACGGAAGAAAAAGGGCTTGATGGAGAAATTGCGGATCGCATATGGGGCTTTGTGCAGAGAAAGGGCGGAAGAGACGTGCTAGAGGCATTAAGACAAGACGAGAGCGTGAAATCGAACACAGGCATGACCAAGGCAATGGATGACATGGACTTACTCTTCACCTACCTCGAAGCCTTCAACATCCTCTCCAAAGTAGAATTCAATCTCAGCCTCGCCCGCGGCCTCGACTACTACACCGGCGTAATCTTCGAAGTCGTCACAGAAGGCTCCGCCCCCCCATCGACCACCACCCCAGGTCACAAACCCGCCAAAAAACCAAAATCCAACGACCCCTCCGTCGGCGTCGGCAGCGTCGCAGCAGGCGGCCGCTACGACGAGCTGGTCGGCATGTTCTCGGGCAAGAAACAGATCCCGTGCGTGGGCATCTCATTCGGCGTAGACAGGATCTTCTCGGTTACGAAAGCCAGGATGCAGAAGGATATGTCGGCCGGGGTGCGGAGTAATGAGGTCGACGTATATGTCATGGCGTTTGGAGGCAAGGGCTTCACAGGCTTGCTAAAAGAGCGGATGGAGGTCAGCAGGATACTATGGGATGCCGGTATCAAGGTAACCCCCTCCCCCCATTTTTACCCCCTCCACCAACCCCTTCCCATACTAATCCCAACCCCAAAAGACCGAATTCGCCTACAAAACGAAACCCAAACTCGACGCGCAATTCAAAGCCGCCGAAGCCGGCGGCGTGCCCTTCGCCGTCATCCTCGGGGAAGAAGAACAGGCGCAGGGCAAAGTCAAGATCAAAGAGATGGGGTTGGAGGATGGGCATCCGGAAAAGGCGGGGGTGGTGGTGGAGTTGGGGGAGTTGGTTGCGGAGGTGAGAGGGAGGTTGGAAAGGAAGGCCAAGGGTGAGGGGGAGGTGGTCGAGGGGATGGGGGGGTTGAGTGTTAGTGGGTCTCGGGCGTAGAGAGGGGTGAGGTAGGGTTGCATTAGGGAGGAGTTGAGGTAGAGGGCGTGGAGCGTTTGTGGGCTGCGGTGTAGCATAAGGTCTGGCAGCAAGGGTGAGATGCTACCAGAGAGGGAGAATCAAGACCAATGCACATCTCAACGTGCCATCGCAAAACGCCGTAGACAACTTGTGGACCTCGAAAATCGCTCTCGCAAGTCAAATTAGAATAAATGAAAAAACCACCGCAAAAGTCTCGCCTTCCCGAAAGATCTTGCACCTCATTCTTCCCAACTCTCCCAAAGCCCTCTCACGCAAATCCCAATTCTACTCCGGCTTAACTGGGACACACACACACACACACACACCACAACTCCCCCTCACAACTCCCCCAACGCCCTCTCACAAACCCCCCAATACCGCTCGGGCCGAAATCTCTCCCTCCGCCACCCCCCCTCCCTCAGCCTCACAATCCTCGCCTTCCGATCCGCCGCCTTGGCCTCCTCGTCCTCGCCATAGCTGGCCAGTCGCTTGGTGGTGTGGCGCTGGGCTTGGATGTCCTGGGTGGTTTGGGTTAGGTGGGTGATGGTGTGGATGTGAGCGGTGAGCATGGTGGTGAAGGCGTGGAGGTGGAGGGTGTAGGGGGTGTGGGGGCGGTAGTTGGGGGAGGTAGGAGGAGGGGTGGTGGTTGCAGGAGTTTGGCGGAGAGGTGTCGAGGGGGGAGGAGAGGCGATTTGTGCGCTAGCAAGGTTCTGAGAGAAGGAGACTGCTTTGTGGATGCGTAAGGGGGGGGGCTCGAGCAGTTTCCTCTCGTACTGCGTAAACTCGTCGCTGGATTCGACTGACGAGGGCGAGGAGCACTCGACGGGTGACTCTGATTCTGGCTGGCTCGGAGTTGGAGTGGTAGGACGTGAAGATATATCAGTAGCAGTGGATGACAATTCGGATGAGGTGTCGGAATATTGTGATTCCTGAGCATCTATGACAGGCTCGCAGGCGGAAAGTGCTTCAGCTGCCGCTTGGTATGACCTCTTGGATTGCTCAAGGGTAGAAAGCTTCCCGGTAGACAGATTGTGCATCGAGCGGGCAATGGCTTCGCTTGAGAGTGCACTGTAGAAACGAAGGTAAGTAGCGTGTAGAGGATATGGCTAGAATACATATTAGCACGATTTATGACATCGCTAGCGACAATTCTGACCGGTGTCTTAGCCTCGAGGAGGAGCTGACTGCATCGAGTAGAGCATTGCTTCCATTGGCTTTTCAGGTACAAATTCTTGACCTGCATGAGCGCTGCTTTCCATTGTTCATAAGAAGTTGGCTGTTCTGGAAAGGCCATGGACGTCGAGGAAGGCAATGCTTTCTTGCTCTTGGATGGAGTCATTTTGACGTCAATGAACACGGGCTAGAGACTTCAGAGCGTTGGAAGCAGATTAGATCTGACGGCGAGAAAAACGTGAGGATCAAGGAGACAAGGGATATTCTCTAGGTTTATTAGGTGCAAATAAAGGGAAGTGAGAAACTCTTGAAGCTCTAAAGCAGTGTAACAGATATAGGTTATAAAATTCCGATGCGAAGAGCATCTATGGATGAGGAACAGGATGGGGGTTTGCAGATATTGAGAAAGCAAGAAGCAATGTCTTGAACGGTCAGCATTGTTATTCTTGTGAATGGAATAGCTTCGTTGACTCGGCCTCCCCAACGACGTAAACATCAACAAAACCATCGATGCATCAGTCATCATGTTTGCCATCAAATCCATTCACAACATAGGCGATATAGCTCGAGACCACACAGTGGATACGAAATCTGACCTGTGCGACACACGTTCCCGGCAGACTTGTTTTGACTCTGTATCGTTCCTAAATACTTTGATCACAATCTGTTAAAGACTGTTCCCAAGTTCAGGCACAGCGGCGGCAAGCCGAAACAGCAAACGCGCGAAGTATCATAGCCGTCAGGCTATGAACGAAGACGCAAACAAGAAAGAGCTAGTCGCCCATCTGGAAGACGTGGTTCTGGGAGTCGTACCCAAGCAATCTCGGACGGGAGTGTCAACTGTCAAGATGCCTCGAAGTCTTCTGGACTCTAAACCCCTACCGGATTAGCGCTTTGCTTACTACGGAAGCTGCGATTACATTGAGCTCGTGAAGTAAGCAGAGCTAACCCGAAGGGGCTTAGCCACGCACATCTGAGGTTCCTTGAGGCAATCGCTCTTTCAACTAGAAAATTATAGCACCTCTGCTTTTTCCGAATTGTTTGCTAGCGAACGGACGGACTATTATTGGTCCACTATTGTGCTCAAAAAACTCTATGGAGTATTACCACCAACCATGAGAAACCCCCCCCCCCCCCTTTCCTCACCATAATTCCATCGTTCTCTACCGCCAGCTACCAAAACCCCCAAGCTTCCTTTCCACCTCCCTCCAAGCCCTTTCCCCCAACCAGCATCACCCCCGTACACACTCACACCTTCTCCTTCTTGAAATTCCATCCATCACCCCAATCAGCATTGTTCCACTCATCAACAGCCTGTTGATTGGCGGCGTCGGCAAGATATCCGCCGGGGGGAGGGCCCGCCATGTTGTAGGGCTCGGCTGCGGGGGCTGCGGCGGGAGCTGCAATAGCTAGGGACGCCATGATGAGAGGAAACGCCAGAAGGATGTGGGAGAGACGCATGGTTCCTTTGGGACTAAGAAACGGCGGGGGTGTTATTTTAACTCTGAAGGGGGAGAAGGATATTTGGAGATTAGAGTGGACGAACCGAAGGTTTGACGGTCGAAATGGTTCAAATTGGAAGACTAGGGTGGCGGAATATTAGATTGAGTAGTGGTGAGCTGTGAATACTCTTTTGCCACGGTTGAATTATCGTTGCAAAAAAATTGCTCCTATTTGTTCGAGTTCGCAGAGGTTCGAGCTGTGTGGTAGGCAGTATAATGTGGCACCGATCGGCCTCATATAGACACTCTGGTACAAATTAAGACAGTATTCGAAAACCTTCTTGATCGTCTCAATGAAACTTTGGCCGCATCTACGCAACCGATGCAGCCTTTACAGAAAGTTTTGAAAGCTGGAAAATACATCAAGACGTGCTTTCAAGATGCCGTCACGAGGCTCTGTAACGCATCTTCGTTCCATCACGCCAGTACTTGGTGAAGTGTGCAAAAGTCTTCCTCTTTTGGCCCGCTTTAGCAAGCATCATGGTCTGAAGTCTTGCTCTGATTGGCTTATAGATCTGTTTTCCGGTCAGAACGTAAAACACCAAGACATGAAACGTGTTGCGTTGTTTTCGTAGCTTGACCGCCCCCAAAGTTGAAAGAAGATACGAGCTGAGATCGTAACCGTCAAGGAGGGATTCGCAACATCACGTACTTACAAGCGAAGTTACAGACGTAAGTGGATGTAGAAGAAAGTCCCTCCTTTGTTATAGCTTATGTTTATATCATAAGTCCATGACCCTCCTTGCACCTATAGCAAACACTCAGACTGCCCATGAGACTCCGAAGTTCTTGGATGCGAACATCAGACACTAGTGTATCCAAAATTTAGATAGATGAAAGAAGTTCAGACGCTTGGTACATTTCGTCAAGTTCTAAAAATTATAAACGGAACTCACATGAAGTCAAAAGCAGTGCGCCGCATCGTACAGTCACGTTTCAGGAGTTCTGCCTGTTTTGCTTTCTCGAGATATCTTACCCCACGCCTGCCGCGTTGGCGGCATGGACCACGTTTCGTAGGAACGGCAGGTATAACACTGGAAAATTGAAAGATAAAGATCGAAAACATTTTGTATCTTACCGAGTTCAAGAAATAACGACAGGGTGCCTTATTGGATAAGCGCGCGAATAACCATTCGCGTTCTTTGCTTCAGGGCCTTACCGAAGTTTCAAGTCAACCTTCTCTTTTCCCAGGCTGTTGTGTAAGTGATGTAGCTGTCAATATGGTGCCATGTCTTTTTGACACCTATTGTTGCTACCCATCGTTGCTCTGTCCTGCCGGTTGCTTCCTACTCTTCCGCTGGCGAGGTCTGCTGCTAGCAAGGTGAAGCATACTGTACCCATCTAGCTGCTCCTTTGCTCTACTGAAGACGGAACCCTTGGATTTGCGAATCTGTAGTACACAACGATTGTAGGAAAGATAGGATCATCCGTCTCCTCTCATGTTGGATCATGGGAGCCGAGATTAAACCGACCACAAGCACATGCAATAATCCAAAACCATCGCTATATTGTTTCGGATTTTCCGAGGACATTTGTGCGATATAAACGACTGCAAACCGACCCTCACAGGCCCTCACTAACCGCAGCTCCCACACCCTCCCCAATCCCTCCTTTACCAACCAACCCCCCACCCAGGTCGGCAATATTATCTTGCAGATCGCTCAGCTCCTTCTCCTCACTAATCTTCTGACTCTTCAGGGTACCTGATACACGTGAGTTACCGGGCCATACAATCCTCGGTAAAGCCTGGTAGAAAGCATACTCTTCAGGCCGTAGGAGGCTTTATTTTCGCCCATCATATCCAAAGCTCGCTCTTGCGCCTTCTTCTGGTAGGTGTCGAGGTAGCCCCCCACCCAAGCGAAGCCGAGAGCGAGGACGATGAGAGTGAAGAGGGCGGATATTAGTATTTCATTAGCCATGGTTGACAGTGGGTTGCGGCATCGACCTCAGCGTAAGGTATATGCAACGAGAGATGGGCTCGAGCGTTCGAGGCGCGGAGTTGAAATGCTGTAGCTTAGGATATATAGTCCACGAGGTGTTTCTGAATAGTTGCTGAGCATGAAGCTTGTCGTGTTCGAAAGGCGTGACTGGGCAAGCGAGAGCCTTACGTCATAGAACATAATATCCCCACGAGGGGGGCCGAGGAGGTGTTCATGTTCGTACCGACTCGTGCAAAGTGCAATAAGAGCGTTTAGGCAAACGAATAAATGGAAATGATGAATCTCGGATTATTACTTCACATTCAAAGCGTCGCTTTATCCAATAGTTTATCTGGTGTGCTATCTACTTTCCGCACCCCGATCATCCACCAATATGATTATACGGTGTCGTGGGACGCACCCTTCCACATATGCATATCAATGGTCCAGGATGAGAGGTTATTATTGCTGGTTGGATCATTATTTCCCCACAAAAACCGTAGATCTTTCGAATTATTACCTATCAGCAGCACGCTCCCATCCTGCTACGCAATAAACTCCTGAAATATAAGAGCAGAAGCCGGAAGGTACACCTCAACTTGTGATTAGGGATGTCAGTCTCCATATTAACCGGCGGTGTTCTCCCTGGAGAGTGCTGGGGAAGACATCGCGGACGTCGCCTCAAGTAAGGACGTTGGAAACCCACTGATGGCCTGGCCCCTGAAACTCGGTAGGCACAAATATATTATGCTTGACGCACACTGTTCATTAACATCAAACGTCACTTGCACTGCAAATTCTTGCATTCGTCTCTCAACATGGGAAAGCATGAGGTCGTCGATTGCCGCAGGTATCCAACGATTCGATGCTGTATTGGGATATATTCGAAAGCAGCGGGCTTGAAAGAGGTTAGCTTCATCGACCGTGAGAGATGTTGTAAAGGCTCAAAAGCCCCATAATGAAGGCAAATTGAATGGATGAATGAGTGACTTACACCTCGGGTCCATGTGACGTAGTCCCCTTGCTAATTTTTGAAGAGATCCATGTGGAGAGGTCTCCTGGGGCAATCGGCATTTAATCATCCCAATTATGCGTCCTGCTACCCGAGTGACCTCTTCGAAATAAAACAAAGACGCGATTAATTGCCCCGCCACTTCATTAATAGGCCCAGCTCGGTCATATTGCTGCTTCGTTAGGTACTCGAGCTTGTCTAGTTCGTCGACCGCGTCTAGGTCAATTTTGGGACCATTGATCCTCAGGCTGAGGCGGTGGAAGCGACTTTTCATCTCGCTATGTTCTGAGAGAGTGCACTGTATGTATTCGTCCCATGTCCGTTCGCAGTCTAGCTGGTTCTCCACCGAGCTTCTAGCAATCTTCACAAAGGTCTTTACGCCGTTGACCAGGCCAATGCCGATGGAAGGCCCAGGATCGCTGGATTTGGTTTTGACGTCTGGGAAATATCCAGTTCCTATAGATACCAGAATGTCCGGGAAAAGATGACATCTTTCAGGCCAGATGACTTGCCGCTCGTAATCAGCCGCCAGAACTGGATTGTTCAGCTTTAATGCGCCATCTTCGTAGGTATGACCGTTTTGGCTGCAGTAGAAGGCTTTGAAAAACCCTGGAGCTGCAGAAGTAGCCCTTGCAGCCTCCCACACTCGAAGATCTTGCTCCGACTTCTCGAACCTTTGGAATTCGTAGGGAGTCTGCAAACGTGTAGCTCGGTTGTAATTCGCTAATAGCTTAGCATGCTCGTTTGTATCCGTAGTAGTAACAGCGACTTTGCAACGTGATGGTGACTGAACTTGTCGGGACCCACCAAAGAGTAATTCGCTACCAAAAGATTCCTTTAAGGCATCCTCAAGCCCATGGGTTTCGTAGCGTGAGTGGTGTCTGACCCTGATTAGAGTGCCCAAAAGAGGAATATTGGCCCCCCGACGCGCTTGGAATGCTCTTCTTGAGAAATCCCTGAACATCTTAGTCGCATCTGGTAGTCTCATATTTCTCTCGCCTATTGCCAAGCCTACTATTCCACCACCACTGGTACCCACAATGAGGTCAAAGAACTCTTGGATAGGTATATCCAACCCGATGCGATCTTCGAGAATCTTCAGAACTCGTAGCTGGATCATGGCTCGAATACCTCCTCCATCTAAAGTCAAAACCCTCACTCCTGCCTTGTCGGGCTTCTGGATTATCTCCACCTGTGACCGCCCATTGGTCCGTGAAACTCCGCATATAGGGCATGATTCCACTGCCAAAACATTCTCTCGTGCCTTCCGTCCATGAAAATTGACGCATGCATCACAGACAGCGTGTCCACAGAGCATAGAGTGGATGGGATACCGGAAAAGACAGCAATAACACACTGTATTACTTATTAGTGCATCCGAGCCATGCAAAAAGTTGCACTTCTTTTGTATGATTTCTTCTTGGTGGATCTCGAAGGCAATGCGGCATTCTGCTGAGTTTCCTGAAAGGCCTTTACGAGAAACTTTAAGTCCAAGTGTCTTGAAAAGGGTTCCGAGATACTTTAGTACAAACTGATCGAACAACGAGCCTAGATCTCCACATTCGTGAAATTGGTATGGAGAAGTTGCCCAGAGTTTGTCTGCAAATATTCTGCCATTCGCCGTCTGATGACCTTTCGTGTGGCGCGTCTTGACGTTAACACACCTTTCACCAGTCTTTAGATGCCTTGCTTCGCATGGCCACTGCCCATCGAAGAACGCTTTCAGTGCCTGGCCGAACTTCTCCCGGTATGCCGGGAATACAGCCTGCGAGTTGCCTTTGACCTGCTTCCTTGTGACATCGACCATGATCGCAGATGCAACGAGAGGTGCAACATCTTTGAATAGAGTCATGATATCAATATCTGGTTTGGCTAGTCGATAGTCTTTGATGAGCGAGAATATTGGGTTGATATTCTGGTGGCCCTGGTTGAAAGCAGAGGACGCCTTAACGAAGTCGAAGGGGTCCTCCAACGTTTTCGAGAAATGGTCGAAGGCGAACTGAAGGTACGGATGAAATTGGTCAGAGCTCAGTAAAAGCCTTGCATTTCGCCTCTGTACTTCGCTACCAGCTACTGAAGCGTTGATCTCTTCATACAACCTACTATACTGTCTCCAAACAAGATTCGGTCGAGCTTTGTGTGGAATATAGACAATCCTTACGGACGAGTAGTAGACACGTAGGAGATCCTCCGTCGAATTTATTCGCTTGTCCTTTTCCCGCCAATCCCAGGCCCAGCGTTCGAAAATGGGGTTTTTGTGGACTGCATCCGCGATGGATTTCATGAGGAAGTTCGTTGCTGTGTTTACATCCCATAGTGCCGGATCGGTCCTGTTATCAACCGCGTTCATTACAATAATGCCAAATGGAAGCATAGGTTGATTTGAAGACTTTTCTAGCGCTGTATGTGCCCATCGAATCAATCGCTCTACCGCATTTTCAATCTCTCTAGTTCTCAAATCAGTAAACGCTAGCTCCAACAAGCACATCGAGTACTCACTTTGCGTTTCTCATGACGAGTACCACGATGTCAGAGAAAGTATAAAGAAGCCGTGGATATAAGTTCTCTACAACAAATTGCCGACTTTTTTTCTCCTTATCACAAGCCCACGTGATCTCCCTGGTCGTACCACGGTACGTCTTATTGCTAACGGATTTCCATCCCGTCTCGCTGATTGGTGAATGAGGCGAGTAAGACGGCATCAGCGTGGGAGTTGTGAATTCTGACATGACTTGCAGTCCTGGACTGACGGGAGGCATGGGTGTATTGCTGGGAGACATGCTGGAGAATGGGGAGGCTTTGAAGTTTGAGCCACGGCGAGGATTGTTGTCAGTGTGAGGAACACTGGATTGCCAAGCATCAGATTGAGGCCTTCGTTTATGATTTTCTCTTCTTTCTTTTATCGCTGTAGCTCTGGCAGCCATCGGCTCGCGGCTGCCGCCACCAAGGCCTTCGCAGTCAGCATAGAGAAGAGGTCTGTTACTGTTGAAAGAACAGGGATCCCAATACAAATGGACCTCGCCACTCTGTCGTGATTTCGGAGTCAGTATTCTTACTGGCTTATAAAATGAAGTTTCAAGACATATCAGACGCATCTGAAAAATGAATGGGGTTTCTAGCGATATATGGGATCTGAATGCGACTCTCAAACGAATAATCGTTTTTTAAAACATTAAAAATCGCTATAAATATTCTGCACATCTACAGTTAGATAATCAGACCCTTCTTAATCGTCTGATACGTTTGTCGTGTTGATGAAAGTCGACTATGAAAGAGAGAAAAGGGGACAAAGCTTCTTGCTAAATATCCCAATTTTTACCAGGGACGCCTGATATTATGTGAAACGAAAGGGAAAGAAGAACTCGATAAGCCCCTGAAACCAGGTTTGGAGCCTTCAAATCAAAGGAAGGGAACAAAATCACGGAAATACGTACTGTGGGGACATGCTGATTTTGGACTAACCCAACGATTGGCGTCTGAGACTTCTCGCCGCGTTTAGAGCTAGCCAACTTTACAAGCCCTTTAATCAAGGTACTTTTTCCAGCTCCGGTTATCCCAACAAATGAAATAAGACTTGGGTATTGGCTTGACTTCTGCGGAAATCGGGACTCCAAGGAAGACTGTTCGTATCTTCCAAAATCATGAAACATGAGTTTCCCAGCGTTGTCTGGCATTACGCCAAACCACGTAGTATCTTCGTCCTGTTGATGGAGTCGATTCTGCTCCTCTTGAGATAACGAAGGCTCAATAATTGTTTTAATTTTGTTCGCAAGCCATGGATCGGTCTTCTCATGAGGAACACCGTCTTTAAGCCTTTGATCGGATTTGTCTCGATGAACCCACTGCTCAGCCCAATGGTAGCTGCAGAATTGCGCTCCACAATTTGAGCAATACGCCACCGCAGGCTGCTCGCGACCACACGGCTCGCAAACAGCATAATTCTCACGTGGTCCAGCATTGATGAACTTTGTTCTAGAGGCATTAATACTCCACGGCTCTGAGGAGTCCTCATCATCGGATTTCTGCGGCACCGGTGGGGCCATGTCAGATCCATGTGCGGTAGTGGTAGTGGTATAAATTGAGACTGGGGGTTGTGATGGCAACACTGGGATCCTTCCAGGAACCTGTGCTGGCACTTCCCAATCGTTATGGAAATATGAAGATGACCGAGATACGTCAACGTCAGGTGTTTCTGTACCAGCCGTTTGATGATCATAGGTAGGTCCTCGAGACACGGAGGTAGCCTCATCGATCAAGGGCTCATTGGGACGATATCCTGGTATATGAGTAGGACGTTTTGGCAGAGGCGGAGGGTTATCCGGATCATAGGTCCCTGGCGGCACACTGGAGCCCGAATTTCGATCAAGGTATACACTAGAGCTCTCATCAAGGGCAAATATTGCGGGATCGTCAGGCTCGATAGAATCCGCCGCTTCGTTGCTGTTTCTCGCATCGGCTGCAGGAAATTGATATCTAGACTGTCAGTCAACATGCAGGGACCCGAAAACGATTGGTTTATGAGCCTTACCGGCCGGTGCCGCGAAAAGCTGCTCCAAGATCAGCAACACTGATCTGTTTCGCCAGCTCTTCGTCACGCTTAATCTGTTCGGCCTCCCGTGCATCACGCATTCGCCTGAGCCTTGGATACGGTTGAGACTCTCTATTTGATTGTGTCCGTCTCAAGTCCTCTGAGGAATTGTGCTGCGCAATGGCAGCAAAGCCATCTTCCTGGAGCCGCAATGCTGCCTGGAGCCGCATTTTGAGTAGCGATCCATTGGCTGTATCGTTAGGTCCAGCTGGGCCAGCTCTGCCCAGAGTGGATGCTTGCGTGGGAATGCTGCCATCCCCAAGGCGGACTTCTCGATTTAGGTTGCCTGTTGATCTAGTCGAGCGGTGTGTCTACCTGAAATCAATGATGATGTAGATACACGCAGTCAACAAGCTGAACGTACTCGGACCTGCCTTAAGTTTGTCCCAGAGTCTAAATCTTCTCGCGTAGTTGGAGATACTTCTGGCCCGGTAGGTGGAGGTGATACCATGAAGCGCCATGGTGGTGCTATTGGCGGGCCAGTATCCTGATTTGGTACGTAAGGGATTGGTTGGGTGTCCGGTAATGCAGCTGGCGGATTTATCGATTCTCGTGGATATGGTGCTATGGGATAGGGCGCTGGAGCATATGGTCTGTCCAACCAAGCTGGATACGGCTGCTGGTTTTGTCTAGCCGGGACATTGCCTGGTAACTCTGCTTGCGCATACATTTTCACGAAGGCAGGATTCCCCGGATACTTTGTGCGAAAGTGTCAGCATGGACTTTGGGGGAAGTCTCTGCATTTGTATCTTCGGCCTGGAGCTGAGGGGTGGGCCCTCCAGCACCCGGCTGAGGCTCCTCCACATTATTGTACGCGGTCGAGAGCGTTCCTCACGAAAGGTTTAGCCAGCAAATGGTGGTCACTAACAACCTTTGTCATCAAGCCAACATCGACACACTCGATATGTCATTGGTGAGTCTGCGCGGCTAACGATGGCTTGCATCTTCTTCGACAATTTGGGAACGCCAAAAAGGTCACCATTCACCAACATTGAACAGCGGAGATATCTAGCTCAAGCGAGTTGTCAAATATTGATTGATGCGAATCCCTTGTATGACAAGCAGGAACGAAAGTCCATATTTCCCAAAATTGAATAAAAAAAGGATCTCTTTCGCGACCGGGAGGGGGGAAATCGTACGAGGAGCGTGGGAGGCGCACCCGAAAAGTAAATGGAGAATTTTAGTGAGAAGCTTTGCCCCTTTTACTCTCTCTCATAGTCAGGTGATCCAAAATTGTCTAATTCTCTAAATGTAGGTGTGTGTAGACTGTTTTTAGAAACAATTCATGATAATTGTAAATTTGAAAGTCTCACTATGTTTGCATGAGAGAAGTCGTATAAATTCCTATTTATTTTCTGGGTGCATCTGAAGTCGAACTGTCACCTTCCCAAAGCGCTTGTCCCCATCAGAGTCGGGAATCTCCTGATCTTATCACAGAATATGTACTTCAAGTCTTGCGTACGTTTTGCAATGTTGCTGGTAGCGCCCAGAGAGATCTTTGATATCACTGAAATAGTTTTGAACAGATAGCTTGCTTTCTTCGGTTGTGAACATCGACCAAAGCTGCGAATGGAATTGAGGTATGTTCACGGTGCCGTGATTCACTTCACTTACCTCCGCAATGTGCAGCAATTTGAGCTTCTCATCTTAAGTTTAGGATATCTCTGTTACGGCTTAGTGACTCTTTGAGAAAGACGCCTCTTTTTCATTTACATATGTAGAGTTCCATTGTCCCGGTCTTTTTCAACAAGAAATACTAACGTCTCTAAACATCCTCCCCCAATTTTCCCTGTATACCAACACCACTATCGTCTTGCAGTGTGAATGCCCCTCTAGCAGGCAAACCCACAGTCCATGTCATTAACCAAATATCCAGGCGTCTGAGCAGTACCTCCCATGGTGCATCTAGAAGTATCAATATTCGCCCACTTATCGGTTCCATACGCAAAGGTGATGTGTGCCGTGCCCAATGAATTTTTATCTATATAACGAGCGACTTCCATTGTAAACGGTAGCTGACTATCAACGCTGACGGAGGGGCTAAGTTCGATTCTGTTCAAGTGCCCGATCTGAACGTGATTGGCATCTTTCAGAGTTACTTCCACGGCAAATTGGCTGCTGTACATAAGCCCCGTCTGTGTGTATAGGGTGACGTGCATGCCGCAAGCACCTGTTACGTAGTCGCGAGCTGCGAGATCTGAGTCCCGAGTTGCGAGAGCTGCGATGGTTGGGAGGACGGCGCTGGAGATGGTGGAGAAGAAGATCGCGAGAGTCGCGAGAGTGGCGATAGAGAATGAGAGGAACTTCATGATCGGAATTGAGAACGTGAGAAGGTAGCACTGTCGACACTAAGGAATGAAAAGTATGCTGAAGGATCAAGAGTTTTTGAAATAGGCTGCTGTGAACACTGATCTTTGATCTTTGCTGAGATAAATGATGAAGATATTCGCATGCTGTTGGCAAAGGAAGGAAATCCATCGACCTCTTATACCTCTTCATAATTCGCTTGAATGATGCTTTTGCTGCGCCTTCCAACATTCATCGATCGACTCTCATTCTATTTATTCTCTTCTTGGTATGTGTTAGTCGTCAAATTAGGCCGAAATTCTTCAAACTCGATTGAAATAGGAAATTGTCTTGTTCACTGCCGAATAGCTCAAGTATCTAAGAGGTTGTTCTATTGTCGCTATTTGTTATGTTGGCTTTTGAGAGTACGCAGATTGGACACAACCTGCTAGCTCAAGTCGAGTATCCTTAGCAAGTCGTCCGGGTTTCAGCTGGTCGGAGTCGTTGAGTAATTTAATTATATTAGGTTCGATTCCTAACAGCGCTGGTACAATGATGTTGTGGTTTCTGCCGGGGGTTCCGGGGCCTATGCGAAGCATATGGGCACGAACAGCTCAACTTTGTGGTAGAAGCCGAGGCCGACGTAATACACGTCAATCCAGACGAGCACTCGGTCAGTGGGCTACCAGGAGGGACGTCGAAGGTTTGGAGACGACAGCCGGCACGCGGAGCGTCTTTGCGAATGCTTTGACATGGAAGGAGTCTCACATTGAATGGTTCTGGGAACTAGTAAATAGGATTTCTCTGATCTTCTAGCGAATGTTATAAACCCATTGGCATAAGGCCGTAAGGTTTTATAACGTCCATACAACCATGCTAGTCGTCAGTTGCCCTTGCAATAGCATTGCTTTTGTTTCCTACACATGGTCCAAGCCTTTTAAAATCTCTTCTGTGGTAGACACATTGCAGAATTCTCTATTCAGGCTCGCCAAGTGGACTGCGTGTACCAGCTCACCGTCGAATTCCTCTTTTCCAAAGGTGGCCGTAGCGTCCCCCACCAGGATGACTTCTCCAGGAGTCGATACTTCGTAGTCGCCATCTTGAGCAGGGTAATCCAGGACCCGCAGGTTTCCAGCCATCCTCACTGTCGTACTAACACAATGGTCTGTCGTCAAGCCACACACAACCAACTTTGTTATCTCGCGCTCGCGAAGGATCTTTTCGAGGTCTGTACCGATGAAGGCGGAATTAACCGTCTTTGATAGTACAACCTCATTGGGGAGAGGAACAGCGTAAGGTTGAAAAGCAGCGCCAGAGCATGACGGGTGAAGTGGTGAACCATGTGGTATTGAGTGATGGCGGACATGAATTATTTGGGCGCCAGGGGCTTTGCGAAAGGCAGAAAGTAGTCTACTGACGTTGGACTCGAAGGAAGGGGTAGAACGCGCTGAGCCCCAGTACTTTGGGTGATCAAAACCTTGTTGGATGTCAACCAGAAGCAAAGCGGTTTGAGAGTGAGCCTTGGCCATGTTGTTCTGAATCTGAGGCAGGTTCGTTGATTGTTGTTCGTTCACGGGACTGGGGAGCATTTTGTATGTCGCGAAAGCAGTCTTTGTCGTAACCAGTACACGATCCAAACTTGGTACTGTTACTCTGGCGTCTGCGTTGTGCAAAAAACAGCCTGAAATAAAAAAAAACAGAAGTCTTCTGTTGAAGATGGCTTAGGATGTAAAGTAAAGCAATGAATCCCGTGATGGTAAGAAGTCAACCGAGGGAATCGAAGAGTCAGAGGGGCTTAGACTCCGGCTGGGGACGACCCACTCACAGCCCTGCTCTTAGGTAGCTTCCCGCACCTACAGTAAGGTACTCGTACATTGGGGGCTAGGCCCGCTAACCGCGGGGCCAGCTTGAGAGTCGACAACAAGGCTGTGTCAATGGCGATAGCTCGCATATGAGCTGAGTGTACTCAGCCGAGCTTCCATTATCCTCCAAATCAAGTGCGAAGCATTCAAAACCCAGTGTTGGCCCTACAAGTGCGATTGTCAGGCTCAGCATCTCTCTTTGCTATAGTCTGGATGAAGCTTCTCGAGAACGATCCAGCCACACTTACTCCTATTCCATACCTTCATTGAAGCGCTTCGTTACTTTTCTGAGCCATTGCACCTCGCCCTTTTCACTCACGAGCCTTCCAGGAACACCTTCCCGCCTTCCTAAGCAACAGACTCAACAACAACTGGCAGGGGCTACCACAGGCACGCGCCTGCTAGCTTTTAGCTGAGAGCAGCTGCGTATCTCAACATGAGTCGTGAGTCTTCATCTTAATCATTCCGCTCGTTTAGCAAGCTCCTATGGTCTATATTCTTATCCTGTTGCTATTCATTCCTTAGACAATGAAGCATGGCAAGCACAATGGGTGAGCGCTGTTACGAGCTGTGTGAAATGGACACAGAAATCTGTAAACCTGTCATGAAGCATCATGTTCTCATAGGCTTCCCAGCGTTAGCGCATCACATTACGGGGAGCATATCATGGATTTGTCATGCTGACAGTAATTCTCGCATCTAGTTTCCAACATGTTCAACAAGCTGCAAGGCCAACCAAACAGCTACGACAAGAAGTTCGTCAACCCTATCCCAGGCTTTGAAGATGGGTCTAATGTTGGCGCAGATCCCAATACAAATTCGGGAGGACACTGGGCGCCGGTACCTATGGAGTTGTACGCGAGGCTGAATGTGGTGGGAAGAAATACGCAATAAAAATCATTCTCAAAAAAAACGTCAAAGGCAATGAGCAGATGGTTTATGATGAGATGCTGTTGTTACAGAGAATGAAGCACCCTCACATTGTGCGGTTCCACGACTGGTTCGAGTCAAAGGTATACTGGGCTTAACCCATTATCAGGCTTCTAGATTTTAATACTCTTTCGCTAGGACAAGTATTATATCGTCACGCAATTGGCCACCGGCGGAGAACTCTTTGACCGAATATGCGAGTATGGCAAGTTTACAGAAAAGGACGCTTCCCAGACGATACGACAGGTCCTTGGAGCAGTGGACTATCTCCATTACAACAATGTCGTCCACCGAGGTTTGATCCGCACCAATTATATTATGCTTCAGTCATTGATAATTTCTAGACTTGAAACCCGAAAATCTTCTCTACGTGACGAAAGACCCGGATTCGACCCTCGTCCTCGCAGATTTCGGGATCGCCAAAATGCTCAACGCCAAAGACGGTATGCTAAGCACAATGGCTGGCTCGTTCGGCTATGCTGCACCTGAGATCATGCTTAAACAAGGCCATGGCAAGCCGGTCGACATGTGGTCCTTGGGTGTCATCACATACACGCTTCTATGCGGCTATTCTCCGTTCCGTAGTGAGAATGTTGCGGACCTAATCGATGAGTGCAAAAGTGGCCATGTCGTATTCCATGGGCGCTTCTGGAAGGATGTTAGCGAAGACGCTAAAAGATTCATCACAGCCCTCCTGCGACCGGATCCCAACGAAAGACTCACTAGTGAAGAAGCACTGGACGACGTTTGGATAAGTGGAAAGACAGCAACAGATTTCAACCTACTACCAGAATTCCGAGCTTACATGGCGAAAGCACGACTAAGGCGCGGCATCGAGATCATCAAGCTTGCAAATCGCATCGAGTCGCTCAAGATGCAGGAGGATGACGAGGATGGTGGTATAGCTCCAGTAGACATACCCGCCGATGCTGGCGAAGCGGCAGGTCAGGCGTTGGCAGCCAGAAGTACCGATCATGGTCTAGCAACAAGCAACCAGCCGAAAAAAAAGAGTCTGACAAATGTCGCCAAAGGTGCTATTTTCCGAGAAGTTGTTCTGGCAAAGGTACGAGAAGAGAAAGGAAAAGCAGAGCGAGAGAGGGTTGAAAAAGCTGCTGCGGAGAGTGCAATGAGAGCCAAATCGGGTGGGGGATGAGCCACTGTCTGTCCTTTTGCCACTTTCCGTTCTCATTCAGCAGCCAGGCTTTAAAGGGATGGTTACGCATGCCCCCTAAGCCTTATTCTGCCCGAGTCGTTGATACCAGATTAGTGTTACATTCATCATTATGATACGCCCTTGATCTTGATGCACAGCCCTCTTATGACAGGATGGAAACCCAGGGCCTACCTGAATGTTACTTGTCTATACTTTCGGAAAGCTTTGTGCTTGAGGTAACGAATAACGCCCTCAAAAGCCATCGCCATGCTGAGACTCATGGTCTGCTCGTAGTCTCGTTTCCACAACTGGATCCTGGTGGATGAGCCGACCAATGTAGATTATGCCTTGCGTGATCCTTTACTGATCCTACAGAATGCAGGTCGTTCTACTCAACCTAACTTTGATGTCTGATTCTTAAGACCGAGTTCCAAGGCACAATGGTGGAGCTATTGCCCGAAAATTGGGAAAGGGGTAGGACCAAGGTAGGACCCAGGTAGATCAAATGGCCAAAATAGGTCAGAACAGAGCATGACCAGTGATCAAGTTGCGTGAAAGGTTTGTCATTTCAGGAGTTACCTACCTTGTTCGACACTTGATGCATATAACCCTAACCCTAAAGCATGAACAATCGGAACCGTAAAGGTACCTAGCCCCATTGCTTCAACCTAGTATCACGTGAGACCTGACCCTGTTCTGGGTTTCGGGGCTACCAGTAGTTGTCGATCACCCGCTGAGCCGCAACGTCGTTGTTCATGGATGACAAACACTGTGAACGACTCTGGGCTCTCACCAATCTTGTTGGATTCGGTCACAATCACAAGGGGAGCGCGAATTGCGTATGGTATGGGCACAAGGTATTGGTCCCTAACGGTCAAAGAAGTGCTTCCTAGATCTTAGAGCCACGTTTGATCCTACCGCAAATCTCTCCCCAGTTCACCGCTGTACATATCCGTCATGCGGTCTCGGAGAATTCCAGCGGCGCTGACACCATACGTATGCCCTTCATGTATAAGATCATTGAGGTTGAAGGCGAGAACATATGCTACAGCAAACTCGACACCAGACCTCTATGATGTTGTTTGTGTAGGTGGTGGACCAGCTGGATTGAGTCTTTTGACAGCACTACGTATTTGGACCGCACCTCTCCAATCACACAAGGAGGGAATCTGACCGTCGTTCCAGGAGCCTCTCCCAAAACTTCTTATCTCCGCTTGGCCCTCGTCGAATCTCAACCCCTTCCCCCCTCCCTCAACTGGTCTCCTCCCCCAAACCACTTCTCCAACCGCGCCTCCTCCCTAACCCCTTCCTCCCTCTCCTTCCTTTCCAAAATTGGCGCATGGCCCCACATTGACCAATCCCGCACCGAACCCTACCACCACATGCAAGTTTCGGACGGCCTCTCCGCTAACTCTCGTATTTCCTTCTCGTCTCCTTCCCCCGGGGGTCCTATTGCTACCATGACCGAGAACCCAAATCTTACGCGTGGGTTGCTTCGACGGTTGGACGAGTTACCTCCAATCTCCGTCTTCGATAATACTTCTGTCTCCTCAATCACCCTCGGGGCACCCCCATCCCCCTCACCCTCTCCTTCGGAAGTCAACCTCTCCTCCTACCCCCACCTCACCTTATCTAACTCACACACCCTAGCCGCCCGCCTCCTCGTCGGCGCCGACGGTCTAAACTCCCCTGTCCGCACTTTTGCAGGCATACCCTCTCGAGGCTGGGACTACAATCGTCACGGTGTTGTCGCTACTGTAAAACTCGCACCTGAGAACCTCGAGAGCAGAATGACAGATAAAGCAATCGCTTATCAGCGCTTTCTGCCCAATGGGCCAATAGCCCTACTGGCGCTGCCGGACGGGTGTGCGACGCTGGTGTGGAGCACGACACCGCAGCAGGCAGCACAGCTCAAGCAGCTGAACGGAGAGGACTTTGCAGCTATGATCAACGCAGCGTTCCGCCTCGAGATTGTCGACATAGACTACATGTCCACCATGCAAAGCGGACAAGTCAGTGAACTCGAATGGCGCCAAAGCGTCACAGGCGCCAAAGATTCAGAACGAGAAATTCCGCGGCGCGTCACAAGCGTCCAAGAAGGCTCTATAGCCTCCTTCCCGCTACGAATGCGCCACGCAGACACCTACACCAGCGAGCGTATCGCCCTCATCGGCGACGCCGCCCACACCATCCACCCCCTCGCCGGCCAAGGCCTCAACATGGGTCTTGGGGACGTCGAAAGCCTAAGCCAAACCATCGAGTACGCGGCCACGCACGGCGCGGATATAGGCACTGGGTTGAGTCTCGAGCGGTATAATGCGGAGAGGTGGGTTGGTAACAATCGCATGCTGGGGGTGGTGGATAAGTTGCATTGGCTTTATTCTGTGAGGTCGGGGCCGGTGGTTGGGTTGAGAGGTTTGGGGTTGAGGGCTGTGGATAGCGTAGAGCCGTTGAAGCAATTCTTCATGGGTCAGGCTGGTGGGGCGGCGAGGGAAGAGGGCGTGGGTAAGGGTAAGGGGAGGGGGTGGTTGGAGGGGTTGCTAGGGCAGGTGCAGGGGGCGGGCAGGCAGTAGGGGTCATAACCTGGGGCTGAGGTTGATAGATGCTATTACCACCTCTGAAATGGTAATTTTCCAACGGGCCGGCCAATAGAGCAGGCGGGAGAGGCATGCATGGGGTCAAGGGAACCGAGTCCGATAATTGCGAGAGCATGGCTACGCTGGCGGACGCTGTGGAAGTTACGGTGATAGGCGGAGAACGGTGATTTGGAGCGGTTAGTCCCGCCGGGGGGGGGTGGTTATCGGAGGCTCCGGGGGCGGTGAAGGTGAGAAAGACAATAAGCTACCGCTGTAAAAACACCACTCCACCCAAACCAACCAACTAGCCACCCACCCACCCGAAACCAGCTCCCCCAAACTCAGATCCACACCTCCAAAAAAACCCACAATCATTTTCCGCCGGACCCCCTAGATGCATCATTCCCAAGGCCGTACATAGAAAGTTGCTACATACTGGAGATTTGGGGCGGCGCCGATGGGGGCAAAGCTTTTCTGTTGAAAGGAACGGGGTGAGATAAGGTAGAGGTGCAGTGCTAGCTGAGCGCAAAGAACAAAAATCTACATGTGCCCCAACTCGGATTTCTGGGTTGGAGGCAGTGGTTTAGATGGCTAGGTTTTAGGTTTTCATGGGTCGTGTAGATACCTATTAGACGGTCAAAAGGAAATATTTTTGGGGGAATAAGTCTAGGGCCGTGTGCATTGCTGGCTACTGTATAGAACCTCCTGCGTTTGGGACGTTGTTGTTTGCCATGTATCCTTTGTTTAGGTTTTTTTCAGATGCTCAATCTTCCGTGCGAAAGGCCAGCGCGACCTGTTTGCTGCTAGCTTGGCTTATGGTGGAAATGGGGCGCTGGAGATGGTGGCGAGATTTGGCTTATGGTGGAAGTGGGGCGCTGGAGATGGTGGCGAGATTTGGGGATGAGGATGTGGTAGGGAGGGGAGGAAGGTTGGGGGGGGGGAATTAGTCGACGGTGGGAGAGCTGCGGCGGGCGATTTTGTGGTGATGAGGTATGCGAGTTTTGCGCTGGTTGGAGGAGGGTGGGTGAGGCAGAGATCAGGGTTGAAAAGGGGTGTTTGGGTTGTGGTCGTTTCAGCAAGATGTATATGTGGTATATTGTGTATATTGTTTCATCTGAACCGAAGGACTAAGGTAATGTAGAGATATTTCGGGAATTCATGAGATCGAAAGTTTGTATAAGAAAATCGTGGCATTGACAAGGAGGTTGGCAGTTGAGAGCTGTCGTCATGCTCGAGGTGTGTAGTATAGTTGACAGTGATAAGAATACATGCGGAATGAGCTTTACGACATGTGCGAAGCTAGAAAACGCAGTGCAGATTGCGGTGTATTTGGAAAAAACGATGCTGAATTCCATAATTGACAGGCTACTTGGAACGATACTTTCCCACCTTTCATCCCACGCTTTCAGACTCGCAATCATTAGTCTCGTCTTTATATAGCCTTCTGCGTCGCGCTGGTGTGGTCCAGTTTGTCATTTCCATCTTAATTTAGCTAGCCATGACCAGGCAGACCGTCGATTGTTCGCTTTGCTGGTGTTATCACTTCCCACTAAGCTCAGCTTCTCCTCTCATCCGAAGTCGTGAACTACGGCGCCTGGGCTGCTCAGAGTGGGAACGGAAGCGAGAGTCAATCCTGTCCGAACGAGGCTGTCTGATCCTTTGCCTTGGACGTGGAGATGGACTGCGAGCTTCAGCATCCGGCACAATCATACGGATATTTCGAAGATCCTGCTTGTGTTCGTCCTTGAGTCGCCCGCTCGGTTCGTAAGGCTCTGTCCGCATCCACGCTGACCACCTCTTGACAGCCGTGATGGCAGCTGGTGTTGATTTCTCGAACCACTCTTTGTGGGCTCGATAGCAGGTTTTGCACTTCAATTCCTTCCTCCGAAATTCCCGAAGCTCCGCCTGAACTATTGCTTCAACCCGAAAGACATGAGGTATTCGCTGCCTGACCTCTGGTGATTTGGGATACACTAGTTCTGGCTCGTGACCGCATTGCTTTTTCCACTCCCGAAGGCGAACCTCTATACTGCGCGTTGTGACGCCTATCTTTATATGCCCAAAATTCACTGGGAACCAGTATATGTAAATGAAACCATCTTTAGCTATGTCCCGTGGCGAGAGATCTTTCATTATGACGCCTTTAATCAAACTCACTGTATCGATCTTGTTCTTGATCTTTGCGTCATATGGCACAAGACTTCGAATAATTGTCTTTATCCCGCGATTCCTCTGAGGACTAAATTCGATGTCCACCGGGCGGTTCGTTGAGAGCTCCAAATCATCTACGGTTCCTGAGATCTGTTTCATCTTAAGTTCCTGTTTCACTTCAACTGTCGAAGTGTGAGATCGGAGATCCCTATCGGGTAATTTCGGTTCATTGATACCCTGAACAGAACCAGAAAGCAAGCTTTCCCAGGCTTCCGCCAGATCTATTGCTTGGTCTTGGTGATTACGCTGGCAAAGTATGAGACAGGCTAACAGCTTGAGTTTCTTTGCATATATCCCTGCATCGTAACAAGGATCAAAGCCAACAAGACGATATAGAATTGTATGGACGTTTTTCCAATTCGACTTTGATATGCTGCACTTGCACCTAGATCCTTTTCGGGTCAATCCAACGCATGTAGGCTTGACCACAGTAAGGTCAATATCAAGCTTTTTTGCGAGACTTTCACAATTCAGAGAAGACGGATCTTTGGCTGCTGTGCTCATCTGGGCAAGTTCGGTTTGACCGCCTATTGCATCATGCATGTAGGGACCAGGCCGCAGACTTGTAGTTCTTGAAGACTTTTCCTTTTTCGAGTCGTGTTTGAGGTCCAAGACAATGTTAACATTCCGGACTTCTGTGTTGTTCCTCAGGTTAATGGCATCGTCTGCGATCCCTGGTACTACAAGCCGTGGTATATTTACAACACCAATAAGTTTTTGTCGTTCCCTTTTGATGATCAAAGTATTGAGCGTTGACTTATGCTCCGCACTGATTGAATGCTCACGGTGGCTACTCATAGCACGCTTCTCATGGGAGAACCAGTCCGCACTCACAGCCAAAAAAGGAGAGCTGTCGTTTTGGACTCCAAAGGTTACCAATGGAATGGGTATTTGCGATGGAGCAGAGATCTCATCAAGCGACTCTTTGCTCGGGTCGCAGACCATCTTCCTCGCATGAAAGGTCTTCTTAGTATGGATACGTTGGTCATGAGTCGTACTTGGCCCGCTGCCATGGTTGAAGGGTATTTTGAGATGGAGAGCAGCGTCGGCTGATTCGCTAAGGGAACCCCCCTCGATTCTTACCATTTTCCCTTCGTGTGCTGGGCCGACGCTTGTAGGTTCATCGCTTTCTTTCAGATCTCGAGTCGAGGCTCTCGCTGTCAACAAAGTATCCGGTTCCATTCTTTCCTCAGTGGTGGGTCGGAACGATCGCACGACTTCGTGATTCTTTGAGCTTTCTTGCTCTGTGTCGCCGTTCGCCTGATTACCGTACGGTATCGGAGAATCAGTGGCATTGGCCATTTGACTGTCACTGGAAGATGATGCGCAAAGGTACTGGGTATTGCTCAGCCGTTGTACTGAACAGCAAATCATGACGTTTTCAATTCGTAAAGAGATGAAATACCCACTTCTTCGTGGATTTTACAACAAAACCGCCGCGTCTCTCCTTGTTCAAGCTGATCGTCAAAGAAGCGGGCAGCGCTTTGGGCGGGGGGTGTTCCCAATTTGGTGTGATTTGAATCAATGCTCAACGGGCGTTGTGCGTTCATAAAAACATTGGCGTCTTGAGTGAGCCTATTGCAGCCCTCGCCTCGTCCGCAGTAGTAGAATGCTTTCTGACCTCGGAATATGTCGTTCTGCTTTCTCTGTTATAATACCCAATACCATAGGTAGTAAAGAAACTTTGACTCGATCGGTGGATCGATGAACTTATTTGATCAACGGAGCATGCATTGTGCACAGCCTTGCCCCCAACCTCAATCCGCAGATTGTGGGACGACTTCTGGCCCATCAGAGTCCAGGGAACACATCCTTCTGCTGCTTTGGGAAGGTCACATGCAGCTGTGCCGCAGAAGGCGCTGAACATGAGGCTTCTGTTGTTTCAGCTGCCTGCGACCTACCTTGCCATTAGGGAACGAAAAAAACCGCTTTTTCTACAAAAAGCGTGTTTAAAACCTCCTAGCGGCTTTTTATTGTTTTAAACAACGCTTTTAATTATGTAAGCATACAAGGGCCATTGATTGGAGAATTACCTT
>JAABUT010000286.1_pt1 | contig 91359 bp, 102 predicted proteins | sample 5559281 | NCBI WGS metagenome assembly JAABUT01 (sample SAMN10711880, study PRJNA513359) | rock metagenome | isolation source: Antarctica rocks | place: Antarctica: Victoria Land, Ricker Hills nord | collected 2016-01-04 | reverse complement strand
CTGTCTGAATTGCCACGGGTTGCATTTGGCTTGAAACCTCCGTCTGACCTGCTGACCTGCGGTGCTGGCGACTACAGGGCCAGGCGTGCAAGGATGATGATCGTTCGGGATTCCTGACGGGGGTGTTTGGTTCTCGACAGTTCGTTTCCCTTGCTGAAGCGGAGGTCCAATGCCTTTGTCCGTGGTGCGGTCGGTTGACACGGCGCGAAGCCTTCGCGGAACGCTGGACGCCGAGGACTTCGAGCAGGAGCTGGTCGATCAGTACTCGCTGGCCATGGCTGCTGCGGGCATCACGGACGACACTGCGAGTGGTGAACGGGGGGTGGTCTTCGAGTTCGTGTCGTTCCTGGGTCGGCCGGTGTGGACAGCGCAGGCGGAGGACGCGGACGGGTACCTTCGTTGGTTGCGAGGGCGGGGTTTGGCCAGGTCCACGGTGGCCTCGAAGGCTGGGGTGCTGGCACGGTTCTTCGACTTCCTGATAGGCCGCTATCAGGGCGACATCCATGCCCTCTTTGGTGTGGTGGTCGCTCAGCCGATCGACGAGTTCAACCGGCCCCAACATGTGCTTGGCAGTGGCGCTGTCAGGGTGCCGCCCCGCGAGGATGAGGTCCGCGTCCTCTTCGAGGAGTGGCGGGACGCGTTGCCCGACGCACGCAAGTACTTGCCTGCCGCCCGTGACTATTTGGCGGCGTCGCTGTGGCGGCGAATCGGGTTGCGGATCAACGAAACCGTGATGCTGGACGTGAGCGACTGGCACCCCGAGCTGGGTGACTTCGGCAAGCTGCACGTCCGCTACGGCAAGGGCAGCCGTGGGCGTGGCCCGAAGGTGCGGCTGAGCCCAGCCATCGATCAGGTCGACTCGTTGATGCACTGGTGGTTCACCGATGTACGCCACCAGTTCGGTGATGACTATGACGATCCTGGCGCGCCGATGCTGCCCAGTGAACGCCGAGACCCGATGACCGGACGCTGCACCCGCATCGGTGCCGAAGCGTTGCGTGCGGGGCTGAGCACGTCGGTGGGCCGGTGGCTTCCCAACTGGAGCAGCCGGTTGAGTCCGCACGGGCTGCGCCACTTCTGCGCGTCCCGCCTCTACGAGCGAGGGATGACGTTGAAGGCGATCCAGGAGTTGATGGGTCACAGCTGGCTGTCGACAACGACGCTTTACATCCACGTCCACGACGAGCACATCGAACGGTCGTGGGCGCAGGCGAACAGCCGTGTCCTGGACCGGTACGGCGGCCGTATCGAATCCCCCGACCCCGACACGCTGAAGCAGAGGTGAGCTGGTGCGCTGGAACCTGCGAATGAAGGCGGCCGAGGCGGGCATCTGGAAGTCGACAGAACTGCGCCGACGACTAGCCGAGGCTGGGCTGGAGATCAGCGCCGGGAAGATGTCCGGCCTGTGGGCCGGCACGCCGACCACGATCCGACTCGACGACTTGGACGTTGTCTGTGCCGTCCTGGACTGCACACCCAGCGATCTGCTCATCTGTGAGCCGCAGGTCGTGGCCTCGCGCAAACCCAAGAAGGCGGCGACCGCCACAGCGCCCAGCACACGTCCCCGACCGGCGCCCGGGCGACGTCGCACCAAACCGCCCGTGTGACCGCAGCTCGCTGGTGCGAGCAGTGCGGACGCAAACCCCAGGCCTACGCCGGCCGCCGCTACTGCTACGACTGCAAACCCGGTCACAAGGGTCGACCGTTGCCCTGCCGTCGGTGCGGATCGACCGATGACTACTGGAGCTCGGGGCTCTGCCGGCGGTGCCACACCTTCGCGCCGCAACTGGCGGACGCATGCCGTGACTGCCTGGCCTGGGGCGTGTACCGGCTGCACGGATGGGTCTGCGGCGGCTGTATCGGCTGGCGGTCTCTGCATCCCCAGCGTGGCATCTGCATCTCCTGCGGACGCAAGCAGCCGCTGAACAAGCGGAGAGCCTGTCGGCTCTGCTGGCAACAGACTGTCGCCCAGGCTGAACGCGGTGAACCCCGAGACGTGCTCACCGCCAACCGGCACGGTCAACAGCTGATGTTCGCCAACATGTCCTCCTCCAAGCCCGGCTCCCGCCCCCACTCTCGGCATGACTACCGGCGCACCGACCACAGCACGGTCACGCAATGGGGTAGGACCCCGTCCGCCTTGCCCGGCCAGCTCGACTTGTTCGCGTTCCGTCCCATCGAAGATGCCGCGCTCCGCTACGGATTCGGGGACCCGCCCAGCTCCCACTTCGCCGTACTCCTGGACCGGCTCACCCTCGATCACGCCAACCAGCACGGCTGGACCCGCCAGCAGACCGCCAGCACCAGGATCGCTTTGCGGGTACTGCAGGCCAGGCAACAGGTCGGCGCGGCACCCGTCAAAGCCACCCACGTCATCTCTCTGACTGATCTCGGGCTGCGCCCCCGCAACGTGCTGGCCGTGCTGCAAGCAAACGGTTTGCTCGAGGAAGACCGCCCCGCATCCATCGAGACCTGGTTCACGCAACGGACCCGAGGGCTTCCCGAACCCATGACCCGCGAGCTGCGCACCTGGTTCACCATCCTGCGGGAGGGCAGCGGCAAACCACCACGCAGCCGACCGCGCAACAGTGTCACCATCAAGACCCGCACCCTCTGGACGCTGCCCACACTGCGCACCTGGGCCGCCGAAGGCCACCAATCGCTGCGCGAGATCTCTCGCGATGATGTCCTTGTCGTGCTGCCCCCCGACGGCACCGCCCGGGCCACCCTCGGCGCGGCGCTGCGATCCATCTTCAGCACCCTCAAACGCCACAACGTCTTGTTCACCAACCCGATGGCGCGTCTCATCATCGGCAATATGGAACGCCGAATCCCGATGCCCCTGAACCGAAGTGCGCTGCGAGACGCGTTCCACTCCCCCGACCCCACGCGCGCAGCGCTGACCGCCCTCATCGGCTTCCACGGCCTGCGACCACGCGAGGCCCGCTACCTGCGCCTGACCGACCTCCGCGACGGCCGCATCTGGCTGCCTGACCGCACCATCCTGATGGCCCCCGCAGCCCAAGAGCGTCTCGACACATACCTGCGTCACCGGGGAGGAACGTGGCCAGGTACCGCCAACCCCTACCTGTTCATCAACAACCTGTCCGCCACCACGACCGCACCGGTTTGGTCGAACTGGCCCACCCACCGACTTGGCATATCCGCTCAAGCAATGCGACAGGACCGAATCGTCGACGAGATCCAAGCCGACGGTGATCTGCGCCGAATCTGCGACTTCTTCGGCGTCACAATGAATACCGCCGAGTACTACACAATCACGCTCAACCATCGTGAACTCGGCCGCCAAACCGACGCGATAGCAGTCAGTCCACGAACCCCAGCCCAAGGCTGAGCACGTCACCGCGACCGCCCCCATGAGTTCCCGACAGCGGCACCTTCAGTTTTCCCGAACCCATCTGGTTCGCCGATGAACCGGGGTAGCGGGGGTCCGGCGGTCATCCGGCGCATCCACACCAGCGTCAGCACGTACAGGGCGAGCAGGGTGGTGAGGATGAGCTGACCCAGCGGCGTGCCGTAGGGCTGGACGTAGTCGCCGGTCAGCGCGAGGACCAGCAGCACCGCGACGGTGATGAGGGTGACGGTCCGGGCGGTGGACCGCGGTTTGGCCCGGTCGGCCTCGACCTGGCGGCGGGACCGCACGTCCGAGGCCACCGACTCGGCCAGGGTCTCCAGCACGCTGGCCAGGCCGGACCCCCGCCGGCGGGCTCCGAGGATGAGGTAGGCGGCGACCAGGTCGCCGGTGCTGTCGTCCAGGTCGTCGGCGAAGGCCCGCACCGCGTCCTCCGTGGTCCACCGCGCCCGCAACCGGGCGGTCAGCGCGGTGACCTCGGGGCGGATCGGGTCCGGGGTGGAGCGCAGCGTCGCCACCAGCGCCTGCTCCAGGCCCACCCCGACGGTCAGGACCCCGGCCAGGGACCGGGTCCACTCCTCCAGCGCCTCGAGCCGGCCGATCCTGCTCGCCGACGGCGGCGGGGACAGCAGCACCGGCAGGCCCACCACCGCCGCCGGGACCACCACCAGCGCCACCACCCAGCCGGTGACCACGGCAACACCGGCGCCGCCCAGGACGCCGGCCACGGCGGCCAGCCGCATGGCCGGCGTCACCCGGCTCAGCCGGCCCTGCACCCTCATCATGCGCAGCCGGGCCATCATCATTGGCTGGCGGTGCCGGGTCGGCGCGGCGCCGCTGGCCGGGCGGCGGCGTGCTCCGGCGATGACGCCGACGAGGCCGGTAACCAGCAGGGCCCCGGCCAGCGCCGGGATGAGGGGGGTCATGACGCCTCCTCCCGCAGGCGGGACTCCGCGAGGTAGCCGCGCAGGTCGAACCCGTGCTGCTCGAGGCGGCGCAGCTCGTCGGGCAGCACCGCAGCCACTGCGGGGCGGCCGAGGGCGGGACGGAACACGTGCGTCGTCGCGTAGCGAATGTCGCGCTCTCCCGGGGAGACGGCGACGACCTCGGACACCCACCGGGACCGACGGGAGGTGCCGTCGGCCTGTGAATGCGTCTCGAGGTGCATCTGGATGACCAGGTCGACGTGTTCGGCGATGGCGCTGACCGCGTAGTCCCGGGTGATCTGGGGGCCGGCCTCCAACGCGCAGGTGACCAGCTTGCGGATCGCGCCCGACGCGTCGGCCGCATGCGTCGTGCTGATCGACCCAGCCCCTGACTGCATCGCCTTGATCATCGCGGTGATTTCCCGGCCCCGGACCTCCCCCACGATGTACCGGGACAGGTTGAACCGGAACGAGTCCCGCAGGCAGTCGTCCAGGGTGATCTCGCCCGCTTCCCGCCCGGTCGGCCCGATCTCCCCCGAGCCCGGCCGGGCCTCCCAGGCCACCACCCGACGGTGCCGCTCCTTCAGCTCGTGCAGGTGCAGCTCGTACTCGGTCTCGAAGGTGCCGAGCCGCTCCCACGGGTCCAGCGCCGCGCACAGGGCCCGCACCAACGTCGTCTTCCCGGCGCCCTGCGGCCCGGCGACCACGATGCTCAGCTTCGCCCGGACGGCCGCCTGCAGGAACGAGGCCAGCACCGGGCTGAGGGTCCCGTTCGCGGTCAGCTGCTCCAGGGTCACCTCCCGCAGCCGGTGCCGGCGGATCATCACCGTCGGCCGGGGGGTCACCCACGCGGTGGCCGCCAACCGCGCCCCGCCGTCGAGACGCAGGTGGAGCCGCGGCTGGGCCGGGCTGAACGGGCGGGCGTTCACCTGCGACCGGGTGCCCAGGAAGGCCAGGAACTCGGTCAGCTCCTCGTCGGACTCGGCGACCGGCAGCCCGGGCTTCAGCACACCGTCCGCGTACTCCAGCAGCACCCCGTCGTAACCGTCGATCTCGATGTTCTCCACCCCCTCGTCGTCGACCAGCGGCTGGAACCGGCCGAGCCGGAACAGCGCGTCGAAGACCGCCTGCGCCAGCCGCTGCTGGTCCCCCGCCGCCCACGGGTCACGGCCGGCGGACATCGCCTCCGCGGCCTCCGCCTGCAGCAGCTCGACGATGATCGCCCGCCCCAGCTCCTGCTGATCCTCCAAAGGCAGTCGGCCCACCTCGCCGATGCGGGCGCTGAGCAGCTCCGACGCCTGAGACCGGTACGCCGCGACCTGACCCCAGTCCAGCCCCACAACGGTGCGAGGCGCGGCGGCGTCCGCCACCAGGTTGCCCCCGTGTTCCAGCCCGGTCGGCACCGGCCGCAACGGCCCCGGACCGGCCTCACGGCCGAACCGCGGCCCCCCGGCAGCGACCCGGTACGTCGACCGCACCCGCCCCGAACGACCCCGCTCCTCCCCCGGCCGCTCCCCCGGCAGCGGCGCAGTGAAGGCCGGTGCCGTCGGTGACGCGAACAGCGGCAGGGCCGCCGGGTCCGCCGAAGCGGACGGAGTCAAGGAACCCGGCCGACCTGCCTCGGCAACCGGCTCCGGAGTTCCGGGACGTCCCCCCACGCTCATGGCGCCGTCACCTGGCCGATCCAATCGCCAACAGCCGGGTGCCCGGCCGGCTCTTCGGTGGGCGGGGGGCCTCCTACCTGGGCGGCCTGCTGGGCGAGCACGGACCGGACGGCGGAGGCGGTCCCCCGAAGGCTGCGTACCAGCCGGGACCCGTCGAACCGCCGCGGCGGCGGGGCGCCGCGGGAGAACACCGCCGCGGCGGCCGGGTCCCAGGCCACCGAGGTCAGCACCGGCAGCCGCAGCACCGAGGACACCTCCCGTTCGCCGTACGGACGGCCGTCACCGACCAGCAGCACCTGCAGCCGCGAGGCCGGCCCGACCCGGGCGGACTCCTGCCGCAGCGTGCTGGCCCAGGACCGGGCTCCGGCCAGCGCCGGCAGGTCGCTGCGGGTCAGCAGCAACGTCACATCCGCCCCGTACACCACAGGTTCCGCCGACCCGACCAACCCGAGGCGGCCCACGTCGACGATGACGTCCTGCCCGGTCCGTTGCAGGTCGGACAGCTCGGCCAGTAGCGGCTCCCACACCTCGCGCAGCGCCCGGGACTGCTCGTGCGACCGCACCCCGGGCAGGAACTGCACGTCCGAGCCCGGGATGGGCAGCAGCGCGTACGGCAGCCCGTCGGCCAGGTTCCCGTCCCGGTGCGCCAGGGCCACCTCGAGCAGGCCGCCGGTGTGCGGCACGTCGCCGTGGAAGTACCCGGCCAGCACGCTCGAGCCGCCCGTCGGGTCCGCGTCGACCAGCATCACCGGCCGCGGCCACGCCAACGCCAGCCCCAACGCCGTCGTGGTCACCCCTGGGGAACCCGACGCCGACACCATCGCGATGACCGCCACGACCGACCTACCGCTCCCGCGAGTCCAGCACCAGCGCGACCCGGCCGGTCGCGACCTGCGCCGCCAGACGAGCCGCCGACCCCGACGGCACCGACACATTCACCACCGCCGTCGCCGAGTCCCCGGCCGGTTGGACCGACACCACCGTCACCGACACCGCCTCCGGCGTCACCCCGGCACCGACGTCCCCCTGCTGCCCCGGCGTCGTCACGATGCGCACCTGGTCCCCGGCGGTCAACAGCGTCGACGGCATCTGCGCGGCCGTCAGAGCCACCCCCACCACCGACAGGCCGGCGGCCGGCACCACCGCATCCGTCACCGCCTCACCAGTCAGCAGGGCCCCGGCCGGCAGGTCCAGCGCCGCCCGCCTCCCCACCACCTGCCCCAGCTGACCGGTCGACACCGGCCGCAGCGCCGGGTCCACCCCCACCTGCACCGCAACCAGCTCATCTCTGGTGATCAGCTCACCGCGATGCACCGTCGTGCGGACCGCCAGCACCGACTGAGCCGTGCTCAGCGACGAGTACGCCCACACCGCCAGCAGAGCCCCCACGCAGACCGCCGCGACCGACGCCGCGACCAGTGCCGGTCGGCGCCGCAGCCGCGGGGGCGGAGCCAGCCGCTCGGTCAGCTCGGAGCCCGGCATCCCTACTGGCGCTGCCGGCGCCCCGAGGCGCTTCCCCCGACGCAGGGTCGACGACGGAATGGACGCCACCTCACTACACCCCGGCACAGACGAACCGCAGGCAGGACCCCGCCAAGATCGCGGCACCGGAAGCTGTCCTGATCGTCAACGTCGTCCCCCTTCGGGCTCACACCCCTAAGGGCGTCAGACCACCTCAGCGCTCACAGACCGGCACACAACCTGTCTGCACTAGTGCAATCGAGTTTCATCAATAAAGGCACGCAAATCTGCTTACCTAGCCGGACGGCCGGCAAACTCACACCAACGTCGTCCGGAGAAGTCGCGACGTCTCAGCCGTGGCAGCCGAACAAGTCAAGCACGATGTCTGCCCCATCAACAGTGGGCCTTATGCCCTGTGGATAACTCACACGCAGGCGTCACTCGACCCGGTTGAGGGCTCCCTCGACGTCGTCGACGGGGACGTTGAGGCTCGCCGCGATCCGGACCACCGCCTCGTACGGGGCAGCACCACGCAGGTAGCCCGCCTCCCAATGCCGATAGGTATCCGCGGACATCAGCGACATGGTCGCCACCTGCTCAGCCGTCAAGCCGGAGCGAACCCTCAAGCCGCGCAGCGTAAGACCCGTTCGTTCCTCTGCCAGCAGAAAGCCCACCGACACCTCAAGGGCCTCCGCCATCGCATGCACCAACCGCGGCATGGGCCGCGACGCCCCACGCTCCCAGCGGGCAATCCGCTCCCCACCGGCCACCCCGATCAACCGCGCCAACTGATGCTGAGTCAACCCGCGGGCCTCACGTGCCTCACGCAGCGCCTTCGAATCAAGGTCCGCCCCCGCACGCACCGCCCGAGAATATCGAGGGCCTGCCCACCGGGAGCCGTTTCTCCCCATTGTGAGCAACCAGGAAGGACTGGGGCTGTTTGCGGCCGCTGTTACGCCTATTGGGGTCACGCTCAGCTGGCGCACCGATCGGCGCGGCCCACCTCCTACCCGCGGCACCCGTCGTCACGGACGGGTGCGGTCACCTAGCTCGCGCTGGCCTCGCCGGCGGCGGTCGGATGTGCCTCGCATGCGGACGGGCCGTCACTTGGAGGCTCTCAGATCGGCAAGGGCAAGGTCCGGGGCTATGGTTACGCTTCGCGCCGGACGGGCAAGTACGCTGCCCACATGCCGCCAACGTGCCGACGGCATACTCCGCCGTGGTCATGCCGGCGTCCGACCTCGAGCCGCGCCGGTGCCAGCGTGCCAAGCACGTGCGAAGAACTGTCCGGGACATCCGGATCCCCCTGTCAGACATGCGGTCTCGTCGACCGCGGTGACCGGTCGATCCGGCCATACGGCGATCGTGCGACCACACCCCAGAGAGGCGGAAGACCCGTCGCGCGCCTGTGGACGGCGGGACGACACGGTCGGGCCCTGTGGACGAAGGGTGGCCTCGGAACACGCTGGCGGATGAGGCGAGGGGTCAGGTCGACGGTCACGTCAGGGTCAGGCCAGGAGTCACGCGCCGGGGGTCAGGTCGACGGTCACGTCAGGGTCAGGCCAGGAGTCACGCCGGGGGTCAGGCCAGGGTGAGGAAGAGCTTCTCCATGGTCTCCTGGTCCTCGGTGCTCAGCCCGTCGGGAGACGCGGCCAGGCAGTCGCGCATTCCCGAGGCGACGATGACGAACCCGGCGCGGTCCAGCGCCCGGCCGACGGCCGCCAGCTGCATGACCACGTCCTTGCCGTCGCGGCCCTCCTCGATGAGGCGGATCACGCCCCCGAGCTGGCCTTGTGCGCGCCGGAGCCGGTTGACCACCGGGGTCATGTCGTCGGGGTTGAGGGTGACCATGATGTTGTCCTCGGGTCGGGAGCCGGGGCCATTCGTGTGGGCGGGACAGCAGGGCGGTCACGCCACGACGGGTGAAACCTGGCGGGCTGGGCGGATTCGTCCCGACTATACTCTGTGGGGTATCTCACGCTGGGCGAACGCGAGCTTGACGATGCCTCCTGGGGTATTACTCTCGACCCGTCAGATACCCCAGATGGGATCCCTCCGCCGCCTGACGGGTCGAGGGCCTGACGTCCCGGAGACTCGGAAGCCCTGTGCCCCCCCTGCCGGGCTTCCGGTCGGCCCCTCCCGCTTGATGTGGGAGTTGGGGCCTGCCGCCGGGGACAGAGAAACCCCCTGCCTCTGTCCTCGGCGGTCTCCGGCCGGACCGGACCACCAGCCGTCAGTGGGCGGCGTCATACGCCTCGACGAGGCTCTTGGGCAGGCGGCCCCGCTTCGGGTAGTCGATCCCCTGCTCGGTCGCCCAGCGCTTCAGGTTGCTGATGCTCTCGTGCTGGCCGGCGCTCCCGGAGGAGCCTCCAGATGCGCCGCCGGAGGAGCCGCGACGGGGGGTCCGGCCCGCCTTGCGGGCGTGGGCGACATACATGCCGATCGCCTTCTCGAACCCGTCGGCCTCCTTGGCCGTCAGGTCGATCACGTAGTCGACACCCTTGTAACCGAAGCTCACCGAGTCGAGTCCGGCCTCCACCTCGTCACCGGACAGGTCGGAGATCAGGACGGTCTGCACTCGTTGCGCCATGACCTGAGGATAGGACGCTGACCTGGCGTTTTGGGGGTATGCCGCGCACTCGCCGACTCGGTCGGCGACCACGAGCCGCGGCGACCCTGAACAAACCGCCCCAGCCTCCGGCCGGCTCCGACCGGCTCCGACCGGCTCCGACCGGCTCCGTCAGCGCCGGTCAGCGCCTGCTGGTGTCGGTCCGCCGAAGAGGGACGCCATCCCCAGCCGGAGGGCGGTGAGATCGCTGTCGAGGGCGATGAGGTCGAGCAGCGGGGACAACGCTCGCAGCTCGTCGCTCCCGGCATACATGCCGACGACCACTCCGGCCGCTCGGCCGACCTCGATGACCGAGCGGACCGCGGCCACCCCCTCAGGGGACGACGGTGACGAGCGGCCCAGGGACGCGTTGAGGTCGTAGGGCCCCACGAAGATCCCGTCCACGCCGTCGACCTCGGCGATCGCGGCGGCGTGGTCGCGTCCTGCTCGCGTCTCCACCATGGGCAGCAGGAGCGGGTCGGTGCCTGAGGTCACGCCGAACGACGAGCGCGCGGCACCCGTGCTCCGAGCACCCGTCGGCGGGAGCCGGATGGCATCCACGAGGGCTCGGGCCTGGTCGGCAGACTCCACTGTGGGCACGATCACCCCGTCGACACCGGAGTCGACGACCCGGCCGATCGCGCTCCGGTCGTGCCCCGGCATCCGGGCCAGGACCGGTAGGCCACGGCGCTCGGTGACGCGCAGCAGGCCGGCGACGTAGGAGGGGTCGAGGTCACCGTGCTGGAGATCGAGACCGATCCAGTCGGGCACCGACCCCGGACCCGCGTCGAGGGCCACTTCGAGCGCATACGGCGACAGGTAGCTGACCCAGAGGCCGCGTCGTTGGGCGGGGCGACGCTCGCGGCCCGCGGTGCGCACCGCGTCGACAAGCTCGGGCACCCCGGATGGTGCCGGATCCGGTTCCGATGCCGTCATCGCGACCTCGACCATCCTTGTCCTCGTGGGGAATTCCGTTGCGGGTGGTGTGCGCTGGGTCAGCCAGGGTGGGGGTCCGGGCCATCCGCGGGCCGGGCGTGGACCCGACCGGCTCGCGCCACCCTAGTCTCACGGCGCCAGCACCTGCCGGGTCAGCGCGAGCACCACCGGAACGACCGTCGTCAGGACGAACGCGGGCAGGAAGGCCACGCCCAGCGGGAGCACGAGCCGGACACCGACGCGCGCGGCCGCAACGTCGACCTCCGCCAGCCGCCCGGATCGCAGGTCCTCCGCGCCGTCCAGGAGCAATGACGATGGAGCGACACCGGACCGTGCGGCGAGCCGGAGCGCAAGCTCGGTCCGCGCCCATGTCGGGTCGACGACCGACCACGCCTGCGTATCTCCGACGCCCCAGCGCAGCGCCGCCGCGACCACGCCCAGCTGACGGGCCGCGGCGTCGCCTCCCACCGAGGCCACCTGTTCGATCGCCTCCACCACCCCGCAGCCCGACTGCAGCGCCACGGCGAGAAGGACCATGGCCGACGCCACCTCCTCGACCGTGGTGGTCGGCAGGTCCGGTCCGGGTGAGCTGCGGTGACCGGCCGATGCACGGCTGGGTCGAGGAGGCCCGCCGCGGCCCCACAGGAGCCGCAGGTCGGTACGCCTCGCTGCCGTCGGTCCCCAGAGCAGCACGGCGCCCGCGACCAGACCCGCCGCCACCGCGATCGCCGCCCTGGGTGCCAAGCCCGTCATGGCCTGGCTCAGCACCTCCGCCGCCCACGCGCCGGCCTCAACCCTGGCGCCCTTGAGCACGACGTCGACCACGGTGGGCCGGGCCGTCGACGCCGACCGAGGCGACGAGTCGCGCCCCCCAAAGACGGCCGACACCGACGAGCACGACGCCACTGGCCAGTGCCCCGGCACCGGCCGGAGAGGCATACAGGTCCAGGGGTGACACCCCCATGGTGAGAGCGAGGACGGGACCGGCCGCTGGCAGCGCCGTGAGCACCGTCATCGACGTCCGTGGCCCGGCCAGTGCCGCCTCCATCCGCTGCCGCACGGCGCGGCGCTGCCGGACCGCCCGGCTGACCGTGGCGACGGTCGGCGCCAGCGGTGACCCAAGGCCCTCGCACAGCGCCCAGGCCGCCGCGACGAGGCCCAGGTCGCTCGAGGCCAGCTCCTCCGCCTCGGCCCGCCAGACTGGGGCGAGGTCCTCGGCCCGGTCGGCCGCCTCGAGCAGGGCGACGAGCAGCGCCGACCGCCGTTCGGGCGATGGATGCGCTATGGCTCGCAGGGCCGCCGGCGGCGGGAGCCCGGCCCGCAGCGCCGGAGCGAGCGCGTCGAGCAGGTCGAGGACCGCGACCGACCGTCGCTCGGCGTCCCGCCGCGCCCTCCGCGCGCGACCGAACTGAGGCGGCGACCACCGCCTCGACGAGCGCCGGGCCGACCCTGGGCGCCACCGGGCCGGCGTCCACGGGGGCGACCCCTCCTCACCCGCGTCCTCGTGCGCCGGCCGGACCACACGGGACCACGCCCACCGGCCCCCTCCTTCCCACCGGCCGGACGACCACGACGACGACCACGGCCAGACCACCGTGGCCAGGGTCAGCACCGCGGCCGCCACGGTCACCAGGGCCACCCGGGTCACGGCGGATCCTCGTCGGGCCAGGCGAGCAGCGTCCGCAGCGCCGGCCAGCCGGGCCCCGCCCGGCCGACGCCCTCGACGAGCGCGAGGGCTTGGTGCACCACGGGACGCCCGTCCGCCCCCCGGGTCAGGACACCCATACCCGAGAGCTCGCGCCGGAGCACCCCACCCACGTCACGGCGGGACAGATGGATGACGACGTCGACGGCGCTGACCAGCTGCGCGTGCACGGCGGCGGGGTCGAGCCCGGCCAGGGCCCCCAGCGCCTCGAACCGCGACACGACGTCGCCGGCGCTGTTGGCGTGGACGGTGCCGCAGCCGCCCTCATGACCGGTGTTCAACGCGGCCAGCAGCTCGCGCACCTCGGGGCCACGCGCTTCGCCGAGGACGAGCCGGTCCGGCCGCATCCGTAGCGCCTGACGGACCAGGGTGGTGAGCGTGATCTCCCCCGCCCCCTCCACGTTGGGCGGCCTGGCCTCGAGGCTCACCATCTGCTCACGGTCCACGCGCAGCTCGCGCACGTCCTCCACGACGACGATCCGCTCAGCGGAGGAGGTGGCCGCCAACATCGCTCCAAGCAGGGTCGTCTTGCCGGCACCGGTGCCGCCGGACACGAGGAACGAGACCCGCCGCCGCACCAGGGCGGAGACGAGGGGGAGCCACGACGGCGGGAACATCCCTTGCTCTGCCAGCTCGGCCAGGGTGAGTGCCGCACGGGCGGGCACCCTGAGGGTCAGGTGCGGTCCGCCGGCGACGATGGGCGGCAGCACGGCGTGCAGCCGGACGCCGGACGGCAGCAGCCCGTCGACGTAGGGCGCGGTCTCGTCGAGTCGCCGCCCCGCCTGTCCGGCCAACCGGACGACGAGCCGGCGCACGGACGCGGCGTCGCCGAGGTCGACCCCGACGCGTTCCATACCGCGGCCCCGGTCGGCCCACACGGAGCCGTCGCCGTTGACCGCGACGTCGGTGACGCCGACCTCGTCGAGCAGCGGCTCGAGGGGGCCGGCGCCGAGCAGCCGGGTCGTCATCGCGTCGCGGAGCGCGGCGGCGCCGCCCGCACCCACCGTCGCCCGGTCGCTCCCGGCGACCTCGGCCACGACGTCGGGGTCGGGCCGCCGCCCCTGCCGGATCTGCTCCCACACCGGCTGCCGCCGAAGCTCGACGGGCGGGGGGTCGAGCGCCGGCGACGTGGTCACGCGACGTCCCGTCGCCGCAGCACGACCCAACCGAGCACCTCGTCGGCGGTGCCAGCCATGGCGCCCCCGCCCCGGGAGCCGGGAGCGATGCCATGGACGAGGTCGGCACGGACACCCGAGTCGTCGTCGAGCGTGAAGGCCACGGGGACCCCCATCTCGGCCTCGACGAGGCTACTGACGGAGACGAGCGACGGCCGCCGGCCGCGCAGGCAGACCGCGGTCTCGGGCACGACGCGGGTCGCGTCCCGGCCCCGGACGTGTGCGGTCGCGACAGAGAGGGCTGCCAGCTGGCTGAACCCGTGGGCGGCGACGACGACCACCTGGGTGGCGGCGTCGAGAGCCGCCTCGGTTACGGGCCCCTGGCCGAGCCCGACATCCACGACGAGGAGCTCGCACTCCACGGCCAGGGCGGTCAGAACAGCGTCGGCGACCTCGTGCGGCGGGTGCGCCTCGACCCGGTCGAAGGAGAGCACCGGCACATCGGCCGCGGCGGGGAGGCGGGCGAGCAGGGCGCGACCGTCGGCCGCGCCGACGAGGCCGCCGAGGTCGGGCCAACGGATGCCCGCGTGCTGCTCCGCGCCGAGCGTGACGTCGAGACCCCCGCCGAGCGGGTCGGCGTCGACGAGAACGACGTCAACGCCTGCGCGTCGCGCTCGCACCGCGACGGCCGCGGCCAACGCCGAGGCTCCGACGCCCCCCGAGGCACCGACGACCGCCAGTACCGCCCCTGCCGCGCTCCTGCCCACCGCGCGCCCCCCTCCGTGCCAGTGCCGACCGTCCCGCCAGCCTGGTGGGCAGAGCGTCGGCCGACCAGCCCGGCCGGCTCCGCTGTGGACGGCGGGACGACGCGGTCAGGGGGTGGGGACATCACCTCCCGATCAACGGGTCCGGACATGGTGATGGCGCCTCGCCCTGGGGCGGGGCGCCATCACAGACCGTGAGGCAACGCGGGTGACCAAGCGTGCACTTCAGTTATCGCCGAGGGGTGAACCCCAAGGACGAACGTCCCACAGGGGACTGCCTTCGCGTGGGTGCTCGGCTGCCTGACGGTGGTCCAGTGGTTGAGTTGAGCTGCTTTCGTTGTACTCCGGTTTGCCCCGATGCGCCAGTGCTCCGCAGGTGGGCGTCGGGTACCCGCCGGGCAACCGTCACCTCAGCGTCACACGCACGTCACACATGCTCAGCCGAGGCGCCCGGACCGCACCGCGGCACAGATCCGCTCCCCCTCCGCGGCGCCGGCCACCACCGCGTCACCGCAGTGCCGCAGCCACAGCGCCACCCCCCCGCGGGACCCGGTGCCGTAGGCCGCGAGCGCCCCAACGTAGGCCGCCGACCCGCCTCGCAGGTGCCCCGTCTCGGGCACGGCCACACCGGTCGGGTCCAGGCCGGACGCCTGCAGCAGGGCCCGGTCGACGGCCCGGGCGACGACCGCGTTGCCCCGGACGAACGGGCGGACCGTCGCGATCTCGGCGTGGACGAGCGCGAGCAGCACGAGCGCCGGCACGCGGGGGCGGCCCACCAGCGCGAGGAGGGAGGCGATGCCCGCGAGCCGGTCACCCACCGCCCCAACGGTGGTCGCCTCCCCGAGGTCCACCAGCTCGCGCGCGGTCTCGTCACCCTGACGCGGCCGGCCCACCTGCTCCGCCGGCAGCAGGGCCCCCGTCGCCGCGACGTGCAGCCGGGCGATGGCCTGCAGCGGGGCCCGCAGCACCACCCCCACGACGTGCTCGGTCTCGGCCGTGGCCTGGACGACCCCACGTAGGGCCCGGTCGACCGGGTCGGGCTGCTCCGGCCACTCCTCCCGCCCCGTGACGAGGTCCCGGACCCGAGCAAGGGGCACGTCGGCGCCGTCGAGCGCCGCACTCGCCTGGGCGCCGCGGATGCGCGACTCCCCGGCCGCCTCAGGTATGCGCCGGCGCAGGGCCTCCTCGAACCGCAGCCGGGTGCAGGCCTCTCGCGCCGCCGCCGCGCCCTCGGCGACGCCGGGCAGCTCCGCGAGGGCCGCCACACGGCGCTCCAGCGGGTCCGGAGCCGGCGGGATCGGCACCCGAGCAACCTAGGCGGTCACCGCCACCTCGACCGGCACCGCCCGCCCTACGCTGCGCAGGTGACCGGCAACCAGGTGGCCCTGGCTCTGGTCTCGTTCGCGCTCGGCGCCGGGCTGGTCGGCCTGGTGCGGCTGCTGCGCCGGCGCCGGTTCGTCAGCCCGGTGGACCGCGCAACCTACGAGACCCTCCACCGTGCCGCTCTGGCGACCCGGGTCCTGCGGGACGGCCTGACGCCCGAGGGCGCCGAGAAGGCCACCCGCCAGCTGCGGCCGATGCTCGGCAGCCGGGCCATCGCCCTGACCGACCCGGAGGCCGTGCTCGCCTGGGACGGGGTGGGTGGCCACCACAGCGGCGCCGTGCACGAGCAGGCGCAGCCGGTGCTCACCTCCGGGCGCACCGTCGTCCTCGACGAGTCCGCCGTCTTCTGCGCCGACCCCGACTGCCCGATCCGCTCCGGGGTGCTGGCCCCGATCGTCGCCGACGAGCGGGTCGTCGCGGCGCTCGCGGCATACGGTCCCTCGGTCTCGACCGGCCTCGTGCGCGCGACCGAGGAGCTGGCCCGGTGGATCTCCACCCAGGTCGAGCTGGCCGAGCTCGAACGTCAGCGCACCCGGCTGATGGAGGCCGAGCTCCGGGCCCTGCGCGCCCAGATCTCGCCGCACTTCGTCTACAACTGCCTCGGCGCCATCGCCTCGTTCGTGCGCACCGACCCCGACCGGGCCCGCGAGCTGCTGCTCGAGTTCGCCGACTTCACGCGGTATGCGTTCCGCCGCGGCGGCGCGTACACGACGCTGCGCGACGAGCTGAGCAACATCGAGCGCTACCTCGTCCTCGAGAAGGCGCGGTTCGGCGACCGGCTCGTGGTCCGGCTGACGATCGCCCCGGAGGTGCTGCCCGTCGCCGTGCCCTTCCTGTCGGTGCAACCGTTGGTGGAGAACGCGGTCCGGCATGGGCTGGAGCGCAAGGCGGGTGTCGGCCATGTGTCGATCACCGCGGCGGACCTCGGCGCCGAAGCGGAGATCAGCATCGAGGACGACGGCGTGGGCGGAGACCCCGAAGCCGTTCGTGCGGTCCTCGCCGGGGAGAGCGGGGCCGACAGCGTCGGGCTGGGCAACGTCGACGCCCGACTGCGCCAGGCGTTCGGCGACCGGCACGGGCTCGTCGTCGAGACCGCGCCGGGGGCCGGCACCAAGGTGTCCTTCCGGGTGCCGAAGTACGCCCCGGGAGTCCACGCGGAACCCTGACCCGGCGACGACGCGACCGTATCCTCCTGCGTATGCCGTCGACGTCGCCGATCGAGGACGCGCCCCTGCGCGCGCTGGTCGTCGACGACGAGGCGCCCACCCTGGCCGAGCTGGTCTACCTGCTCGAGCAGGACTCCCGCATCGGCACGCTCCACAGCGCGTCGTCAGGCACCGGGGCACTCCGGGCCCTGGAGGAGCACCCGGTCGACGTCGTCTTCTGCGACATCTCGATGCCCGGCCTCGACGGCCTCGACCTGGCCAAGGTGCTGGCTCGCTTCGTCGACCGGCCCCAGGTCGTCTTCGTCACGGCCCACGAGGAGCACGCGGTCCACGCCTTCGAGCTGCAGGCGACCGACTACGTCATGAAGCCGATCCGCACCGAACGCCTCGGTGAGGCGGTGCGTCGCGTCGTCGCCGCCCGCCGTGAACCGGCACGCGGGGGCGTCGTTGTCGACGAGGACGAGACCATCCCCGTCGAGCTCGGCGGTGTGACCCGGTTCATCCAGCGCAGCCAGATCCGGTACGCCAGCGCCCACGGCGACTACGCCCGGATGCACACCGCCGACGGGTCCCACCTCGTCCGCGTCTCGCTCAATGCGCTGGAGGAGCGCTGGGGCGACAAGGGGTTCGTGCGCATCCACCGGTCGACCCTGGTCTCTCTGCCGCACGTGACCGCGGTGTCCACCGACGCCGGTCACACCCTGGTGCGCGTCGGTGAGGTCGAGCTGCCGGTGAGCCGGCGGCATACCCGGAACCTGCGCGACCGGCTGCTCCGTCCCGCCCCCCGGTAGACCGGCGGGGCCGCGTCGACGGCGCCGCGTCGACGGAGCCGCGCGACCGTATCCTCGCGGTATGCCGCCCTCGCCGCCGCAGGACGACGCCACTGCCCGGTCGTCCGAGACCCCCCGACGGGTCCGGGTGACGTCGCCCCGGCGCGACGCCCGGCGGCGAGGCGCCAGACGACCCGCGACCCTCGAGCTCCAGGAGCAGACCGGGCTCGGTGAGGTCTACCTCTCAGCGCTGCTGCGGGCCCAGCTGAGGCTGTCGGTCGCGATCCTCCTGGGCGCAGCGGTCGTCGTCCTCGGGCTGCCGGCGCTGTTCGCCCTGCTCCCGGCGGCCCGGGCGCTCCACGTCGGCCCGATCCCGTTTCCGTGGTTGGCGATCGGCGTGCTCATCTACCCCGTCGTCTTCGTGGCGGCCCGGATCTACGTCCATCAGGCGGAACGGATCGAGCGCGAGTTCTCCGACCTCATGGCCCAGCCGTGACGACCGCCCAGGCCGGCGTTCTCGCCATTGCGCTCGTGTGTGCCGTCACCCTCGTGGCGGGGGCCTTCGGGCTGCGCCTCAGCCGTACGACCAGCGACTTCTACGTCGCGGGGCGCAGCGTCAGCGCCAACTGGAACGCCTCGGCGATCGGTGGCGAGTACCTTTCTGCCGCCTCGTTCCTCGGGGTCGCCGGGCTGGTCTACGCACTCGGGGCAGACATGCTGTGGTTCCCGGTCGGCTACACCGTCGGCTACCTCGTGCTCCTCGTCCTCGTCGCCGCGCCCCTGCGCCGCTCCGGGGCATACACGCTGCCCGACTTCGCCGAGGCCCGGCTGGAGTCCCGTCAGGTGCGGGCCCTGGCATCGGTGCTTGTCGTGGGGATCGGCTGGCTCTACCTGCTGCCGCAGTTCCAGGGCGCCGGTCTCGCCCTCAACACGGTGACCGGAGCGCCGCCCGCGCTCGGCAGCCTCATCGTCGCCGTCGTGATCCTGGCCAACGTCACGGCGGGCGGGATGCGGTCGATCACGCTGGTGCAGGCGGTGCAGTACTGGATCAAGCTCACCGCGATCTCGGTGCCCGCGTTCGTCCTGCTCGCGGTGTGGGTCGGCGCCGGGAGCCCGGCGCCCGCGGTGGCGAGCAGCAGCGGACCGGGGTGGGCCGAGGCGCTCAGCGGGTTCGGCGGCCGCGAGCACCCGGTCTACGCCACCTACTCCACGATCCTGGCGCTCTGCTTCGGGACCATGGGGCTGCCCCACGTGCTCGTCCGCTTCTACACCAACCCCGACGGCCGGGCCGCCCGCCGGACGACGCTCGTCGTCATCGCCCTGCTCGGTCTGTTCTACGTCTTCACACCGGTCTACGGCGTGCTCGGCCGGGTCTACCTCCCGACGCTGCCCGACGGCACCCGGGCCGAGTCGGTCACGCTGCTCCTCCCTGGCGCGGTCGTACCCGGCGGGCTCGGCACCCTGCTATCGGCGGTGCTCGCAGGCGGGGCCTTCGCCGCGTTCCTGTCCACGGCGTCCGGGCTGACCGTGTCGGTGGCGGGCGTCATCGACCAGGATTTCCTGGCCCGCACCTTCGGCGGCCGGTTCGGCGGCGACGTGCCCCGCATCCGTACCTTCCGGATGGCCGCCGTCGTCGCGGTCGTCGTGCCGTACGCGATGAGCTGGCTGGCCGTGAACACCAGCCTCGCCGACACGGTCGGGCTCGCGTTCGCCGTCGCGGCGTCGACGTTCTGCCCCCTGCTCGTGCTCGGGGTGTGGTGGCGCCGGCTCTCCGTCGCCGGAGCCACCGCCGGCCTGGTCACCGGGGGCGTCCTCGCCCTCAGCGCGACGACCGTCACAGTGCTGGGTGGGGCGGGTGCGGTGGGCGGCGGCTGGCTCGGCGCCCTCGTCGCCCAGCCGGCCGCGTGGACGGTGCCGACCGCCTTCGCCGTCGCCGTCCTCGTCTCGTATGCGACGCCGGGGTCGATCCCGTCGGGGACCGCCAGGGCCATGGTCCGGCTGCATGCGCCCGAGTCGCTGCGGGTGACGGCCGGGCCGGCAGACCAGGCGAGCTCCTCCCGATGAGTCGGGGGCCGCTGACGAGTCACAGCGTGCAAGGGCCATCGTCCAGGAGGGTCCGCGCGCACCGAGCGTCGACCGAGGAGATCCCGTCATGAGCTCGCCTGAGAACAAGCACGCCCAGCCCGATGTCACCCCGCACGTCGGCGACCGGCCGGCGTTCGACGCCGCGCTGGCCGCGCAGGTGGCTCGCGAGAAGGAAGTCACCCGTCTCGACGACCGCGTGTCGGCCGCCCGCCGCCGGCTGCCGATGGTCGAGGTGGAGAACTACACGTTCGCCGGGCCGGACGGGCCGGTCACCCTCGTCGAGCTGTTCGCCGGCCGCTACCTGCTCCTCGTGCAGAACGTCATGTTTGACCCCGGCTGGGAGGAAGGGTGCCCGAGCTGCACGTGGGCCGTCGACAACCTGCCGGCCGACATGGGCCGGCTGGCCGACGAGGGGATCGCGTTGGTACTCCTACTACCTCCTGCACGACGGCAAGCCCTACCTCACGTACGCCACCACCGCACGCGGCACCGAGGCGATCCTCCCCGTGGCGCACATCATGGACCGGACCGCCTACGGCCGGCAGCAGGACTGGGAGGACAGCCCCGACGGGTGGCCGCAGTACCCCACCTACGGCTGATCCCCGGCCCAACCCGTCGTCCCACCGGGAACGTCCCCCGATCGGTGGATGCACCATCACCCGGCCGGTCCGCCAGCCGGTCGACACCGATGAGCTGGCACCGACGACATGCTTCTTGTGACCGCAGGAACGACTGCTCATCAAGGAGATTCATCGTCATGGGACGCACGCAGACCACCAGCACCTCGGACGGGCGCCGTTCCGACCGCGACCTCGTCGGCGCGATCTTCGCCGCCCTGACCGCCGCCTCGACCTTCGTCGCCGTCGAACCCGCGACCGGACCCGCCCCGTTGGACCGTGGGCGACACCCCGTCCCGCGCTTCCGGGGGTGGATCCACCAGTGACGACGCGGCGGAGCGGCGTGGACGACCCCACCGCTCGGCGCGGGGCGCCCACCGTTCGACCGGCCCGTTCGCCCCGCTGAGCGACCGCTCTCCCCGCCCGGCGCGCGTCGTCTTCACACGGCATACCCGGCGGTCGCACTCTGGACCGACCGCGGGACGGGCCCGTGGCACGCGACCACCCGGAGGTGCGCCGTGAGCAACGATGCTCTCGACCGCTCGATCACCGAGCCGGGCGCCGAGTCGAGGTACACCGAGGTCCACCAGACCCCGGAGTTCCGCGGCCTGCGCGCCAGGTTCCGCAAGTTCGTCTTCACCCTGACCGCCCTGTTCCTGGCGTGGTACTTCCTCTACGTCCTGCTCTCGACGTTCGCGTCGGACTTCATGAGCACCAAGGTCGCGGGGAACATCACCATCGGCCTGATCTTCGGGCTGCTGCAGTTCGTCTCGACGTTCGCCATCACCATCGCCTACGTGCGCTGGGCCGACCGGCAGTTCGACCCGGCCGCCGAGGCGCTGCGCGAGCAGATCGAAGGGGACCTGCGATGAGCGCCGTCGTGCCCGCCTTCATGGCTCCCGCCGCGACCAACGTCGGCAACTCCACCCTCAACATCACCATCTTCGCCCTGTTCGTCATCATCACCCTGGCGATCGTCATCCGGGCCTCCCGCAACAACCGCACCGCCGCCGACTACTACGCCGGGGGCCGCGCCTTCACCGGCCGGCAGAACGGCATCGCCATCGCCGGCGACTACCTGTCGGCCGCGTCCTTCCTCGGTATCGCCGGGGCCATCGCCATCAACGGCTACGACGGGTTCCTCTACTCCATCGGGTTCCTCGTGGCCTGGCTCGTCGCGCTCCTGCTCGTCGCCGAGCTGCTGCGCAACACCGGCAAGTTCACGATGGCCGACGTGCTGAGCTTCCGGCTCAGGCAACGGCCGGTACGCGTCGCCGCCGCGATCTCGACGCTCGTCGTCAGCTTCTTCTACCTGCTAGCCCAGATGGCCGGCGCCGGCGGCCTCGTCGCGCTGCTGCTCGGCATCGACGCCAAGGCCGGCCAGAGCCTGGTCATCGCCATCGTCGGCGTGATCATGGTCGGTTACGTCCTCATCGGCGGGATGAAGGGCACCACGTGGGTGCAGATCGTCAAGGCGACGCTGCTCATCATCGGCGCGTTCGTCATGACCGTCTGGGTGCTCGGTAAGTACGGCTTCAACCTCTCCAACGTCCTTGGCGGCGCGGTGCAGGCCGCTCCGAAGAAGGACGGCATTCTCGGCCCGGGGCTGCAGTACGGAGCCACCACGACGTCGAAGATCGACTTCATCTCGCTCGGTCTCGCGCTCGTCCTCGGGACCGCCGGTCTGCCTCACGTCCTGATGCGGTTCTACACGGTGCCGACGTCGAAGCAGGCGCGGAAGTCGGTCGAGTGGGCCATCTGGCTCATCGGCATCTTCTACCTGTTCACGCTCGTCCTCGGCTACGGCGCCGGCGCCCTCGTCGGTCCCACCGCGATCCTCGCGGCGCCGGGCGGCGCCAACTCGGCGGCCCCGCTGCTCGCCTTCGAGCTCGGCGGCACGGTGCTGCTCGGCATCATCGCGGCCGTCGCGTTCGCGACCATCCTCGCGGTCGTCGCCGGCCTGACCATCACCGCCAGTGCGAGCTTCGCGCACGACATCTACGGCCAGGTCATCAAGCGAGGCGAGGGCGGGGCGGACGCCGAGGTGCGCGTCGCGCGCATCGCGGCCGTCGTCATCGGCATCGTCGCGATCATCGGTGGCATCTTCGCCAACGGCCAGAACATCGCGTTCCTCGTGGCTCTCGCCTTCGCCATCGCCGCGAGCGCGAACCTGCCGACGATCCTCTACTCGTTGTTCTGGAAGCGGTTCAACACTCGGGGTGCGCTGTGGAGCATCTACGGCGGCCTCATCAGCGCCGTCGTGCTCATCACCTTCAGCCCGACCGTGTCGGGCGGCAAGGTGACCGCGGGCAAGGCAGCGTCGATGATTACCGACCCGTCGATCGACTTCCACTGGTTCCCCCTGGCCAACCCCGGGCTGGTCTCCATCCCGATCGGCTTCCTCCTCGGCTACATCGGCACGATCACCTCGAAGGAGCACAACGAGGCGAAGTTCGCCGAGATGGAGGTCCGCTCCTTGACCGGCGCCGGCGCCGAGAAGGCGGTCACCAACCACTGAACCGGTCGCCCCACGCTGAGGCCCCGCCACCCATCAGAGGGGCGGGGTCTCAGTGCGTCGGTATGCGCACGTGGGTTCGCCGCGCCCTCGGCGCAACGCGTTGACTCCGCCTGGCTCACCATCAAGCGGGTTGGCTCGCTGTGCACGGGGAGCCAACCTGCTCGATGCTGAGCCAACCCGACAGCCGAGGAGACTTGGCCAGGACGTGACCAGCATTTACCCAGTCTCGGGTGGGCATTCCTGAGAGTTTCCTGTTGGGTAGGGGGACCCCGTCCCCAGAACGGCTCGAACCCGAGCCGGTGAGAAGGAGCTCGAACCTATGTCCCCAACCCCCCTGCGGCGGCGCGCCATCGTGGCCGTCGCCTCATTCGCCGTGCTCGGCACCACGTGCTTCGCCGGCACCGCCTCGGCTGCCACCGCGGCTGAACCCGTCTCCACCCCCGTCCCGATCGTCACCCCCGAGGGCGTCGTCTTCAGCTACATCCTCAACGCCAAGCACGCCAACCAGGGACAGGTGAACCTCGTCTCCCGGGCCGTAGAGAAGGCCGGCGGCGTGGTCGTCCAGGCCTGGCCGGAGATCGGTGTCGTCGTCGCCCACTCCAACCGTGCGGCCTTCCGGGCCGACGTGACGGCAGAGGCCCGGGGTGCGCTGGAGTCCGTGGGGGCGTCGCGGACGGTCGGTGTGACTGAGGGCACCCCCGACGGGGTGTCGACCCCGTGGGACAAGAACGCCCTGAAGTACCGGCCCGCGCCGAAGAAGGTCAACGGTGACGTTCCCGGCCAGCTGGCGCCCGCTCCCGCGACGGGCGACCCGCGCGAGACTGAGCAGTGGGACATGAAGATGATCAAGGCCGACCAGGCCCACAAGATCACTGACGGGTCCCGCAACGTCCTCGTCGGCGTGCTCGACAGCGGCATCGACCCCACACACCCTGACCTTCAGGCCAACATCGACGTCGCGAACTCAGTCAACTGCACCGACGCCGGCCGTCCCGACCTGTCATCCAGGGGCTGGTACGACAGCAAGGCCCCCGGCGGGTACCACGGCACGCACGTGGCCGGGACGATCGCCGCCGCTCGCAACGGGATCGGCATCGTCGGCGTCGCTCCCAACGTTCGCCTCGCATCGGTCAAGGTGGTCAACGAGGACGGCTTCATCTACCCCGAGTATGCGGTCTGCGGGTTCGTCTGGGCCGGACTCAAGCACATGGACGTGACGAACAACAGCTACTACGTCGACCCGTTCATGTACTACTGCGAGGACCAGCCCGACCAGTACGCGGCCAAGGAGGCCGTGCGCAAGGCCGTCGCCTGGTCCATCAAGCAGGGGGTTGTGAGCGCCGCTGCCGCCGGTAACGCCTCTACCGACCTCGCCAACAACACCACCGACACCACGTCTCCGGACGACAGCACCCCGATCACCCGCACGATCAACAGCGGCTGCCACGACATCCCGGCCGAGCTCGACGGCGTGGCCACGGTCTCGTCGGTGCAGCGCTACCCGGCGGGCACCTCGGACTTCCGCCTGTCCAGCTTCTCGAACCGGGGGCTCGGCGTCATCGACGTCGCCGCTCCGGGGTCGTCGATCCTGTCGACGCTCCCGCGGACGACGGCGGCCTCCGGGTACGGACTGCTCAACGGCACGTCGATGGCGTCGCCGCACGTCGCCGGAGTCCTCGCGCTGATGAAGTCGGTGCACCCCACGTGGACCCCGGCTCAGATGCTCGCGAAGCTGCGCCAGCAGGCCGACGACAAGGCCTGCAGCGTCGCGACCGCCGGCCCGGTGTGCGTCGGACCGGTCACCGACAACAGCTACTTCGGTGAGGGCCTTGTCGACGCCCTCGACGCCGTGAGCTGACCAGCACCACCCCGCTGACCGGTATGCCCGGTGCCCCCATCTCGGGGCACCGGGCATACCGCTGCCGGCCCGGCGACGCTCAGGACGCCTCGGCCGGCCAGTCGTGGTGCTGGTAGAGGTGGCGCTCGACGCGGGCCACGTCCTCCTCCGAGGGCAGCGCGTCGGTGATCCGGCTGATGCTCACCTCGATGTCGGCCGCCCGGACGTCGTCATAGCCCAGCTCGGAGATCTCCTGCGCGACGGCGGAGAGCTCGTCGTCGGTCAACCGGCGCCGCAGCAGGGCGATGAGGGGGATGTAGTCCTTCGGCGGCACTCCGGCGGGGTAGCCCTCGAGCAGCCGGTCGACGACACCGCGAAGGCGTGCGTTCAGCGCCATGGGACCCTCCTCACTTGCCGACGATGGTCGGGTAGACGTGGGCGAACGACACGGCCTTGCCGAAGCCGGACGCCACGACGATGGTGATGCCGAGGGCGACGCCGGCCAGCACGACGATGAAGCACAGCACGGCGAGCGCCCGCCCGACCGGGTGGGGCCGGGCGTGGTCCACCTCGGCGTCGCCTCCGGCCCCGAGAGCCATGGTCATAGCCCGAGTCTCGGGCTCAGGGAGCCCCCTTCGGCAGCCTTGCCCGCACCTGTTCCACCACGGTTCATCTGGCCCCTCAGGTCACCGGCCGGTCCGCGAGGACCGGGCCGCACCCCCCGCCTCGCGGTCCATCGCGGCGTCGTCCAGGACTGCGGCGACCTCCGGGGTCGGCGCCGCGCCGCCCCGCCTCGCGGGGACCCACCACTCTTCGGCACGCGTGCGGGGCCGGTCGGGGTAGGTGTCCATCGCCTCCTCGAGCAGGGCGTCGATGCGCGCCCGAAGGGCCCGGGTGACCTCACCCTGGTCAGCGTCCGGAGCGGGCCGCATGGGCTCGCCGACGAGGACCGTGACCGCGGTCCGGCGCCGCAGGCTGAACCGCCCACCGACCGTCAGCACACGCTGGCCGCCCCAGACGGCGACGGGGACGAGCGGCGCCTGCGTCCAGACCGCCATCGCTGCCGCACCGGGGCGGAACGGGCGCAAGGTCCACGACCGCGAGATCGTCGCCTCGGGGAAGACGCCGACGACCTCCCCGTCCCGCAGGGCGTGCAGGGCATGGCGCAGCGCCACCTCGCCGTGGCCGCGGTCGACGCTGATGTGGCGCATCGCCCGCATGGCCGCAGCGACCGGACGGGAGCCGTAGACGCCCTGCTTGGTGAGGAACCTGACGTAGCGCCCGCGCCGGTCGCCGACGAGCCCCACGAACATGAAGTCGAGGAAGCTGATGTGGTTGCTCGCGAGCACCGCCGGCCCATGCGCCGGCAGATGGTCCGCCCCGCGCACCTCGATCCGCAGCCCCAGACCTCCGAAGACCGCCTTGGCCGCAGCGACGACGGCGCGGTAGACGAGGTCGCTCACACCTCCATCTTCGTGCTGCCGCCCCGGACCGGATGGTTCGCCGGCCGCTCGGCGCGTGACCGGGCCTCTCGTCCGGACCGTCTCGCCCTCCACGAGCCACCCGCCCGACGGTGGTCGGTAGGTTGGTGAGACCGGGTCGCAGACCGGCGCGCCCCTGGCATACCGAGGGCATACCGAGCGCCCGTATGCCGACCTCTCCCAGCACCGTCGCAGGAGGAACCCCGTGACCAGCGAGACCGCGAAGAACCAGACCCTCGAGAACCTCGGCCACGAGGATCGCTCCTTCCCGCCCGACCCCGACTTCACGGCCCAGGCGAACGGCCAGGCCGAGCTCTTCGACGCCGCCGAGGCCGACCCCGAGGGCTTCTGGAGCGAACAGGCGCGCACCCGCCTGACGTGGAGCAAGGACTTCACTCAGGGCCTCGACTGGAGCAACGCGCCGTTCGCGACGTGGTTCGCCGACGGCGAGCTCAACGCGGCCTACAACTGCGTCGACCGGCACGTCGAGGCGGGCAACGGTGACCGGGTGGCCATCCACTTCGTCGGCGAGCCCGACGGCGACACCCGTGACATCACGTATGCCGAGCTGCACCAGCAGGTGCAGAGGGCCGCCAACGCGCTGCAGGACCTCGGGGTCGGCAAGGGCGACACGGTGGCCATCTACCTCCCGATGATCCCCGAGGCGGCCGTCGCGATGCTGGCCTGCGCGCGCATCGGCGCCCCGCACTCGGTGGTCTTCGGCGGGTTCTCGGCGGAGGCGCTGAACTCCCGCATCCGAGATGCCAAGTGCAAGGTCGTCATCACCTCCGACGGGGGCTATCGGCGCGGGTCGGCGGCGGCGCTGAAGCCGGCGGTCGACGGGGCCCTCGACCGCGAAGGCACCCCCGTGGAGCACGTGCTCGTCGTCAAGCGCACCGGCCAGGACGTCGCCTGGAACGACCGCGACATCTGGTGGCACGAGGCTCTGGAGAAGGCCGCCGACACGCACGAGGCGCAGGGGATGGAGGCCGAGCACCCGCTGTTCATCCTCTACACGTCGGGCACCACGGGGAAGCCGAAGGGCATCTTCCACACGACGGGCGGCTACCTGACGCAGGTGGCCTACACGAGCTCCGTCGTGCACGACCTGCACCCCGAGACCGACGTCTACTGGTGCACGGCCGACATCGGCTGGGTGACCGGCCACTCCTACATCGTCTACGGGCCGATGGCCAACGGCGCGACACAGGTTATGTACGAGGGCACCCCCGACACCCCGCACCAGGGCCGGTGGTGGGAGATCATCCAGAAGTACAAGGTGTCGATCATCTACACCGCACCGACCGCGATCCGCACCTTCATGAAGTGGGGCGAGTCGATCCCGCAGAAGTTCGACCTGTCGTCGCTGCGGCTCCTCGGCAGCGTCGGGGAGCCGATCAACCCGGAGGCGTGGGTCTGGTACCGGCGGGTCATCGGCGGCGACCAGGCCCCGGTCGTCGACACCTGGTGGCAGACCGAGACCGGCGCCATCATGATCAGCCCGCTGCCGGGCGTGACGGCGCTCAAGCCCGGGTCGGCGCAGAAGGCGATCCCCGGCATCTCGGTCGACGTCGTCGACGACGAGGCCAAGTCCGTGCCCGACGGTGGTGGCGGCTACCTCGTCGTCGACAAGCCGTGGCCGGCCATGCTGCGCGGCATCTGGGGCGACCCGGAGCGCTACAAGGAGACCTACTGGTCGCGGTTCGACGGGCTCTACTTCGCCGGCGACGGGGCGAAGAAGGACGAGGAGGGCAACATCTGGCTCCTCGGCCGGGTCGACGACGTCATGAACGTCTCGGGCCACCGGCTGTCGACGACGGAGATCGAGTCGGCCCTGGTGTCGCACCCGAAGGTGGCCGAGGCGGCCGTGGTCGGGGCGAACGACGCGACGACCGGGCAGGCCGTGTGCGCGTTCGTCATCCTCCGCGGCGACGCCGTGCAGGAGGCCGACGAGCCGGGCGAGGGCCACGACCTGGTGCAGGAGCTGCGCAACCACGTGAGCAAGGAGATCGGCCCGATCGCCAAGCCGCGTCAGATCATGGTCGTCAAGGAGCTGCCCAAGACCCGCTCCGGCAAGATCATGCGGCGGCTGCTGCGTGATGTGGCGGAGAACCGCGAGGTGGGCGACGTGACCACCCTCGCCGACTCCACGGTGATGGACCTCATCAAGGAGGGCCTGAGCTCGGAGAAGGCCGAGGACTGACCCTCCCGCTGCCCCGAACGGCTCCAGACGCTCGGCTTCCTCGCCTAATAGGAGTGCAGCGCACGCTGTAGCGCGGTCCTCGGGAACATGAGGAGCGCAGCGCACGGGTTTCCGTGCACTGCGCTCCTCATGTTTTGAGGGAACGGTCGCATTCCGGGCGCTGCGCTCCTATTAGGGGGAGTATGCGTCCACCCGGCCACCCGGCCACCCGGTCACCCGGCCACCCGGTCAGCCGGTCAGCCGGTCAGCGGTCTCAGCGGGGTCGATCCGTGGCGGCCGCGGGGGCGCAGGCGCCCGTTCGGTAGCGGCGGGGCGGCGAGTCGCGAGTCGCGGTGGGTCACCTCGCCCGCGACGAGCCACGACTCGGTCTGCAGGCCGGTATGCGGGTGGGGCGCCACGTGCATCGCCTCACCGGCGTGCGTCCACCCGTCGGGGCCGATCGATTCGCAGCCCGTAGATGTCGGCGAAGCCCCACGCCCCGACCATCCGCCGATCCCGGGTCGGCAACAACCGCAGCACCTCCTTGCGCGGGCTGATCTTGGCGTGGATCGCGTCGTAGGCCTGCCGCTCCCGGCCGTGACGGGGGGCGTCCTCACCGGGGCACGGGGCATACACGTCGGCCACGGAGTTGCTCATGGGACACCGTAGCCTCGGGAACGACGCACCAGACCGCGGCGATAGGCTCGCCCGAGCAGCACGTGAAACCCCCCGCACCGGAGGACCGATGAGCAACGACACCCGCGGCACCCAGCCGGCCCCAGGCATTCCCGAGGAGATGCGTCGCTCCCAGGAGCGCACCATCGGGCAGCTCGTCGCCCAGGTCACCGATGACTTCTCGGTCATCGTCCGCAAGGAGATCCAGCTCGCCAAGACCGAGCTGAGCGCCCAGGTCGGCACCGCCGGCAAGGGGGTCGGGATGCTCGCCGGCGCCGGGGTCGTCGCGCTCTACGGGCTCGGCCTGCTGTTCATCACGCTGTCCCTCGTCATCGCCATCTGGCTTCCGGCGTGGGCCGGGTTCCTCATCGTCACCGTGGTGCTCTTCATCGTGGCCGCGGTGCTCGCCATGATCGGGCGCAAGGCGCTCTCCCAGGTCAACCCCCGCCCGGAGCGGGCCATCGCCAGTGCTCAGGAGACGCTGGCCATGGTCAAAAGCGCCGGGCAGGAGGGCACCCAGCACGCCAAGGCCGTGCCGGCCCCCGAGTCCCTCGTCGCCCTGGACGAACGACCTACCAGCCGGTGACCGCACCCGGCAGAGTAGGCGTCATGCACGACGCGGCGTCCGTCCTCATCGACGGGCCCTGGCGCCACCGCCTGGTCTCCGCCAACGGGGCTCGCTTCCATGTCGCCGAGATGGGCGACGGGCCGATGGTTCTGCTCATGCACGGCTTCCCGCAGTTCTGGTATGCCTGGCGGCACCAGATGGCGGCCATCGCCGATGCGGGGTGGCGGGCGGTGGCGATGGATCTGAGGGGTTACGGCGCCAGCGACAAGCCGCCACGCGGTTACGACACCTACACGTCCACCGCCGATGCGGCGTCGGTGATCCGCTCCCTCGGTGAGGACGACGCCATCGTCGTCGGGCACGGGATCGGCGGGTTCGTCGCCTGGTCGATGCCGACCCTGCAACCGGGGGTGACCCGGGCCATCGGGTCGCTGGCCATGCCGCACCCCAGGGTCATCCGCCGCGCGTCGTTCACCGACCGTCGCCAGCGGCAGGCCAGCCGCTACCTCCTCGACCTCCAGCGCCCGTTCGGCCCGGAGCGCGAGATGACGCGCGACCACGCCTACGTCGCCGACATCCTGCGCTCGTGGGCCTCCCCCTTCGGTGAGTACCCGAGCCCCGAGGACGTCACCCGCTACGGCGACGCCATGTCGCTGCCGTTTGTCGCCCACTCCGCCGCGGAGCACTACCGGTGGTTCGGGCGCAGCCAGGTGCGTCAGGACGGCCCCCTGTTCAACCGCCGGATCCGGGGGCTCATCAAGCAGCCCGTGCTACACCTCCAGGGCACCGAGGACGGCTGCGTGGTGGCCGCCTCGACGGGCGGTTCCGGAGACTACGTGTCGGGGCGATACACGTTCCAGCTCGTCGACGGGGCCGGGCACTTCCTCCCCGAGGAGGCCCCCGAGCGGGTCAGCGCCGCGATCGTCGACTGGCTCGACTCCGTCGACTGACCGCCCTCCGGCCCCCGTGGCGGTCCGTGGAGGACGCCTTCGGGCTCACCCCGTCGAGCAGCCGCCGGACGACACCGGGCGGGTCGCGCCCGCGGCGGCGTCGAGCACCGGCCGCGCCTCGGCGAGGGTCAACGCATACCCCGTCGTCGCGTCGTCGAGCGACTTGGCGAAGACCACCCCGACCACCTGGCCCTGCGGGTTGAGCAGCGGGCCGCCGCTGTTGCCGGGCTCGACCCGGGTGTAGAGCGAGTAGATCTCGCGGGTGATCCCCGGCTGACCGTAGATGTCGGACCCGGTGGCCGCGATGACCCGCCGGACGCGGGCCGGGTCGAGGCGGTAGGGCCCGTCGAGGGGGAAGCCGGCGACGACCGCCTCGTCGCCGCTGCGCACCGCGGCGCCCTGGACCAGCGGGGTGGCGGCCAGGCCGGTGACCGAGAGCACCGCGAGGTCACGCTGCGGGTCGAAGGCGACGATGCTGGCGGCATACTCGCGCCCGGCGCCCTGCACCTGCACCGACGCCTCCTGCATCCCGGCGACGACGTGGGCGTTGGTGAGGACCTTGCCGGGAGCGACGACCCAGCCGCTGCCCTCCTGTCCCCGCCGGCACGCCTCGGCGACGCCGGTCACCCGGACCACGGAGCGGGAGGCCTCCTGCACCTGGGGCGTCGCGCCCGCGGCGGAGCTCGGTGGCTCCACCGGCTGGATCGGCTCGGGGCTCATGCCGCTGAACACCTTGGGGATGCCGTTGGCGTCGAGCAGGGTCCGGAACCCGGCGAACAGCTGACCGGCGGCCGGCGGCACGACCTCGTCGATCGTGGCGAGCACCCGGGACTCCCCGATGGCGCGGCCCAGAGCGGCCGGCGCCGCGCCCCGGACGGCGCCGGCGACGAACCAGACGAGCAGCGACACCGCGAGGACGGTGGCCACAGCGCCGAACCCCGAGTCGAGCGCCCGGCCGGGCTTCCCCCGCACCTGCGACCGCAGCCGGCTGCCAATCGGCACGGCGATGGCCTGCCCGACCGAGGCACACATGAACACCAGAAGCACGAGCACGACCACCCGGACGGCCTCGTGCGCCATGACCCAGTCGACGTTGGCGAGGACCGATGGCAGGAGCCACATCCCAAGCGCGCCGCCGCCGAGGAAACCCACGAGCGAGAGGGCGCTGAGCAGGATGCCCTGTCGGTAGCCCGTCACGGCGTAGAGCAGCAGCATGACAACCAGCACGACGTCGAGCACCGAGCCGGTCACGAGCGACCCCGGGTGAACCGCTCAGGCAGGGGCAGCAGTCGCGACTCGTCCCAGGGGCGCTCGAGCCCGGCCAGCTGCAGGGCCTCGTTGACGACACCGCCGGTGAACCCCCACAGGAGCAGGTCGTCGCCGAGCACGAACGCCGGCCCGCGGTAGCCGCTGGGGTGCGTGACGGTATGCCGCGCGGCCGGGTCGGTGAGGTAGTCCAGCGGCGCGAGGATCACCTGCGCGACCTCGCGCGGGTCGCCGACGGCCACGGGCCCCGGGTCGGCCCACCAGGCGACGACGGTGGTCACGACGAACCCGCTCGGCGGTAGGAAGAGGGGCGGCAGGATGCCGACGACCTCGGCGCCCGCCGGGTCGAGGCGCACCTCCTCCTCGGCCTCGCGCAGGGCGGTCGCCGCGGCGTCGGCGTCGCCCGGGTCGGTGGCGCCGCCGGGCAGGGCGATCTGACCGGGGTGGGACCTCATGCCATGAGAACGCTCGATGAGCAGGAGCGACTCCGCGCCGTCGGCGTCGGGACCGAAAAGTAACAGGACCGCCGACTCCCGGGCCCCGTCGTCGGGCGGGACGAACCGGCCGGACCACTCGGCGTCCGCCGTCGCCGCACCGGTTACGAGCCGCTGCAGCCAAGGGGGCGTTGGGGTCCGCTCGGGCGAACGACGCGGGTGGAGCGACTCACCGGGGCCCGCGAACGAGGGCGTGGCCGGCACGGGTTCAGGCTCCGGCTCGGGGGCGGCGGGGGACGGCCCGGGGTGCGGGCAACGGACCGGGCGGGGGCATGGGTTGCGCGACAGAGCCGGGCGCGAGCTCGTAGGCGAGCAGTGCCAGGGAGCTGTCGCGGTCGGTCTCGCCGACGCCGAAGCTCGGGCACCACGCGGCGACCGGGCACGCCCCGCAGGCCGGCTTCTTGGCGTGACAGGTGCGCCGGCCGTGGAAGATCATGGCGTCGCTGAGCACGGTCCAGTCGCGCTTGGTGATGAGCGCCCCGAGGGCGTGCTCGACCTTGACCGGGTCGGTCTCGTCGGTCCAGCCGAACCGGCGGGCCAGCCGCCCGACGTGGGTGTCGACGGTGATGCCCGGCACGGCGAAGGCGTGGCCGAGGACCACGTTGGCCGTCTTGCGGCCCACACCGGGCAGCGTCACGAGGTCGGCCTGCCGGCCGGGCACTTCCCCTCCGAAGCCCTCCACGAGCGCCGCGCCGAGCTTGAGGAGCGCGTCAGCCTTGTTCCGGAAGAAACCCGTCGACTGGATCATCGTCTCGAGCTCGGCGCGGTCGGCGGCGGCATAGTCGGCGGCCGCGCGGTAGCGCGAGAACACCGCCGGGGTGACGAGGTTGACCCGCTGGTCGGTCGTCTGGGCCGACAGGATGGTGGCGACCAGGAGCTCGAGGGGCGTGGTGAAGTCGAGCTCGCACCGGGCATACGGGTAGCGCTCCTGGAGCGCGCGGTGCATGCGGCGGGCCCGTCTCGTGCGCGCGACGGGCGTCTCCTCCGGCTGCACCCCGAAAGCGTATGGCCGCCTCCTGACGGTCCCCTCACGAGGCCCGAGCGGTTCTGCCGAACGGGTGGGCCCGTATGCCGCGTGGCACACTGAGCGCGTGGACCACGAGGTGGTGAGGCGCGCACCGTTGTTCGCGGCCCTGGACGCCGAGGCGGGCGACGCCCTGCTGGCCCAGATGCGCTCGGCGCGGATGGAGCGCGGCGACGTGCTCTTTCACGAGGGCGACATCGGCGACACGCTCTACGTCATCGGCGAGGGGAAGATCAAGCTCGGCCGGTCGAGCACCGACGGGAGGGAGAACCTCGTCGCGGTGCTCGGACCGGGTGAGATGTTCGGCGAGCTCAGCCTGTTCGACCCGGGTCCGCGCACGATGACCGCGACCGCGGTGGCCGAGACCCAGCTGATGGAGCTCGGCAACGACTCGTTGACCGGCCTCCTGTCCGGGCGCCCGGAGGTCTCCAAGGCCCTGCTCGGGGCGCTGGCCCAGCGCCTGCGGCGCACCAACGAGCACCTGGCCGACCTCGTGTTCACCGACGTGCCCGGCCGGGTGGCCAAGGCCCTGCTCGACCTCGCCGACCGGTTCGGTCGGCCGGTCGAGGAGGGGGTGATGGTCAGCCACGACCTGACGCAGGAGGAGCTGGCCCAGCTCGTCGGGGCGTCGCGCGAGACGGTCAACAAGGCGCTCGCCGACTTCGCGACCCGCGGCTGGCTCAAGCTCGAGGCCCGGGCCGTGCTGCTCATCGATGTCGAGCGGCTGAGGCGCCGCGCCCGCTGATCGGTTCGAGCCGGGTGGGGAGAGCCGGGTCAGCCGGTGGCGGCGGTGCCGTAGACGCTGACGTGCACGTGGTCATCGTGGTTCGCCGTCGGTGAGCCGCGGTCAGCCATCGCCCGCCAGCCCTCGGAGGCCCGCTGCACGGTCCAGATCCTCCGGGCGTAGATGACCTCGCTGACGCCGAGGGCGGACGCATGGTCGCGCACGTAGGCGGCGATCTGGGCACCGAGCGAGCTGTTCGCGCCGATCATGATGTCCACGGCCTGGCCCGTCCCGTGATAGTCACCGGTGCCGCGCAGTCCGCCGTAGCCACTGACGCCGGGGAAGAGCGCACAGACGGCACGGTGCACCCGTATGCCGTCGGGCGTCAGGCCCGACTCCACGCCCGAGCCGTCGGCGCACGCGGCGGCCGAGACTCCGGCGGCCGGAGGAGCGGCGGTGACCGGCGCCTTGGCGGCGGCCGTCGGAGATGCCGAGGGCTGGGGCACCGGGGCCTTGGTGGTCGTGGTGGCCGTCGCCGGCGTGCGGGCCGGGGCCAGGGCCGGGGCCGTCGCGGACGCCGTCGGGCGGGCGGCAGTGGTGGGCGCAGTGGTGGGCGCAGTGGTGGGCGCAGTGGTGGGCGCAGTGGTGGGCGCAGTGGTGGGCGCAGTGGTGGGCGCAGTGGTGGGCGCTGGTGGTGGGCGCTGGTGGTGGGATGGACTCGATGGTCAACGGGGTCGGCGCGGGCGTGTCGGTCACCCGCTCCGGGGCACCGCCGGTCGCTCACGGTCGTCGGCCGCCGCCCGGCTGATCCGCTCGTCCAGCAGCCGGCTCGAGGCGTCGACGCTGTCCTCGGCCCGGGGGGTCACGCCGGCAGCGGCCTCGGCCGTGGCCTCCGCGGCGAGCGACGTGGGCGCACCCCGGTCGGCGCCGAGCGTGGCGCTGACGGCACCGGCCAGCAGGGCGATCCCGACGGCGCTACGCACCCCCAGGGTGCGCCAGGGCAGGTGCAGGGGCAGGCGTACCGGCCGGGGGGCACCGCGGTGCCGCCCCGGGGTCCCGCGACCGTGCTGGGGAGAGCGTGGAGAGTCCGACATCGGGACCCACCGAACCACACGGTCGCCCCGCATGTCACATTCAGGTCACGGGCTGCAGCCACCGGGACGACCCGCATACCGGGGTTCAGGCCGACCGGCGCCGCCCGGCCCGGGCTCGGAGGTAGTCGCTGACGACGTACTCGCCGAGCCGCCCGACCTCGGGACTGAACACCCGCCCACCGTTGCGCCGTGCCACCGAGTCGACGAACCGCGCGAGCCCGGGATCCTCGCCGAGCAGGAAGAAGTTGAGCGGCACGCCGTAGCGCGTCATCACGTCGACCTCACCGACCGTCGCCCGCAGCGTCGCGTTCGTCGTCGGCCACTGGAAGGTCGGCGTCCCGTCGGGCTCGAGGTGCGCGGTGGGCTCGCCGTCGGTGACGACGAGGACGACCGGCTCGGCCTCCGGGTGCCGGCGCAGGTGCCGTCCGGCGAGGATCAGCGCGTGGTGCAGGTTGGTGCCCTGGATCCATTGCGGCTCGACCTCGGCCAGCTGCATCGCCGTGAGGGGCCGGGCGATCCGGTCGAACCCGATGATCTGCAGCGCGTCCTGCCGGAACCGGCTGGAGATGAGGTGCGACAGGGCGAGGGCCGTCTGCTTCATTGGCCCCCAGCGGCCCTCCTGGACCATCGAGAAGGAGAGGTCGACGAGCAGGGCGACGGCCGCGCCGGTGCGCTTGGTCGTCTCGGCCACCGCGAAGTCCTCGACGTCGAGGCGAAGGACCCCCTCGGTGACAGAGCTGCCGGTCGAGGCCCGCCGCAGGACGGCGTTCTGCACCGTACGCACGGCGTCGATCGGGCGCTCGTCGCCGAACTCCCACGGCAGATGGGCTCCCGTACGCTCGTCCGCACCTCCGGAGCGCGGGTCCTGGTGGCTGCCGGAGCCGTCGGCGTCGAGCTTCTGGAAAATGCGCCGCAGAGCGGTCTCACCCAAGCGCCGCAACGCCTTCGGCGTCAGCTGCAGGCCGTCGGCACCCGACTCGACGTACCCCTGCCGCTCCAGCTCGGCCTGCAGGTCGCGCAGCGCCTCGAGGTTGCGCACCGACGAGGCGGGCAGCTGGCGTTCGAGCGCGTCGATGTCGACGTCGTCGAGCCCCGACGGGCCCGACGCCTGGGACAGCTGGGCCTCGAGGGCCTCGAGGTCGGCCAGGTCGGAGACGGCGCCGACCGCGTCGCCCAGGCCGAGCGACTCGTCGCCGTCGATGTCGGCCCGCTGGCGCCCGCGAAACATGCCGGGGCGCAACGCGCGCAACGAGTCGGAGAGCTGCGACATCTCCATCTCCAGGCCCATGTCCTGCATGGCCTGCTCCATCAGCTGGCTCAGCTCGGCCCGCTGCTCGCGCGACAGCGAGCGCATCATCCGCTCGGCCGCCGCCTGGCGCCGGGCCAGCGCATCGATGAGCTCGTCGACGTCCTGCGGGTTCTCCGGGAAGAGCTCGCCGTGCTTCTCCATGAACTCCGCGAAGTCATCTGCGGTGTCCTCGCCGCGAGAGTGCTTCTGCAGCAACGAGTTCAGATCGGCCATCATCTCCCGCACGGCCTCCATGGCGGCCGGGTCCTGGCCGCTGAGGGCCTGCTTCATGCCGGCGAACTGCGCGTCGAGCACCTCCTTGCGCAGCATGTCCATGACGTTCTGCCAGTGCTGCTGGCCCTCGGCGCTGCGCCACTGGTAGTCGCCGAGCTCGCGCACCTGGCCGGCCGTGTCGTCCGGCAGCGTGTCGAGCGACATCTCCGCCAGCCGCGCGTCGTCTCCCTCCTTGCCGGCGAGGAAGTCGCGCTCGGCGGTCAACGCCTGGTCGAGCTCCTCGCGCACCTGGTCGAGAGTGCCACTCAGGTTGCCCCGGCGCTGCACCTCGCGGCGCCGGCGAGCGACCTCGCGGCGCAGCTCGTCGAGTCCGGACCGGTCGCCGAGGCCCTGACGCATCAGGCGTTCGATGGCGTCCCGCAGCGAGGACCCCTCCATGACGTCACGGCCGATCTCGTCGACCGCCTCCCGCACGTCGAACGGCGGAGCGAGCGGGTCGGCCCCGCCCGCCCACGAGCCGTAGCGGTAGCGCCCGGAGCGGTGCTTACCGCCGTGCCCGTGTCCGCCGGCTCGACTGCCTTCTGGCATAACGGTTCTCAGCTTCCGTAGATCGTCTGGCCGTCGGCCTCGACCTTGGAGAGGCGACGGGTGAGATGGAGCCCTTCGAGGACGAACTCGACCGCCGCCGCGACCTGCCCGCGGGACACGGAGTCCTCGCCCACGCCGAGCCGGTCGAGGATCGAGGCCAGCCCCGGTGTGGCGCCGAGCTGGGAGAGCAGGGTCGTCGCCGGCACGAGGTCGCCGGTCTCGACGACCGACCCGTCCTCGAAGTGGGCGGTGATGCCACTGAGGTCGGCCCCGGCGACGCGCTCGCGGAAGGTCGCCGCCGTCGCGAGCCGCAGCAGGTGACCGATGACCTCGAGCTCGCGGCCCTCCTCGCCCATCTCGAACTCGACCTTGCCCCGCAGCGTCGGCAGCACATCGGCCAGGTCGCCGATGCGGGCCACCGCGTCGTCCTCACCGGTCAGCGCCGCCCGTCGAAGCGCGGAGGCCGAGGTGGCCTCGGCGGCCGCGATGGCGAACCGGGCCGAGACACCGGAGCGCTGGTCGACGGCCGACGACGTGCGCAGCTCCATAACGAGCCGGGCGATGACCTCGAGCAGGTGGGCCGGCACGGCGGCGACCAGCCCGGCCTCCTGGGTGATGAGCGCGACCTCCTCGTCGACGTCGTCGAGGTAGTGGGTGCGCACCTCCGCCCCGAACCGGTCCTTCAGCGGCGTGATGATCCGGCCACGGTTGGTGTAGTCCTCCGGGTTGGCGGACGCGACGACGAGCACGTCGAGGGGCAGCCGCACGGCATACCCGCGCACCTGGATGTCGCGCTCCTCCAGCACGTTGAAGAGGGCGACCTGGATGCGCTCGGCGAGGTCGGGCAGCTCGTTGAGCGCAAAGATCCCACGGTGCGCGCGGGGCAGCAGCCCGTAGTGGATCGTCTCCGGGTCGCCGAGGGTGCGCCCCTCGGCCACCTTGGTCGGGTCGACGTCGCCGACGAGGTCGCCGACGCTCGTGTCGGGGGTGGCGAGCTTCTCGGTGTAGCGGTCGTCGCGGTGGCGCCACTCGATCGGCACGTCGTCGCCCTCGGCGGCCACCAGCGTGCGGCAGCGCTGGCAGATGGGCGCCAGCGGCTCGTCGTGGATCTCGCAGCCGCTGACGAACGGCGACCACTCGTCGAGCAGCCCGGCGATGGTGCGCATCAGGCGGGTCTTGCCCTGACCGCGCTCGCCGAGCAGGACGAGGTCGTGGCCGGCAAGGAGGGCGCGCTGCACGTCGGGCAGCACGGTGTCCTCGAACCCGACCATGCCGGGGAAGGGGTTGGTGCCGCTGCGCAGAGCCGCGACGAGGTTGGTGCGGATCTCGGCCTTGACGGTGCGGGGCTCGTGGCCGGAGGCGCGCAACTGCCCGATGGTGGCGGGCTCGGGGTGCCGGTGGGTGCTGGTGATGGTGTCGCTCACCCACTCACGCTACGTCCGGCCTACCCGGTCCGGTACCCCAGGTAGTCCAGCTGCGCGCGGACGCTCAGCTCGGCATACGGCCACACCGCCTTCGGCACGTCGGCATAGACCCGTTCGACGACCTGGCGGGGCTCTGTGTCACCGGCTTCGAGGGCGGCCCGCACCTCGTCGAGCCGCTCGGCGCGGTGTTCGCGGTAGAAGCGCACCGTCGCCTTGGCATCCGGGACGACCGGGCCGTGACCGGGCCAGATGCGGGCGGCCTGACCGGACGCGGCGAGCCGTTCGATCCGCTCCAACGAGTCGAGGTACGCCTCGAGCCGGCCGTCCGGCCAGGCCACGACCGTGGTCCCCCGGCCGAGGACGGTGTCGCCGGTGAGCAGCGCCGACTCGGCGGGCAGCAGGAAGGAGACCGAGTCGCCGGTATGCCCAGGGGTGGCGACCACGGTCACCTCGAGTCCACCGACGCGTACCGTCTCGCCGTCGGCCAGGTCGTCGTGGCCCCGGCCGATCGCCCGCACCGGCGCGGCGGTCTGCGCGGCGAAGTGCTCGGCCGCCTCGGCGTGGTCGGCGTGGTGGTGGGTCAGCAGGGTGAGCGCGACGTGCGCCCCTCGGCCCTCGACGAGGCGGAGCACGGCCTCGAGGTGACCGAGGTCGAGTGGCCCGGGGTCGACGACGACCGCCTCGGTGGACCCGGGTTCGATCAGCACCCAGGTGTTGGTGCCGTCGAGGGTCATCGGCCCGGCGTTGGGGGCCAGCACGCAGTACGCCCGTTCGCTCACGGACCCCGACCGCCACGTCTCTGGCACGCCCCGACGCTACTTGACTCACCGGCCCTCAGCTCGACTCAGGGTGCACCGTGAGTCGAGTGGACCTCAGGTGAGTCAGGAGGGCAGGTCGGCCCGGACGACGACCGTGCCGTCGACCTCGACGAGCCACGGCTCGATGGGCTGCGTCGACCCCGGGGCCCCCACCAAGGCCCTAGCCGACGTCGCCGCGGCCACGGTCTCGACCGACACGATGGTTGGCGGCAGCAACAGGGCCTCACCCGTCGCGTATGCGTCGAGCAGCGCCCGCGGGTCGGTCCAGTCGGCGACCTCCGCCTCGGTGGTGTCGTCGTCGGGGATCTGGCCGTCCGGCAGCAGGGCGGCGAAGAACCAGGTGTCGTAGCGGCGCTTCTCGAACGCCGGCGTCAGCCAATGGCCCTGTGCCGACAGCAGATCCGACCGCAACACCAGCCCACGGCGCACCAGCAGCTGGGCGAACGACTGCTCCCGGGCCAGCAGCGCCGCCCGCTCACGGTCCCACTCGGGATCTCGCAGGTCGGCGACCACGGTGTCGGCCGACGGGCCCGCTAGCAGCACCCCGCACTCCTCGAACACCTCACGCACCGCTGCGCAGACCAGCGCGCGCGCCAGCCCTTCGTCGCAGCCCAGCCGTTCGGCCCACTCGGACGGTGCCGGCCCGGCCCAGGGCAGGTCGGGCTCGTCGTCGCGCGGGTCGACGCCGCCGCCCGGGAACACCCACATCCGGGGCGCGAAGGCCATCGAGGCGACCCGCCTCAGCATGAACACCTCGACTGCAGAACGAGACCCGTCGCGCACGAGCATGACGGTGGCGGCCCGCCTCGGCTCGACAGGGTCTGGATGCTGACCAGCCAGCCATTCCGCCGCGCGGTGGCCCAGGGTCCCGACGGGGAAGTCCCTGACGGTCACGCCTCGTCAGTCCGTGACGGCGACGATGATCTCGACCTCGACCGGCGCGTCGAGCGGCAGCGCGACCACGCCGACGGCCGACCGAGCGTGAACACCCTTGTCGCCGAACGCTTTTCCGAGCAGCTCGCTCGCTCCGTTGACGACGCCAGGCTGACCGGTGAACGAGGGATCGGACGCCACGAAGCCCACGACCTTCACGACCCGGGTGACCTTGTCGAGGTCGCCGATAACGCTCTTCACGGCCGCGATGGCGTTGAGCGCACAAGCCTGGGCTAGCGCCTTGGCGTCCTCGGCGGGCACCAGGCCGTCACCGTCGCCGACCTTGCCGGTCTGCGGCATCTTCCCCGAGACCATAGGCAGCTGGCCCGAGGTGTAGACGAGGTTCCCCTCGCGCAACGCGGGGATGTACGCCGCGACGGGCGGCACGACGTCCGGCACGGTGAGACCCATCTCGGCCAGCCGGTCCTCCACAGCGCTCATGGCGGCCCTCAGCCCTTCTCGCGCTTGAAGTAGGCGACCAGCCCGTTGCCGTCAGGTCCCGCAACCACCTGCACGAGCTCCCAGCCGTCGGCGCCCCAGTTGTCGAGGATCTGCTTCGTGGCGTGGATCATCAATGGCACCGTCGCGTACTCCCACGTCGTCATGCCGCTCACCCTAGGGCAGCCGCCCGGCGACCGGTGCGTGACGAACGCGTCGCCGTCGGCACGTGCTCCGCCCCCAGCCGCCCGGCCCGCTCGCTCAGCGCCGCCACCTCGGCCGCGTCGTCAGCGTCCTCATGCACCGGGACGTGCACGTCCCGGTGCATGAGCCCGGGCGGCGGCTCACCCACCGTCCGTACATCGAGGAGCCCACCACGTCACCGTCATGGCCGAGACGGCGGCCGCGGACCGCCGGGCCTACGTTGATCCGGTGGCCGCCCCTCAACCGCCCGACCGCACGACCGCCTACGGGATCGACCCCGCGCAGGTCTACGACGTGCGGCGGCCCACGGCCGCCCCGACGGGGACGACCGTCGTCGTCGTCCACGGCGGGTTCTGGCGGGCCGGGTGGGACCGCGAGCACGCGGCCCTGCAGGCCCAGGCCTTCGCCGACGCTGGTCACCACGTCGCGGTCGTGGAGTACCGACGGACCGGTATGCCCGGGGGCGGGTGGCCGGACACCTTCGCCGACGTGTCGGCCGCCGTCGACGCCGTCCGGGCCGACCCGAGCCTGCCCGACCGGTGCGTGCTGGTGGGGCACTCCGCCGGCGGCCACCTGGTGGCCCTCGCCGCCTCCCGCCCCGAGGCGCGTGGCCTCGCCGGGGTGGTCGCTCTTGCCGGCTGCGTCGACCTAGCGATGACCCACGACCGAGGCCTCGGTGACGGCGCCGCGGCGGCCTTCATGGGCGCTGCCGACACTCACGCCTGGCGGCAGGCCGACCCGGCCCGCAACCCGCCCGTGGTCCCCGTGGTGCTCGTCCACGGCGACGCCGACGACACCGTGCCGCTCGAGGTCTCCGAGAGCTACCGGTCGGCGACGACGACCGCCGCGCCGACCGCCACGGTCGACCTGCGCCGCGTTGCTGGAGCCGGCCACATGGACGTCATCGAGCCCGGGACCCCGGCGTACGCAGTGGTCGACGACGCGGTGACCCACCTCACCGCCGAGTGAGGGCCCAGCCCCGAGCCAACGTTCGCCCAGGAGATCCCCGACAACCCACGAGATCCCCGTTTTACCCCGCGCATTCCATGGGTTGAGCGGGGATCTCGTGGGTTGTCGGGGATCTCGCGGGTTGGCGGGGATCTCCTGAGTCGCTCAGGTCTAGAGGGTCTGCAGCCCTTCGGCCGGCATGAGGAACCAGTGCCGCTCGAGGCAGCGGAGCTTCACGAGCTCCACCGGATCACCCGTCGTGGGTACGTGGTCGGCCCACTCCACCTCGGCCGGGGCGCCGCACTCGGGACAGCCCACGAGGCGGAGTCCGGTCGCCGCCGCGGGCTGTGCGAGGCGGGTCGATGTCGTCGTCTCGTTCGTCACCTGGTCCCCCTGGCCTCGTCGTTACGGGCTGCGATACGGCCTCTATGACGAAGGGAGCCGATCCCCCCGATGCCTGATACCGCGGGGCCCCGCCTTATCGTCGTCGGCATGGCCGCCCGCTCCTCGTCCGGCGTCCGGCTGCACATCGTCACCGGCAAGGGCGGCACCGGCAAGACCACCGTCGCGGCCGCGCTCGCCCTGTCCCTCGCGAGCGGTGGGCGCAAGGTGCTCCTCGTCGAGGTCGAGGGGCGGCAGGGCATCAGCCAGACCTTTGACGTCCCCCCGCTGTCGGCCGAGGAGACCCGGGTCTCCGGCGCTCCCGGTGGCGGGGAGGTCATCGGGCTCTCGGTCGAGGCGAAGGCGGCCCTCATCGAGTACCTCCAGCTGTTCTACAAGCTCGGCCTCGCCGGCGGGGTCCTCGAGCGGTTCGGCGCGGTCGACTTCGCGACGACCATCGCTCCCGGCGTCCGCGACGTCCTGCTCATCGGCAAGGTCTACGAGGCCAACCGGCGCCGCCGCACCGGCCGCCACTCGCGCCGCGACTCGAGGCCGGCATACGACGCGATCGTGCTCGACGCCCCACCGAGCGGGCGGGCGGTGCGCTTCCTCTCCGTCAACGAGGAGGTCGCCGGCCTGGCCAAGGTGGGCCCGATCCACTCCCAGTCCGAGGCCATCACCGAGATGCTGACGTCCAGCCAGACCGCCGTTCACGTGGTCACGCTGCTCGAGGAGATGCCCGTCCAGGAGACCATCGACACCATCGCGGAGCTCCGGGCCGCCCGGCTGTGCGTCGGCACCATCGTCGTCAACCAGGTGCGCGAGCCGGTCCTGCGGCCCCGCCAGCTCGCCGCCGCCGCGAAGGGCTCGCTCGACCGCGACGCGGTCCGCGCGGGGCTCGAGGCCGCCGGTATGCGGTCGACCGACGCCGTCGTCGACGGTCTCCTCGCCGAGGCCCACGACCACGCGCTGCGGGTCGCCCAGGAGTCGGAGCAGCGGACCCGGCTCGACGGGCTGGGGCTGCCGCTGCGCACGCTGCCCGCCAGCGCGGAGGGCGTCGACGCCTCCACCGTGCGCGAGCTCGCCGACCTCATCACCACGTGGGGTGACCTCGCATGACCCGCCCGAGGACGCCGAGGACCAGTGGGGTGCGGGCCGCCGGACCCCAGGCCCTCGTGCTCGACGTGGACGCGCTCCTCGGTGACCGGAGCATCGACATCATCGTCTGCTGCGGGTCCGGAGGGGTCGGCAAGACGACGACGGCCGCCGCCCTCGCCTTGCGCGCCGCCGAGCAGGGACGCACCGTCGTCGTCCTCACCATCGACCCCGCCCGCCGCCTCGCCCAGTCGATGGGCCTGACCGAGCTGGACAACACCCCTCGACCGGTCGCGGAGGTCGACGGCGCGGCGGGCGGGTCCCTCGACGCGATGATGCTCGACATGAAGCGCACGTTCGACGAGGTCGTCGTCGAGCACTCGACGCCGGAGAAGGCGGAGCAGATCCTGGCCAACCCCTTCTACCAGGCGGTCTCCAGCTCGTTCGCGGGCACGCAGGAGTACATGGCCATGGAGAAGCTCGGCCAGCTGCACCACGCGGTCGGCGGCGGCGGCATCTCTCGTGGTGGGTCCGGTGGGTCCCGGTCTCAGGCTCGATGGGATCTCATCGTGGTCGACACGCCCCCGTCGCGGTCGGCGCTGGACTTCCTCGACGCCCCCAAGCGGCTCGGGTCCTTCCTGGACGGACGGTTCATCCGGCTCATCTCGGCGCCCGCGAAGGTCGGCGGTCGGGCCTCCCTCAAGGTCTTCAACGTCGGCCTGGGCCTGGTGACGTCCACGCTGTCGAAGGTGCTCGGCGGCGAGATGCTGCGTGACGTGCAGACGTTCATCACCGCCCTCGACACGATGTTCGGCGGGTTCCGCCAGCGCGCCGACCAGACCTACGCCCTGCTGAGCCAGCGGTCGACGGCCTTCCTCGTCGTCGCGGCACCGGAGCGTGACGCCCTCCGGGAGGCGTCCTTCTTCATCGCCCGGCTGGAGTCGGAGCGGATGCCGCTCAGCGGGCTCGTCCTCAACCGGGTGCAGCAGGTCCCGGCCTCCGGGCTCAGCGCGGCGCGCGCGCGGGCGGGGGCAGAGGAGCGGGCCGACGATGGCGACCACCTGACCGCCGGGCTGCTGACGCTGCACGCCGACCTGGCCGGCACGGCCGACCGCCAGCGCACGCTCGCCCGCCGGTTCGTCGTCGGCCACCCCGGTACGCCCGTGGCCGAGGTGCCGGCGCTGGCCGAGGACGTGCACGACGTCGACGGCCTGCGCCAGGTCGGTGCCGCCCTGGCCGGCGCCTGAGGCCGACCCGAGGAGACCCGCGTCAGCGGGGCAGGAGCTGCGCGTCAGCGGGTCAGGAGACCTGATCCAGGCGAGCCGCCTGGAAGAGGTTCCACCACGACGTGACGTTGGGGTGGCGGCGCAGCATGGCGCGTCGCTCGCGCTCGGTCATCCCGCCCCACACGCCGAACTCCGTGCGGTTGTCGAGAGCGTCGGCGAGGCACTCGGCGATGACCGGGCACTTCTGGCATACGACCTTGGCGCCCTGCTGGGCGGCCCCGCGCACGAACAACGCGTCGGGGTCGCTGCTGGAGCACCGGCCCATCCCGGCCCACTCGCTCTGTAGGCCGCCGGGCACCTGACGGTCTCCCCGCCCGGCTGGCCTCTCAATAATCGTCGTCACGTCCACTAACCCGCTTCCGGCTCCCCTGTTGGTGTCCTGTAGGACGACAAGCCATTCGTTGTTGATACGTCTGGCGGATGTGTCCTAGGCGAACCTACGAAGCGGAGGTTTGTTGCACTATCGCCCGGGCGGGTGGTTTGTCATAGTCAGACGTACTAGTTCGGAGGGACTAGTGACCAGCAACCTGGGTCCGGGGCATACGCCGAACGGCAGGTCTCGGTGCGGTCTCAGAGCCGTCTCGGAGGATCGACGATGCCCGTCGGGCCGCCGTATGCGGGTTAGCCTTGCGGTATGAAGGCCGGCCGGACGACCAACATCGCGAGCATCATCCCCCTGCTGGGTGCGTTCGTCGGTGCCGCCGTCGTCATGGGCCTGCTCGGGGCGGGCCTGGTCATGCCGAGTGTGGGTGCCGCCGGGGCCGTGACCCGCACCGGCGTCGACATGTTCGACGCCCTCCCCAGCGAGTTCACGGCGGCCACCCTCTCGCAGCAGTCGAAGATCCTCGACGCCAAGGGCAACGTTATCGCCACGCCCCACGACGAGAACCGGATCATCATCCTGCTCGACCAGGTCGCCCCGGTCATGCAGAAGGCCCAGGTGGCCATCGAGGACAGCCGCTTCTACGAGCACGGCGGCGTCGACGTGCGTGGCGTCGTCCGGGCGCTGGTCTCCAACGCCTCCGGGTCGGTCAACACCTCCGGTGGGTCGACGCTCACGCAGCAGTACGTGAAGCAGACCCTGCTCGACACCGCCCTGCAGAACAAGGACAGCGAGGCCGCGCAGGCCGCGACCACGCAGAAGGGCCTGGCCGGCGTCACCCGCAAGCTGCAGGAGCTGAAGTACTCGATCCAGCTCGAGAAGGAACAGACCAAGGACCAGATCCTGCAGGGGTACTTCAACATCACCTACTACGGCGACCAGGCCTACGGCATCCAGGCAGCGGCCAAGCACTACTTCAACAAGGACGCCAAGGACCTCAACCTGCCCGAGTCCGCGATGCTCGCCGGTCTCGCCCAGAACCCCGGCACGACCGACCCGGTGCACTTCCCCGACCGCGCCATCGCCCGGCGCAACGTCGTCCTCGACCGGATGCAGGAGCTCGGGCTCATCACGGCCAAGGAGTCCACCGACGCCAAGGCGGCCGGCTTCGACAAGAAGAACGTCACGTCGGCGCCGACGGCCTGCCAGGCATCCGGCAACGACTACGCCTACTTCTGCGACTACGTCATCAAGTGGCTGGAGACCGACCCCTCGCTGGAGCAGGCGCTGGGCAAGACGGTCGACCAGCGGCGCGCCAAGATCTTCGGCGGCGGCCTGACGATCCAGACCACCATCGACCCCGACATCACCAAGGCCGCCCGCGAGGAGGTCCTGGCCCATGTGCCGAAGGGGAACTCCTACAACATCGGCTCCGCCGCCGTGACGCTCGACCCCAACACCGGCGCGGTCAAGGCCATCGCCCAGAACTCCGACTACGTCCTGAACTCGAAGACCTTCGGCCAGACCGTTGTCAACTGGGCGGTCGACACCAAGTACGGCGGCTCCGGCGGCTTCCAGTTCGGCTCCACCGAGAAGGCGTTCGCTCTCGTCACCGCCCTCAAGCAGGGGATGCCGATCAACAGCACGGTCGACGCCAAGGCGGCCAGCCCGTCGTCGCCGGCGAGCTACACCAAGGCTGATTTCCCCGGCGCTTGCGGTCTCGGCACCAAGCCCTGGACGGTCAAGAACGACGAGCCCGTCGACGCCGGACCGATGACCCTGACCCAGGCCACCTCCCGGTCCATCAACACCGCGTTCGTCGCCCTGGTCTCACAGATCGGCGCGTGCAACGTCCGCGACACCGAGAACCAGATGGGTCTGCACCGCGCCAACGGCGAGCCGATCGAGCCCTACCCGCCGGCCATCATCCTCGGCGCCCAGGAGGTCTCGCCGATGACCGTCGCCAGTGCCTACGGGTCTCTGGCGCACGACGGCATCCACTGCACCCCCACCCCGATCCAGGCCATCCTCGGCACCGACGGCAAGGAGCTGCCGATCACCAAGCCGGGCACATCCAACTGCCAGCAGGTCGTGCACCCTGACGTTGCTCACGGCGTCGTGAGCATCATGAGCAGCGTGCTCGCCCCCGGCGGCACCGGCGCGGCGAGCGCCTTGGCCGCCGGCCGGCCCGCGGCCGGCAAGACCGGCACGTCGGACGGCAATAACGAGACCTGGTTCGTCGGCTACACCCCGCAGCTGACGACCGCGGTCTGGGTCGGCACGCCGCTCGACAACACCACCCAGCTGGACAACATCGACCTGCCCGGTGGTCCCTACCCCGTCGTCTTCGGCGCCAGCGTCGCCGCGCCCACGTGGAAGGCGATCATGGACCGGGCCCTCGCCGGCCAGCCCAACGCCGACTTCCCCGCCCCGAGCGACAAGATCGTCAACGGTGACAAGGTGGACGTCGGCGGGGTGTCCGGGCAGACCGTGGACGCCGCGACGAGCTATCTGCAGGCCCAGGGCTTCACCGTCACGCTGGGTCGCCGGGTCTACTCCAACTACCGGCCGGGTCTCGTCGCGTCAACGAACCCGCCTGACGGCCAGCTCAACCGCGGTGGCGACGTTACGCTGTTCATCTCGGCCGGCCCCGCTCCGGCCGACCAGGGCAACGGCAACAACGGGAACGGCAACGGCGGTTAGCCCGCCAGCGCGGCGCGCACCGCAGCCGCGACCCGGCCGCCTTCCGCACGACCGGCCACGAGCGGCTGGACCGCCTTCATGACCAGGCCCAGCTGCGACATACCGGTGGCGCCCGTCTGCGTCACCGCCTCAGCCACAAGCGCCTCGAGCTCGGCGTCGCCAAGCTGGGTCGGAAGGTAGCCCTCGAGCACCGCGAGCTCGGCGTTCTCCTTGGCGGCCAGCTCGGGCCGGTTGGCCGACGCGTAGGCGGTCGAGGCCTCCCGGCGCTTCTTGGCCTCCTTGGCCACGACCTTCTGCACCTCGTCGTCGCTCAGCTGGCGGGCGTGCGTGCCGGCGACCTCCTCGTTGGACACGGCGGCCAGGACCATGCGCAGCGTGGCAGAACGCACCTGGTCGCGGCTGCGGATGGCGTCGGTGAGGTCGGTGCGCAGGGTGTCCTTGAGGCGGTCGCTCATGGGGTGAGTGTGTCAGGTGTCGCCTCACGGGCCATGGGACAATTCCGGTATGCACCCGGTCGCGCGCGCTGTCACCGGCCTGGGCGCGGCGGGTGCGCTCGGGGTCGGCTACGCCTCCCTCGTGGAGCGGAACGCCTTCGTCCTGCGCCGCTTCCGGGTGCCGGTCCTCCCGCCGGGGCACCGGACGGTGCGCGTCGTCCACCTCAGCGACCTGCACCTCATGCCTGGTCAGCGCCGCAAGGCCGCCTGGGTCGCCGACCTGGCGCGGCTGCGGCCCGACCTCGTCGTCAACACCGGTGACAACATCTCCCACCCCGAGTCGATCCCGCTGGCGCTGGAGGCGTTCCAGGCCTTCCAGGGGGTGCCTGGGGTCTTCGTCCTGGGGTCGAACGACTACTTCGCGCCGAAGCCGAAGAACCCCTTGCTCTACCTCACGCCTAAGGCGCCCAACGTGGCCACCAAGACCCGGCGGCTGCCGACCGAGGACCTGGTCAAGGGCATGCTCGACCTGGGCTGGACCGATCTGACCAACACCCGCGCGACCCTGGACGTCGCCGGGTCGCCGTTCGAGTTCCTCGGCGTCGATGACCCGCACCTCAGCTACGACCGTTACCGGCTCGTCCAGGGCCCGGCCGACCCCGCCGCGGCGGTGACCGTTGGCGTGACCCACGCGCCCTACCAGCGCATCCTGGACGCGATGTCGCGCGACGGCGCCCGCCTCCTCATCGCCGGGCACACGCACGGCGGCCAGCTGTGCCTCCCCGGCCGCGGCGCCCTCGTCACCAACTGCGACCTCGACACCGGACGGGCCAAGGGCCTGTCGCGCTGGTGGCCCGGGGCCGGACGCGCCATCGGTGCGGCGACCCCACCCGACGCCGCCTGGCTCGAGGTCTCGGCCGGCCTTGGCACGTCCCCCTACGCGCCGGTGCGCTTCGCGTGCCGCCCCGAGGCGACACTCCTGACGCTGGTCCCCGTCGCGGCCTGAGCCGGTCACGGGCCGGGCCGAACCGATTGGGAGGTCCAGCCTCCGCTCGGCTATCCTCACTTCTCGTTGCCTGGTGCCGGTCGACCGGCCCGGACAGCGATCGGTATGCCACGGGGTGTGGCGCAGCTTGGTAGCGCGCTTCGTTCGGGACGAAGAGGCCGCAGGTTCAAATCCTGTCACCCCGACCAGAGTTTCCGCAGGTCACAGGCCCTGTCCCACCCGGGACGGGGCCTTCTTGCTGGCCATGCAAGCAGCAAAGTACAGCAGTAGGTGTCATTTCAGGCTCTCCCCCAGGCGTCGCAAGGCCTCTCTCGTGGCCGCCGAGCTGGCGTTCGCGTAGATCTCCATCGTGACTGCGAGGTCAGCGTGCCGCAGGATCCGCATGATCACCCGCGGGTGCACATCAAGGTCCACCAGAAGCGTCGCGCAGGTCCGCCGCGCGTCATGGACAGTCAGTCGTCGGACGCCGCCGGCCTCGCACCGATCGGTGAAGCGCCGGTTCATCGTCCGCGGGTCGATCGGCGTGCCGTACCTGCCGGTGAACACTAGGTGCGGCCCCTCGTCGAGCCCGCGCCAGGCCTCACCCACCTCGGCACGGTCCTTGTCCTGCTGCTCGCCCCGGAGCTGCAGCGACGCCGCGACCAGGTCGGGCATCGGGAGGGTGGCGTCGGATGCCTCGCTCTTCGTCCGGCGGTGCAGGAGCTGTCGCTTGACCCGTTGGAGCTGGTGATCGATGACCACCTCACCGTGAGCCGCGTCGACGGCCTCCCACGTCAGCCCGAGAACCTCTCCCTTGCGAAGCCCGAGGACGAGCACGAGCACGAAGGCCGCGTAGAGCGTGTCGTTGTCGTGCCGGCCCGACTCGAGGAACCGACGGGCCTCCTCGCTGGTCCACGCCTTGACCTTGCGAGGGCGAAGGGTCGGCGCCTTGACCAGCGCTGCCACATTGCGTTCGACGAGCTCCTCGCTCATTGCGTTGGACAGCGCCGACCTGAGGACCGTACGAGCGTCCTTGATCGTCCGGCCCGACGCGTAGCTGTGGCAGCACTTCCCCTTGGCGCAGCACCTCGCCGGTGCCTTGTCCCGCTGAGCCCGCTTCTGGTCCTTGCCCTGGGCGCAGCACTGGCACTCGGACTGGAGCTGGTTGAACCACGACTGGACGTCTCGCACCTTCAGCCGATCGAGCCGGAGGTGCCCGAGCCCAGGCTCAAGGTAGAGCCTGACGAGAGTCTCGTACGTCGACGCCGTCAACGGCGCGAGGTTGGGCTCGACCACCTCCTCCAGCCAGCGACGCAGATAGTGCCCAACCGTCGGAACCTTTGTGGCGATCGGGCCACGACGAGCCTTGGCCTGCAACAAGATCCAGTCACGATGAACCTCCTCCCGCGTCTTGCCGTAGACGTACTTGCGCACCCGACGACCAGCCGGCGTCGTGATCCACACGTAGGCGGCGAACCCGTTTCGGTAGGGATAGATCGAGTTCTCCCCGTTGGGCCGAGTCCGCTTGGCAGTCATACAAGCTCACGATCAGCCTCGGCAGCTCGACGAGCGATGTACTCGTCGACCCACTCGGGCAGGATGCGTCGCGAACCGCCGTCCTTCAAGGACTTCAGGTCGCGTTGGATGACGAGCATCCAGACCTTCGACTCGCCGTAGCCGAGCATCTCGGCAACCTCTTTCACGGTGTACCACTTCTTCGTCAAAGCTCCTCCCTCACTCGAATCGAACCTTTCCGTTGTCTGCGCCTTTCGGCGCACTCCCGCGCTCTCGCGGCTGCCGCCATGGCCATCTCGGTGTCCTCGTCGGTGGGCCACCCGGTGCCGGCGAAGCGCCAGCTGCCGACGACGAGGGTGGTCTCCTCCTCGTCTGCCCGGTCGAGGAGCGCGACGTCGACGGTGCGGTGGGGGCTGCGCGCCTTGGCTCGTTGGAAACGCCGACGGACGCCGCGAATCCTGGTGAGGGTGGTGGAGTAGCGGCGGGACTTGGAGGCGAAGTGGCCGCGGAAGCCGAGCATGTGCCCCCACTTGTGGAGGAGCGTGTAGGGGTTGTCGAACGGCCCTCCGGGCGGGTAGAGCTCGTCGGCCCCGTCCGCCAGCCGCAGCACGCTCCGCCGGAGCCGCGCGAGGTGGGCGTTGCTGGCACCCCGGTCGCCGGGGTCGAGGTCGGCGGCCGACTTGGTTGAGTACTTGGCGATGTAGGCGGCGACCGTCTCGGGGTGGATCGGCCCGGTTAGGTCATCCCGCCCCGCGCGGACGTGGATTGGCCGGGCGTCGACCTGGGTCCCGAAGGTCAGCCGGTGGTCAGGGCCGTGCCGGTAGGCCGGAGGTGCGTCGAACTCGACCCGGTCGGCGGCGTCGTGCACTCGCTCGGCGAGCCAGCCGGATTCCACGTCGATGTGGGGCGGCGGAAACGGCAGGTCGTCGTCGGGTGATCCGTCGAGCCGGATGATCGCGTGGAAGTGGATGATGCCGCGTTGCTGGTACTCGCCGACCTTGGCGAAGGAGACCCGGACCAGCTTGCGAGCCACCTTCTGGGAGACGTTGAGCGCCTTTGCGATGACCCGGGGCAAGGCGATGGTGAACCGCCGCCAGAGCTCGGGCGCCCACCACTGCCAGACCACGTGCGCTTCGTAGTCGTAGCACTCGACACAGAACGGCTGTCCAACAACCAGATCGCCCGGCTGGTGCGCCGCCATGCAGGAGACGTTGATCCCGTGCGGGCACCGTTCACCGCGCGAGCGTGGTCGGCAGCGGCGTGACCGTGAGCCTGGGCGTTTCACCGCGTGGACCGGGCCGAACGATGGGGCGGTCAGCGTGGCGAACACCATCGGGTGGGTGACAACCGACGTCGGGATGCCCTTGTCCCCGCCTGCTGCTCCGGCTCGCAGTAGGTGCCACATGTCGGCGCCGTACTCCCGGGAGCATGGTGCACAGGCCGAGGCCCGGCGGTTGCCGCACTTGACGTAGAGAACCCCGTCGGGCAGCTCGGCGGAGCCCAGGCTCGAGAGGATGACTCCGGTGGCGCGGTCGATGGTGTGGGACTGGCCAGTGAGCTTGACCGGGTGGTGACAGTGCCCGACCCGGGCAGACCGCTCGACTCCGCGATCAGGGTCCTCGCCGCGAGTCCCACCCGAGTCGGAATCGAATATCGGCTCTCCCTGCATCTGGAGTTCGGAGGACGTGAGGCGCATCAGGCTGCCTCGCCCCTCTTGAGGTGCCGCTGCTCACCAAGGGCGGAGGCGAGGACGGTCACGAGGGGGACTCCGGTGAGCAGTCGAGCGATGAGGGGTCGGCGCTGAATGTGGCTCAGGCCTCCCCAGAGGCCGAACTCCTCCCCGAAGAGCAGTCCCGCGGCAAGGCACTCCCGCCGCACCGGGCAGCCCTCGCAGAGCTGGACCGCGAGCCGGCTCCGGGCACTGGTGGGCTTGGCGAACCACCACTCGAATTCGCGGCTGCGACAGGCCGCGGCCAGTCTCCACTCGCCGTGGGCCAGCTCGCGAGCCGACGGCGCACCGGTCAGGTCGAACGGGAGCGGGACTCCGTAGGCGGGACCTGCCCGGCCTGCGGCACTGGAGGACTTGAAGGCCATCATGACGGGACCTGCAAGGTCATAGTCCCGTCCGTGCCCCACCCGACGAGGACCTGCCAGACGTGCCGGGACCAGGAGCCCATCCGAGCGAGGTCCTCGATCGGGAAGGGCTGCCCCGCGGTCAGGGCGGCAACGAGCCGAGCGAGGCGGTACTCGGTGGAGGAGAAGCCATCGAGGTGGATCCGGTCAGCGGCGCTCTCCCAGTCGAGGACGACCTCCCTCAACGGCGCCCCGACCTCGTTGCCGGCTTCGTCGAGGCGTGGGGTGAGCTCTTCACCCAGGTAGCAGGCGAAGTAGCCCCGGACCCGAGGTGACGCGTCGAGCAGCCGTGCCGCAGCGAACCAGTCCTCGTTCCTGACGCCCGCCCAGTACTCCTGCCAGAGGGCGGTCTCGGTCGTAGTCATGCGGCACCTGCTTGCAGCTCGGCTTCGAGCTCGGCGAGGACGTCGTCGAGCGGTGCTGAGGCGGCGCGGGCGAGGTCGTCGATGTCCGTGTCGTTCAGGTACGCGGACCGGACCCGCTTGAGCTGGCGGGTTCCCAGCGTGCGGACGTACGCGACCCCCGGAGTGAGCTCGCTGATGTGGTCGGCTCTGGCGCCCCGGTCTCGTGCGCCGTCGCCGAGGACCATGTCGACCTGGATCGTGTTGTCGAGGCGCAGCGCAATCCGGGTCGGGAAGAGGTCGCGCCAGCCGACGACGTCCTTTCCGGGATCCTGGACGGCGGAGACGACGGTGATCCCACAAGCCCGCCCTTGGGTCAGGAGCAGGCCCAGCGCTTGGTCGAAACGAGACATGATCTTGCGTTCGGCGAACGCGGTGAGGGTGGCAAGCTCATCCACGATCAGGAGGATGTGCGGAGAGGCTGGACTGGCTTCGTGGACACGGCGGCCGGCGGCGGCAAGCTCGCGGGCTCGGGTGTTCTTGAGGCCGACGAGCTCCTCGACGAGCTGGCACATGCGTTCGGGATCGGTGTCCTCGAATCGGGCGAACAGATCGCGTCCGGGTCCGAGCTCCATGCCGCCCTTGGGGTCGATCGCCCAGACGTGGACTGATCCCACCCGGATTCGCCCGGACAGTGCACGCAGCATGGACCAGAGCACGGAGCTCTTGCCCGAGCCCGTGGCACCGGCGAGCAGGAGGTGGGTGCCACGGACAGCGATTGTCCACACGGTTCCGTCCTCATGCCGCCCGATTGGGACCTGGTTCAAGTCGACGTGGTCACTGACCGGAAGCGGCTGCACCATGGCAGCCAGGAGGTCGCGCCGATGCAGCTCGAGCCAGACGAATCCCGGTCGATCGGCCACGACGCGACACTCACGGACTCGGAAGGCGTGTGCCAGGCTCTCGCAGGCAGCCTCGACGTCGCCCGTGGTCAATCCGGTAGGCAGCCGCACCTTGAGCCGTAACAGGCCCGGGGTGGCTTTGATGCGTCCCAGGCCGGCGACCTCGCAATCCACCTGCGAACCCGACTGACCGGCATACGAGTGGGCAACCAGGCCGTGTCGTGCGGCGACGTGGCTCCACCGCATTCGGTAGAGGCCGCCCCACGTCGAGGCGACCGCGGGAAGAGCCACGGCGCGGCTGAACGAGCCGGGCATCGCGGCGCGCCAGATCAGGAGGGCGACGACCAAGCCGGCACAGACGGCGACTGCGGCGATGCGGCCGTGCCAGTGGAAAGCTGCCCAGACTCCCGCCGCGCAGAGCAGCGGGATGGGGTTCCCAGCCGCCGTAGCGAGGAGCCGCCAGGCCAGGAGCGCAACCGTGGCGATGATTTCCAATAGCCCTTCGAGGAGGTCATCCACAAGGCTGTCGGTCTGTGCCGGCTTCCTCGTCATGTCAGTACACCTCCTTCGATGCCTCGAACTGGGCGAAGGACAGGCCCTCGCTGGCTTCTCGAAGCGCGCTTTCGGCCAGGCTCATCGCCTCGTCGATGTGCACCATGGGGCCCTCGTGGACCTTCTGCCGAAAGTGAATGAGCTCCTCGTGGAGGGTGACGCTCTCCCGGTAGAGGCGACGCAGTGCCTCCGGGAGATCCTTTGGCGGCACGCTCAGCGCCTCGGCCCATTCGGTGACCTTTCCGCCGCGCATCTCAACGCACCTCCTGTCGCCACAAGGTCCGAATCTCGGTCAGCCGGGCCAGGACGATCCGCTGGCCGGCAACGGCATGCTGGACACCCAGGAGGAGGTCGACGTCCGGTGCGTTACGGAAGCGCTCCTCCTGCCGTCCGAGCTGGGCGTTCAGACCGTCGGCTGTCGCTTCTGCGGCGCCGAGAGCCAGACCAAGGTCGAAGAGGGACAATCCAGTCGAGGCAGCCCACCGCACGTCGATGGGGGCCATCTCAGACCGCCACCTTTCCTGCCTCGGTCACAGAGCTCTCCAGTGACGCGACTACCTCTCCGAGGACCCGACCAGCAACAGCCAGCTGCAGCACCAGCTCCTCGTCTGGAGCGTTCCTCAGACCGGTCCACGCCTTAACCACGTCATCCCGAAGGGCGTTGACCTGGCGGACCCGGAACCGCAGCACGGTGGGCACCTCATCGATGGAGACCCCCAGAGTCTCACTCCACGCGACCAGGTCGGCGACCTTCATCTCAGGCCACCGCCTTCGGTGACGACGAGCCGGTCTGCGTGGACGAACCCGTCCCTACCACCGGAGTCGAGGAGCCGCTCCCGGCGCCCTTGGGGCTTCGCATGCTGTCGGCCCGGAAAGACCATGCGATCCGCGAGAAGTCCTCCCCGACCTTCTCGACGTAGGGCAGCGCCGTCATCCCCTCGAAGATCACCGGGGTGAAGGGCGACTCCGACTCGTTTGACGGCGGGACCGGCTGGACCTTGGCGGCGATCTTGATCGACAGGGTCTTCGCGCTCCGCTTCGCCTCGGGGTCGGCGTCGAGGACGTCCACCTGCCACATCAGCAACCCGGTGTCCTTGTCCGTCGCCTGGTACTTCATCTCACGCGTCGACCGGTCGAAGTCGACGACTTGGTTCACTTGACCGACGAGGAACGCTCCATAGGGGAACACGTCGTCGTGGGTGACCTTCATCCGCTTGGAAAGTGCCATCGCTCTGCCCTCCGTTGTCATTGAGCCCGAGTGGCTCCCTGCCATGGGACCGTTATCCACAGGGACGGCATCACCACCGTGCGGGACTTCTCGGGACGTCCTACGCTCTTTGAAACGTCCGAGAAACCGTCCCGAGGGGGAGTATGACGAACGAGCGACTACGTAGCGCGATCCATTCAGCGGGGCTGAGCATCGACCTGCTCGGCGACCGTGCCGGGGTCGACCCGAAGACCGTGGAGCGGTGGATCTCGAAAGACCGGGTCCCACATCGGGCGCATCGAGATGTCCTGACTCGGCTTCTGGGCAAGCCGGACGGATTTCTCTGGCCATCAACGGAATCCGAGGCAAGGACTCAGTCCGCAAGCGCAGCGGAGTTCGCCGGACTGCATGTCAGCCGAGGCGGCATACCCGCGGGCACGTGGACGTCTCTTCTCGACCAGGCGAGCGAGAGCATCGACCTGCTGGCCTATTCCGCGAGCTTCCTTCACGACTCCGTGGACAACTACGGCGAGAAGTTGCTGGAGAAGGCCGAGTCCGGCGTGCAGGTCCGACTCTGCTTCGCCGACCCCGCCTCCGAGTCCGTCATCCGACGAGGTGAGGAGGAAGGCATCGGGCATCTGCTCGGGGCCCGTTGCGAGCTCACCTGGGCCTACTGTTCACCGCTTCTCCAGAGCAGAGGGGTCAAGGCACGCAAACACGATGACACCGTCTACGCCTCGATCTTCCGCTTCGACGAAGTCCTGCTCGCAAACATCCACAGCCTCGGGACTCCAGCCAGCCACGCACCAGTCCTTCAGATGCACCGGGTGGCAGGCGGCCGGCTCTTCTCGACGTACATGCAGAGCTTTGAGCGAACCTGGGACCGTGCAACGGATGTGGTCGGGGAGCAGGTCGCCTAGGGTCGGTCTATGGCTCGAATCGACTACATCGATGACCCCAGTGCGCCCAAGGCCAACAGCGTTGTCCCCTCCGTGGTAGCCGTGGTCGAGGACAATGACGGCCGGATCCTGATGATCCACAAGACCGACAACGACCTCTGGGCACTGCCTGGCGGTGGTCATGACATCGGCGAGTCCATCCGGGACACCGTCGTTCGAGAGGTCCGCGAAGAGACCGGCTACGACGTTCAGGTCACCAACATCATTGGCACCTATACCAACCCGAACCACGTCATGGCCTACGACGACGGCGAGGTCAGGCAGCAATTCTCAATCGCCTTCAGCGCCAAGTTGGTTGGCGGTGCTTCCCGCACGAGCGAGGAAAGCGAGGAAGTCGCTTGGGTCACGTCCGCTGACCTCGACACGTTGCAGATCCATCCTTCAATGAGGATGCGGATCCAGCACTACCTAGATCGGCGGTCGAGTCCCTACATTGGCTAGGCCGAGTCGTTCGGCCGCCCGCTCGGCCGACTGGATGAGCGACGATCGAGACCTCCTCACAGCACGATGCACCGGGTCGTCGACCGGATATCGAGCGAGGACCTCATCCAGGCGTGTCTCCACCGAGACCCGCTCGCCGGTTGGACCAACTGCCATGTCAACCAAGGTGAGCATGTCCAGCTGATCCAAGTCGGGCTCCGGGAACTCGGCGAGCTCGGCAACGAGACCCCGTTCCTCTGCCTCAAAAGAAGCGCCCGAGTGATAGGCGACCAGCGCCACGATCCCCTCCGGAACCCCCTGACGACGAAGCCATCTGGCACCGTCGATGGGATGGAACCCGGTTTGAGTTAGCTCGGGCGCGTAACCAACGTCATGAAGCCAAGCGGCAGCCACCACAGCGTCGGAGAGTCCCAGATCCTTGTCCCTCAACTGGGTCGCCAACTCAGCGACGCCCCGGACATGCAGCCAGCGGTCACCGGCGTCTCCAATACAGGACTCCGCCGTGGCGCGACTTTCAGTGCTGGACCAACCCATTCGCCCACATTAAGCGGCAAGGGCAGCAGTGTCGCGCTTGGGCAACCGATCAAGAGGAGACTGCTTCATCACGGCTGGCCAGTCTGCGAACACCCGGCGCCCGCGACCGGGAGACCGTGGCGGTCCCGTGGCGGTCCGGCGTCGACTTCGCGACTGGACGACTCCCTCATCTGAACGAGCAACCGGACCGCGAGGCCGATCCCAGCACCCGGACGGCGGCATGACAGGACGTCTAGATCGACTCAACGACGGCGGTCAGGTCGCCGCCGGCGTCTCCTGTGTTGACCATGCCCGCGGGCTCCAGGAGCAACGCCTTCACCTCTTGGTCCGCGCGTGGGCGGTGCTCGACCCCGCGCGGCACCACGAACAGCTGGCCAGGCCCGAGGACGACGTCGCGATCACGCAGCTGGATGGTCAGTTGCCCCTCGAGCACCATGAACAACTCGTCGGTGTTCTCGTGGGTATGCCAGACGAACTCGCCCTTGAGCTTGACGAGCTTCACCTCGTAGTCGTTGACGCGCGCCACGAGCTTGGGCGACCAGAGCACGGAGAAGAGGGCGAACTTCCTGTTGATGTCGACGACGTCGTCAGTCATCGTCCCAGTCTGCCAAGCGCGACTCGCGGCAGAAGCGTGGGCTTCATCAGCTGGCCGGGACCCTCTCGAATCGTAGGCTCGGTGTGTGGACTGTGCATTCTGCGCGATCGTTGCCGGTCGCGCTGAATCAGTTGTCGTCTGGGACGACGACCGGGTGGTCGCCTTCATGGACCTCAACCCGGTGACCGACGGGCACGTGCTGGTCGTCCCCAAGGTGCATTCGGTGGGCTTGGACGACATCGACCCGACGACGGCGTCTCGGATGATGTGGGTCGCTCAAAGTCTAAGCCTCGCGCTCAAGGAGTCCTCCCTGCGCTGTGATGGTGTGAATCTCTTTTTCGCGGACGGCGAAGCGGCGTTTCAGGAGGTGTTCCACTCCCACCTTCACGTCTTCCCGCGCTTTGAGGGAGACGGCTTCACGGTCGGGGCGCATTGGAACGGGCGTACCCATCGCGAACTCGCGCAGGCCGCAGAGGCACTCCGGTCGGCCCTCAGGCGACCGCCGACTGTGCGCTGACCAGTCTCACGGCGGGCCACTTCACTCAGCACCGAGAGGCGCGCGTGAGCTCACGTCGACGCACGCCTTCCCGCGCGATGGGCCGCGCGGAATGCGGAGATGCGGACGTTCGACAGACTGACAGCGCATGCATAGACATGCAGTCTGAACCGGCGGTTGGGCTGGCAAAGGTGGTCTTGCGCCTCTCACACCGGTGCCTGCGAGGGGATCGGCTAGCGGTCCCGGCGGCGGCTACAACTGGGTTTTGAAGACGAGCAGCGCGTGGACACCGCGGCCGTGATCAACCGGGGTGAGGTCGAAGCCGAGACGCTCCAGCACCGTCAGTGCGCCGGCGTTGCTCGCGGTGGTCTCTGCGCGAACAGCTGTGGACCCCAGCGCAGCGGCCTCACGCAGCGCTGCTGCCATGGCCGCCCGACCGACGCCACGCCCCCGGGTCCCCCGGGTCAGCCACACCCCGGTCTCCAGCAGGGCGGGCCACTCCGTTCGCTGAAGGCGCACTGAGCCGACGACCCGCTGATCGAGGATGATGGCCCACGTGGTTTCCCGGGCCGGGCCGTCCAGGCCCGTACGCCGGTCACGGTGGAAGTCGCGAAGCCAAGCAATCCGGGTCGGCGTCCACGCCGGGCCGGCGGTCAACGGCGGAGTCACTTCGTCGGCCGAGGCGTCGGTGATCGCGGCCTCGACGAGCTGCTCGAGCACGGTGTCGTCCACGGTGACCAGTGCGACCTGGACGTCGCTATCCGCCATGCTGGGAAACCGTACCGGCGGCTTCGAGACGCGGACGCGGGTCATCCGCGCCGATGCAAGGGAAGCCAGTCAGGCAACGTCCGCCATTCGACACGACCGAGCACGACTCGCGGCAGATGCGGACGTTCGACAGGCTGACCGCTCATGCATAGACATGCAGGTGAGCCGGCGTTTGGCCGGCAAGAAGGTGTCTTGCGCCTCTCACCGGTCCAACTCCGTGGGACTGAAATTGGCCCGCACGGCCGCCCGTTAGGGGATCGACGTGCGAGACTTCGCGGTGGCGCAATGTCGCCGGCCGGGTCAGGTACGCGTTGCGAACGACCAGATTCGTCCCTCGGTGTCAGACGCGCCGTACTCACGCTGGCCGTAGGGCTGGTCTGTCGGGGGGAAGACGATCTTCGCTCCGGCCGCCATGGCGTGGGCATGGTGGGCGTCGACGTCCTCGACGAAGACATTGAGCATCCCGGTCGCCGAGCCGAGATCCGCCACCGCACGCAGGCCGTAGTCCGGGGAGACGCGGTGCAGCCAAATCGCCTCACCTGCCAGCGCCACCTCGCCATGCATAACTTCGCCTTCGTCGTTACGGTGTACGCCGCCGGATTCGAAACCAAACACGTCCACGAGGAAGTCGTGGGCGGCGGCGATGTCGGCGTAAACCAGGACCGTGACGATGCGTTGCGCTGTGGGCATGCCGGAACTGTAGGTCCGTCGAGCGCTGGTGGTCTTGAAGGAAACTGACCGAACCGCTGGACGAAGTCGAAGACTCGGCTCAGGCGGCGTTTCCGGTCACCGTGTCTGCTCCCGGTGTCGTGCCGGAGAACCTTCGATACTCCCGGGTCAGGTGCGACTGGTCGGCGTAACCACATACCGCCGCCACCTGTGCCGGGGGCAGGTCGTTTCGCGCGAGCAGCCTAGCCGCGCGCGTATAGCGGAGCAGCCGGGCCGCGGTCTTCGGGGTCGCGCCGACCTGCTCGCGGAACTGGGCCACCAGGTGTCGGTGGCTACATCCCGCGCCCCGGACCAGGTCCGCGATAGGCACTGACCCGCTCGCGTTCTGCATCGTGCGCCACGCCCACACCAACGCCGTTGAGGGCTGCGGGCCCGCGGCCAGCCGCTCGCCGAGTAGCTGATCGAGCAACCAGAAACGCTCCTGCCATCCCCGAGTCTCTGCCAGCTGCGCCGCCCAACGCTCGGCGTCGGTGCCGAGAAGCTCGTCCAGTGCCACCACCCGATTCCCCAGCTCGTGTAGGGGCACACCGAGCAGCGAGAACGCCGCGCACGGGTCGAGCCCGATCTGCATGCCAAGCTGGCGACCGTTGTGCGCGGTCTGTGACGGTCGATCATGCATCCCGACCGCGAACGAGGTGTAGGCGCTCAACTCTTCGACTCCCGCGGTAGCCGGGGCGAAGAACTCGTCACCGAAGCTCACGATCAGGTTCAGATTCCCGGCGGGGGTCTCGACGCGATGCACCGGGTTAGGCATGGACTCCCGATAGCCGGTGTAGCTACATACCCGTCCGCGCACAATGCTCCCGGGTTCGCCCGAGGCCCGCTCGACGAATCCCTGCTCGTCCTCCTGCTGCTGCACGACGGCACGCACAACACCGAACTGTACAGAGGCCTACCCCGCCGGAGGCTCGGCAGCCGCACCAATCGCCCGCCCCCTCGCCCGGTGCCGTAGGACGAACGCTGAGCGACACGGGGCTGACGGCCTCGGCAACGTTCCGGCTGGCGTGAACGATTACCGGTAGACGATCGCTATGCGGTGACGTTCGGCTGATCGGCGACCCACAGCCAGGTGCCGTCGCTCTGCCGCCTCGCGATCTCCGCTGTCGCGCCGCCGCGGAACCGGGTTGAGGTGAGTGCGAGGTCGCCGCAGCGCACCGCCGGGCGTACTTCACCGGCGAACTGCGGCGGGTCAGCGAGCAGCGCCTCGTACAGACGCCGGATCGCCTCGCCGCCGGTGACATGGTCGCCGGCCGTGGAGGCGAGCACGGCATCGGGTTCGTACAAGGCGGCCACGCCGTCGACGTCGCGGGCGTTCGCCCGTTCCAGGAAGAGCCGGCCGAGGTCTTCGGGCTCGGCCGCACACTCACGGTCATCGAAGTCGGTCACTTCGCCACCTCCGTCGTCGCTCACGTAGTTCCGAGCAGCATCTCGCACGGCACTGACACTGTCCGACGGGCGGTTACCGGGCGCCATGCGATCCTGAGGTCATGGAGACGGTGTACGACGCTGCGGGCGGTGCCGATGGCTTGCTGCGCCTGGCTGGCGCGTGGCATGGCAGGGTGATGGCCGACGAAGTGGTGAGCCATGCGTTCAGCCACGGCTTTCACCCCGAGCACACCGAGCGGTTGGCCGCCTACTGGGCGGAGGCGCTGGGCGGGCCGATGAGGTTCTCGACCGAGGACGGCGACGAGACTTCGGTCGTGCGGATGCACAGCGGGAACGGCCCGCACGACGAGATGGACCATCGAGCGATCGACTGCTTCGATCAGGCGATGGCAGACGTCGGTCTTGCCGACGACGAGCGGCTCCGACAGGTGCTGCACGATTACTTCGCGTGGGCGACCACGACCACGATGTCTCGCTATCACCGATCCGCAGATGATGTCCCGGACGGTTTGGACATCCCGCACTGGTCGTGGGCCGGACTGGTCAACGCGCCGTAGCGGGATCCTCAACTGACAAGGTTGCTGCGCGCGGGATTCGAGATCTCTGGGGGCGCGGGGTGGTGCGGCGGTGGTCAGCTGCCTACGGCAGCGCTGCTCTGAGCGGCGTACGGCGTGATCTGGGCGAAACCGCGCCACGCTGGGTTCATGAGCGACGACGTACCGGTGCCGGGCCACCGCCTTGATGAGGACATTTACCGTCGGCTGTTCGAGCGGCGCACGCTGTTGCTTGGTGAGCCACTCGAGCACTGGAACAGCAACCGGCTGTGTAGCGGGCTGGTTCTGCTCGCGGCCGAGGATCCGGTCGCCGACATCCGGCTGCTGATCAACTCACCGGGCGGTTCGGTGCCGGGAATGTTGGCGATCCGTGACTGTATGCGGGCTATTCCGAACGACGTCGTGACGGTCAATCTCGGTATGGCCTACAGCGCCGGCCAGTTTCTGCTCAGCGCCGGAACGAAGGGCAAGCGGTACACCGCGGCGCATTCGAAGGTGCTGCTGCACCAGGGCTCGTCGGGTATCGGGGGCACCGCGATGGACATAGCGATTCAGGCCGATGACCTGCGTCGTACCCGCGACACCGTGCTCGCTCTCATTGCCGAAGACACGGGGCAGGACGTCGCCGTCATCGAACGGGACTCGCGCCGCGACCGCTGGTTCAGCGCCAGCGAGGCACTGACTTACGGCTTTGTGGATCACCTCGTCGAACTCGGCGAGGACATCGTGCCGAGCCCACACCGACCGATCGGGCTAGGAGTATCGCGATGAGCAGCTACATGATCCCCTACGTCACCACACGCACCAACCAGGGTGAGCGCACGGTCGACATCTACAGCCGACTGTTGGCCGAGCGGGTCGTTTATCTCGGCACCAGTGTCGATGACGGTGTGGCCAATGCCGTCATCGCCCAGCTGATCCACCTGGAGTCCGAAAGTCCCGAGCAGCCGATCAACCTCTACATCAACTCCGCTGGCGGCTCGATCCCGGCGACGCTGGCGATCTATGACGCCATGCAATACATCCGGCCTGCCGTCGAAACAACGTGCGTCGGGCAGGCAGGGGCCACGGCGGCGGTGTTGCTGGCCGGCGGGGCGCCGGGCAAGCGGCAGATCCTGCCGCACGGCCGGGTCGTCATCCACGCCCCGGCAGCCGAGGGACGCGGCGCGATTCCCGACCTCGTGCTGGAGGCCGACGAGGTGGAGCGCATTCGGCTGATGCTCGAACAGATCCTCGCCGCACACACCGGCAAGTCTCCCGAACAGGTACGCGAGGACACCGAACGCGACCTGATCCTCACCGCCCAGGGCGCGGTGGACTACGGCGTCGTCGACGCGATACTGACCAGCCGCGACCTGCCGCAACCCTCAGGCGGCTAGGCACACCGGTCCGCGCGGCGACTGCACCGACGCTGTCGCGAGTCGATGCCCGGCACGACGGGTGATCTCGGCGACCGACAGCCCCAGAGCCCCGGACACCGCCGACAGCACCTCCGACGACGGATCCTTCAGACCGCGTTCGAGCTCGGACAGGTACTGCGGCGCCACGCCAGCTCGCCCAGCGACATCCGCAATGCGCTCATCGCGATCAGATCGTTCGGCGCGCAACTGCTCACCGACCAACTCACGCCACAACGGCTCGGGAACCGGTCGCGCGTCCGCCAGGGCACGCAGCGGGATGACGTTATCCATGCTGCGACCGTAACCACCACCTGCCTGGTCCGGAACGGTGTTCGCTTACCGCGCAACAGGGCGTCGCACCTGCAACGTCGATGAACCTCACGTCCGGGTGTGCTCGGACGGGAACCGGTGATCGGTAAAGGGATCGGCAACCGGTCAGGTCCTACGGCTCCTTGAAAACGTCGTGATCACCGACCCGTCGCCACCGGCAGCGCAACTCACCATCGACGGTGACTAGCTCGAAGGTCGCACGTCCGTCCGGGCTGGCGAACGACCAGGTCATTTCTAGAATGCCCGGAGCTGACCGCATGGACTTGACGCGTAACGAGGCAGGCCACGGTGTGGTCGGGTCCTTGGCCCGGGCATCACAGGCCGGCGCGAACTTCTCTCGGACGACGGTCTTGAACGCGACCGCGTGCTCGCGCTTGAGCCGCCGGTAATCGCCGTCGAAGCCCGGGGTGGTCTCGAATTTCACTCGGTGTCGAGCTCGTCGAGGTGGTCGAGGAAGTCCTCGGTCGACTCGTGAACCGCCACGCGTTCGGCAGCGACGTGCTCGTCGACCTCGCGCTCGCGCTCCTGCCACCGCTCGGCCCAGAACCAGCGCTGATCGGCTGGCACGGGCAGGGCGGCCCGCAACTCGATTACCCCGTCGGCGCGCTCTGTCAGCTCCAGTTGCGCACCCGGCTGGTCCAGGTGCAGCCGGCGACGAACGTCGGCGGGCAGCGCGATCGTGCCGCGGCCCTGGATGCCGAGGTAGCGATGCTTGATCGGTGAGGTCATGAGCACAGTGTACGCAGCAAAGCGATAGAACAGTAAAGCTGCTGAGCAGCTAGATAGAGGAACGGGAGTTGGGCAGCTGGGAGCAGCCATTAGCGGAACCGTCCGTGCCCGCGATGCAGAGGTCCGACTCGGCCGGCAGCGGTGTGCAGCAAACGATCTTGACCGTCCCGTATGACGCACCTCTGCGGGACGGCCGAATGCTGTGTCACTGAGGATCGTCATGCGGCACTACCTGTGGACTGTCGAGCGCGGTTGAGGCGAGGGCACAGTCGGGTGAGGTGTTAGGTGCGCCCCAGCGCCGTGAGCAGGGTTCGCTCGTCTTCATCGGATAGGCCGGCTTGGCGCACCCGGCCACGATCTGTGGTCATCTCCCAGTCGAGGGTGTCGGTCAGGGTCTGGTCCAGCGGCCGGGTGGTCAGCCCGGCGCGTCGTGCCCTGCCGCTGTCACGGGCGTTGAAGCCCAGCCAGTCGGGATCGGCGAGCCACAGGGGTAGCGAGCGTTCGCCCATCCATTCCTGCACGCCGTGGGCCAGCAGCCACTGCTGGTCGGCGGCCACAACCGGCCCGGTGTGGCCGGCGACGCTGCGCGCGACGTTGAGATGCCCAGCCAGCGGTACCGTCTGGCCGGCGGCGTTGAAGATGCCGCCGATGTTGCGGTTGCCCGCATCGATAAGCCAGCTGGCCAGGTCGCGTACGTCGATCACTTGGGTCGGCAGGTCGGGGGCGTCCGGGACCAGGACGGCGCCATCGGGGGTGGCTGGATGGGCGAAGCGCAGCGGCCAGTACCCGCTACGGTCAAAGACGTCCCCGGGTCCGCCGATCAGCCCGACCCGCGCGATCAACGCCCGATCCGGGCCGAAGGATCGCAGGACGTGCTGCTCGCAGGCGACCTTGGCCTGCCCGTAATCCTGCATACTCTCCATCACCTCGCCGTCCAACGCGGGCAGCAGCGCGCCGTCCTCGTTCTGACCGGGCGTGCTGTGGTCGGCGTAGACGTTGGTCGAGGAGACGAAACAGTAGAACCCGGTGCGGTCGGTGAGTGCCGCCACAGCGCTGTTGACCTGGCCGGGCTGGCGCGACACGTCGATCACCACGTCCCACTGCTCGCCCGCGACCTGGTCGTACGCCTCGGGCTGGTCCCGGTCGGCCTGGATGAACACTGCGCCGGCCGGCACGTTGCCGGAGGACCCGCGGGCCAGGCAGGTCACCTGATGCCCGAACTGCAACCCGGTCCTCGTGACGTGCCCACCCAGCCACGCCGTCCCACCCAAGATCAGAAGCCGCACACTGGCAGCAGACATCAGTCCCGCACCCCCGCACAACCCGCTTCGCCAACAGCAGAAACCCGAAATGAGCAGCCCGTCGGCGACACGGGAGATGTTCGGTAGCCGATCGGTGAACGGAACAGCGCTCGGCCTGCGGTTGGTTGAGAGCGCGCGGGTTGACGTAGTTGCCCTATGCGGCAATGATTGCCTACATGGATGAGTATGTGTTGACGCCTGCGGTGTATTACCGAGATCCGAAGGCGGCGCTGGCGTGGCTGGAGGACGCGTTCGGTTTCGAGGTGTCGATGGCGATCGAGGGCCCGCCGGACGAGCCGGCGATGGGGCATTACGAGATGAGTGTCGCTGGCGCCGGCCGCATCATGATCGGCGGCCAGTGGGCGGACTGGACTCGCAGCCCGTCGAGTGCCGGTGGGGTGAACACCCAGTCGGTGGAGGTGCGGTTGTCGGATGAGATCGATGCGCACTGCGCGCGGGCGCGGGGGGCGGGGGCGGTGATTGCCCAAGAGCCGGTGGACGAGTTCTACGGCGATCGTAAGTACCGCGCGCTGGATCCGGAGGGGCACTGTTGGACGTTCGTCCAGCATGTGCGAGACGTCACCAGGGAAGAGGTCGAGGCGGCGATCGGGCAGCCGATCATGGCGACGAACTGGCGGTGAGTGCCGCGGCGGCGCCTGAGCCGACTGTTGACCAGACTCTGGCGGCCCTGGCTGACCCGGTCCGGCGCCGGGTGGTGGAACTGTTGGCGCAGCGGCCGATGCGGCCTGGGGAATTGGCGCAGGAGCTGGGGGCGTCGGCGTCGTCGTTGAGCAAGCACTTGCGAGTGTTGCGACTCCGCGGGCTGGTCAGTGAGTCTCACCCGCGGTTCGATGCCCGGGTTCGTATTTACACGCTGCGGTCGGCGCCGATGGTCGAGCTGCGTGGGTGGCTGGAGACGGCCGAGCGGGGTTGGGCGCAGCAGTTGGCGGCGTTCGTCGAGTTTGCCGAGGGTGCGCAGTGATGGACGCTTCGCGGGTGCTGGTGGCTGTGCGGGTGCCGATGCCGGCGGAGCGGGCCTTCGTCGCGTTCACCGAGCAGATCGGCCAGTGGTGGCAGCCCAACAGCATCTTCCAGTTCACGCCGGGTCGGGTGGGGACCATGGTGTTCGAATCTGGACCGGACGGCAGGCTGTTGGAACGCTACGACGACGGGACAGAATTCGTGATCGGTCGGGTGCGGTTGTGGGATCCGCCGCGGCGCGTGGTGCTGGGTTGGCGGCAGGCCTCGTTCGCGGCCGATCAGGACACTGAATTGCATGTCAGTTTCGAACAGGTCACCGGGGACGGCGTCCAGACGCGGGTGACCGTTGAGCATTTCGGGTGGGATCGGATACCGCCCGAGGGTGCGGCCCGGCATGGGTTTCCCCTGGGTGTGCTCCAACTGCGGTTCGCCGAGTGGTGGCAGGCGCAGCTCGGGGCACTCGCGGCCACCGGGTACGCCAGTCCGGATCAGGAGGAGAAAGGGGAGGAATGAGCACCCACCAGCAACCGGACATTGATTGGCTGGGCTGGTTGCGGCGCTGGGACGCGCAGCAAGAGGGTTACGTTCCCGAACGTGAAGCGCGGTTCACGGCCATGTTCGACGCGTTGGCCGGGCTGCTGCCGGCATCGTTCGTGGCGTTGGACCTGGCCTGCGGTCCAGGCTCGATCAGTGCGCGGCTGCTGGCCCGTTTCCCGGCCGCGCGGGCGATCGCGGTGGACATGGACCCGGTGATGCTGGCCATCGGGCGGAACGCGCTGGGCACCGTCGACGGCCGGCTGACCTGGATACAGGCCGATCTGGCCTCGCCCGACTGGCGGGACGCACTGGGCGACACGCAGATCGACGCGGTGCTCAGTACCACTGCGCTGCATTGGCTGGAACCGGACGCGTTGGCACGCGTCTACGGCGATCTTCATTCACTGCTCCGGCCGGGTGGGGTGTTCCTCAACGGCGACCACCTGGCCTTCGGCACGGCGTTTCCAACCTTGGCCCGCCTGAGCCAGCGCGTCCTGGACGAGCAGTGGGCGGATGTCTCCTTCGCCGGACGCGGCATCGAGACGGCCGAGCAGTGGTGGGACGCGGTGGCCCTGGAGCCCGGGTTCGAGCCGCTGCTGGACGACCGGACTCGGATCCTCGCCGGCAAGAAGAGGCAAGAGTCGCCACCCGGATTCGACGCCCACATCACGGCGCTGCACCAGGCAGGCTTCGGCGAGGTGGGAACCATCTGGCAGGCGCTCTCCAACCGCGTGCTGCTGGCCGTGCGTCCGCCTGGGAACTGAACGCCTCCAACGAGAGCACTCCCGGGGCGGTGCGGGCACGCCATGCGCGGACCTCACTAAACCCGTTCCGTAAGCCGAAGGCCCAACGGGACGTTACAGAAGACGAGGCGAGTGAAGTCGACGCCGCCACGATTCAACACGTTCCGATCCCAGAAGACCCGCCCGCGCTAATGCCCGGTGAACGTGCCTCAACCGGGGCGCGTTCGAGGCGTTTCAGCCGAACCGATGAAACCGCTGCATACAGCTGAGTGCGGTTCGCCGGACTAGGAACGGTCAGCGCGTCAAACGTGAATGACCATCCATGACAATGCATGGGTAGCCAGTCGAGCAACGTCCGACTCTCGGCATGAGCGATCGTCGGGGATGATCCTTGGGGCAGACCGGTTGGGGCGGTGATCTTAGGACTCAGCCCAGAGGGACCCGATCCGGACCGTCCGCATCGACGGGTGCCTGTTGTTGTTGGCGTGGACGCTCCAGAGGTACCAGTCGGCCTCGTCGACCACCGTCACAACGACGTCTCCGCTGCGACTGAGGACCGGTTCGCTGATCGCGCGAAGGTCCCTCTCGGCGAAGCCCTCCTCGTCGAGGCAGAGGACTCGGCGACCGACGACAGGCGACACCTCGCTGATCGGAATGGCGAAGGCGAGTCGCTCTGCGGCGGGTGGCACCAGTAGTTGGGCGAACCATCGCTGCTCAGACTTCCTGTCGGCGGCCACCTCTGACATCGGTGAGACCCGCGACGAGACGAAGACGTCGACCCAGGTCCGTGAAACGCCAGCGAGGAATCGACGAAGCCCGTCTTCCCCGGCGAGGGCTCGGTACCAGTGGGCCTCTTCTTGAAGCCACACGCCCGGCTCTGCGATTCGGTCGTCCTGGTCGCGGAGGTCGACCACCTCCGAGACGACCCGGAGGCCGTCCTTCCAGCCGATCGCTAGGAGCTCCCCCAACTCGTCGTAGCTAGTTATCCAGTAGCGCGCTCTGAGGCCTAGTACCTGTTCCTTGAAGTCCACTGCTCGAATGCGCAGGACCGCCGGAGGGTGGACATCGGGCAGCTCCCACCCGGCCAGCTCGGCGAAGTCCTCGCCGCGGCTCTCCTCAGCGGCGATCAGCTCCTTGAACTCGAGGTCCTGCTGGTCGTCGTGACCGGACACGGGTGCGGGGTCGGGGGTCATCCGTGTCCTCCTGCCGCCAGCACAGTTGAGGCGCTCGGCCTGGTCGCCAGGGCGAACTCGGACGTGTAGTACGGGTCGGAGAAAACGTTGTGGACCACTTCGACGGTCTTGCCCGGACGTGGCGCGTGGAGCATGTTGCCCTGTCCGTCGTAGATGCCGACGTGGTGGTAGACGCCGGCTGGGTCGCTTGGTGAGTGGAAGAAGAGCAGGTCCCCCGCGACGAGCTGAGCTCCCTGCGGCAGGTGCTGTGTCGCGGCAGCCTGGGCGTCGGTGACCCGGGGCAGCATCACGGCGCTCTTGGCCCAGATGAACTGCGCAAGTGACGAGCAGTCGAACCCGACGACGCCTGTCCCGGAGCCGAATCCGCTCGAGGGCCCGCTCACGCTTCCCCCGCCCCAGCTGTAGGGAGTGCCGAGGTAGGCCATCCCTGCGGCGACGGCGTTCGCTCCCGCCGAACCGTCGGACGTGAAGGTGGACGAGCAGACCGCGGAGAGGACAGCGGAGTCGCTGACGATCTGCTCGGCCTGAGCCTGCCACTGGCTGTAGGCCGCGGGGAAGGCGCTGCGTTGGACCGCCTGGGCGGCTGCAGCGATGGGCATCGTCTCCCAGTTGGGGATCTGGAGCAGGCCGGGCTGGCCACCGCGCCCGCCGGTGAAGAACATGGCTGCGGCGGCGGTTGGGTCGAGCCGTTCGGCGTCAGGGGCCCAGCCGGCTCGCTGCTGAAAGAGTCCGAGACTGTCGCGATCCCCGTAGGTGAGGTTGTGCAGCGACGATTCCTGCAGTGCTGTGGCCACGCCGATGACCCAGCCGTACGGAGGGACGTTGTGCTGCCTCGCCACGGCGACGATGGTCTGCGCGTTCACCAACTGGTCCGGTTGGAGGGCGGCGATCTGCCCGCTGCCAACAGGGGTGGCGTTGACGCAGCCGTTCGCCGCCGCGGGCACGGTCTGGTTGGAGCCGCCCTGCAGGACGAGGAAGAAGAGCAGACCGGCCACCGCAGCGCCGACGATCAGGACTGGTGCCCCGATCGCTGCCCAGCGCAGGGCCTTCTTGAGGAGCAGCTTCTTCGCGGCTGACCCGGCGGCGACGAGAAGGGGGACCGGCACGAGATCACCTGGCCGTGGCCGAGCTGGGAGCCAACGACGGCGTCGGTGCGCCGGGAGGCTGGTTGGTCGGCTCGATGTCCGACACCAGCCAGATCTGGTCGCGCAGGACCAGCGTGACTGTCATCGCCCCGCCATCGGTTCCGACCTGGACCAGCGCTTGCTGACCCGATGTGGACAGCTCCCGCCCGGCGTCGACAACACGTGAAGCCGGCACTCTGGCCGGGTCGACGGTGGACAGCGTCAACAGGTACCCCGTGGTGACGAGGGGCTTGAGACCGGCGCGCCATGTCGCTTGGTCGAGCGTGGTGCGGGTCCAGGCTCGGGTGAACTCGACCGCTACTTGTGTCGGCGTGCTGATCGCCGCGGGCCCTCCTGTGGTGGTGCCGCTGACAGTAGACCGCTCCGTCGTCGGAACAGGAGCCATCGCAGGAGAAGGGACCGCGGCGCTGGGGGTCGGAGCGGTCGCCTTCACAGTCGGGCCCACGGGTTCAGCGCCAGAACTCGGCCTCCCGGCCGCGGATGCCTGGCCGTTGGTGAGCCGTCCAACGGCCGTGAAGACGACGAGGACGGCGACGACTGTCACGGCGAGGTTTCGCCAGGACCACAGCGGCCACCGGATCCACTGCTCAAGTCGCGCGATCATGCGTCGTCACCGTCGTGGATTACGCTGCCGGTCTCGTCCACCCGGACATCGCGTTTAGTGGCCGGGTCATAGAACCGGGGGGCGATGCCGTCGGAGCGGATCTGTGTCTGGCTGTCGTGCACAGGTGGGGTTGGCGAGGGCACGTCCAGGTCGGAGTCGAGGATCCTGCCTTCGATGATCACTCCCTCGAGGACGTCCGGTGACGAGGGTCGAGGCGAGTCCGGTCGCTGCGACGGTCGGGACTCTCGCAGGGTCGTCGCGACGGACCGTTCGGCGACCGCGGTCGCGGATCGGGTTGAGACATAGGTCGGGCCGCGCACACCGTCCGGCCGCTCGTTCGCCGGAGACTCGTCCGAGCCGGGTCTCGCGAGACCAGAGCCGCTGATCGCGGCCGGGGCGATGGCGACCGGGGCGGGACGTCCGAAGACCTCGGCGGCGCGATGGGTCACCGGATCGCGTCGGGTACCGGGCCCGTTCCCACCGGGAACATCGGATCCGCTCGTGGGGGCATCCTCGTTGTTGGATTTGGCGTCGTCCTCGCCGTCGCTCACGGCCCTGCGGGTCACGGCATACCGGCTCGCCATTCGCCCTGCATTCCGCAGAGAGTGCATCCCTCGTTGCCCGGACGAGAGCCCGACGATGTTGGTCAGGGACAGCAGGGGGAACAGCAGGATGAACGCGACGACCGTCGTGACCAGGCAGAGCACGAGAGCCAGCAGTCCCATGCCGGCGCTGTCGGACTTGGACAGCAGGGCCGAGATGACGGTGGTGTGGACTGCAGAGCCGGCGGCGAACGAGACGACGTTGACGACGGAGGCGCCGGCCATGTTCGCCACCCGGCGCACGATCGCGGACATCGGCGACATGATGCCGAGCACCGCGACGGCGGGGAAGAACATGACGAGGAAGCGGAGCATCACCAGGCCGGCGAACATGAAGATGTCGGCGACGAGCCGAAAGAGCGTGGTGAAGAGCATGGCGAAGAGGGTCATGAACCCGACCCCGCCGCGGCTGTTGGACTTCCCCTGGAGGGCGAGGTATGCCGTGGGGTCCTGGCGTTGGATCTGGTCGGCGGTGTCCTTGAAGGTCTGGGCCTTCTGGTCGGTCAGCTGCTGAGCCCTCTGGGGGTCCTGCGCTTGGCGGGTCTCGTCGTAGCTGAAGGCGCTGGCCTTGAACAGTGTTGGCCCCCACTTCTGGGCCGCGGGTGAGGTGGACGAGCCGAGCTCTCCTCGCAGCCACGCCTCATAGAGGATCCGGTCGACGAGCAGGCTTCCTTGGGCGTGGGCGGGGTCGGTCGTGCTCGGCAGGTTGGACAGGCCGGCCGTCCCGGCGTTGACCTGGCCGATGCTGCTGGTGACGGCGTCGTCGAAGAATCCGGCGACTCGCATCGGGTACTGGGTGACCCCGGACAGGACGGCGAGGACGAGCAGGGCCCACGCGGCGGCGCGGGTCACCGTCGACAGGCGCCCCGAGCTGGAGTACCAGAGCAGCAGCGCGACGACCCCAAGCAGGGCGACGCCGCCCCAGGGGCCCCAGACGGCCTGCTTGACCCGGTCGCTGACGGTGGCCACGACCGAGTCCAGCGGAGCCATGTAGGTCTGCGGGTGGGAGACGCGGTTGTGCACGCCGTTCGCCAGGGCGATCCCCCATGTCGCTGCGGAGAGGGACAGGTTGCCGATGAGGGTGTCGGACATGGCGCCGGGGTCGCGGATGTCTCCGCCGCAGCCGAGGTCGTAGGTGTGCCAGGTCAGGCCGGCGTACCCGTACTGGTCGTAGATGCTCGTCGTGGCGTTGGGCACAAACGGGTCAGCGGCTGGGGCCGGCTTGTCTGGTGTCGGGTCGAGGAACCCTGGCAGTCCATCACCTGGCCGTTGTGGAGCCGGGGCGTCCTTGCAGTCGGGGATCCCGGGGATCGAGGACAAGGCAGACGACGGACCGGCGCCGACGAGAAGGACGCCGAGCAGGATGAGCGTCAGCTGGATAACACGTCGCGCTACCGGTCGGCGACAGCCAGGTCGGTGGCTCATGATGCTGCCTCGGCGTCCACAGTCTCGTCCTCAGCGGGTCGCCCCGCCCAGCGAGGCGGCAGAGCTGCCTGGGCTTCCTCGTTCTGTCGCGCCACCCTGTTCCGTGCCTTCTCCGGGTCGGCGGTCGTGCGCAACGCGTCAAGGAGCTCGGGATGGGCGGACATGTCCATCCGGATCCGTTCGATGCCGCCGCTGCCGTCGCTGAAGACGAACTCGCGCGCGCCCCGCTTGCCCTCACGCGACGGCCGGGAGAGGGTGCCGAAGATGGCTTCGTACCCGACGCCCTCGCGGACCCCGGGGAGGAACCGAAGAGCGTCCCGCTGTGCTTCCTCGTCCGTGAGCCGTCCGATGAAGGCGGCGGACACGAGGTTGGCGAGCTCGAGCTTGATGAGGTCCGAGGGGTTCTGGCTCGCGAGCAGCACCCGGGTGTTGTGCTTGCGGCTGTCGCGTGACGCGCGGTCGATGAACCGGCGGCCAGACCCGAAGGTCGACAGAGCCCACGCCTCGTCGAGGAAGATCCCTTTGCGGGCGTGGACGTCACCGAAGTACATCGACCGTTGCGTGAGCCAGGCGGCGAGGTAGAGCACGCACATGCTGAGGCGTTCGTCGAGGTCCTCACTGAAACTGGTCGACTCGTCGGGCAGCGCGAGCCCGCGGAGGCTGTAGACCGTCAGGAGCGGGTCCTCCTGATGGCCGTAGTCGTGGTGGTAGCCCGCGGGGAAAATCAGCCGACCGTGGCTGGTGCGAGCGGCCTCCTTGAGGAAGTCGGCGAGGTAGCCGGCGTGACGCTGAAGCTCAATGTCACCGTCCAGCTGAGCCAGCGCGTCGATGACCAGCGTGCAGGAGGACGTGGCGCTGGCTCCGACCCGGCCGACAGCCCGAAGGAGTGCGACCTCGGTCAGGACGTGGTCCTGGAGCTGCCGCGGGAGCATCGAGCGCAGGACGTTGGAGGTGAGCATCCGCCGTGTCTCTGCTGCATGGTCCTGCGCGGCACGCCAGTCGAGGTCCGTGTCGTAGTGCTCGCGGCGTGGTTCAGCGATGACGCGGTAGGTGTTCAGGATCCCGGGGGGCGCCTCGAGCAGGTCGACCGCGACCGACTGCTCGGCCAGGTCGGGGAGGCCGCACAGCGCGGTGAGCCGTCCGGATGGGTCCAGGACGGTCCACGGGACGCCCTGCATGACGGAGCGGTAGATAATGTTGCCGCCGGCGGTGGACTTGCCGCCGCCGAGGCCGGCGCAGATCACCGCGAGGCCGGACTCCTCGCTGCGTTCCGTCATCTCCCAGGGCTCCCAGGTGACGACCCGGGAGGACGTGCCGGAGGTCTCGCCGAGGTGGATGCCGACCCGGTCGCCGACCTTCGCCGTCGCGGCGGGGACGGCCCCGGCCAACGTGGTGACCGGCATACGGCGTCGGTATGCCGTGGTGCCCAGTCGTTCTCCGGGGATGAACTCGCGGGCGACCGCGTACTGGTCGGACGGGCGGGCGATCGTGATCTGCGGGGCGAAGAGCTTGCGGACCTGGCTGGCCCGCTCGAGCGCTTCTTCCTCGGTCGGGGCGGAGACGGCGAGGCGGTACCAGCCTCGGGTGCGGGTGCTCAGTCCGGACAGGCCCATGGAGATCTCGTCCTCGACGGCGAGGGCCTTGTTGGCCTGCCGGTCCAGAGCGCCGGGGGCGGGCTCGGCGTGCTCGAGCTCGTAGTGGTTCTTCTGGGCGCGGATCTTCTGGATGTTGCGCCTCATGGCCGAGCCGACCTTGGCGGAGTCCTCGATGTGGACTCGCCCGGACCAGTCGACCGGGAAGCCGAGCTGGTCGGTGCGCTGCATCCACGGGACGCCACCGGGGATCTCGAGGTCGGTCATCCGTCCGACGGACAGGACGCAGACGTGGCGCTCGACGCGCTGGTCCTCGCGTTCCCCGACGACGCGCAAGGTCCGACCGTAGGGGATCGAGTACCAGTGGACCCGGTCGGTGAACTCGGCCAGGTCCTCGGTGTCCCACTCGCCATCGCCCACCGCGCCAAGGGTCAGGGGTGCGGGGAGGCCGAGGGAGCAGGAGCGGTGCAGCAGCCACTCGAGCTGGCGTGGTGTCGCGGGTGCGCCCTCCAGCCCAGGTGAGGCCATGATCTCGTCGGTCTCGCCGATCCGGCCGGCGAGTGCCGCAACCTCGCGGTCGGAGATCGACCCGGCCAGCCCGCCGAGGGCACGGTAGAGGCCTTTGCGGGCGGGGATCTCGACGCCGAGGTAGACCTCCTTGTCGGCCATGCTTCGGCTGGCAAGGTGTCGTTGGTCCTTCAGTAGGTAGTCGCGCCAGCCGGGCAGCGGGGCTGGGGCGTTCGCGTCGTGGACCTGGGCCCACCGGCTGACCGGATAGGGCCGGCTGGTGATGCGAAGGTGGATCTGACGATTGGCCAGCTGGGCGAAGGCGTCGGCGCCGTCGATGATCATCTGCTCGCGCACGGCATCGGGCCGGAAGGACCAGCCCTGCGGGTCGAGGAGATACCAGGCGTGGATCTTCTCGGCAGTGATCGTGCAGTGGCCGGAGATGCGTCGCAGGGCTAGACCTGAGGTGGAGCCCATCAGCTGTGCCTGCCTCTCTTGAGCGATCGACGTTGGGCCCGGCTCAGGCGCGCGGGGACGGCACGCACCCGAGCCGGGCGGTAGGTGTGGTCGGACGCCTTGGCGTCCTCCCGTGGAGCGCCGACCTCGTGGGCGAATGCGGTCAAGACCGAGCCGAGTGGTCGGTCATGGTCGACGACGCCGAGGACCAGTCGGGTCAGACCCACGGTCGCGAGGACGCTGTAGGCGAGGCTGAAGAAGCCCAGCCCGATGCCGAGGCGGCGTTCGAGGACCTGGAGGAGCACGAACACGACCAGGCCGACGGCGTAGGCGACGTAGCGGGCGCGCCATGGCAGGGTCTTGCCCGGTGGGCCGAGCCAGACCGCGTTGACGTTGTAGATCTCGTCATCGACGGGCAATCGCATGGGTCAGCCCGTGATCAAGGTGGACATCCAGGCGCCGACGCTGTCCGCGCGGCCGCTCGTGGCGAGCCCCAACACGCCGAGAGCGACGATGACCCCGGCCACGACCCTCATGGCCTTGGCGTTGTCACCCTTCTGCGCGACGACGAAGAGCATCACCGCGATGACGAGCAGGAGCAGCGGGATGAGGTTTGACCGAATCCATGCCTGCAGTCCACCTGTTGTTACATCGGCGGGCAGTGCGGTCGCGAGGTTGTGAAACATGGTGTCCCCTTTACGGCGTCTGTGTACGTGTGTACCGCCAATATAGAGCGTTTACATCTCTTGTCTAGTGTTAGCCCAAGTTTGCTTGGACTTGGCTATGCGTGCCCGGCATGCCGCAGCGGCGAAGCTGCCTGGAGCTGATCCGACGCTCAGGTCGCTCGGGCAGCTCAGCCACGATCAACGCGCCCGTCTCTTGTGCGAGGCAGGCGAAACGGCTGGCCACCGCGCCCCATGTACGTATCCTGAGCACGATGACCCAAGGTTCGGGTGATGAGCGGCTGGCGGCGGAGCAGCGCGCACGCGTGCTCATCGACCGCCAGCTTGCTGATGCCGGGTGGTCGGTACAAGACAAGAAGGACCTCAACCTCTATGCCTCGCAGGGCGTCGCCTGTCGCGAAGCCGTCATGAAGCAAGGACATGGCCGGGCGGACTACCTGCTCTACGTCGACCAGAAGGTCGTTGGCGTCATCGAGGCCAAGCCGGCGGGCACGAGCCTGTCCGGGGTGGAGTGGCAGTCGGCCATGTATGCCGAAGGGTTACCTGCAGCTGTCCGCCTCCGGGCGCTGACAGTCGAGGGCCGGCTGCCCTTCGTGTTCGAGGCAAGCGGCACCGAGACCCACTTCACCAACGGTTACGACCCGGACGCCCGCGCCCGGCGGGTCTTCAACTTTCCCAAGCCCAGCACCCTCGCGCGAATCGTGCGCGACGTCGACGCCGACCCCGACCGGCCGACGTGGCGGGCCAAGGTTCGCAGCCTCCCAGAGCTCGACATCGCGGCGCTGCGCCCCGCGCAGATCACGGCCATCACTGGGGTCGAGAAGAGCCTGGTCAACCAGCAGTTCGACCGGTCTCTGGTCCAGATGGCCACCGGTGCCGGCAAGACCTACACGGCTGTCACCGCGGCATACCGGCTCCTGCGGTTCGGCGGCTTCCAACGCATCCTGTTCCTCGTCGACCGCAACAACCTCGCCGAGCAGACCCTGACCGAGTTCCAGAACTACCGCACTCCGGGCGACGGGCGCCGGTTCACCGAGATCTACAACGTCGACAAGCTCACCTCCGCCGGGATGCTCGGCTCGTCCAACGTCGTGGTCTCCACGATCCAGCGCGTCTTCAAGGCGCTCAAGAACGAGGAGATCACCGGCGAGGACGACCCCGGCCTCGACGACTTCGTGCCGGACGCGCCGGTCACCGTCGGCTACAACCCCCTGCTGCCGCCAGAGACGTTCGACCTGGTCATCGTCGACGAGTCGCACCGCTCGATCTACGGGGTGTGGCGCGGCGTACTGGAGTACTTCGACGCCCACGTCGTCGGGCTGACCGCCACGCCGGGCAAGCAGACGTTCGCGTTCTTCCGGCAGAACCTCGTCTCCGAGTACACCTACCCGCAGTCGGTCGCCGACCGGGTCAACGTCGACTTCGACCTCTACCGGATTCGTACCGAGATCTCCGAGCAGGGCGGCACCATCGACTCCGGCACCATCGTGCCGAAGGTCGACCGCCGCACCCGCAAGCAGCGCCTCGAGGCGATCGAGGAGGACTACGAGTACACCCACCGGCAGCTGGGCCGGGCCGTCACCGCCACGTCCCAGATCCGCCTCGTCCTTGAGACGTTCCGCGACCGGCTGTTCACCGAGATCTTCCCCGGCCGCTCCACCGTGCCCAAGACGCTGATCTTCGCCAAGGACGACGCGCACGCCGAGGAGATCGTCACCACGGTGCGGGAGGTGTTCGGCAAGGGCAACGACTTCGCCGCCAAGATTACGTATGCCGCCCGCGACCCCAGGGGGCAGCTGCAGGCCTTCCGGACCTCACCGTCCCTGAGGATCGCGGTCACCGTGGACATGATCGCCACCGGTACCGACGTCAAACCCCTCGAATGCGTGTTCTTCATGCGCGACGTCCGCTCCGCGCAGTACTTCGAGCAGATGAAAGGCCGCGGCGCGCGCACCATCGCGCCGGCCGACTTCCAGTCGGTCACCCCCGACGCGACCGCGAAGACCCGGTTCGTCATCGTCGACGCCGTCGGTGTGACCGAGCACGACTTCGTCGAGCCACCGCTGAACCGGGACAAGGGCGTCTCCCTCAAGAAGCTCCTCGACAAGGCGGCGACCCTCTCACTGACCGAGGACGAGACCGCAACCCTCGCGTCGCGGCTGGCCAAGCTCGAGCTCGAGCTCACCCCGCAGGAGCGCGGCGAGCTCGACGGCGTCGCCGGTATGCCGGTGCGAGACATCGTCCGCGGCCTCGTCGACGCGGTCGACCCGGACCGCCAGGCGAAGGCAACCCAGGGCGTGCACGACCCGGCCGCCGCGATCCAGGACCTGCTCGACGCCGCGACCAAGCCGTTTGCCGCCAACCCCGAGCTGCGCGGCCGGATCCTCGAGCTGCGCGCCACCCACGACCGGGTCATCGACGAGGTGAACATGGACGTCCTCATCGACGCCCACGGCGTCGTCGACATCAGCCGCGCCAGGTCCGTTGTCGAGTCCTGGGCGGCCTACCTGCTTGAGCACCGCGACGAGATCACCGCGATCCAGCTCGCCACCGAAGCGAAGGAGCGCCGCGTCGCGTTCGCCGACATCCAGGAGCTCGCCGATCGGATCTCCCGGCCGCCCTACAACTGGACCCCCGATCTGATCTGGGACGCGTACGCCGCGCTCGACGTCGACCGGGTCCGCCGAAGCGATCGCCACACCCTTACCGACCTGGTGTCGCTGCTGCGCTATACGGTCGGGGTCGATCAGGAGTTGGTGCCCTACGTCGACCGCGTGCGTGAGCGGTATGCCGCATGGCTCGCCCAGCAGGAGCAAGCCGGGACGTCGTTCAGTCCCCTCGAAAGGTGGTGGCTCGACCGAGTGGTGGAAGTGATCGGGTCTTCGGCCGGCATCACCGCCGACGACCTCGACGAAGCACCCTTCACCGAGAAAGGCGGAGTCGACGGCGCCCTCCGCGACCTCGGCGACCGCGCCGGAACCCTTCTCGACCAACTCAACACGGAGCTCACCGCGTGACCGCGAGGCAGTCCGACTGGGACGAAGTCACTTTGGGGGCTGTCTCGCATACGATCCGTAATGGCATCTTCGCTCGGCGCCCAAACGACGATGGCGCCGGGGAGAGGATCCTTCGTATCTCTGCCGTCCGAGACGGACGAGTCGATGCCGCCGAGAGCAGATTTGTCGCCGGCCTTACCACCTCTCAGCTTGAGAGGTTTGCATTGTCTCCGGGTGACATTCTGCTCACCCGATACAACGGCAGCCGGCACTTGGTGGGCATTTCCGGACTGGTGAGCGCCCACGAAGGGACGCTCCTTCACCCCGACAAGTTGATCCGTGTAATCGTCAACAGGCGTGCCGCAGACTCGAGATTTTTGAACTACCAATTGCAGTCTTCTGCAGTGCGAAACTTCCTCGAGCCGCGCATTCGGACGACTGCTGGTCAATCAGGCATCGCAGGCACGGACGTCCGTAACATTCCCTTAACCCTACCGCCGCTCAAGGAGCAGCGACGGATCGTCGATATCCTCGAAGACCACCTGTCCCGCCTCGACGCCGCCGATGCCGGGCTCGCTGCCGCGCGCCAGCGGAGCTTTGCGCTGTTACAGTCGTCGCTTTGGAGCTCCACCCACGGCGTTGGCGATCGGGTGCCGCTCACGGACGTGGCGGAAGTCCGGCTCGGTCGGCAAAGATCTCCTAGCAACCACTTCGGCGATCGGATGGTTCCGTATCTTCGGGCGGCGAACGTTGACTGGGACCATTTTCGGCTCGATGATGTCAAGTCCATGAACTTCACAGCGGTCGAGGAGCAGGCGTACGCACTTCGTGAGGGGGACATTCTCTTGACCGAGGCTTCGGGCAGTGCCTCGGAGGTGGGCAAGTCAGCGGTCTACCGGGGAGAGGTCGCGGTTGTCTGCTTTCAAAACACGCTCCTTCGGGTCCGCTGTCACGGTGCCAACCCGAACTTCATCCAGAAGTACCTGCTTGCAGAGGCCTACGCGGGACGCTTCGTGGCAGAGTCACGTGGAGTCGGGATTCACCACTTGGGCCGTTCTCGCCTCGCCAGCTGGACCGTTGAGCTACCTGATGAGCAGGGCCAGGAGTCAGCAGCTGCAATGGCCGATGAAGCCCTTGTCTTCATACGCAGACTAGGCACGCAGATCGACCAGTCCGTCACGCGTGGACGAGCCCTCCGACGAGCCCTGCTCGCGTCGGCGTTCTCGGGGAAACTGACTGGGCGGCATACGGAAATTGACGTAATCCAGGAGTTAGCGGGTGTCTGACCTCAAGCTGATGGCAAAGCTCACGTTCGGGCGCCTCACCGACGCGTGGAAGGGAGAGGCCGCCGATTTCACGCCACTACTTGCTCAGCAGCTCGACGCTCTCGGCGAGGCGATCGGTGTCGACCTCACCTCCCTGGGTGCGTCCGAAGTGGCAACGACCGGTGGCCGCCGCATTGACATCGTGGCTCAGGTTGAGGACGGCTCGGAGTTCGTCGTTGAGAACCAGTACGGCCGCGCCGACCACGACCATCTGACGCGGGGCCTGGCGTATGCCATCGCCAGGCGTGCTCGCGGCCTCGTGGTGGTGGCCGAGGAGCACCGTGATGAGTTCCGTGCTGTCGCGCAGTACCTCAACGACTTGGCCGAGCTCGACAGCGAACGCGGCATCGCCCTATGGCTCGTGGAGGCTCGGGCTGTCCGGATCGAGGGAAGCTCTTGGGCGCCGCTGTTCACGGCTGTCGTTGAACCCAATCAGTTCACCGCAACGGTGGAGAAGGCCAAGCAGACGGAGTCGGTCGGTACCCTGGATGAGTTCTTCGGACAGTTCTCCAACGGCGACCTTCGCCAGGCTGCCACCATGATGATTGACCAATGGATCACCGCCGGATATCGGCGTCGGCTCGGACCTAACCACGTGGTGCTCGAGGCGGTCGGGCCCTCGGCAGGCGGCATCCGGACCGTGGTGGCGATCTTCAACGACGGGCGCGTACTCGTCCCCTTTAGTTCTTATGCCGGCACCAACAGCGGCATCCCGATCGCGCCACTGATCACCCCGGACTTCCGCACTGCCGCAGACCAGCTCTTCGGGTTCTCCGGCACGGAGAAGCAAGCACGCACCGCGTCTGGGTGGCTCACGTCTGGACGGGTAGAACCGTTGATGACGTTCTGCCTCCGCGTGGCGGATGCCTACGGCGACGCGTTGACGATCGCACCAGCTGCCCAGGCCTTGTGATGGAGGAGGTCACACAAGTCCAGATCGAGTGGGCACTGACGTACAACGGCTACCACCGGCTCGCTTCCTCGCCCGAGAAGCTGGAGAAGGTGCTGCGTAGCGCCCGCAACTCCTACACCAGTCGTGGTGGGGTTCCCGACTGGTGTAGCGTCGATTTCTTAAGGGGATGGGCGTTCTACCTCGTGCGCGCCGACTACCACGGGCGAGGCGGAACGCTGTCGGAGGAGTGGCGAGCAGTCCTGCACGCCCTACGTGTTCACCCCAACGCATCGGAGGGTGATCGACCACCACGCCCGGGGTCCCGACCCGCCGCACCCCGCACCGAGATTGTCCTGCCGACGCCATTCAGTACCGAGCCCAAGCGTGGTAGAGACGAATCCTTCCTTCCCGCAAAGCAGACTCGATTGTGGGAAGCGCACGTCGCGCCGGTCAACGCACTCGTCGATGAGATTCGTGCCGAGACGAATGGATATGTGCCGTACGTGGATCCCGACTCTGGTGGAGCCTTGGCGCGCGTGTTGTTCGTGCTGGAGTCGCCGGCACGGCCGGCCGCTCTCGGCTCGGGCATGTTGTCAGCCGACAATGACGACGAGACAGCCAAGAACGTCTGGCGGGCTTACCAGGAAAGCGGGATGCCAAGGACCCATGGGCTTCCTTGGAACGCGGTTCCCTGGTTTGTCGGCAACGAAAAGAGGAACGCAACCGTCACCGCTGTCCATGTTGAACGGGGACGCCGCTACCTCATTCAGCTCCTAGACCGAGCTCCGACCATCCGCGTCGTTTTGGCCATGGGCAAACCGGCGCAGAAGTCCGTTTCGGGTGCGGCCATGGAACTTGGCGCTCGCGACATCCGAATCATCAACACTTGGCATCCCAGTCCGATCCCGGCCGCGACAAGTCGTGGCCAGTCGTTGCGTGATACCAACGCGGCGTTCGTGCGTGCGTTGGCGATTGTAGAAGGACGTGGTGCAAATGACTAGTCGAGATCGGATACTGGCGACGTTGGCCATGGCGACCCTTCCACTTGATGACGACCAGCTGTCCAGTCGAACGGGGATACGTCCACGTCAGACGATCAACCAGATCTGCAACCCGCTGAGCACGGAGGGAAAGGTCCTCAGAATTGCAGGACCCGACGGCAAGATCGTCAACACACTCGTCGCTCGTCCACCGGGCGCTGACCTAGTCTCTCCAGAGTTGTCCAGCACGGTGTTGACCGCGGGGAGCTCGGGCGAGCAACAGGGGCGGAATCCTTAATGTTGGTCGTTCTGAGCGACGCGTTAGGGGTGTCCCTCGCCCCCCGGCGTATCGGACACTCTAGTGGCGCCCGAGTCGAGGTTGATGGCGCCGATACCAACCTGACCGTCTTGGTCGAATGTTGGGCCCACCAAGGTCCCGCCAAGGTCGCCCAGAAGTACAAGCTGGTAAATGACGCCACCAAGCTGCACTGGATCGCAGCGACCATGGCTCCTGCGCCGGAGCGGCTGATCTTGTGTGTCAGTGACGAAGAAGCTGTCCGGCACCTGCGTGGAAAGTCGTGGCAGGGGCAAGCAATAGCGAGTCTCGGTGTCGAGATCCATGTCGTAAAGCTGCCGGCGGAGGTCGTGGCGTCAATCTCCGAAGCGCAGAAGCGGCAGTTTCGATGAGCGGGATGCGGGACGATGACTGATGCCCGCCGACTGGTCGACAAGCTGTGGTCGTACTGCGACGTATTGCGCGACGACGGCGTGGGGGTCATCGAGTACACCGAGCAGCTGACCTACCTGCTGTTCCTGAAGATGGCTCACGAGCGCGCCACCCGGAAGATGGCCGCCGAGCAGATCGTCCCGGAGGAGTTCTCCTGGCAGCGGCTCCTCGATGCCCAGGGCGACCAGCTCGAGCTGACCTACACCCGCATCCTGGTCGGCCTCGCGCGTGAGCCCGGTGTGATCGGCACGATCTTCCGCAAGGCGCAGAACCGGATCCAGGACCCGGCCAAACTGAAGCGGCTGATCGTCGACCTGATCGACAAGGAGAACTGGTCACAGTCCGGCACCGACATCAAGGGCGACGCCTACGAGGAGCTGCTGTCCAAGGGCGCCTCGGACAAGGGCTCCGGCGCCGGCCAGTACTTCACCCCGCGGCCGCTGATCCAGGCGATCGTCGACGTGATCCGCCCGACCGTCGCTGACACCGTCGTCGACCCGGCCTGCGGCACGGCCGGATTCCTCCTCGTCGCCCACGACCACGCCTCCCGCGGCGCCAAGTCGATGAACCCAACCCAGCGCGCTAAGCTGCGCGACGGCTTGGTCCGCGGGTACGAGCTCGTCGACGGTACCGCCCGCCTGGCAGCGATGAACCTGCTCCTGCACGGGATGGGTACCGCGAACGGCGACTCCCTCATCGAGGTCCGCGACTCCCTCATCGCCGACCCGGGCGAGCGCTGGTCGGTCGTCCTGTCCAACCCGCCGTTCGGGCGCAAGTCCTCAGTGACCATGGTCGGCGCCGACGGGCGGGAGGTCCGGGAGGACCGAGAGATCGAGCGGCAGGACTTCGCCGCGACGACGAGCAACAAACAGCTCAACTTCGTCCAGCACATCGCCACGATCCTCGACACCAACGGCCGCGCGGCGGTCGTGCTGCCCGACAACGTCCTGTTCGAGGGGGGCGCCGGCGAGACCATCCGCCGCAAGCTGCTGACCGACTTCGACCTACACACGATGCTGCGGCTGCCGACCGGCATCTTCTACGCCCAGGGCGTCAAGGCCAACGTCCTCTTCTTCGACAAGAAGGTCGCCCGCCCCGGCCAACCGTGGACCGAGCGGCTCTGGGTCTACGACCTGCGCACCAACATGCACTTCACCCTCAAGCAGAACCCCCTGCGGCGCGCCGACCTCGACGACTTCGTCGCGGCATACAACGCCCGTATGCCGCGCGGCGAGCGGGTGGAGCGCGAGCGCTTTCGCTCGTTCGGCTTCGACGAGATCGTCCTTCGCGACAAGGCCAGCCTCGACATCACCTGGCTCAAGGACGACTCCCTCGACGACCTCGACAACCTCCCCTCACCGGACGTCATCGCCCGTGAGATCGTCGAAGACCTGACGGCAGCCTTGGCTGAGTTCGAAGCCGTCGCCTCCGCGCTCGAAGCTCGTCTCATCGAGCAACCCTGAAATAGAGCGTTCCCCCTCAGCTCCGACGCCACGTGTTCTCGAGGGTTGGGTGTACATCGTTGCGATCCGACCCTGTAATCCGACAACTGATCGCGACACATGCTCGCCGCTCGATGTGCGACAGTGAGATGCCCGGACATGCCGAGAGTCGCGCGTTCAGTGACACGCTTCCAGGTGCGCCAGAGGCCCGCCGTGAGGGCGCGTCCTTCCGCCCAGTAAGACGCGCCTCCGAAAGGCAACACCGAGCAATCCCGCGAACGCAGCCTCAAAACCGTTACGCGTGGCAAGCGAGCGACGAAGATCCGCAGGCGGCGTTGACCGCACGCGCGTCATTGGCTCAAGCTTTCGGGCCTGGTGGCGGATCTTCCATGACCTTTGCGTTCGCGATCGCTGACCAGTTTCGTAGGTCCGCGTGCATTGCCTCCTCCCAAGGTTGGAGATCCCACCCGAAGTAGTCACCGGCTCGGACCACCGCACGATTCAGCAAGGCACCCATGGTGTACATCCAACGGACCACCATCCGCACATCGAGCGATCCAGGCGTGTAGAAGTCTCGGTCGGCCACCTGTGGAGGGCGGCGAACCTCAACTACGCCGTAACCGGCATGGGGCTGGGCATGGGCGGCAGCCGACATGAGTCGGTAAAGGGTCGAGGCGGCGAGTGCGGCATTTTCGGCTGGCTCAGCGTGGACCATCTCGGTCAAACGGGCCATCTCGCCCGGTAGCCGCGCGCCGACGTGCCACTCCGGCCACACTCTTGTCAGCGGATTCTTCGCCTTCGCCGTCACCGTGAATCCTGATTGGCGCGCTGAGGCCACAATCACTGCGCGTCGCTTATGAAGCGTTGCCTCAGCATCGAAATCGCCAACGTAGTTAAGGGCCTCGCCGGTCCAATGGAGATAGGTATTCATCATGCGGCGTGCGCGTTCGCGCTCGTAAAGGCCCGTGGCGAGTGCATGGTGCACAAGACCCGCAGAAGCTAGGACTGATCTCGTCAGCGTCAGAAGCGCAAGGATCGCATCGGGCTCACCGATCGTTCGGGACAGTGCAAGTATGTGGCCGTACGCTTGGCTGAGTTGCTGGATCGCCTGCGCTTCAAGGTTGATGCCGCCGGTTCGGACAAGGTCGAGCACCGAACCGGAGTGGTAGTCCGCAGCGCACAGCGATGAATCGGTCCAGACGGGGACCTTACCGAGGTAATGGGCCAACATTCGTGCGATTCCGTCCAGGCCCACCGCGACGTGGTCAAGGATGGCCGTGGGGGTGTCGCTCTGTTGGGTCACGGACCCTCCTTCGGGCCCGAATCCACTGCGCGGTTTAGGAGACCCGCGATCACGCCCAGCCCGTCGGAGATGAGCTGCGCCACCACCACCGTCTGAGCGGTCCAGATGTCACTATCCGCTGCGTGAAAGGACATGACCCTGATGACCTCCTTGCTCTGCGCTGTTTGTCGGTCATGGAAGTGATTCCAGCGATGGCCGTTGAAGGTCCCACCGATCGGATGGCCTGCGACCAGATTTCTTGTCACGAGAACCGTCTTGCCGCCTGGTTCGCGGTCCGCCCGGAGCCTTACCCCGAGAGTCCGCCCTACTTCCTCGGCTGCGTCGAACCCGAGCTGCAGCGCCTGTAGAAGTCCGAACTTCGAGAGGTAGGCGTCACCCGCTGTGGTGAAGCGTGACAGCGCTTCGTACGCGCCTATCGCCTGGACGGCATCCTCGATAACCATCAATGCGGCGAGCAATTCGGTCGAATGGGTCAGGCCCCCAGTTCTCAGTTCGCGAACCCTCCTGACTGCCTCGAGCACCGATACAGAGTCACCCATGACACGAGGCTAGATCTTCCCGCTCGCGACGACCGCCCAGCTCCGGGCCCGGCACCCTCCGAGTAACGCTGAACTCGCGTCATACCGCCGCGTATGGGGCGGCCCTGAAGGCCTCGGCAGCTCACGGCGAACGTCCTCTTCTGCCGCGGATAGGGCTCGGTCGTGCCGATGTGCGCTTGCACGGGCGGCGGTCAGGTTGCCTGCGCGAGGTGCTGCTTCAGGTCGTAGGCGAGATGCCCGATCGCGGCGTCTATGGCAGCTGGCTCGCTGGAAGAATGGCGGTCTCGGCTTGTGAAGATCGCAATAACGAAGCGTCGACCTTCCGGGTCGGTGACGACCCCAACCTCGTTCCGGACAATCCCCATGAGGCCGCCGCTCTTGGCCGCGACCAAGTGCCGGCTGTCGAAGCCGGACGCGATGCGATGCCGTGTCAACTGTTGGCCCATGAGGGCGCGTATCAGCGCGCAGGCCGACGCCGGCCCGGCGTGGTCCGCCCAGATGGCCCGCAGCAGGTGAACCATCTCGGACGGTGTCGTGCGGGATCCGCGCGTCGGATCCAACGCCGAGGAGGCGGCCAATCTCGCCCTGACCTCATCCGCAGACGGCGGTCCGTCGGCTGCGGGGTCGTGCCCCGATAACGTGACGTAGTCAGTGAAGCCGACCTCCCCTGCCATCGTGTCAAGCATCGTCCGGAGGTCGTTGACGATGAGGGTCCGGCCCAACTCCAATCGGCGCGTCGCGGCGTTGATGGTCGCCAAGCCGAGGTGGCCGATCAGTGCGTCGGTCGCGACGTTGTCACTAATCGTCAGCATCGGAATCAGCAGATCCCTGACACTCATCTCGACTCTGTCCCGCATGAGTGACATGCCCACGGGTCCCGGCGTGCGGAGCCCTGCCGGCACTTCACATCTGGATCCACCGTCCAGATCGCCGGATTCGATCAGCGATGCGGCGACTAGCGCTACCTGCACTTTCATCACTGACGCCGGCGTGACAAGCTCATCCGCTCGATGACCGACCAGCGTTGGGCTATCCAGAGTCGCCGCGCACCACCACGCCTCGACGTCGTCAAGTTCCCACTCAGCGCCTGGTTGCACGACCTGAGTATCCAGCGGAAACGTCCGACTCTGCCGCGTACAGGCGGCTACGATAGCCCGACTTTCCGGCGCGCGGCCGCCGGATGCCACCGAGGCACGCTCGCTCGTGCCGCAGAGGCCGGAACGCCCGACCCGACCCTGCCGCGATCAGCGTGTTCAACTGTCGCGCATCACCCGTCTGAGGACACTTGCGATCCAACCCTGGGCTGTGAGGAGTTTCTGTTCTTCGTTAAAGCCGCCCGCTTCGCGGGCGGCGACGCGGCGGCGGTCGGGCATGCGGCCTGGCGGCCGGTCCCTCCCGCCGCCGCTCGCACACTCGCCTTCATTGGTCCTAGCGCGGCCGTGACGGCAGATCCCACCGAGGGGATCAGACGTAGGAGCCGCCGTCCAACGGCGAGGGCTTTGTTCGAAGCGGGGACGTCAGGCCGGAGAGAATGACCTGGACAGGTGGTCGGCCACGTTGGAGACCTGGGACGTCGTCAGGGGCCCGGGTCGCTTCAGGATCTCGGCAGCCTTCTTGGCCCAGAGGACATCGACTCCGCGGATGGTGAAGGATCCGCCGATCAGGGGCCAGTCCGCGTCGATAAAGCAGAGCATTCCGCGTACGTTCACGTCGGTGTCCGCCCCCTCTTGGAGGGCGCGCCGCACGAGGTCGACCTGCTTCAGGACCCCGTCGACAAGCTTGCTGCAGTCGCGACGTCTGACCACCAGCTTCTCCACACGTGGCGAGAACAGGCCGCCATGGGTCTGGAGAGTAGGTCGACCTTGGTACCTCTTCGCGTCGATGACGACGACCCCGGACGGGCAGACGACGATGTGGTCGATGTTCGCCACCGTCTTCGGGATCCGCCGATCGTGGAGGACCTGGATCTGTGAAGAGACAAGGCTATCGAGGCGTGACCCGAGCTTCTCCTCTCCAACCGCTCCGCGCGCCCACGCGGCCGTCGACGGCGGTTCCTCACTCACCGCCAACATCAGCCGTCCCAACCGTGGATGCGCCGACCGGACCGCATTCTCACGTTTGGCCCGGCGACGCTCGTGCTCGCGGCGAGCCGACTGACCAGCCACTCCACGCTCAGCAGCAGGAGTGACCTGATCGACAACCAAGGACTCTTCAAGCACCTCCGCTGGCTCGCCCGGCTGGCGGGTCTCGATTTCCTCAGCACGGAGATCAAGACAACCTGAGCAGCGCACGGTCTTCGCGACCGGGTCATGCTCGGCCCTCGTCCCGGCATCGAGCTGTGTGCCGCAGCGCGCGCATCTCCCCGGGAACCGCAAGCGGATCAGTCAAGCGCCCGATTGTGCTGTCACGCCTTCCTCCATCTCCTGAGCGAAGCCCCGCCTCCTGGACCAAATCGACGACCTCGTGGCCACCATCCGAGAACCCCCACGACGAGAATCGAGAGAAGCGTGGCGCGCGCGACGACCGTGTGCCGGTGAAACCGACAACACCTGCCATATCGTTTGACAAGGCTCTCGGCGCACCGACGCGAGGAGGTCGGCACTACTGCGCTGGCAGCGGACGGAGTGGGTGCTCCGCGACTCGCGTTAGCCCCGGCCGGCACCGACCCGCCCACTCGCGATCTCAGACCCGTGGGACCGGCTGCCGCACCCGCATCGCAGCGGATCACCACCCAGCCACTGCAGTCCAGGGAACTGCGCAAACGCTGCCGCCTTGGTCACCTCCCAGCCGCGAAACCGCTCCGCTCCTCTCGCCCGGATCACCACCCAGACACCGCCAACTGGAATTTGTTCGTACAGCTGTTCGATACCCTCGAGTGATGACCAACGTCCCGCGGGTGGCGCTGAGGCAACCCAGGTCGCTCACAACAGAGCAGCTGACCAGCCTCGACGTCACCACGGCGGCCAGCCCAGCTGCCGTGCGCGCCTGGATCATCTGGGAGGACGGCGTCGAGGAGCTCATCACCGGACATGCCATCGCCTGGACCCGACGCGCCGTCAGAGTCCGCTGGGGAATCCCGCCCCACATCCTCGAGACCTGGGTCTGGGCCGGCGCCGTCGCACGGACATAGAGAACGCCTGTCACGAGCGCCCAGAACCTGCAAGCACAGAAGTACAGCAGTAGCGCTGCCGGGAGTGCCCATCCAACGGTGGGAAGGCCCCGATCCCCTTGCACAACGGAGTGGACCGGAAGGCTCGCCCGGAGTTCGGGACGAAGAGGCCGCAGGTTCAAATCCTGTCACCCCGACTCGCTCGACAAGGCCCCTGACCAGCAGAAACGTGGTCGGGGGTCTTTGCCGTCTCACGACTCGCTGTCATCACCTGGGATGGGGGCGGCGTCCCGATGATGAGCCAGGCCGCCCCAGCGGTACGGACGTATGGCGGAGGTCGCCTCCAGGCGGCACTAGTTGCTTTCCACCTTTCCCCGCCAACAGACGAGTCGCCTCGTCCGTGTGCGTGCCGATCTCGTCCCTCTGTTCCCCTTCGCGGACGACCTGGTTACGTGCAGCACACCGCCCACTGTGACGCGGGCAGTTCGACGCGCCTCCTCAACCGACCACGCGGACGACCTGAGGTCCCCCCCGCTCGCGGGGGAGAATCACGCCGATGGCCCCCTCACACCCGAAGCCACGGCTACTCCAAACCCCACCAGTCGATGGGACTCACACGAGTTTCTGAACGCGGCGCGGACAAGGCGCGACCCCGGCCTTAGTCGATGTCAGCGGCCCCGCTGCCTCCACGAGATCGCCGCATGCGCCAAGCTCCGCTCAGGCGGCTCCGCTCGGGACAGCGTGAGCGTTGACGTCCCGCAAGATGTCCACGATGACCATGAAGTCATTCGGGAACACCACGTCCACATGGCCTTGATCGACATACGGCGACTCATAGAGGCGTTCCGGCTTCATGATGCCGTTGGCGGTGAGCTCGTCGACGATCAGGGAGATGAACCTGATCTGGTCAACCGAAAATCTCGTCTGGTCGAGCAGGGTGGCGAACGCATCGTTGACGGCGCCACGGTCGAGGCCCACCAGAGATCTGATGAATGGGCCGAGCTCGCCCGCGCGTTCGGTGACCCACGCCACGTCGACCTGCTGGTCACCGCCGGCCTTCACAAGCATGGCCGAGAGAGCGTCCAGATCGTCAGGAGTCAGCTGCTTGTTGCGCCCAGGGTCGGGTGGCCGGGGGCATTGCAGCCCCCGGCTCCCTCAGATCCCGGCGTGACAGTCTCCTGTCACCGGGCTCTTGTCATCTTCCTCACCAGGCGGTGGTGACCCATTGCCAGTGCCGGA
>JAABUT010000285.1_pt1 | contig 91444 bp, 117 predicted proteins | sample 5559281 | NCBI WGS metagenome assembly JAABUT01 (sample SAMN10711880, study PRJNA513359) | rock metagenome | isolation source: Antarctica rocks | place: Antarctica: Victoria Land, Ricker Hills nord | collected 2016-01-04 | reverse complement strand
CTTCTGTCAAGCTTATTTAGACGACATTCTCATATACAGCAAGATTCAAAAGAAGCATAGACAACATGTCAAGATGATACTAGATCGTCTATGAAACGCTGATCTGCAGATAGATATTCGAAAGTGCAAATTCAACGTAGAAGAAACAGTCTTCTTAGAGATCATAGTATCAGAACAAGATCTTCACATGAATTCTATCAAAGTGAAAGCTATAGTCAATTGAGCTACATCTACTAATCTAAAAGAGATACAAGATTTCGTTGACTTCGTCAATTTCTATCAACGCTTTATCAAGAACTTTTCGAAACTAGTCAAGTCATTCATTCAGCTGACTCAAAAAGACACGTCTTTTGTTTGAAACGAAGTCTGCGTCGAAGTCTTTGACAATCTAAAGAAGCAGATCAGCTCGACTTCAGTTCTACGTCATTTCGATGTCAAACGTCAAGCTATTTTGAAAATCAATGCATTCAACTATGTAAAAGACGACATACTATCTCAGTACAATGATGAGAATATGCTTCACTCGATAGTCTTCTATAGCAAGAGCATGATTTCAGCTGAATGCAATTATCACATCTATGACAAGAAATTGCTAGCTATCATTCGATGTTTCGAACACTGACGATTCAAACTAAAAGATACTGAGCTATCTATTCAGATGTTTACTGATCATCAGACTTTGAAGATCTTTATGAAAAATAAACAGCTGACTCGATGACAAGCGAACTACCTGAATATTCTATCAAAGTTTAACTTTCAGATTATCTTTCGATCAGACAAAACAAACTTCAAAGTCGATGCTTTAACTAGAATGTCGATGATCGATAGTTCTGAATCAGTTAAAGACATAGATGATCGTTTTCAGACTATACTGATTTCGAATCGAATAAACGTTTTATCAATTGAGTTCAAAATCAAATCTGAATACGAGACTAATTTCTATCAACGCGTACGTCTAGTCAATCAGAAGAATGAACTATGCAATGAGTATCGACAAGCTATGAACAAAGACGAACTGAAGCTTCATGACATGAAGCTAAAGAACTGTCAAATCATTGACAACGTTCTATTCAAAAAGAATCTACTATGAATGTCAAAACAAATGCATACGAAATTGCTTCGAGAGATTCATGATCAATCATTAATCTCGCACTCTGACATTAGATGAACGATTGATCTAGTTCAACGCTTCTACTATTGATCAGATCATTGAGCAACTATTCAACAATACATTCGAAACTGTCATGTCTGTCAGCGAAGCAAAGCATCTCAAGATGATACAAATGATTTGCTTCAATCTCTATCGATTCTTCAGCAGCGTTGACAAGATATAGCTATGAACTTCATCACTGAGCTATTTCTATCGAAAAACTATAACGTCATTTGCACGATCATATGTCGTCTCTTCAAAGAACGTCACTATGTTCTCTGTCATTGAAGAGACGATGACATCTCAATCGAAGAAATAGTATGAATCATGCTATGAAACGTCTATCGACTTCATGATCTACTCAGTTCTATCGTTTTGAATAGAAACTCTCAGTTCATATTGATCATGTGACAAAGTCTTTGTAAACGACTGAAGATCAAAGTCAATCTATCAACAGTTTATCATTCAGAGATCGATGATCAATCGAAACAAGCTAATCAAGATGTTGAATGCGAACTTCGAATCTACTGCAATTACATGCAGAATGACTGAGCTAAATGACTTTCAATGATGAAATTCAGTGACAATTTCAATACATTCTCGACTATCTCGATGATTTCTTTCTACTTCAATAAAGACTTTCATTCTCGAATGAGTTTCGATTCAGATATGACTGATTACAAAATGACTCGTCAACGTATTGAGACTAGAAAGATCGATGACATTGTCACTTGAATGAGCGAACTTCTTATCTTCAATCGTCAACAATTGAAAAAGATCAAGCAGATCACTGAAGCTCAGATGAACAAGCATAGACGAGACGTCATTTATGAAGTAAATGATCAAGTTTGATTAATCTTTGAAAACATCAAAATCACTAGATCATGCAAAGATTTGAAAGACAAGCAGCTCAATCTCTATTCAATCACAGTCAAAGTTGAGATCTTTTATTGTCTTCAGCTATCTAGAAGCATGAAGCACATACATTCAATGTTCAGTTCAAAGTATCTATGAACTTCATCAAACGACTCTTTATCAGAACAACATTCTGAGATCTTTAAATCAATGATCATTGAAGAGAATGAAGAGCACTGAGAAGTAGACGATATATTGAACTTCAGACGATATAGAGAAAGACTACAATACAAGATCAAATGAATCGAGATAGATCGTGACGACGAATGATACTATGTCGATAAAGAAAAATTTGATGACTCGAAGAAAGTTCTGAATGAATTTCACAAGCTATACTCGAATAAGTCGCACTAAATTGAAAACACGATGAATTTTTTGCTTTTATTTCTTTTCTATTCATGTGAACATGAATGTTCAAAGAGAAGAAGTAATGTTACGAACATGTCTGAATCTATCAGAATTCAGATCTAATTCTAATCAATTTGATTAGAGCAAGTCATGATGCTATGTCTAGTTTGAATCTAGCACATCTCTTTGAGTCATTCTCAGCACTTCTTCTCGTTGTTCAGCACTTTCTTCATTCACTTCTTTCATCATTCTTTTAGACAAACACATCTGATCTATTACATCACATCTGTATCGAGCTTAGCGCAGTCTCAAGTCATTATTTATAGAAGAGCTCGCACTCTTTCTCTTCTGTATTCTTAATGTCTTGTTATAGCTATCTCTAAAGAACAATACATACATATCAGTCTTGAGTCTCTTTGATTGAATGATCTAGACATGATCTCAACAATTGTCAGAATAGCGTTGTACTCGCTTGAATCAAATAGATCGATAATGAAGTTCATTGCTATGTCTTGTCATCGCTGTTCAGATATCAATAGAGATTGAAGCAAGTTATTTGATTTATTTCTAGATGTCTTTGAACGTTGACAGATATAGCAGTTTCAAATATATTGATCTATCGTTTTTTGCATGAATGATCAATAGTAGTTTCGCTTTATGATCTTCACAGTTCTAAGAATATCAGAATGATCAACTGATGATTGATCGTGTATCTCACGAATCAGGTTCATTTGTAGAAGCTCGTTGAAAGAGACTCATAGCTGACTATCATGATACAAGATTTCATTCTGAGTTCGACAATTTTTCAATTTGATATCTTCATATTGTGTCTCGTCTCTTGCTATTGCTTCGCGAAGTAGCGTACAATTCTCATCGATCTCATTAGTCTCAAGAATCTGTTTATAGATTGATTTCTCAATGTTCTTCTTTAGATCAGCAATTTTCATTCGATTCGAAGTCAGAATAGTGATTCATTGATAGCAAATGCACTCATCTTCTGAGCTTCTAGAAATTGAATCAACTCGACGAGTTAATGCATCGACTTTGATGTTTTATTTGTCTGAACAATACATGATTTTGAAGTTGAAGTCAACGAGCTTTTGTACTCAGCGCATTTGACGTCTACTTAGTTCTTTATCTTTCATTAATGACGTTAAAGCTTGATGATCAGTAAACATCTTGATGAGTAGCTCAGTCAATTTCAGCTCAGATCATCAATGCTTAAAGACACGAATGATTGCTAGTAATTTCTTGTCATAGATCTCGTAATTGCACTCAGCGAGACTCAGATTCTTGCTGTAGTAGATCATCAAATGCAATGTTTCTTCGTCATTGTACTGAGAAAGTATGTCATCGTTGACGTAGTCGAATGAGTCTGTTTCAAGAATAGTCTTTCTATTCTGATCAAAATGACGAAGAATAGAAACTTCAGTCATTCATTTCTTCATATGATCAAAGATCGTTTGACAAGCTTGATTTCATTCAAATATCATCTCTTTTTGAGTTAGTTGAATCAGAGAATGAACAATCTTCGAAAAGTTCTTTATAAAACGTCGATAGAAGTTGCAGAAGTCGACGAAGAACTGCATCTGAGTGAGATTTGTAGAAGTAGATCATTCGACTACTGCTTGTACTTTTCTGAGATTCATCTTTAGTTCTTCAATGAATAGCAATAGTCTCAGAAAGAAGATCTTCTGAACATGAAACTTGCATTTGTTTATATTCATCTGTAGATCGATCTCTCGTAGTCTATGTAGAACTAGTCGTACGTGTTTCTTATGTTTCTTCAATGTTTTGCTGTAAATAATAATGTCATCTAGATAGATCTGACAAAACTGATGTAGATAATTAAACAGCACGTTGTTCATATAGTGTTGATAGAAAGTTGAGTCGTTGATTAATTCAAAAGACATCACGTGATATTTGTAGAAGTTAAAAGAGATAATAAAGATAGTCAAATCTTCGCTATTTGAATGCATGTGTAGTTTGTTGAAGACGACTATTATATTCAATCGAGTCAGATACTTGCTATCTTGAATACGAGCGAAAGTTTCGTCTATTAAGAATAGAGAGTAACGATCTCGTTTGATCAAAGCATTGAGCTTTCTATAGTCGACGCAGAAACGCAGACTATCGTCTTTCTTTTTGACGAATAGTATGAGCGAAGCGTATGAGATCGAGCTGAAAGATATAAAGTTCTTATTCAGATGTTCAATCAGATAATTCTTCATCTTTTGAAGCTTGTAGTCAGACATATAATAGAGATGACTTCGAGAAGACATTTTCTCGTCTGTCAACTCGATTTTGTGATCATAGAAGCGATGAGAGAATAGTTGATCAGTCATAGCTCGATTAAACACGTCTAGATAGTCATGATATTTCAAAGAAAGCTTGACTTTGACTTCTTTCAAGATCTCTTCATGTGAAAGCTTTTGTAGATCTATATCTTCAAGTTTATTTCTAGCTGTTTTTAGAAGTCGATTGATTTTCGTGATGATGATCGCGAAAGTAGTCACATTCGATCGTTTGACTAGTGATTTATATGCTGCAGTCTCTATCATTGCTATGTTCATTGAATCAAAAGACGAAACGAAGTTGACTGAATTAGATGATTTCACGATTTTGAATGAAGATGACTTCTCGCTGAGTCGAGTGATGACAGAAGAGATAGATCTCTTTAGTATTTAAGTAGAGATCAAACTCTTCTGTTCTATCGCGATTTTCTTGATGACAGAAAGAGAGATCAAGCTAGCATCAATATGAGTCTTTGAATCAGAAAATTGAAGACGATCGTTTCTCATATCAATTGTTATCTCGATCTTATTCATTCATGTTTTTTCAAGAATCATCTGATGCTGACTCAATCGAGTAATCAGCATAAAGACGAAACGTTTCATATGATCTTGAACAGTCAGATTCGAATAAATCGCATGAGTAATGAGCTTTTTTGCATAATGATCATCGAATCTTCTTATTGACTTGAGCTTGATTAAAGATAATGATTTAATTTGCAAATGATCACAAACATTCTGCGCGATTAATTCATCAATGAACGAATAGTCAGCTGCTTCAATGTCAATCAATGACTTTAATGAGTAACTAATTTCATTGCTAGATAGTACACATTCAGTAGTCAAAGATTTCGAGACAAAGAAATCATCTGATGAACTCATTGTTGAAGAAATTAACACATCTTTCATCGCGTCTTTGATGAAAGTCACTAGTTTTTTGCCTCATTCTTCGATTTCTTTGTAAATAATTTCTTCTCTTCTTTCAACATGATGATCTCATTGAGACAAGAAATGAATGCACGAGATGTTGAAGTACTAGTCTTCAGCTGAGAGCAGTTCTTTGAAAGATGACTCGATACTTTGCAGTTGAAGCAGATGATTAACATTCTTGATCATTCAGATTCGAGAGTGAAAAAAGTAGCGAGTCGAACATAGCTAGTAGTTGAGACTGATGCTGATGTCGACGAAGAAACAAAACGTTTTTTCGAGACTGCTATCGATTTGACTGTTCGTTGCTCGTCACGTAGCTGATAATTGACTCGTTGTTTATTATTTACTCTCTGAAGAAAAGTCTTGAGCTTATCAAGCGAGCTAAACTCTATGAGGCAAACTGACAACGCGTTCTGAAGATGATTGTTGATTTTATTCTGTAGATTGTTCATCAGAGTTCAATCATCGTAGTCAAGAAAGCTGAATATCTTTGTGAATTCAAAGTAGAAGAAGCTGAACAACTTATTGCTCTGCTTCAATGCATTGTATTCGCAACGACACTTTCGATTTCTATTCTGATCATCATATATTTCGTTCAAATGTTTCAGCAGTTTCGTCAGTGATAGATAGAATGAGAGAGCATTGATACGATGCTTTGCATAAATCTGCTCGTCAGCATCGTCATCTAGTCTGAATGTCACATAGACGATACGAAGCTTTTCGATAGAGTAATGATTCGCGTTGATGTCAAGCTTGTCAGATATCTTGATGATTCAGCTCTTTCAAGTAGATTCATCTGTGTCGATGAAGATAGATGAATTCAAAAATTTGATTGACTTGCGATGATCATTCTCGTTATCGAATAGAGTGAATAACTCTCATGAGCTTCAAGAACGTTGATCGACTTCAGAGATTGATGAAATCTCTTTCTGATTGACTCAATGCTCGACTAACTGAGTCTCTTGACGAGACATAGATCGATCAGCTTGACGTTGTTTCGCTTTGAAGTTCAATCGCTCGCTTTGCAGCTGATTGATCTTTTCTTCTAGCTCATCGTTTTTTTCAAAAGCGACTTCTAATTGTTTCGCTCTCTTTTTGTGATCGTCTTGTATGAAAATTCAGTGCTCGTTGAGCTGTAGAGTCAGATCTCGCTGACTTTGAAGCTCATTCAGCATATCGATAATCTGATCGAGCTGATTTGCAACTCATTGACACAATTGTTTCTTGTTTTTTATGTTTCATGATGTTGTAGCTTCTTCAGTCTCGACTGAAGCATTGATGAGTAGAAGTGAGACTCTTCTATTGACAGTGCTTCTAAGCAGATGAGCTGTTCGAGACTCAACTGACTTGACGTCGCGTGTCATGATGATAGTAGGTAGAAGTTGTTGAGATAAAGATAGATGAGAAATTGATGTTTTGATTTGATGCAAATTCAAAGAAGCTCTTGTGAATTTTCTGATAATAGCTGATTGTAATATTCGAAGAATCTCTTGCAAATAGAATGATGAAAATAAATGTAGAATCGAAGAATTTCTTGCGATCTAAAATGATGATGCAAATTCAAAGAATTTCTTGCGAATTTTCTGAATAAACGAAGTAGATTATTTCGTATCATTTACACGTCGATAGCAGAGTAGTTGATGAGCATTTATCTAATGTTAGAAGTCAGCATAAAGCGAGTCAATATGAGTGTCATTTAACTAGAAGATAAATGCTAAGAAAGAAAGATAACTACAGAAAAGAAGCTGACTACATATGTGTTTCTCAGTCAACGCTAGACTCAATAGAGACTAGTCAAGATGACGAAGCGAGAATAGATCTGACAAGGCTAGAAAACTGAGTCTGACAAGACTAGAATCGTGACAAATTTCTATCAATGCTTCATCAAGAACTTTTTGAAACTAGTTAAGTTGTTCACTCAGCTGACTTGAAAAAACACGTCTTTTGTTTGAAACGAAGTTTGCATCGAAGTCTTTGACAATCTAAAGAAGCAAATTCGCTCGATCTCAGTTCTGCGTCATTTCAATGTCAAACATCAAGCTATTTTGAAAATCGATGCATTCAACTATGTAAAAGATGACATACTATCTCAGTATGATGATGAGAATGTGCTTCACTCAATAGTCTTTTATAGCAAGAGCATGATTTCAGCTGAATGCAATTATCACATCTATGACAAGAAATTGCTAGCTATCATTTGATGCTTTGAACATTGATGATTCAAACTAGAAAATACTGAGCTATTTGTTAGAAATCAGCATAGAGCGAGTCATATGAGTGTAATGTAACGAGTATATAAATGCTAAGAAAGAAAAGTATCTAGAAGAGAAGAATCGACTATCTATATGACTCAGAAGAACATAAGCTAACTCTGAATAGAGTTGACTTCAAAACAACTCGATAGTCTAGTGACGAGCGATCGACAATAGTCAGAAACATAGTCATCAACATAGTCATCAACATAGCTATCAATATAGATGCGTAGCTAGAATCGTAACAGTATTTCTTCTCTTCAACAATTCATGTTTGCATGAATGTATTTTCTTAGTCTTGTGTAGAATCGAAATGTCTATTGTAGCAGACTAACTATGTAGAAAGAAATCGACTTGCTCAGCGAAGAGATCAACTATTGACTGATGTCATTGAAGCAGACTCACTAGAAGAAGATTGACTAGCTCATCAAAGAGATCAATTGTGATCATGTCATTGAAGCAGACTCACTGCTGATTCAGATCTACTACATAGTAGAGCTTGTTTCGTTCGTTGATCGACTCAATCAAGAGATCAATCATTGTTCATCTTTGTAGCAGACTCACTTTGAGTGTCGTTCAAGCAGACTAACTATCGAGTGACTGACTTGATGACGAGATCAATATCGAACGTGCCTTTGTAGCAGACTCACTAGTTGCACACGAACGAGTCGACAGATCGATTCACTGATAGATAGAGCGATGTGAGTAGCTGAATCATTGCATTGACGAAAGATGTCATTGAAGCAGACTCACTAGTTGCATGTGAACTCGATGACGAGTCAGATTCACTGATAGATAGAACGATGAGAGTGAGTAAATCATTGCATTGAGAGTGTTGTTGAAGCAGACTCACTGAGATTTCGATATAGAAACAAGCTCAAAGATTTGCTTGTTGTCAAAGACATTATCATGTCATTGTAGCAGACTCACTATTTGACACAGAAACATGAGGTAGATCGATTCGCTGATAGATAGAGCGATGAGAAGATCATTGCATTGAGAATAGATGTCATTGAAGCAGACTCACTAGTTGCACGTGAACTGATAGACGAATCGATTCACTGAAAAGTAGAATGATGAGAAGATCATTGCATTGACGATGTCTTTGAAGCAGACTCACTAGTTGCACGTGAACTGATAGACGAATCGATTCACTGATAGATAGAGCGATGAGAAGATCATCGCATTGACAATGTCATTGAAGCAGACTCACTGAGAGTTTGCTTCTCAAGATAGAGACTTCACGCAGTTCTATGACTGATCTCGTTTGATTGTTCAACAAATTCGAAGAATTTCTTGCGAATCTGAATGAACGATTAATTTGCTGATCTTTGACCTAGTTGAATGATTTCAATCGTTTGTTTATACTCGCTGATCAGCGCACGAGTTTGAATCTTTTGTTTATTCTCGCTGAATCAGCTCATGAGAAGAGAAAGATAAGTGCTGCTGCATGAACGCAAGTCGCTAGATCAAAGTCAATAGAGAGTTGAAGAACTACTAGCAGAAGCACTCAAAGAAATCGATGCAGATTATTTCACTTCGCCTGTAACGAAGAAGCATTTATATAATGTTAGAGATCAGCATAGAGCGAGTCATATGAGTGTAATGTAACGAGTATATAAATGCTAAGAAAGAAAAGTATCTAGAAGAAAAGAATCGACTATCTATATGACTCAGAAGAATATAAGCTAACTCTGAATAGAATTGACTTTGAAACAACTCGATAGTCTAGTGACGAGCGATCGACAATAGTCAGAAACATAGTCATCAACATAATCATCAACATAGCTATCAACATAGATGCGTAGCTAGAATCATAACACTATTTATTCAGATGTTTACTGATCATCAAGCTTTGAAGATCTTTATGAAAAACAAACAGCTGACTTGACAACAAGCGAACTATCTGAATATTCTATCAAAGTTTAACTTTCAGATTATCTTTTGATCAGGCAAAATAAACATCAAAGTCGATGCTTTAACTAAAATGTCGATGATCGATAGTTCTGAATCAGTTAAAGAAATAAATGATCATTTTCAAACTATATTGACTTTGAATTGAATAAACGTGTTACGATTCTAGTCTTCGTCTATTCTTCGTCTAGTCTTCGCCTGATTTCATTCTAATCGAGTCTAGCGAGAATCTGATCTAGAAATGATATCATTGAAACTCTGCATCATATGTGTAAGACGTCAACTCAATCGAGTCTAGCACAGAGCTGAGAAACACACATATAAGAATTGAGTTCTTTTCTGTAGATACTTTTCTTTCTTAGCATTTATCTATTAGTTAAATGACATCTCTATGACTCGCTCTAGATCGATTTCTAACAGTAGATAAATGCTAATCAACTACTCTGCTATCGACGTGTAGACGATACGAAATAATCTACTTCGTTTATTTAGAAAATTCGCAAGAGATTCTTTAAATTACTTTTATCAAAACACATCTGCAAATTTACTCAAATTTATCAAATCTATTTATCTATCTTTCTCACAATGACACGCGACTTTGAATCAGTCGAGTCATGAACAGCTCGTCTGCTTAGAAGCACTGCTAGTAGACGAGTTTTTCTTATTTCTTTCGATGCTTCAGCGAAATCTCAGAATGTCGCTACTTCATGAGACATCAACATAAGTCAACAACTTCGTCAATGAGCTATCGATCAGTCAGACGAGATCATCAAGATGCTGATCGAGCTAAAAGATCAACGAGACATGACTTTGAAACTCAACGAGCAATGAATCGATGTTCAAGTCAATCACATCAAGAGTTTTGATGAGCTAGAGATCAATCAAATGACAATAAACACTCAAGAAGAGACTATCGTCGATCTACGAGAGAAAGTCTTGAGTCTAAAAAAGAAACAGCGTTCAGCGAATCAATCTCGATCTCGTCAGTCTACGAAATCTCTACCTCGTCAATCTATCGAGAATCATACTCGACGTGAGTCGTTCACTCTATTCGATAATGATCATCATAAGTTCTTCAAGTTTTCAAACTCATTTATATTCATTGATAAAGATGAATTGACATGAGACAGCTGAAGAATCAAGATGAACGACAAGCTTCAGACAAATGTTGATCACTTCGATAATGAGAATATTTGTATTGTCTATGTGATATCTAGACTAGAAAATGATGCTGCTGAGCATATCTTCGCTTGACATTGTCATGATGCTTCGCATTCTTACATCTTGATCTACAAGCTATTTGAGTATCTGAAAGAAATATACGATGATCAGAATAAGAATCGAAAGTGTTGTCACAAGTACAACGCTCTGAGACAAGCAGAAAAGTCTTTCAATATCTTCTACTTCAACTTTATGAAGCTATTCAGCTATCTAGAATACGATGATTGCACTCTGATGAACGATCTTCAGAATAAGATCAACAATTGCTTGCAGAATGCTCTATCAATTTGCTCGAAAGATTTTATCACTCTACATCGTTTCAAGAGCTTTCTTCAGAGTGTGAATAATATATAGCGAGTCAATTATCAGCTTTGAAGCGAACGTTGCATGATCATCGTCAAAGTCATCGTTGCATCTGAAAAGCGCGCTACTCTTCTGTCAGCAGTGATGACTTCGATAATTGAATATGTCAAGTCGATCATCTTTTCTACATCTGAGTCAGTCAGATCGTCTATCATTTGCTATATTTGCAAGATCTCGAGTCACTTGTCAAAGAATTGTTCTCAGAACAAGATTGACACTTCTGCTTCTTGAGCTTTCATCTCTCGTCTACATGAAATCGTCATTTCGAAGAATAAAGAGAATGAGAAAATGTCTTCTTTCGAAGATAGCGAGACAAAAAACTAGAGACTTTCATCAAAGACGCGATGAAAGATATGTTAATTTCTTCAACGACAAGCATGTCAGATGATTCTTTTGCTTCTGAATCTTTGATTACTGAATGTATACTTTCTAGCAATGAAATTAGTTACTCATTGAAGTCATTGATTGACATCGAAGCTGCTGACTATTCGTTCATTGATGAAGTGATCGCGCAGATTGTTTGTGATCAGTTGCAAATCGAGTCTCTGACTTTGATCAAAGCGAAGTCAATTCGAGAATTTGACGATCATTATGCTAAGAAACTCATTACTCATGTCATCTATTCGAATCTGACTGTTCAAGATCATACGATTCACACTGCTTCTATGTTGATCACTCGATTAGATCAACATCAAATGATTCTTGAAAAAACATGAATGAATAAAATCAATCTAGTAATTGATATGCAAATCGATTTTCTTCGATTTTCGAATTTCAATTCTACTAGTCAGAAATCGATTGCTCTATTCTTAAGCAATAAATCAATCATGAAACGAAAGAGCTTGACTTCTACTCATATACTGAAGAGATCTTTCACTTTCGTTACATCTCAACTCAGTCAGAAATCACTCTCTTTTCGTCAGTTCAATGAGAAGTCAGTTAAACTAGTCGAACAGTCAAAATCGCGCGACGCAGTTTCGTCTAACGTCAATTCTAAATCGACGTCAGATTCAATGAACATAGCAATGATAGAGACAGCGACATATAGAATGTTAGTCAAACGATCAGACGTCAAGATCTTTGCTGTTATCGTCTCGAAAATTGATTGACTCATAACTACAGCTGAGAATAAGCTCGAAGAAGTGAATCTACATGAGCTTTCACACGTCAAGATTCTCGAGCAAGTCAAGATCAAGCTTCTCTCTGAATATCATGACTATCTAGACGTCTTCGATTGAGCAATGATCAATCAGCTATCATTACATCGTTTCTATGATCACAAAATTGAGTTGATCGATGAAGAAACATTCTCGCGAAGTAAACTATATCAGATGTTCAATCACAAGCTTCAGAAGATAAAGAAGTATCTGATCAAACATCTGAACAAAGAATTCATTTTCTTCAGCTTCGCATCATACGTCTCGCTCATCTTGTTCGCTGAAAAGAAAGACGAAAGTCTGCGTTTCTGCGTCGATTACAGAAAGCTCAATGCTTTGATCAAACGAGATCGCTACTCTTTGCCATTGATAGACGAGACTCTCGCTCGTATACAAGAAAGCAAGTATCTGACTCGATTGAACATCATTGTCGCGTTCAACAAGCTACGCATGCACTCAGATAGCGAAGATTTGACTATCTTCATTATCTTCTTCAACTCATACAAATATCATGTAATGCTCTTTGAATTAATCAACGAATCGACATTCTATCAACACTATATGAACGATGTGTTGTTTGAATATCTACATCAGTTTTGTCAGATCTATCTAGATGACATTATCATCTATAGCAAGATCTTGAAGAAACACAAGCGATATATATGATTGATTCTGAATAGACTACGAGAAGCTGATCTACAGATAGACATCAATAAATGCAAGTTTCATGTTCAGAAAATCATCTTTTTAGAACTTTTGATGTCAATCGAGAAACTTAAGATGAATTCACGAAAGATGCAAGCAGTCGTTGATTGATCTACACTCAATAATCTCACTCAGATGCAGTTCTTCATTGACTTCTGCAATTTCTATCGACGCTTCATCAAGAACTTTTCAAAGATTGTTCATTCAATGATTCAACTCACTCAAAAGAAGATCATATTTGAATGAAACGAAGTCTGTCAAACTGCATTCAATCACATGAAGAGATGTATGACTGAGACTTTTATACTTCGTCACTTTGATCAGATTCGCGATTTCATTCTTGAAATTGACTCATTCGACTACGTCAACGATGAAGTTCTGTCTCAATATGATGACGAAGATGTTCTACATTCGATTGTCTTCTATAGCAAGAACATGTCTTCTGCTGAATGCAACTACGAGATATATGATAAGAAACTGCTGATCATAATTTGAGCTTTTGAACACTGACGACTCGAACTGAAGCTAACTGACATTTCTATCAAGATGTTCATCGATCATCAAGCGCTCATTTCATTGATGAAAGATAAAGAGCTGAGCAGACGTCAGATGCGCTGAGTTCAGAAGCTAGCTGACTTCAACTTCAAGATAATGTATCGATCTGACAAACAGAACATTAAGATCGATGCATTAACTCGTTGAGCTGACTTCGTGTCTAGAGATCTCAACGATGAACGCGTTCAATATCAAAGAACTACTATTCTGACATTGAATCGAATGAAGATCGCTGATCTAGAGAAGAATAATGATCAATCAATCTATAAACAGATTCTTGAGACTAATGAAATCGATGAGAATTGTACGCTACTTCGCGAAGCAATAGCAAGAGACGAGACACAATATGAAGATATCAAATTGAAGAATTGTTGAATTCAGAATAAAATCTTGTATCATGATAATCAGCTATGAGTTTCGTTCAACAAGCTTCTACAAATGAATCTGATTCGTGAGATACACGATCAATCATCAATTGATCATTCTGAAATTCTTAGAACAGTGAAGATCATAAAGCGAAATTACTATTGATCTTCTATGCGAAAAACGATAGATCAATATATTCAAAACTGCTACTTATGTCAACATTCAAAGACATCAAGAAATAAATCAAATGACTTGCTTCAATCTCTATTTATATCTGAACAGCGATGACAGAACATAGTCATGAACTTCATTATCAATCTATCTGATTCATACGACTACAACGTTATTCTGACTGTCATTTGCAGATTATTAAAAGAAAGACATTATATCTCTTGCATCACTGATGATGAAGATATCACAGTTGAAAAGACAGCTGAAATGTTGCTTCAATGAGTATATTGAACTCACAATTTATCAAGCTTCATTGTATTCGATCGAGATTCTCAGTTCATCTTCATTCTTTGAAAGTCTCTTTGCAAACGATTGAGCATTTCTCTTCAATTGTTCATCATCTATCATCTTCAGATCAACGATCAAAGTGAACAAGTCAATCAGAATGTTGAGCAATATCTTTGTTTCTTCTGTTCATACATGCAGAATGACTGATTCAAGTGACTACTCATGATCAAGTTTATTGACAATAACATCTTGTTTTCAATCATCTTCTTGACTCTCTTCTTCATGAACAAGAGCTTTCATTCTTGTATGAGCTTCAACTCTGACATCATCAAGTATGAAAGCACTCGTGAACGTTTGCAGATCACTTGAGTTGAAAATATATTCAATCACATGAATAAGACACTGATCTTCGCTCGCGAAGCTTTGATTAAAACATGAGAGCAAATGATGAATCAGACTAATAAGCATAGAAAGAAAATCAATTATAAAATTGAATCAAAGATGTTTCTGAATGAACAAAACATTGTTACAGCGAGATCTTTCAAAAAATTGAATGACAAGATGCTTAACTCATTTCAGATCACTGAATCTGTTGACTCATTCTATAAGTTGAAACTATCAGAGACTATGCATATACATGATGTATTTTATTCAGAGCTTCTTTGTTCTGTTGTTGATGATTCTCTGTCTGATCAAAAGAATGAATCTTCAAGATCAATAGTAATAAACGATGAAGATGAATGAAAAATCGACGATATATTGAACTTTCAATGATATTGAAGATGACTTCAATATCGAGTCAAATGAAAGAGCTATGACAATGATCTTAACTGATATAACGCTGACAACAACAAGTTTATGAATGTTTAAGAGATGATTGATGAATTTCATATCAGATATTCAAGAAAAGCGCACTAAGAAACAATATTCATGCAAACATGAATAGTCAAGAGAAGAAAATAATGTTACAATTTTAGTCTTCATTTATTCTTCATTTAGTCTTCATCTGATTTCATTCTAATCAAGTCTAGCGAGAATCTGATCTAAAGATGATATCATTGAAACTCTGCATCATATGTGTAAGATGTCATCTCAATTGAGTTTAGCACAGAGCTGAGAAATACACATATAAGTTGAGTTCTTTTCTGTAGATACTTTTCTTTCTTAGCATTTATCTTCTAGTTAAATGACATTCATATTGACTCGCTTTTGTTATGAGTCTGCATAGAGCGAATCATATGAGTGTATTCTAACTAGAAGTTCAAAGCTGAAGAAGAAAGAAGATGCAACACGTCATGAGTTTTACTCACGAAGACACGCTAGGTCGCTAGCGTGTCAACATCAGCTCTATACTAGTTTATGATAGTCTGACACGATCTATGTTAGACTAACTCGAAGTGCATGATCACAACATTACTCTCTCTCTTCATCTAGCAATGTTCTCATTGCTGCAGTTCAATCAATCTTTCTTAAGTTGATTTCTATCTTGACTTGTTCGAATATCATTCATGAAAGTCATTTACAATCTTTGAGCATTCTTCGAATTCACTTTCATCGACGTTGTATCAATGCAGATCGACGTCGTATTCTTTTCAATTGACACAATATTGTAATTGTTTATCTCGTTCGTAGTGTCTGAAGTTCAGTATGTTCTTCATCTTTCATTCATCTTCGTCGTTGATCACTATAGAGTCAGATGATTCATTTCGTTGTTCATTCAGAGAGTTCTTTGAATCTAGTTGCAGCAGATTTGATGCGAACTTCAAATGTATCTTCATAGTCGATGATAGTTTCAGTCGATATACATGTTTGATCTTGATCAGAATCTTGAAGAATTCTAGCATTTTATCGTCTAGCTTCTTTGATGATCGTGAGATTATTATGTTTCTAGAATTCAGAAACATCATGTCATTTATCTTGTAAATCATTTTCTTTCGATGCTTATCAGTCTGTTTCTTCATTGTAACTCTGACTCTTATCAAGACTTGTTTGATCAATGCTAGTGATCATTTCATGTGTTTGAATATATTCTTTGCTTTGTCTGCTTCGATTCTAGCTCGAGTGATCTCATATTCAATTGAGTTCGAATCGAAGCTCATATGAGAGTGAAAGTTCTTATTAAGAAAGAACGTCAACTGTTCAATTGACGATGAAATAGCATTGTTATCGACGAATTCAATCATGAATAATCAGGTGAATCAATCATCTTGCATATATGAGCAGTAGCTTCGTAGATATCATTTCACATTCTGATTCGCTCTTTCTGTTTGATCATCAATTTGCAAATGATAGTCTGTGAATAGTTTTATCTTGATGTCGAGTCTCAGACATAAAGACTTTCAGACAATTGATATGAATTGTGAATCACGATTGAACACTATTGATCTGAGTAGTTCATGAGTTCTGAAGATTCATATCAACAGTAGCTTGACTGTTTGTTCTGCGAAGATTTCTTCGTCATCTGATCAACACAATATATAATGTCGTTTCTTAGACAATCGATCTATGACTGTCAGAATCGCGTTGTTTTCATCACTTTCTGATAGATTGATAATGAAGTCTAATGATATATTCTGTCATCACTGCTCTGATATGAGCAATGACTTCAGCAGTTCATTGATTCAATCTCTCAATGCTTTTGATCTACGACAAACGTAACAGTTTCAAATGTAACGCTTGATCGTCGTTCTCATCTTTGATCAGCAATATGATCGTCTCAGCAAGTTCAACGTTCAATTCATGTCAGAGTGATCACTGATCAAAAGATCATGTGCTTTTCTTATCAATCGAGTGATCATTGACTGAGAAACTCATAGTCTATCATCTTTTCAAAGTACTTCATCAAGTACTTTGCAATTGTCTAGATCAATATCTTGACAAGTTCTTCTGTTCTGTTTCATGACTATTCGAATATCGAAGCACAGTTGATTCGTTCGATTTTCGACTATAATTTGATTCTGAATAGAAATCATCTCTTCGATCAAATTTTCGTTAGCGTTCAATTCGTGTTTCGAATCTGAGTCAGATTCTGAGTCAGATCTGAGCAAGATCTGAGTCAGATCTTGATCAGCTTTCTGATCATCTTCTTGATCAACTTCTATTGACTGCAGTTCAAATCTGTCTTCTGACAATAGCATCTGATGCTGATATAGCTTTTGATCATCATTTGCTTCAACTGACTTGACGTCTGACATTCTGATCAGCACGTCGACTTTCAGATTCTGTTTTCTCGACTGATATATGATCTTGAAGTTATATTCAGATAACTTCTCAGCTCATCTAGTCTGTTGTCTGATCAGTTCTTTGATCATCATGAAGTACTTCAAATTCAGATGATCAATGAAGATCTTGATCAAAATATCTGTACATTTCAATTCAGAGCGTCAGTGCTTCAAGCAGCAAATAATGATCAGCAGTTTCTTGTCATAGATCTCGTAGTTGCATTCTGCGAAAATCATGTTCTTGCTGTAAAAGATCACTGAATGTAGAATGTCTTCATCGTCATACTGAGACAATACTTCGTCGTTCACGTAGTTCAAGAAGTTCGTTTTCAGAATAGCTTCTCTGATTGAGTCGAAATGCTTCAGAACGAGAACTGTTGTCATCTGTTGCTTTAGTTCTTCAAAGATCATCTGACAGATCTCTGTTCATTCAAAGAAGTAATCTTTTCGAGTCAGCTTTATCATAAGTTGAATGATCTTTGAGAAGTTCTTTATGAATCGTCGATAGAAGTTGCAGAAGTTAATGAAGATCTGCACATGAGTCAACAATCGAGACATTTCTCAGCTTCGAATCACATCTACTTTTCTAGAATTCATTCGCAGATCATTGATGAATATCAGTAGTTTAAGAAACAAGATTTTCTGAATCTTGAATTCGCACTTGTCAATGTCTATCTGCAAGTCGACTTCGCGAAGCTTGTCTAGCACTTCTTTCACATGAGTTCTATGTTCTTTCAAGATCTTACTATAGATGAGAATATCATTCAAGTATGTTTGACAGAACTTGTGCAGACAGTCAAACAACACATCGTTGATATAGTGCTGAAAAGACGCGAGTTCATTGATCAATTTGAAGAGCATTACTCTATACTTGTAGACATTGAAGAAAGTAACAAAAGTAGTCAAATTCTCGCTTTTCAAACTCATGTGCAGTTTATTGAACGTGACGATAATGTTAAGTTGAGTCAGATACTTACTGTCTTGAATTTGAGCTAGTACTTCGTTTATCAAGAGTATTGAATAACGATTTCTTTTGATCAGAGCATTCAGTTTTCAATAATTCACGCAAAAGCGAAGACTATCATCTTTCTTTTTGACAAATAGTATTGACGAAGCGAAGAGAGCTTTGCTGAAAATAATGAACTTCTTCTTCAAGTTCTCTTCTAGATACTTCTTGATCTTCTGCAACTTGTGATTTGACATGAGATACAATCAACTTCTAGAAGATTGATCTTCATCTTCTAATTCAATCTTATGATCATATGATCGATGTGAGAGCAACTGCGTTGTCTTTTCTCTATCAAAAACATTCAGAAAGTCGTGATAAACTATCAAAAGCTTCTTCTTCAGTTCATTTAATGACATGACAGAGATCATTTCATTCAGTTTCGCGAAATCTTCAACTGAGCTAAGCGCTTTGTTGATTTCACTAATGATCAAGAAGAAGATCTTGATCTTCTTATTCTTGACTAGAGTTTGATACGCAGCAACTTCAATCATGACAATATTGATGAGTTTCTTTGTCTTAGTTGACTGAAATGAGCGAAGTTGATTGAGATTAACTTGAGTGCTTTGCTTTGCTATGAGAGCAGATTCAATGAATCTATTCACTGATTTCTGATTCATGAGTCTCTTCAAGATGATTGTTGATGTAACAATCAAGTTCAAGTTCTTTTGTTCTCTTTTGCAGATCTCGTTTGATTCAGATCTGTGAAATGCTAATTGACTGCTTGCTTTTGAAACAACAGATTTCGATGTTTGAATCTTCAATGATGATATTAATCGATTGTTTGCAGAATCTATCAACATTTGATTTCTTTTCAATCAAAGATTTTCAATGATTATCTTGTGTTGATCTAGATGAGTTATCAATAGAAACATCATTTCATTCTTGTGTTCTTGTATCATGATCGATGTATACAGAGTGTATGTAATCAACTTTCGATCAGAAATTTCATCATACAATCGAATCGACTTTGATTTTGACAGCGATATTGACTGAATATCAAAGCGTTCACATAGCTCTGACATCAAAGATTCATCAATGAAAGTCATGTCAGTGACTTTCATATTTATCAGAGCAAGAGATCTGAATATCTTTTCTAGACTATTCAAGATGATGTCAACAGTGAACGACTTGAAATCAAATGAGTTATCAGACATGCTGATGAAGCAGAATATGAGTATATCGTTCTCAGTCACTACTTTGACGAGAGCAAGTCGTTTTTTGAATTCGCTGCGATTTCATGCATCTGAGCTGACTCAAGACAGTCATGTGCTCTATGTTTTGACTTCTTGCATTTGAAGCAAAGTTCTTTTTTAAACAACTTCTCTCTAGCAGAATCAACGTTTGATATTCTGAGTTTCTTTCATGCAGAGATTGAAGCTGAGGTCGCAGTAGTGATCGTTGTCGAGATGCTAGCAATAAAGCGAGCGACTTGAATCGTTGATGTCTTGAAGACTAATCGAGCATTCAATTTCGTCAATCGAACGTTGACTTGCATGCAGATGTCGACGAATTCGTTCAAATTCATAGTTCGTTCGTTGATCATGACTCGCTGAAGATCTGAGCTAATCTTATGCTAAAGATCATCTAGTAAAGCTTCGTTATTGTATTCTAGTTTTGCACTAAGTCTCTGAAATTTCATTCAAAATTTATGAAAGAAGATCTTGTTTTGATACAGCTTCAAGAACTGTCGTTGAGTCATGTGATGTCGATTGAAATCATCGTACATCTTATTTATGATCGACAGTATCTCTTCTGCTTCAAGAAACGAGTTCGTGATCATGTTTCTCATTCTGAGTGCTATGTGTTTGATTGTCGTTTCACTGACTCGACTTTTCACATATACAATCTTCATTTCTTCGATAGAAAAATGATTCTTGTTCATCTTCAGCTTGTTTTGCATTTGAAACAATCAATTATTCACATTCTGCTTCTAATCTTCGAACAGAGACGAGTCAGATAGCTTGATCGACTTCGAGAATCGATCTTTCGAAATCGAAGTGCTTAGTCGACTTGATGTCGCTTTTAGATGATGTATAATCATGTTCTTTTTCTTCATCTCTTTCTGTAAATGCATTCAAACAGCGTTCAATGTTGTCTGCGTAGCTTTCAACTTGATGTTGATAGCTTTCAATTCAACGTTGATCTTGTTGATGTTATTCAACATCTGAATCATGTCATTGTGAATCTCGATTTCGATGTCATGCTGTTGACATATGTACTTGATAAAGGCAACGAGATTATCTGCTTCATGAGCGCTTATTCAAGCATTCAGTTTCGTGCTGATGCTGATCTTGATCATTTCGTGATCGAAGAGCAATGTGTTAGTGTTCTCTTCTTCAATATTTGACGACGCATTCGTGTCTTTTTCTTCTGATGCTGTTCAATTCTGTGATAGAAGTGATTTTCTTTCAGCATCTCGAGTTTCGTAGCGAGTCGTGCTCACTAATTCTGATTCTAATTTTGTGCTTCTAATCATTATGTGAGTAGAAAATTGCTGATCGAAATTCAACTGAAATTTCTGATTTCAGTTCTAAAACAACACGTTCATGTTCTTCTGTTCTTCTGTTCTGATGACGAACTCAGTAAAGAGTTAGTCTAGAGCAACACGTTCGTGTTCTTCTGTTCTGTTCTAGAAATTTCTTGATTTCTAATGAGTCTTCTGAACTCGATTTTCTGATTTCGATTCTGATTCAAGTTTGAATGATGTAGCTTGTTTTTATATCGTCTACACATCGATAGCAAGATTAATGAGCTTTGAACTAATGTTATGAGTCTGCATAGAGCGAATCATATGAGTGTATTCTAACTAGAAGTTCAAAGCTGAAGAAGAAAGAAGATGCAACACGTCATGAGTTTTATTCACGAAGACACGCTAGATTGCTAACGTGTCAACATCAGCTTTATACTAGTCTATTATTACGATTCTAGCTACGCATCTTCATTGATAGCTATGTTGATGACTATGTTGATGACTATGTTGATGACTATTCTGAGAACTATCGTCGATCGCTCGTCGCTAGAACATAGACTTGTTTCGAAGTCAACTCTATTCAAAGTTAGCTTATGTTCTTCTGAGTCATATAGATAGTCAATTCTTCTCTTCTAGATACTTTTCTTTCTTAGCATTTATATACTTGTTACATTACACTCATATGACTTGCTCTATGCTGATCTCTAACATTATATAAATGCTTCTTCGTTACAGACGAAGTGAAATAATCTGCATCGATTTCTTCGAGTGCTTCTGCTAGTAGTTCTTCAACCCTCTATCGACTTTGATCTAGCGACTTACGTTCGTGCAGCAGCACTCATCTTTCTTCACTCGTGCGCTGATCAGCGAGTATAAACAAACGATTGAAATCATTCGACTAGGTCAAAGATCAGCGAATACATCGCTCATTCAAATTCGCAAGAGATTCTTTGAGTTTGATGAGCACTCAAACGAAGTCAGTCATAGAACTGCATGAAGTCTCTATCTCAAAGAGCAATCAAAGAGATCAGTCTAGAACTGCGTGAAGTCTCTATCTCGATGAGCAAACTCTCAGTGAGTCTGCTTCAATGACATCGTCAATGCGATGATCTATCTTCTCATCGCTCTATCTATCAGTGAATCGATTCGTCTATCAGTTCACGTGCAACTAGTGAGTCTGCTTCAATGACATCTATTCTCAATGCAATGATCTACAAGCACATCGTTCTACCTATCAGTGAATCGATTCGCCTATCAGTTCACATGCAACTAGTGAGTCTGCTACAATGACGAGTTCAAAGTCAATCTCTTCGATGAGCAAGTCAATCAGTGAGTCTGCTTCAATGACATCGTCAATGCAATGATCTTCTCATCGCTCTATCTATCAGTGAATCGATTCGCCTATCAGTTCACATGCAACTAGTGAGTCTGCTTCAATGACATCTCTATCTTGCATAGTGAGTCTGCTACAATAGGCATTTCGATTCTACACAAGGCTAAGAAAATACATTCATGTGAACATGAATCGTTGAAGAGAAGAAGTAATGTTACGATTCTAGCTACACATCTTCGTTGATAGCTATGTTGATGACTATGTTGATGACTATGTTGATGACTATGTTGATGACTATTCTGAGAGCTATCGTCGATCGCTCGTCGCTAGAACATAGACTTGTTTCGAAGTCAACTCTATTCAGAGTTAGCTTATGTTCTTCTGAGTTATATAGATAGTCGATTCTTCTCTTCTAGATACTTTTCTTTCTTAGCATTTATATACTCGTTACATTACACTCATATGACTCGCTCTATGCTGACTTCTAACATCTATGATAGTCTGACACGATCTATGTTAGACTAATTCAAAGTGCACGATTGCAACAGCTTTATGCTGATTTCTAACAGAACAGAAGTAAGATCAAAGCAAGAAGAATTAGTCAAGATTTGCATAAAAACAGAAGCTTTCAACATATAATAAACAAATCAATGAGTCACAACTGCTTCAAGTTACAAACATATGTATTCTGCTTCATATCATTGATAATCATCATATCACTTATACTCACTGTGTTGCATCATCTGTAATCATGATGTCATTCATATGTGTATTCTGCTTTTTGTATTCTGCTGCTTGTCAATCATACTTACGCTGCAATCATATTGATGTATTCTGTTTCATGTTGTCTGTAATCATAAAATTGTGTCATCTTAATCACAATGTTACTTATATGTATATTTTGCTTTTTGTATTTTGCTTCTTGTGCTTCTTGTATTTTGCTTCTTGTATTCTGCTGCTTATTAATCATATCAATGTATTCTGTTTTATATTGTTTATAATCATCATGTTGTCTGTAATCATCATGTTGTCTGTAATCATCATGTTATCTGTAATCATCATGTTATTTGTAATCATCATGTTATCTGTAATCATCATGTTATCTGTAATCATTGTATTGTTTATAATCATCATGTTATCTGTAATCATCATGTTGTTTATAGTCATTGTATTGTCTGTAATCATCATGTTGTTTGTAATCATCATGTTGTTTATAGTCATTATATTGTCTGTAATCATCATGTTGTCTGTAATCATAAGATCACATCATCTTAATCATGATGTTGCTCATATATATGTTCTGCTTCTTGTGTTCTGCTTCTTGTATTCTGCTTCTTGTATTCTGCTCTTTGCATTCTGCTTCTTATATTTTGCTTCTTATGTTCTGCTTCTTGTATTCTGCTTCTTGCATTCTGCTTCTTATGTTCTACTTCTTGTATTCTGCTTCTTGTATTCTACTTCTTGTGTTCTACTTCTTGTATTCTGCTTCTTGTATTCTGCTTCTTGTATTCTGCTTCTTGTATTCTGCTTCATACTCACGCTGTAGTCATACTGATATGTGTATTCTGCTCTGAGTCACTCGTAGTCACTGTGTTGCCTGTACTCACAGTGTCGTGTCGCTCGTAGTCACGATGTCGCTCGTAGTCACGATGTCTCATCACTCATCTCATGATTTCGCTCATATTCAATGTGTCACTCAATACTAGAACAATGCATCTACACAGTGTAGATTGATCTAAAGATTGTACTACCTTACAATTTACATTATTAACTACGAACATCAGATTAACATCTATGAGATGAGTTTTGAATTTTGAGGTGGGTTCACAGCCTCGCTCGCTCGACGTTCGACATTCGACATCTGAGATTTGAGTTATTTCAGTTTGCACGATATGGTCTGCCGTACAAGATCTCGTTTCTTACGCTCCAGTTAGTGGCCGGCGGGGGCTCTGCAGTACCTTCGCTGCAACAATGAATCCAGTTCAAGCCCAACAACAATTGCTGCGTGCACTTGATACCCATAGTACAGTGTTAAAAGAGGAGGATATACAATGGGCTTTCGAGGGCAAGAAAACGCAGAAGGCTGTCATCGAATGGGTTCAGGAATTCTTGGGTCCGGAAACACTACTGTCCCAAGAAGAGGCTGAGCTGTAAGCCTTTCGAAGAACTATCCAGTACAGTTAATCATTCTGACTCGTAAACAGATATTCGAAGCTTGAGAAGAACGGAACTGCTCACCGAATCTCTGCAAACCGCGATTTATCCGTTATCCGACCTTTCTTCGACGACCAAATCAGGACTGCCTTAAGTTCGTTAAAAGACTCTACTTCGGCAATTGAGAGACACAATCAAGTTCTGAAGCAACAACAACAAGCTCTGTTATCTTTACAGGAGAGTAATGGCCAAGTACGTGAGCGTTGGAAGCGGATCGCTGGGCAGCGTCAGAAAAGGAGAAAGCAAGAAAAGCAGAACATAGAGTTGGCTGTAAGGCGTCTTACTCGCTATGCTTAGGATGGCCTTCTGACTTTGGTTACAGGTTGAAGAGCTAGTTGAAACTACGGCCTTTGCTATTGATGTCGCCCAACGCCAACTTCAATCAGCCAACAGTGTGTTCCCCAGCACTGTTGCAGAGTCACTCCAAAAAGATGATAGGATTTTGGCAGAGATCAACAGACTTGCTGGAGAGCTTGAAGTGTCTGGTGTCGACGATGAACAACAGATTACCCGCTCGAGTATGTTATGTGAAATACTAAGCACCTATCTTGTAGATGAGATTCGGTGCCGCCTCGACCGTATATACTTAGAGACCAAACAATCACCCACAAAGTTCAGTGGAACATGCTCAGAGAACGAAATAGATCTCGAATCTTCATTGAAAGCTGAACTTGACTCTCTTTACTCCGAGATCACAGCGGTAGCTCAAATGTCTGCCAGTCTGGAATTTGGGAACCCATTAACTGAGGCTACTAGGAAGAAACAGGTTCAGAACGACAGATATATTGGATCAGTGCTCGATTGTGTACGTTGTCTAGTCTATATACACGCGACATAGCTAATCATGAAAGGGTAATAACTCCATTGCCTACTTGCTTGAGAAGGTGGATCATGTGAAGATGCGCGCCCAGATTCATGCATCACATCGTGCAGCACTGGATACTATAGCGGGAAACCTACATGGGCTCCGCGTTTCCATGCATCAAACGAGGACTTCGGCTAGCGATAGAGTCGGCAATCCTACGAGTCGGCTTACTGCTCCACATAAGTTTGAGGCAGAATTCGACGGAGCAAGCTTGGAAGCTCCGAGCAACTTCGATCATCGACGTCTACTTAGCGACCTTGGCATCCCATCCCTCGATGAGCTAAGAAATAAAGACATTGGGGATGTACTTGATCTCACAGTCTCTGAAAAAGAAAGGAAAACAAGAGGTATCTCGTTGAGTGTGGAAAAGTCGCTTGACCATACCCTCACCTCCTATCTGAAAGATTCCTTCTGCACCCAGCAGATACTTGTTGATGCGCTCCTCGCTGATACCGCATATAACACAGTTGGAATGTTTGATCCAGAACTGAGGTCCGAGATCAACACGCTAGAGGCAGATATTGGAAAGCTTGGCTCTGATATGGCAGACTTGGACTTGGAAAAGCTCAAGACGGCGAGTAAAGAGCGTGAACTTTTCGTAAACCAGTGGGCTCGTTGATGAGCATTGATATTGAGTCTGTAATATTTGCAGAGTGTCCGCTTCTGTGAAATTTCTTACATTCGAACAGTACGATAGGTCCATTTTCCCGTATTCCCATTCTCTCGTACGTGATGGGACTTTGAAAATCGACACTTATGGAAAGCACGGTTCCAGTTTCGATTCACTTCAGGCAACTAGATCACAGCACATAAACTTATCGCGACAGCAACCTTACCTCTTTCCAAGTAGGTATCCTACTTAATTTTGCTTATGAGCCTTCTCTGTCCACAACACCCTTTGACATAAAACACTCCACTTCCTCGCAATAATGCACACGCATTCTAACAGCCATACAGCTTGGCGACTCGCAATCTTCACTACTCTCTGCAGCATCTCAACTACAATAAGCGCGTGGACCCCGATAATTGTCAAGAACATCACGGCGCTAGGCCCCCAGCTTACTCCGGATGTTACTGACGTGTCTCGCGATGGCGGCTACTCAGCGCTGATCAATGGCAACATTGTCTGGCTTTACGATGACACCGAGTGCATGGATCCAGGGGGGAAGCAGCTCTCATTTGTGTCCAACACTGCTGCATATGCCAATCAACCAAACAAGAATATATCGACCGTTACCGACTTTGGCGTGATGCAGGCAGGGACGGACAAGGATGGGAATAAGAATTATGCTATTCTCGCAGACACTTCAGTTGGTACAGGAGGCTGGATTCCTTTTCAACCTGATGAACTGGACTTCAACCAGCAAAAGAAGAACGTAGAAAGAGTTGCTATCTGTGAGCTATTTCTGGCAGTACAGTTGTAGAATTGACGAGGTTTGACTGACAGCACTATCCAGGGCCCGGTACTTCTCCAACTCCGATCAGTACTACGCAGGCTTTCCTGTTTGCGCCCTTGGTATATGTGGATAGCAAACCACAAGATCCATCCAAGGAGTACCAAGCTCGAGGAATGACCCTGATTTCGATCAACGCTCCGATCTCTGGGCCCATTGCAACTCGGCAAGGCGATATGATAATCTCGGGAACACAAGTCGATTTTGGAGGGTTTTCATCATTGCTTGGATCTACAAGTACCAACTCTATCTCAGACACCGATTCTGGTAACCGTGATGTATATATGTTTGGTATGACCGGTCATGGCCTCCAAATCGCTCGCGTGGGAATCAATGATGTTACCACCTACAACAAATACACTTACTGGGACCCGGCAAGCCTCGGCTTCTCATCTGTAGCTCCAAGTCCAGACATTACCGATTATCAACATATCTACCTGCCCGGCTCTTTTTCGTCAGGAAGTATCTTCTACAGTCCTTACTTCGCGACATTTATCATGGTCTACTTCAACAAGATGGTAGACTCGACGTTCTATATCCGTTATCTGGAGCTCAATGGGCCCCTCAAGGATGGTTCGGTCTGGACTGTGGGGGGAAAGAATGGGAAGGGCATCAAAGCGGAAGATGTAGAAGCTCTCGTCAAATATCCTTGGTCTGCAGAGCAGAAGCTTTACCTCTCACCTGCGGGCAAAGGAGGTTTCAACTATGCTGGAATGGCTCATCCTGAATACTTTAACCGGCAATATTTTGCCCAGTCTCTTTATCCAGACAGCACGCCTCAAGAGCAACGTTTCAACGATTGGTATGGCAACAATCTGGTAGCAGAAGCTGATGCTGGTGTTGATGGGAAATACTTGCTCCTGAGCTGGACGTCCCAGGTGATCGGTGGAACAGATACCGGAATCTACCAAGTCGTGCTCGCCATGGTGGAGTTTGATGATATCCCCCCTGTGCCGACCACCACATCCGGTCAGGGTACTCAGACCGCATCTAGCTTATCCTCGCACAGTAGTGGGCCCAATAAACCAGCCAACACAGACGACAACATGATGTTAAAGAGTGCTGGCCAGGCCTTGGAGTTTTCGATAGGATCCACCAGCATATGGGAGATTCTGGCTCTATTTTTGATCTTGAGCTTCGAGCTCCTACTCCTCTGGTAAGCAGTTACTGGGAGTTTTTGAGGAGGCTCTGAAGCAAATGCAATGAATTGGATGGATAGTCAAGGATCGCATATTCTTTTACTAAGTACAGCTATAGCGATTATTGAGGCATTACTTTCGTGCAGCGTCCATTTACTTCTGCTCTTGCGCTATAACATCATAGATGAGAGGCGGAGTGCGCAATGGATTACATAGACATGGGAAGGGCCATTGAATGGATAGATTTTCACTCACAGTTCTTTCGCCGTTCCAGATCATTGAATGTCTCAAGTTAAAGAGTTTGCTAAAGTGCACAGTATCGCCTTTGATTCTCCGCGTCAGCTGATAGGTCCAGTCATCGCATAGCATAAGCAAAGAGGTCCTTTGGATCCACGGGTTGACAGACATCGAAGACTTGACTGATGATTAGGGGGAAAACGAACGCCTCCTAAGAGTGACAGCTGACGTCGATTCTGTTTCTCTACCCCATGAAGTCCCTCAGTAAGAATGATGATCTCGTCAGCAACGATTCGAAATTCTTCATCTTCCATAATGCACACTCGAGCTCGCATCTATTGGCCCGGGCCACTAAGGCTGCTATGCTACTCCTATTGCGCAACCTTGCAGCTTGGGTAGCATCGTCGAATCATAGCCGCACAAAGACGACTTGACAAAACAATGATCACTCGCATTTCGGCCCGCCGTCATCAGTGCAGAAGCTCGAGCTGCGAGTATGAGTAATGAGCTATGAGGCATTTCCAATTGGGCAGATGGCCACAAGGAAGGATTTTTGCACTGCCTCCGCCATTGTGGCGCGTGTTTCGAGAGAGAGCCTCATGCTCGCTAAAGACCGTGCTAGATGCCTTCAGCCGTGGCTACCCAACCTTCCAACCTCCCTCCATATTGTCAAATACCTTGCAGTGGCAACTGTCGCACAGCATGAAGCTGTGAGGCTTATGAGTGCTTACGTTGCCCATGGCCTGCAATTCAGTTCATCGTACGGAACATGTGGCTTGAAACCATGAAGAGGTCATTTCCGGATCTGGTCGTCTGGTAAAGGAGTCACAATGTTCTATGGGACGGGTACTGGTGGGCCTGCTGATACTTCGTGCACTGGGTACTGACGACAGCATCTTTTCCATTCACCATTCTCGCTAGAATATGGTCTCAGAGATGAGCATGGAGACCAGGCGTTTTGACCTCAAGGCCATGAAATCTCGAGGACAGTGAGAAAAGTCAACACCATTACACCACAAACACCACCACCACCACCAGAAAACTGTAACGGCCACACTCCGAGACGACATGAATAGCTATAGACAGGCCTCGACTTGCTCGTGCTCACTTTGAAACACACGTGTGATGTTGGTGCTTCCAGCCTCAACCTCCTGCGCAAAAGCTTGCAGCCATACTCCGCAGTCTTACTCGCTGAGCATCTCTTATCTCACACCGCTTGGTCTTTGTATGTAGGTATTCGTTGTCGCTACTTGTGCCTACAATTGCCTTGTTATGTAGGTATTCGTTGTCGCTGATAATTGATTGTGCCTTCAATTGCCTTGTTGTTTCCTAGTCTATCATGTCGCTGCTTCCTTCCGTAGCCGCGCAATTCTTCAGCTGACATGCAGAATTGCTCGTTCGTGAAACCTCTCACTTCGAGACTGGAACCTTCCACCAATACGCATCTGTTCCTTCAGCCATTTTCTTTTCTTGCTCTGTCAGACACCCTTACCGTCACCGAAGCCATACTCAAGATGTTGGACTTTTAGCGCGCTTAGGCTTTTTCAAGCCACAGAAGCGGGCAATGCAAAAAGGTACAATCCTTGCTCCTGCGGCTCACCCGACAATCATGACCCAATACGGATCACCACCAAACCAGTGTCACACTCTCGTCATTTCTTGAGCATACTAGGCTGCAATACCCTTCTGGTCATTTATATACCGTTGAGAATCCTCACTATTTCATACATCCTACATTCTCACGTCTGCGCTCAACTAAGAAATAATACGAACCTACTCTACTCAATAATTGTGCTTCGGATCATCGCCGCACTGCTCTACCCACCTGTCGGAATCCAACAAGTTGACTCACTCTTGTATTAGAGAGCTACAAATTGCCATTTAATCAGCGACAACTGTCATGTTTGCCTAGCTACATGGCTTCCACCAAAGTTCTCCTGCCGTTGTCTCGCCGATCTAATATCCCCGAAGACCCAGGTTAGACGCTCAAACCCTCATCAGCCCGCAACAACAGCGGTAAATAAAGCGGGCTGTCGGCAAAGCACCAAGGGAATTTCAGATCCAAGGCAGATTAGAAGAACCCAGAGTCCGATGTGTGTTACCCAGCGATACTCTGTCATCTACCCGGACGGTCACCGCGAACCTCGAGAAAGGCTGTACTGGTGCCCACGTGGGACACCCAATTGTCCGTGCAATCAAACGGAGATCGTTGATCTTTTCGAAGACGAAATCGCCGTACCTCCCGAGGCGCCTCCTGCTCCTCAACCACGGTATCAGGTTATTGAGCCAAGGGCAGTCAGGAGACAGCCCCAGCCAGAAGTCGTGAGATACCGGAAAAAGCCCTCGGACGGGTTGAAAGCTGTCTGGGATATCCACATTCCGTTCACTTCGTGTAACAAGAAGTCCAAGCCTCAAAAAAAGAAGACTGTCATCAGAGAACGAGAACGGATTCCCCGACCTGGTCTTCGACCACCCATTATTCATCCGCCGCCACCACCACCACCTCCACCACCACCACCACCTCCACCTTCACCACCGCCTCCGCCTCTCCCACCTATCCGTGGCCCCCCCATAATGTTAGGGCTGTTTCCGCGCCCTGCAGGAGGGCAACATGAGCTTGCCCAGGAGCGCGAGTGTCGCAGAAGAGCTGAGCGCATCGCTAGGGAAGAACATGAGGCACGAATCCGTGCCCAGAAGGAAGCAGACAAGGTGCGCCGACAGAGGGATCGTGAGAAGAAACGTAATAGCGACCTCGAGCGGAACAGAAATCGCCTGGAGCAGGGAAGAAGAGATTGTGCGGCATCAGCAGAACGTCAAAGACGCCGCAATGACGAAGAAAGAGCGCGTGCGGAGTCACGAGAAAGGGCCAGACGAGCAGTGGAAGCAGTCAGGCACCAAGTGGAAGAGCAGATAGCGCATGCGGAATTACGAGTAAGGGCCAGACTCTGGACAGTAGAAGCAGTCAGGCGTCACGAGGAGGAAAGGGCATGGAGACAAGAGGAACAGGAAGATGCAAGACTCGAGGAAGAAAGAGAGCGAATTGCTCGGCGGGTTCAACAGATGATTCCGCGCGAGCCTCGTCACCCACCAGTAATTCACCAATTTTGCCGAGGAAGCTTCGAAGCGAGAGGAGATCGTGTCATCGACAATGCAATAATCAACGCAGAAGAGAGACGGCAGGCAGAAGGACGTGACGGCTGGTTTCGACGGAGATCCGTCGGAGGTGGTCATCGAAGACGTGATCAAGCTGCAGTGGGTGAGCGAAGGATATTTGAAGATGATTTGGGAAGAGTGGGACCACGTTTCTTTTAGCCAAACTTTTATGCTACTTTGCTGTCTGTACGAGTTGAACTGATTGTTTTCGCTTGTCGCTCGTTGTTTCTGCATCTGGGTTATCAATTCAGTATCAATATGTCTGTCAGTTTTTGTTATTCGTGATATTTTGGTTTCTATGGTTTCTTGCAATACTTTATTACGCTTAGGATCATCGTTTAGTGCTATCGGAAATATAGAACGTGCTGTGCGTGCTTCTCGCACTAATGCATCGTACAACGCAGGTTTTCTCCGCAGAGCTCAACGATTAGTCGCATGCGTTGTACGCCTCTTTTCCAGTGTATCATTGTATTCCTTAGTGGACGTTTGGCTGGAGAGATCACTTGTTAGGTGCCCAAAGCGATAGATCAAACAGGAACGGAAGTGCTACCAGGTTATCATCGGTTTGTAAAGGGGGGTCCGACCAAAACTCTGGAATCGCGGAAGCCTACGGAGGTAGTCAGGAGGTCTCATGCGGAATTGTTGAGAGTCTGCAATACAACGCGATGTTACACAGCATGCATGCACGTACCCGTATGGTGGGGTATGTGGGTGCCTGGCCAAAGGGATGGAAGCCTTAGCTAAATATTCAAATCGTGGGATGCTTGAATTCCATAACCTGGAGTGTTGTAATTCTTTCTTTGGTTCTACCCATTCGGAGGGTCGGTGGTTTTCCCCAACAATGCTTCGCCAAACGGTACGATCTTTCGGGGCTCTTTCCCTTACCGATACTTCGTTACCAGCTGCTCAACTTTCAAGGTCGCTCTCATCTCATTCCAAGTCAGATGACAAAGGCAAGGAAGACGAAGTGGATGCTGTTCGAAAATTCATGGTCGATCTGAGATCGAAGCCGATACCGAAGAGTGTTCCCTTTTTCACATATAGCAAGTCTTCGGGTGCTGGCGGTCAGCATGTAAATACGTGAGCGCTCTAGCGGCAGGCACGTTATCGCCAGACTTTTGACAGATGCTCCAGCACCAATTCGAAAGTTACCTTACGCTTGCCCATTGAGAAACTAGAAAGTCTCAGCCCTCGGCTGCTGCACGAAAAATTCCACAAGCATCAGAACTATAAGAAAAACTCACGTTCTCTTGTCTTTACTTCGCAAGAAGCGAGGTCGCAGCTTGAAAACAAGCGGAAATGCTGGAAAAAACTCTACGAACTGCTTCGGATGATTGGGGAAGAGGTTTTACGCAATGAGCGTTCCATTTCCAAAAATAGCGAAAGATTTGTCAGAGGGTGAGTCAGATAACTCTATACGTATCCCAAATGCATCAATTATGCAATCAATTCCTCAAGCTTACAATCGTTGAGTGCGCTGTTTGACAACCCCATATTTGAGTTCAATACCAAGTACAAGATGGGAAAAACTCGCTTCGAAGCTGAACGAACTAAACAATTGAAGAAGATACGGAAAGCCAAGTATGAAGCAAAATTGGCGGAAAAGAAAGGAGATGGGGGGAGATAAAGGGAAACTGAAGGGGGAAAAGGCAGTTCTGCGACTTTTATCCAGTCGAATCCACGGCTCCCTCTATAGTTTCCGCCGTTCTAACCGTCCTATCATATCGAGGGCTTCTTTATCTCTTGTACTGGACAGAACACCTGCACAAGCCTCATCTCCAACCTCTCGGCGGAAGAGACGTAGCAAAAGAAGTGAAGCCCGCGGTGCTGTTGAAGGCTTGCTGGGACACGAGACTGGTCATACGTACACACGCGGAGAAAGACTATGAACACTTTTCCCAGCTGGCGGCTAAGGTCAAACTGTCGACTGCGGTTTTTCTCGCCCCGCAACACTATCCAACCAACATAACTATGCCCCAAGGACACATCTATGTATCACATTCCTGCTCCTTCCCCTCCGTAGATCGTCCCATGCCCGCGGGCAGTAGCCTTCTCCCAGTGAATCCCGCTCCCCTCGTCCACCACATCACGCCTTGCTGCCCTCAATTCTGTCCCAGTCACACCCCACCCCTCTAACTAACCCCCTACCCTCAAACTCTTCCATCTTCTTGGCCCAATCCCAACGCACCTACCCTCCCATCCATCCTACATCCCTCCTTCCCCCCCACTCTTCCCAAAGCCATCCTCCACTTCCCTTCCCCCTTACTCCTATCAAACCTTTCCAAGCAAGAACAACCGTCTGTTAGTAAGTAATAGATTTGCCACATCAATGAGATCGTATGGGACGGCTGCTGCAGTGCGAAAGCGGGAACAAAGCAACAGTGTGTATGCTATACCGTGACAGCTCAAAAAGTCAGTACTGTATGCATGACAGAATCTCGAGTCATGAATTAATTATCGTGGAAACACTCTGTTGTTTTGATGACGTGTTTTGTAACGTTGGCGTGTTACGGTTCCCTATGAACGAAGGTGATGATTTTTTCACCAGCTGGGCGTCGTCGATGCTTCGAAGTTCGGACGGAGGTCGAAGTCTTGTGGTTGAACTGTGAGGATTGGGAGGAATTGAGTTGGTTGGCTAATAGGTCCCGTGCCAATGGGTTTTTCTATAGAGCAGACGAGCCCATAGGTGCCGCGTCTTGAGGTCAAACCAAATCCATTGGTCTGCGTAACAATAATGTTGACAATGCGCAACCATTGTGCATCACGTTGGTTGCACAGAAGAGGAAATCCAACCGCTGTCGGGGGATGCACAGCGGGACGCAGGAATAATAATGATAGGTGAGATGGTGGCAGGATTCTTCGGCCTACGCCTCTCAGCTCCTGGTTCAATGACGCATCACTAGTCTTGGTGATAGATATCCTACCTATTTCGGCCACCAATTGTTTCGAAAGCTACATTTGTACCATACTGTTTTAGCATTGGCTACCTTTTTCAGACTCCATTTCGTATATCAGAAGTCGGTCATAGAATATAGAATGCTTCTTTAGAAAGTAAAACTACTGACAACCAGAATGCCCTCGCCTCCTAGCCGAATATCTACCCTTCTTATTTCCAAGCTTACCCACAATGGAGTTGGCGATCGCGATAGATTCCTTCGGTAGGGAGAAGCTTTCCATTCATGGAGATCAATACCATGGCACATCTTCAAGATGGACCTCAAGCAGCTTGCTTTGGCAATGGATGGAAGCGCCTAGCATGGCACAACATCCGGGTAGAAGAGATGAGACCGGCGCAAGGCGAGCCAGTCCGCTGTATCTGATATGTCTTACAATTAGCACAGGAGGGTAAGCCCTCCTTCAGAGCAAGAGGGTTGAATGGTTTGCATCGTAAGCGACTTCTAACTCTTGCGAGCAGCCTGCAAGTCATCTGGACCGCAATAATGTCGCAAGGCTCTGTAAGTCCTCCTCCCATATCCTCAATTCTGATCCTCTCCTTCCTCCTCTTTTCTTTTCTCCTCTCTCATGTTCTGCTCCCCCCTTGCTCCTCTCAAAATATTTATAGTAACCTTTAACATCATCAGCCCTACCTCTCCTCCCTTGGTCTTCCAGCCTATCTAATCTCTCTTGTCTGGCTCGCTGGCCCACTCTCTGGAACCTTCGTCCAGCCTTGTGTCGGCGTCCTCAGTGATCGTTGCCAACATTCTTGGGGCCGCCGCAAACCTTTCATTATCATTGGTACCATTGCGACTACGGTCTGTTTGTTGGCTCTTCCTCGGACTGCTGAAACCGTCGCTCTTCTGTCGTCGTCCACGGGAGTTCATATTGGAAGGCGAATGGTGTCTATAGTCAATGGACTAGTAGCGTCAGCCTGGATATGGGCGCTCAACATCGCCATTCAGCCTGTCCAGGCGGGCATAAGGGCATTGATAGTCGATTGTTGCCCGCCCGGACAGCAGGTGCAAGCAAATGCATATGCGAGCTGCATTATATGTCTTGGGACTGTCCTGGGTTATGCGTCAGGATTTGTTTCGCTGCCGAATACGCTGCCATGGCTCGGGAATACGCAGTTCAAGGGACTTTGTGTGGTTGCTTCTGTTGCTCTATGCTTAACAGTTGCAGCTACTTGCCTTGTAGTAAAGGAGGAAATATTTGTTACAAACAACCAGAATCTGGACAGCGGATCCGGTGTCTTTGCGGTGTTTGGACAAATTCTCACCACTGCAAAAACCATGCCGAGCAAAATCAGAAGAGTCTGTATGGTGCAGTTTTTTGCATGGCTTGGTTGGTTTCCATTCTTATTTTATGTAACCACGTGAGTCTCGATCTCCATGAAAGCATCTTCCCTTGGTTTTGGGACTATATCACTCACACTTTTGGAATGAGATAGGTATATCGGTAATCTCTGTAAGTTTTGGAATCCAACTCTTTCTGTTCTTTGACACTCACATAGCAAAGACCAAGCCGAAGCCCTTTCCTTAACCATCCACCCTGGCCCCCTCCAGACGCCTTTGGCACTCCACCCGGACTCTGTTCGCCAAGGTACACTGGCTATGACTCTCTTCGCTATAACTGCCCTTGCTGCGAACCTCTTGCTCCCTCTGTTTGTCTCTTACCCAAGTAACCCATTAGAGACGTCCATCTCATGCTCCAGAAGCTCTACGACTTCCTCAGACCTCGAAGCCATCGAAAACGAAGAATCAGCCCCGGGTACTCCGACCAAACGTCGTGTCTTCAGTGCCATTACTGGGCCTCCTCGGCTGAAGTCGGTTGTCTCTATTCCCTGGCTCACTCTTTCCCGCGCTTGGGCGGCATCGCACATCCTCACTGCCGTAACACTACTATCTACAGCTCTCACTCGCTTACGCACTTCTTCCACACTCCTAGTAGGTCTCCTGGGCGTGTCCTGGGCTCTGACGCAATGGGTTCCTTTTGCATTAATAAGCGCCGAAATAGCCAGAGAGAGGTCTGGGCCCCTGATTGCTACTTGCAGTGATTATGGTGAAGACAGTGAGCAAGAAGATGTCGATGGTAGGACTTTCGACCTACAAGCAGGTACCATTATGGGTGTGCATAACATGGCGATCGCCACACCACAAATCGTTGCTGCCATTGGGAGCAGTGCACTTTTCTGGGCGTTGGGACGATGGGGCGTTGTTTACGGGGAGGCGACAGGATGGGTGCTGAGAGCTGGAGGGCTGGCTGGCTTCGTGGCGGCTTGGTTGGCTGCCGGCATTCAGGACAATTAGGAAAATGAGAAAAGTGGAAAGGTCCTCCAGCGGTGCATGGTATTAAAGTACGAGAGACAAGTACAAATATGATTCCTGGGCTTGCTAGTAGGTCCTATGCATGGCCTGGGTACCTCTTGGTATGTATTCAACCTTTTCACCTACATAGAATGCGAAGGTAACAAATTATTATCTCATCAGGGGACATCGACTCGTCCGGCAGCGGCTTACATCTAGAATATTCAATCGCCGCAACACCAAATTTCCCTCCACGAGAAGGGAAAAGAATATAAATAACGCGAAGCAAACGAACGCCTTCATCTGGAACATGATAGAAGGAGGCGATTTTATATAAAGGATTAATTGAGCTTCAACGCAGCAACGCCGCCTACGGCCTCAGAGGGCTCAACACATCCAGTCATGAGACTGGCGAAGTCATCTTACATGGACCTTACCTTTGCAAAATGCTCCCAACAAATTCACGGAGGACAAAAGGATCAAACTGAGCACAAACCAAGATTAACGAGTAGTAGATAGAGGCATCGGTTCCCAGCGATAGATTACGAGGATGAGTAGATACGGATTAGAGGGGGACTTTAAGCTGCCAGCACCGTTCTGAATCGGTATACATAGATCTAAGGATTATTGAATATCAAAGACATGTAATGCATACACGACGGCTTTAGCAGCCGTCCTCGCTCTGTAAGCTATTGACATGGAACTAAAATCGCTCTTTCCCATTATTACCGAAAAATTACCGCAAAATCACAAACTCTCTTTGATAGCCTGCGCGTCATTCACGTCGTTCGCTCTCTGCCCGTAAGACTTTGGTGACTTCGGACCTGGGTGCCATCATCCACTCTTTGTGATGGCCCGCCTTGGTAGGTTCGGGTTCTTGGGCGTTGCGGTGGTGTTCCACATAATATACATCTACTCCATCTTCGACATCTATTTCGTCAGCCCTATTGTCAGTGGTATGAGGCCGTTCGCAGTGAACAGAAGTAATGGTGTCGAGGCTCCAGCCCAAAGACTTGTTCTCTTTGTAGGGGATGGACTTCGTGCTGACAAGGCCTTTCAATCCTTTCCTGACCCGTCACCATCATCACCCAATGCGCCTGAAGCTTTGGAGCCCCGGCCTTTGGCCCCATTCCTTCGTTCTTGTGTACTCGAAAGAGGCACGTTTGGAGTGTCTCACACACGAATGCCCACGGAGTCAAGACCGGGGCATGTTGCGCTGATAGCTGGGCTTTATGAAGATGTGTCGGCGGTCACAACGGGCTGGAAGCTAAATCCAGTGAATTTCGATAGCGTTTTCAACCGGAGTAGGCATACGTGGAGCTGGGGTAGCCCGGATATACTGCCGATGTTCAAGGAGGGCGCGGTCCGAGGAAGAATAGATGCGGAGATCTACGAAGAAGAGTTTGAGGATTTCACAAAGGGTAAAAGCTCGGGCGATCGATACACGCTACACAAATAGCTGATTGGTGGCAGATGCAACTCAATTGGACACTTGGGTCTTCGACAAGGTTAAAGGCATGTTCGACGAAGCTACGAGGAACGCTACGCTCGACGCTGCTCTACGTCAAGATAAGAACGTCTTCTTCCTGCATCTTCTTGGTCTCGATACCACAGGCCACGCTTATAGGCCCTACTCGAAGGAGTACCTCCACAATATCAAGATCGTCGATCAGGGTGTCCAGGAGATTACAAGGCTTATAGAAGTCTTTTATGGAGATGGCAAGACGGCATTTGTTTTCACTGCGGATCATGGCATGAGTGATTGGGGCAGTCATGGAGATGGCCATCCGGATAATACTCGGACCCCGTTGATCGCATGGGGTTCTGGAGTGGCGAAGCCGGTCCTTAAAGCTTCAGGTAAAGCGCTTGGGCACGAGGACGGATTCTCTTCTGATTGGGGACTCGACCAAGTCCAGAGGCATGACGTCGACCAGGCAGATATTGCTGCATTGATGGCATACCTTGCTGGGTTAGAGTTCCCAGTGAACTCGGTTGGTGCACTACCGCTCTCATACGTCGCAGGAGACCCAAATGAGAAGGCCGAGGCAGCTCTGGTGAATGCTAGAGGGATACTGGAAATGTATCGGATAAAAGAAGAGCAGAAACGGGCTACCCAGCTGCAATACAAACCATTCTCTAAACTTGGTGACGAAAAGCATTCAGTAAACCATCGCGTAACGGAGATACAAACCTTGATTAGGCAGGGGCAGTTTGACCAAGCAATAATCATGAGCCAAGAACTCCTTAACCTTGGCCTCGAAGGACTGCGCTATCTTCAGACCTACGACTGGCTTTTCTTGAGATTACTCGTGACCCTCGGGTACTTGGGCTGGATTGCTTTTGCTATTACAACTGTCATTGATATGCATGTGTTGCAGGGCAAGACTCAGACGTTGAGAACAACGGTGATGACCATGGCCTTCGGCGGCCTGCTAGTCGGTGCATTCTCTGCTTTATGGTTCCGTAAAGCGCCTTACACATATTATGCTTACACAATATTCCCCTTCATATTTTGGGAAGAAGTATTTGCCAGTAGAGGGGCGATATTTGCAGGGGGTCGTCATTTATTGAGAGGAATAGAATCCAAGAAAGAGGTGTTTCTATTAGGAATCAAAGCATTGGGCTTTTTTGGGCTCATGGAAGCCCTTGTGAGTCTTCTCTGTTAGACCTCCAGTATTCTAGCCACCACCATGCTAACCGGGATTGTAGGTACTATCATATTTCCATCGTTCGGTTTATACCGTCTGCTTCGTAGTCGCAGCTTCATGGCCTTTTTTCTATGGGCGGGACTTCATTTCGAATAATAAGATTATAATTGCCACCTGGGTTGCGGCGTGTAATTCAATGAGCCTATTTACCTTGTTGCCTGTGATCAAGGTAGAGAGCATTAATGTAATGTGAGTACTAGGACTGCAAGTTTAACCCTACCTTTAGCACACAAGTTACCCTTCTACACTAGATCGCCCACAAGACTGATAGGAAAATTGCAGGTTACTCGGAGGTCTTCTTATGGCCTTTGTGGGAGTACTGTACCTACTTTTCGAAAAAAGCACTGTTTCCTCTTCGACAACGGGCGATCTAGCCGATCCAGCATCCCCTCCCGTAGACGGCATTTCACGAAGCATACTCGGCGTTCAAACTGGTTTGATCGTGCTGGCCATGGTCGTTACGCGGTCTAGTAGCGTCTCATTGCAAGCGAAGCGTGGCCTACCATTGGGCAACCAAGTGGTTGGATGGCTAGTCTTGAGTAAGTCATCCATTGCAAGATCCAAGTTGACCAACACACTAACTGAAGAAAAGTCGCGTCCCTCACCATTCCCTTCCTGCATAGCCTCCAACCGAATCATCACTACCTCCACCGTCTCGTCATCATGTTCCTTACCTTCTCGCCCATCTTCATCATTCTCACAATATCCTACGAAGGCCTCTTCTACTTCGCCTTCTGCGCCACCCTCGTCACCTGGGTCCGTCTCGAGCACCACATCTACACCTTGACCTCTCCCAACAAAAGAAACCCTTCTCCCCCCTCCCCCATACTAACCCCCAAACCTCTCTCCACCGCCATTCCCGCCATCACCTCCCAGCTCGCCTCCTCCACCGACCCAAACACCACCAACAACACCCCCCCACCCTACCGCCCCCTCACCCTCTCCGACGTCCGCCCCTCCCTCTTCTTCCTCTACCTCCTCCAATCCGCCTTCTTCTCCACCGGCAACATCGCCTCCATCTCCTCCTTCTCCCTCGACAGCGTCTACCGCCTCATCCCCATCTTCAACCCTTTCTCCCAAGGCGCCCTCCTCCTCCTCAAGCTCCTTATCCCCTTCGCCCTCATCAGCGCCAACTTCGGCGTCCTGAACCGCCGCCTCGGCGTCGCGCCCTCGAGCCTGTTCATGCTCGTCATGAGCATCAGCGATGTGCTGACAATGAACTTTTTCTGGATGGTGCGCGATGAGGGCAGTTGGTTGGATATTGGGACCAGTATTAGCCATTTTGTCATTGCGAGTTTGTTGTGTGTGTTTGTGGCCGGGTTGGAATTTGTGAGTGAGGTTTTTGTTAGTGGGGTGGAGGTTGAGGATCGGGGGGAGGGGAAGGCGAATGGGGCGGTTGGAGGCGGATGGGTGGGGGAGGAGAATTGGGGGAGAGGAACGGGAGTGAGGTAGGAGGGGTGAGGGGTGAGATGGGGTAGATGGAGATGTGGGCTTGTTGCTCTTATGTGTTGCTAATTATATCATAAAAGATAGACATATATTATCAAATCTACTACGTAACTTTCAGAGGAATAATACATTGGCTACAGCAAAGAAGTAAACCAGACTTGTTCAGCCTTCCAACAAGTCACTTGGTCGGGTCGAACAACCTCTACACCAACAATTTACAAAAGATTAACTGATTCAGAACCGAAACGCTTTGTTCCAAGATGCTATCCCTAGAAACAGCTATATCGCTGGAACGATTGGAGATGCTGGACGTACCCCTGTGTAAGAACAACGCCATTGGGTATCAATGAGCTGCGTGAACCAAGACCTCCACGCTCAATACTCCACCCGTTTGCAATCCAAGTCGCCGTCTTGCCTATAATCCCTTGAGAGACTCCCGTCCCTGTCGTAAGATCAGGCAGCGATCTTAAGAGCTTGCACCGCCTTTGTAACCTCATCGCTAGCGAGCTGTTCCCAGTTCTCACGATCTTCGCCATTGACCTTACCGTCTTCCCCAACTTTGTCGTAGAGCATGCGTGATATGTTCCGATTAATGGCGGTGTATTGGTCGTTGGTAATCTCATTACTCTTGTAGTGAGGCTTTAGAGCCGCCGTGACCATGCTTTGGAGCTCTGACTTGGCTGACAGTGATAGGTTGATGCGCGATGGCGAATTTTCTGCGGACCTCGGAGGGCTTGAGCTTGGCGATTGTTGGGTCCGCGAACGTGGTTGTCGAGCTGCGTTCGGAGAGTGTCGTCTGTCGGTCGTAGGGTGCCGCGAATCATGAGCCGTCTGGTGAGAAGTAGTAGGCTCAGGTGATGCCCTACTCGGGGAAAACTCGGGTGGTGGGAAGATAGGTTCGACCTTTGATGTGAGTGAGAATGGTGATAAAGGACGTGTGGCGTTGTGGGGAGGAGGGGTGGTTGAGAGGGCTCGAGGGCTGGCGTGGTTGGAGGCTGGTGGCGATGCTCCAGGCGAAGAGACACGAGGAGAGGAGTTACCCGTGGCGGATGGGAAAGGTGGACGAGTTTGCCCTTTGGTTTCATCAGGTGCTGCGCTCGCCTCCACTTCTTGTAGTAACGATTGAAGGAAGCTCGGGCCCTTACTCAAAACCGTAACAGGTATGTGTGATGATGATGGACCTGCGACAGAATTGCGCCTGGAGTTACTTGACTCGGCCGGAACGTCCGATGATGATCCAGCGAGTTCCTCGTTTCTCCGTGTTCGCGGCCTTTTCAGCGGTCGCTCGGGTTTAGGAACAGATTCAACGTCAGAGGGTGATGTAGTGGCGGACTTCCGTTTCCTTTTATTTGGACTTGGGTCCATCTGGATCTGTTTTGCTTTCTCCAAAGCGTTCCATGCGCGGATCTCTTCTTGTGATTCGGGTTCGGGTGGATTTGGGCGCTCGCGGGGAGCCCGTATGTCGAGAAGCGTTGATGCGGCCTCTCGGAACCTGTTCGCTGCTCCCTGTCTTTCAGCCACTTGAAAACGTCGCTCCCACTGCCTGAAGTCCCGACGTTGAGAACGTTCTCGTTGTTCTCTACTGGTTCTCTCAGGACTTGATCCTTCGTCAAAAGGAAAGTCGAGGTCGATGTGAGTTCCAACCTGGACTGACTGCCAAAGACGAGCCCAAGTCGATGTGCTAGCTCGCGTCCGGTTTCTCACTCGTCGTTGCTGACTACGAGTACGCCTATCAGCTGCGTTGCGTGGTCGCGGCGCTGGAATATTCGCAGATGCACCCTCGGAAGTTCTTTCAATAGTGCATTGCTCACAGAACCAGTGCCCGTGTGGTATTGACGTGAGGTCTACGCAGTAAGAGTGGTATTCTGTACTGCACCCATCGCACCCAAGGAAGTCATCTTCATTGTCGTCTTCGCCGCATATTGGACATGGTTCCGAGTCAAATTCATCGTCGTCCTCTTCGATGAGCATTGATGGGTCAATGTCAGCAATTTGAGTTCGTTCGTCGACGGCATACGAGGAGATGACAGGACCTAGAAGATATCGTTAACTATTCTCCCTCGTATTCGACACTCCTACGACTTACTTCCAATGTAATCACTCAGTTCTACTTGAATGAAGCTTTGCCGACATATAGGACAGCTGTTCGCTCGTTCCACCCAAGGCTTGAGGCAATCATTGTGTAGGTTGTGGCCACAAGGCAATAGGTGTGCGACCATCGCATCTTCGGTTTTATTGCCCCATTCCGGAGACTTCGACGTGGATGATGAGCCCTTTTGGGCATCTTCTTCCACCTCGAGAGCTGGGGCAACAGAGCGGGGCAGGTCATTGGCGCTTTCGCCAAGGTCGCCTAAACAAATAATACATGTGTCTGACATGTTGTTGATCGTGTAGAATGGTTATGGAAGTCGGGTGTTCAAAAGTCATAGAGTTGGGGAAGTTGGTTTAAGAAAGTAAATTGAGATGGAAAGGAAGAAAGGTTGAGAGCTGCAGCGCTGGAGGTCTTGTCTTGTAATCATACAAGCGAGGCGCTAGTGCGATAACGTCGTCGTACAGGATTGTGAGGAAAGTGAAGCATAGCGCCGTAATATTACAGACCAGTGATCAAGAGTGTTGAGGTACTGATCACCGGACTAGAATAGTGACGAAAAATGAATGAATCATCGTGCGATAGGATTTTGCCCTTCAGACAGACTTACCTTATGGTAGAAAACTTCAGTTGCGGCCATTTCCTTGCAGTCCATCAAGCACATCAAGTGACGATTCTGAGGCAGCAGCTTCAAATCTGCATCCACGATTGAGTGAGTCATAAACACCCAAAGTAGGCTATTACCAAGTGGGAAATATGTTGTTTTTGGCTCATTGGTGAACCGGACAACCAGGTACAGGTCGCTGTGCTGATGAAGCTGACCATTGGACTCCAAATCTTCAAAAAGTTATGTTCACTTCACATTGTGCATTGATATCGAATCTTCCAGCACATAGACTGAGATCCAGTACGGTAGTCCTACTCCTTCTAGAAGAGCAGCCTCGCTGGATTTTGATTGTGGTTTGTTCGAGCAACGCATGCTATCGACTATCGACTCGACACTCGTCCATAAGGGAGCGTATCGATGAGACCACAAGATATCCGAGCTGTATCCCCTCCATATTTTTCAACTATACCTCCGCAATTTCCCGTAGACGCCGTATCGTAGATCTTGTAGCAGCAGCCGCAGGTGTCCTGTACATCACAGACTTGATTAAAAGGTTGCTATCTTTGGACATTGCTCAAGCTCTTTCCACTTACGAAACGGTCCAAGCACCACCAGCAACAGTCTTCTTGCATGATCGACAATTCCAGATTCCGACCGAGTGTCGTTTTACAGTAGTCTTGCCGCAAAAGGTGCAGGTGTACCGGGCATGCTGTGTAATTTCCATCTTCTTGACTTGCTTTCGGAGAGAAGCACCATATCTAGAGGGGTCTTTATCAGCGATCTATAGAAAACCATATCTGGTATCCACTGTCATGCAGGATCAGAAATGCTCGTGGTCACTGCTGCATACCTGGTACCGTATTTACCGGTGACGCCAACCTCTGCAGTCTCGAGTTAGCACACGCCTAACACCTCTAAGCTCAGGGCACCTGATACATACTCTTTGTGCGTTTCGTCATCTTGCTGACGGTGTAGATGAGGTTGTCTTCAGAAATCGATGTTGGAGTGGTGTGGGCAGAGTAACCTCGCTTAGAGCGGGAACAAGTGTCTTGGCGGGTTTCGGCGGAGTATGGAGACCAATAGGGCGAACCCTCGGAAGCGAACTAATTGTATTTCTAGTGTACGGAATACCGTACTCCGTACATTATTATGTAGACATACGGGTCCACTTCGTTATTGTTGTTACTCCGATAGTCTTTGATGTTGCCCATTCTTCCGTTCAGTCGATTATGTTTGTGTGTATATAGCAATGCCATTGGTGATTCTCTATTCCCAACCAGTATTCTGATTGTCTTGATTTTGCCTTGGAGTGACCTTGATTATGGCTTTTCTAGCATCGAGAGAATATGATCTTGTTCTCCTTGGGGCTACAGGCCACACTGGCAAGCTCTGTGCAGAGTATATCACTACCAGCCTCCCAACAGATCTGAAGTGGGCTGTTGCCGGTAGATCAAGTCCTAAGCTCTCTGCTTTGATCGATGATCTCAAAACTCTCAATCCTGATCGTCTACAGCCCGGTTTGTCTCCTTACTAATAATGCTATAGGCTAGACTGACATAATGATAGGCATCGAGGTGGCAAGTTTGACTCCTACAGACCTTAATGCTCTGACAGCAAAGACCCGTGTGCTACTCAACACCGTTGGCCCTTATTACCTTTACAGTACACCAGTCGTTGAAGCCTGCGTTGAACAAGGAACACATTATATAGACGTGTCAGTATCTCTTGCCTTTTGCTGACTTATTGTAATTAAAGCGAGACAGAACTGGGGAGACACCGTGGGTGTTCAAGATCATTAACGAGTTTCACGACAAGGCAAAAGCAAAGAAAGCCATTGTATGCACTGTAAAGTAACCGCAAGGCATAAAAGTATACTGAAGCTTTGATAGATTATTCCAGAAGCGGGCGTCGAATCTACGCCATCGGACTTGCTTGCTTTGTCCTTGGTTCGCCATATCAGAGATAGGCTCTCGGTGGGGACTCAAGACATCGTTGCTTCTGTTTCTGATCTGAAGTGGTCTCACCCTAGCTTTGTCGTCTGTTTTTCTGGACTGACTTTATTCAGAGGTATGCCATCGGGCGGCACTTTGGCTACTATACTCAATCTATTTGATTACTATAGCGTAAAAGAGGTTGCGAACGCCTTTTCGCCATGGGCGCTCTCTCCTGTGCCAGGACCAAAGCCAAGCAGGGGCCCGTCGCTCATAACCAAGCTGCTCGGTCTTCGTTTCGATCCGGACCTTGGTACACTGACAACCTTTGTTGCAGCCACAGGAAACACTGCCATCGTCCACCGGACCTGGGGTTTGCAAGATGGCGGGAGGTACTATGGCCCGAGATTTCACTACAGTGAGTATATACAGGTACGAAATGCCCTCGTTGGTGTAGGAATTCACTTCCTCCTTGCCCTTGCTGGACTTGCTTTGTTGTTCCCCCCTGCCCGATGGCTAGCGAAGAAGTTCGTGTACCAACCTGGTCAAGGTGCATCAAAGGAATCTTCAAGAAATGAGGCACTCGAGTATCGGTCTATCGCAACCGCCGACCAAGACATCCGGAATCCAAGCCGTGCTATTGCTAAGTTCAGATATGACGGTGCGCTTTACTATCTTACAGGAATATTCCTTGCGGAAGCTGCAATGGTGATATTGCGAGATGAAGAAATGGTGAGAAGACTGGGTGGCGGAGTTTTAACACCGGCGATGCTAGGGCAGCCTTTTATTGAGCGGCTCAAGAACGCCGGGGTCGTTTTTGAGGTAGGCATGCTCCCTAATTTGTGAGTCGAGCAAGTCTAGCTCTAAGATTGGAATTGCCAAATTTCAGCCTATCTCGATAGCCTCCAGAGATGGTAAATAAGGAAGGGCTGCAACAAATGAAAACCCTCGCCAACCCGCCAATTGGGCATCCGAGTATTGAAGTTGAGAATCCTTTCCACAATCCCTGATGTATGTGCAAATACTAGAGACTCTCCCAAAGTTTACCATTTTTTATAGCATGGAAAACAAGGCTATTAGAGTGTTCTCAAACAGTACCCTTTTCGTTTTGTGGGCGAATTTGCTAATATTTCTCAGTCAGCTCAACCACAACTCGCATTATCTGAGTTCTTCTTTCACACTGGCTCATTTATAACATCTTCTATCTACTTTCCCTCTTATTAGTTGCGCAAGTATCTCGTTTATGTGTGCAGCTGTCTCGTGACGTTGCGGTCATTTGACTCAGCAAACACTTCATGAAGTTTGCTCTAGAACGATTTCTAATTCAATGGAGTAAACACGTCCATGCTAAACTTCGAAATTGGATCGTGGCCAAACAACGTGGCTCAAAACCCGTCACTATCGCAATGGACAACAAGATGTTGCCAAGCCTCATATTCAGCCAGAGCTCTTCTAAAAAGTTACTCCTCCCAATATACGAATTTCCATCATGGGCAACATCCCTAGTCAGCAGCGCTATGTCTACGAGCAAGAGGGAGCTCATATTGCGATGCAATTACTGCAAAATCCAGAGGTTCAGCACGTCGTCAAGTCTCTCGGCGATTTCTTTCGGCACCATGGTGACTACATTCAACATAGGAGACGCCGAGGCCGGAAAAAGGATAAACAGGAGCGGGATGAACGGCTTTTCCAGCAAGGCCAAAGACAACGTAACGGATCGTACGTAGAGGATAACGGACGAAGAGACCGTGGCTACGGAAAACGAGGATTAAATCTGAACGACGACATGGATAATGGAAGGCGGGAAGGTGGAGGCCGAAGGCCGAACTCGAGGAATAATCATTTCAGGGGTTTGACTTTCGTCCAAGATTTAAGGGCACCACAATTCTAACCAGTGCTACAGACCTATCCCCTAACGACTACCACCAACCGTGCCACCCATGCTGCTACCGCCACTGCCCCCGACCCCCCAGAGCCCCACCGGAGCCACCCAACCAACCACCACGCGGCCCCCACCACGGTAGTCGTGAAGGACATACTCGGCGAAGGCCCCCAAGACTAGCCGACACCGAAGATTCCGCAGACGAACAGCTTTTCCCTGCAGCGAATCGTCAACCGAGACACAGCGGACAGAACCCAGAAGCGGGGCCAGGACCAACCCAGTCTCCGAGACACAGCCGACGGGATCGACCGTCAGGAATGCCCCCACAGGCTCCCCCTGATGGCGGCTCCAGAAACGGTGGGCCCTACCCGCATGGGGGAGACAGGCAGGGCCCACCGGCTGCGGACCAGGAGCGCAGACAGCGGAGGCCACGGGGGAGAGATCATGGCGATGGGGCTCCGAGGCCCCCAGGAGCATGGGATGATGGGCCGGGGGACGAGACGGGTTCTGCGGGTCTAGGTTTTCCGCCTGGAGGAGGGCCGGATTATCTGCCTGGCGGACCGAATTAGGTAGGAACTAGAACTTGGAGATATGGCGTTGAAGAAGAGGAAAACAAGGATGGAATGTGACGGGGGACGATGGGACGAAGGGCGGGGGATAAGGGGCCGGATGGCTGTGGAGGGCCGGACTATCCGCCTGGCGGAGGACCCGGTGACAATACCGACATAAGAATAGGGCGTGGGAATAATGGAAAGGAAGGGAAAAATTTGGTAGCGTGACCATGGATGCCTAGAGTTGTTTTGCTTGCACCGCGTGTCTGCTTCCTGATCCTGTTACTGGCGTTTCGACCCGTATTCGGTTGGGATTTCTATAGACGCAATAACATCACCCTCTGCCTCGTCCGAATCCTACAAGCCCCAACACATCGCTCACGTGTGATGTTCGCAGAGCCGTCGGGTCTGGGCGAAGCACGGGGGAGAAGAGGTGATGAGATGAGGAGACACTCTGATAGAACAACCAACAGCAGAGTCGAGAAAGGCCATCAATGATTCCATGTCCTGCTATATGGTATCGTTCTATCGTACAACATGGGTAAGGGTATCTAAGAACACAGCGCCACAGGCTGATCATTTCATCTCAGATGCTTTCAGAACTCCTTGAACACCAAATCGTATGTTATACAGCCAAATGAGGCCTCCGCTACCAGCTCAGCATAGACGTTATACCCTCAGGAGGTCGCACTTCCTAGGTCTTCCTCTCTTCCTTTTCGCTATCGGCTGACTCTCCACCACCTCCTCCACCTGACTCCGATTAACCGTCCTCTCGGTCCCCTCGGTCCCCACCCTGATGACTCCCCTGCCCCGCTTCCTCTGCTTAACCTCCTCCTCCCTCTTTAGGAACCGATGCACAGTCCTATGATCCATGACCCTCTCCTCTTCATCTCCCTTTCCCCACTTTTCCGTCTTTGGCCATTGATACCCATACAGCTTGCTATGCCTCTCACACCTTGGACACTCTTTCCTCGTCAGATATCCATTCTGCTGCACCCAACACGCGGAGCATGTGTCACAGTCTACCCATCTAGAGTAGGATTCGCCCAGCAAGAGAGGCGTACGGATGTAGTCGCCCGGGTAGCGGATAGTAGGGGTAGAGCTCTCGACAGTAGGGATGACACGGGGTTTTCGCGGGCCTCGTTTGCGCTTCGACGGTCCAGGTACCATGTTGAAAATGGTGTCGTCGAGAACCGTGGTTGAGGGAAGAGACGAAAGATCACTGTCGGAGGGGGGTTCGATGCTGGCGCTAGGGGTGGTGGCTGGGGTTGCGTTTTGTTTGGGTAGGTCGTCAAAGATCGAGCCAGCTTCGGATGACGAGGCCGGAGTTGGGAGTTCATTGACGCCGCTCTTTGTAGGTGAGGTAAGACCACTACGTTGAGGTGTAGTGCGGCTGGGGTCTCTTAAGTCCTTGGCCTGAGGCAGATTTTCGGTAGGTAGTAAGGTATCTCCAAGGTAGTTCATGAGCTCAGGCCATCGCTGCGGCGATCCTTCAGTACTATTTGTACGAGGGCGCTGATCGTGATCTCGTGCCTGTTTTATCTGGCTTACAAGACCCGTCGCGCTAGAAAAGGCAGCCCTCACACCAGCTAGTAACTCGTCCTCATCTTGGTCCACTTCTTTCTTGAGCCCGATTTCCGCGCTTGGGACACTACCGCTGCTGGCTAAAACCACATTTCGTAAGGTTGAGCCTGATTTCTCAATAATAACTGCAGGATCTGTGGATCGAGAATCGGACACCTCAATGCCAAGAGAGGATGAAACCCTGGCCGTCACCAGTTTCCTTCTCTTTCTGGGGCTTCCCTCGTCAGTTTCTGGAGTTATCGAAGCGGGACTGAAGAGTGGGAGCTGGCCATGTCTCCGCGACCGGCGAAAGGAGTAAGGTCCCGGTGCTTGGTTCTCGGATTCAACGTGGGGCGTGGAGGTACCACTTGACTGCACACTCTTGTCTTGTGCAGGCCAACCATTGCGGCCTTCTCGTTCGCAAGTTGAGCAAAGGCACTCGCAGTTGCCTTCTCCAAAGTAATTGTCGCCATAGGTGACGGTGATCTCTTCCCCGACCTGTATGTCTCGGATAGCGACCACTTGCATGCCTTCGGATCCTCGAGTCACGAGTCGAGCATTGGCGTCGCAATCATGATTTGCAAAGCGTGCTGGACCCAGAAATAATGAAGGTGTTTTCTTGCGACTGGACATCACAATGCTGAAGTCACGTCTAGTAAGGTCTAAATCTTTCTCTTCTTCTGGAGTCATGGACACCAAGTTTCCACAAAGATACCTAACAGCATCGCCTTTCTTAATCAATCGCCGAGCTGTCGCCGCAGCTTCTTGAGTAACGATGGTGTAGCGATTTGTCGTGGAGACTTCGAAGGGACAATCAGGGAGCCATATATTGATATATTTGCGCATGTGACGCCTAAAGTCTTCCTTTTCTCGATCAATCTTGAGATTATCGTAGAACTTGCGAAGTCCAGGAAGCTTAAGCAATGCTGTCTCCGCCTTTTGAGAGTCTTTGTCCACTACAACATCGTATAGCAAGATCGCTGTAATGTCATCCTCTGAGAGTCCACGAGCCGAGTTATACTTGGATCTATTCTTTCGGATCACAGTCCAGTAGTAGACCTGAAATACAAGTCAGCGGTGGGTTTTTCGGGAGTCAAGCTACATTATGCATACATGATCAACCAGCGCGTCCGTCAGTATGTCATCGTATCCTGCGAGCTGAGAGAGCGTCAGGCGATCCTTCTTTGGAGCGACCTCGAGTGCCTCCTTTCGTGGCATTCTGAAATGAGAATTGGAGAAAAAAACCGAAAATGCTATGTGCGGCTGTTGTGAGGCCTTTCTAGAAACAGGAGGAAATATAAGCTGAGCCGTGAAAGGGGCTGAGAAAGCTGTGCATTGTTGGTAGCTTAATCACTTAGAGTAGGAAAAGCCGAGAGCTGATGTGAGAAAACACGTGGCCAAACTGGGGAACATATAGAAAGGAGTGTGCTATGTTGCGCATGCTAATGTCGCTCCCCGAACTGGAATTTGGTATTCAAAGGAGTGACATGCGATGAAAAGGGAGTGACGAGGAGGAGGCGGATGAAGAGAAGAGAGAAGAGCCACCGTGACCTGCGCTAGCTCGGGATCTTCCGCGATGGATATTTTTGGTGTTGGATCAATAGCTCTTGATATCTCTCTACTGACAGATACCTATTGACGAGTTTCTCAATGCTGCCACGATGATACAACTTAAGGTATGGCATCCGAATGGACGTAGCTTACTCTAGATGTTAGCTAATACCATAATGGTAGACGATGCTTAGTTGCATCGACAATTCCGGCGCTACAATAGTCGAGTGCGTTCGGAATCTACGAATGAAACGACATGCAAAGATTGGTACAAAGCATAATCTATAATAGCCTCAAACTATGAGCTGATGTGTTTAAGGTGACCGCATAATAATCGTTGTTCAAAAAGCACGCACACAGAACGATGTTGGTCTAGGAGGAGCCATGGGGGCGGCAGCGGCAAATAAAGTCAGGAGAGGGGATATAAGGCATGCTATAGTGGTACGAACGACCAAGAAGGTTCAAAGAAAGGATGGGATGGTTGTCAGATTCGACGACAACGCTTGTGCTTTGATTGGGAAGAACGGGGAGCCGTTGGGCACAAGGATAAATGGTGAGACTACCGTATACTCCTTCATGAGATGTTGAATATGCATACATGGTTGAGGATGTACTAACATATAAATCAGGAGTTGTGGGCTCGGAGCTTCGCGATAAGCAGTGGTCCAAGATCCTGTCACTGGCGTCAATGCATGTGTAAAAGATATCAAGTCCAAGTTTCCCTTCATTTCCACTAAATCGTAACCGTCGTCGCTATGCTGCAGACCCATGTATCGCTTCAATTCTCCTCCAACGCCGGATGTGGTATCATAACCCAAAACGCCGAAACCGTTCTTTGAGATACCGTCCTTTCCCAGAGCAACCAAAGCGCCTATTGGAAGATGTTCCCGCAACTGCAGCAAACGTAAAAGAGTTTCTGCCCATGGCGGTCTTAGCCATGCTCGAGTAAGAAGCACTAGTTATAGACAAGCTTACCATTCCCGTCTCCGCCGACCGCTGCTGCGACTGGAAGAACACCGCTTCGCCCTCAAGACAGTTGGGGCACTTCTTGTTCGACCTTGGCAGCTGCAGTCAAGAAGCCACATTAGTGAAAGGTTCAACAACTCTTGCTCCCACCATCACTCAGATCTATCTCCGTGCTCTCATAACCACTGTCCACCTCCACTTCCTCCAACAGATCATCATCCTCAATTTCCTCCACACCTGTAGAATCACTGCATTCCTCGCCGCCGCAGTAAAAACAAACCACTTCTTGCCCACACAGAGTACAAAAGTCGGGTAAACCAACCGTGGGATCTGAACCAACATCCTGCGTAACTCCTGCTGTTTCTCCAACTGTGTTATAGAGGTTGTTTCGGAAGACGCACGAGGATTGGGCTTCTTCGCTGAATTGGCACGTTCGGCAGGCGAACATGAGTTTATTGGTATTTCGGTCTTCCTTTGGGTAAAGCATATTGGAGCTGAATATCTATTAGCTATCTGAGTCTGCAATGTACCTCTGTGTAGGTGACTCACCATTCTCGACAGAACCTGAATGTGATCTGTTCTTGGGTTTTTGCTTGCTGATCGTCAGACGGAGCAGGTGAGACGGACATGATGGCGGTGTTTTCTGTAAGGAGGGGTTGCTTCGTTGCGGCTTTTGGAGGTATGCTGCATAGGTTACTTGGAAAGCCGATGCTGTGCTTGCTTTTCAAACTTTTGTTGTCAGTTGATTATAAAATGGAAGATGGTGGACGTGACATTTCTATGAGTCGCGAAAGCGCCATCAGCCCTACGACATCTGGTTTTGGCTTAGTTCTAGTTCCGCCCCACCATAATCGCAAAGCCCGACTAGCCGACAATCAACAACCTCCGTCGTAAGCCCTCGAATCCCTCAATCGCTAGCTTCTCTATACAAAAACCTACGTCCCTGTGCACTTTTTAATTCTTCATATAACCTTGCCTATCATGGTAAGTACAACAGACTTGACAGTCAATTTGCCAATAGCCCTCCCTATCTTAGCCATGAAGAGCTGACCGTTCCCCGCCAGTCTGACTCCGGCTTACCCACGGCTTGGGAAGTCCGCCACTCCAACTCCAAAAATCTCCCCTACTATTTCAACAGCTCCACCAAAGAATCCCGCTGGGAGCCCCCGTCTGGTACTGACACCGAGAAGCTCAAGGCCTACATGGCCCAGCACCACAGCGGGGCCGCCATCCGCCAGGATGGCTCACAGGCCAAAGAGGGCAAGATACGCGCTGCGCATTTGCTAGTGAAGCACAAGGACAGTCGGAGGCCTAGTAGTTGGCGGGAAGCGGAGATTTCGAGGACGAAGGAGGAGGCGACAACGATTATAAGGGGGCATGAGAAGCGAATAAGAGAAGGGGAGGTGAGTTTGGGGGGGTTGAGTATGACGGAGAGTGATTGTAGTAGTGCGAGGAAGAGGGGCGATTTGTAGGTCTGTAAGGCTTCGAGACTTATGGGAGGCTAATTGAACTCGACAGAGGGTTCTTTGGTCGAGGAGACATGCAGAAAGAATTTGAGGATGTGGCGTTTTCACTGAATCCAGGTGAGGTTAGTAGTGTTGTGGATACGGCGTCAGGAGTACACTTGATCGAAAGGTATGACTTCCCGTAGGAACGCTTACAAGGCTAGGGCTCACCGAACCTGTAGGCTTGAGTGAGTCAGTGAATGAACTGGTATGGTTATTGTATACGATTGGGCTTTGGGTAAAAAGCGCTGCATTATCTGTCTGCATAATGGGATAGGACAAGTCTCGGATCTTCGTTCTCTACAATTGTTAAATTCTACTGCTTAATCTTCTTATCGCAGTGGCAAGCCATTGAAGTTGTTTTGCTGCTTTAAGGAAAATTAAATCACAAATCAACCTTCCCACTATTCATGTCGCATTCTGACCGCACTAATAAATGATTTGATCATTACTTTCCAAACAAATCCTTTTTAACTAGATCTCGACATATTGGATGATAGAAATCTTGGTTCTTCGCAAAAGTTTTCACTGCTAAATCTCGGTCCACCTGGTTCAGTTGGCGATAACTAAATGAAGCAATCAGCACACAGATTCCCATAACCAGCCAGTGGATGAAAAGCACTTACAGCGGTCTCACAAACTTCATTCTCCCTACTCTTCCCAACAATTCGGCTGTAGGCTCGTAGACATCCTCGTCTTTGGCTCTCAACCCCACCGCAAGATATCGGCTTACAATTTCCACATTCTGGCTCTTCGCAAAACCGTATTTCTCCCGCATAAGATGGACATCATCAACTTTTAGCGGGTCCTTGAAATCTTGCACTTGTTCGAGGAATACAACGATTTGATTCGCTGACCATCCTGCGATGTCCGATGTGGCAGGCTGGAACTCGTTCGTGCCGGTTTCCCATTTAGAAGCAAGGGCGTAGCAGACGTCTACAAGAGAAGTATCGAAGTCGGGTTTCGGTGGAAAGCCTGGAGCGTAGAACCACTTGTCCCAGTCGAGGTTGGCGAGGGCTGTAGACGCTGTCTTGTCTGAAGAAAAGAAGGCGAGAAGTGTGGACTTGAAGTCATAGGAGTCGAGGGACTTACGAGCAAACTTCGTAAAGTACTGGTACCCATGTGAGCATTGGCCAGTAATGGTCAGACCCAGGAGGTTACAAGTGGTGACCTTACATGAGGTATGAATTTATCCCATTTATCTTTTCCTAGAAGCTTTTCGAGATGATAAAGGAAAGTGAATCCTTTCTCGTATGGTATACTGGAGAATGCGTCATCCGGATCTTTTCCTTTCAGGTCAACGATCAGTTTAGTGAATTCATGACCTTCGCCGAATTGATTGATCGAATCCGTCAAAGCCTTCCAGCCAATTATGGCAGAAAAATCTCGATGAGCTTCGCCGTGCCTGTCGAGCACTATGAGTTACTTGCTATTACCAAGAAGCACTGACCATCTTACACTGCAGCTTGTATCTATTAGTCCGGTCAGTTGTTGTTTTGCACTAGGAACACTGAAACCCACTCTTCGTTCGAGGTATGTCGTCCAGCCCTCATTCAGCCAGAAGTGCTCCCATGAAGCATTACTGACCAAATTACCACTCCAGCTGTGGGAGAGCTCATGTGCGATGACGTCCACATTTGCACGATCCTACATTAGCATCCAGGCGGTTAGCTCGTTATATTGACAAAGAGATCAGGACCCCAGTTTGATCGCATCATTTTCTTGATGGGAGATTAGACTTACTCCCGAAACTACAGTTGGGGTAGCAAATGTAAAGACAGGATTTTCCATTCCACCATAAGGGAAGCTGGGTGGAAGTACGAGGATATTGTACGTAGTCCAAGCGTATGGGTAGACGATTTTCTGTTCAGAGCTTTATCAGCATTAATCCCTTACCAGCATATAGCGTGACAAGACCGACTTCGGCTGTTTGAATGAAACGTTCCGTATCCGCTTCAAATTCCCATTTCGACGCCTGAATCTCTTCAGGACCGGTAGCAACTGTGCTTCTGGGTCCAATCGAAGCAGTTGCAATGTCGCTATTCACCGTGAGTACTTCTTCTTGTATTGGTTTATGTTCTGACATCGAGACTAACCCGCTAGCTATGGCAAATAGGTAGCTCGGGATTGGAGTATCCTGTTTGAAGGTGTACAAGAGTGTGCCTGGTGTTCCTTCTCTGCCGGGCTCAAAGTCTCTCGCCCCAGTAGAAAGACCACTGGCAATGACCGGTAAAGGAGATCGAATATTGAAGTCAAAAGTCGATTTGACATCTGGTGTATCTTGGCAAGGCAACAAAGATCTTGCATGAATTGCCTGACATTGCGAAACTGAAGCACACGATTAGCTTCAGAGCTGTGACCCATGGATTCTCCTAGGTTCGCTGACACATATACGGATGCTTCTTGTTCGAGGTTTGAGCAGGCGTCAGCCATTGCAGGGCTGTGCACTCCCTTGTAGTGCGTACTTGAATCTGAAATCAGGACGACGCATTAGGGCTGCTCTTTCTTATCACAAGGTAGAGACGTGTTCGGAACGAACGTCGATATCCACGCTCTTTGCATTTTGTACGCCTTTCTCAAGTTCGATTTTCAAAACACTACCATAAGGTTCAAACCTAGGTAGCAAATTCCATTTGGAACCTTCTCCGTCTACCTTTACACCATGCACATCCAAGTGACTAGTGTCGAGCAGTATCTCTTTGGTCTCGGCATCAGTGACGGACTTGAGATTCAAAATGACATTGCCAATCAAACTTTTCTGCTCAAAATCAATAGCAAAGTTGGCTATAGTATGAGTTGTTAGGAAATTATTGTAATTCGATAAAGTATTCGGATCACGAGGAGTATGTATTATTGAAGCCATTCGGATGACTTTGACGAAAACGAGAGACCGATTTCTTGACGCTGACTGAGAACGTAGCAGGCTCTGACACCTCAGGAAGAGTTTCATACACAACCAATCGCCAATTCAACGATGAGCAAGGCTTCAAAGTGTACAGCTGTCAGGGAGTTTGATATGCGAACACTGTCTTCGAAACATCAGAGTACCATACGCCACTAGAGTTACCGGCAGGCTTGAAAATTACAACGCTATGTAAACCTACCACGACCAAGGCACATACATACCTTACCTCAAGGTAGTCCACTATCAATAAACTCTTGAGGTAACGCGAGTCCAACAAGATTCTCTCAGTCGGCCCAGACTCGTTCTTCTCGACTAGACTAGCAAAGGGATAGTACAGTGGCACACTGGATAAGGGATGTGAATTTGCCAGAAGTGGCAGCAGCGCGTATTTCGAGAATGAGCTCCAACGGAGATGGAACACCACAAGTATTCGAGTATGTCCAGTTTCAAGGTCTCAATCCCGACGCTATTTCGAGGAAACGGGTTCGTGCCCATGCGATGAAAGACTATCGGCGACGTCAGGCATCAGCCAGCCAACGCTCAACCAAAGGTTCAACCCAAGGAAAGGAAGATCTGACGGAGATGAAAGCGTCTGCAAGAGAGCTTGTAGAGAATTCCTGCACTCGATTCTACACCAGTCCCACAAGTTCGGAGTCTTCCAACCGAACTTCGAGGCAGTCCAGCAAAAAGCGTTTTAGAGATGACCAAGAAGAAGAGACCCAGCCACAATGGCCGCCGCCAGCCCAAGACGCAAAAGTGGACTTGTTCGCAGTACCCTGGGCCGGGGGGTTCGACCCCTTTAATACCCTTCCTGTCGCAAGCACAAATCACGTTCATAAGATGTTGTACCATTGTAAGCTCATGCAACCCTTGAACGACTTTGTCTTTCTCTGAGCCGTATTCAAGAGAGTACCAAAATTACTGCTGTTCTTCTCCTATTAGCGTTCCAACAATACTTCTTAGTTTTGGACAATGAAACTTGAATATAGGCATAAGCAAATCCCAGCGCCTCGAAATGCTAATCTCCTCAACACTGAGCAGACGTTCATGCTGTACCCTATATCCCGTTCGATTCGAAGAACGAGTGGTTGAATGATGCCATTACCAACAGCGCTCTCTTTAAGGGCATTTTACTTATCTCTGTAACTCACCAATCACTGTCATACGGGGCCTTGGCCACGACCGAATGTCTCCGTCTTCGCAGCGAGACCACTCAGCTCTTGAATGAAAAGCTTACCGATATAGAATTCGCAACAAGTGACAACATCATTGCCACGGTTATATATCTTGCTTGTTTTGAAGTAACTGTTCCTTAATTAGTACCGCCAACTGCATTCTGACACTTAACTCTTATAGATTATACTTGGAAATGCAACGGCTGCGCAGATACACCTGAAGGGCGCACAACAAATGGTGGAGCTTAGAGGAGGTCTCCGAGCTCTTGGTGTACAGAGCCGTCTTCAGAGACTCATCTCCTGGTAAGACAAATCCCCGAGGTTACATTTACTGGCAATTTTTAGTGATTCTCCAGGGCAGACATTTGCGGGTCGGCCCTCTCACTCTCAGCACCTCGCTTTCCCCTCATCAAGACCTCAAACGCCGATCGAATTCCGGTTTCAGCTTCGATGCAAACAGAAATGGCGGGATACATGACATCCTCAAAAGACCTTGCCAGAACTATGGGACTAAACGAGCGCCAAGAAGGTCTCGTCAAGATTTTTCAGCAAATGCGCCAGCTCTCTGGCTTTGTTTCGGCATGTAGTGTAACCAATAAGGAAGCCTTGATAACATCGTTCTCAGAAAGAGTCTATATGCTAGAGCGGCAATTGCTCCTGCTCTCCGTCTCTGGTGATCCACTCAGTACTTCTCCCTTGGAAAGCTTTATCAATGGATCATGTCGAAGCGCTGCGTTTATTTACATCTACGTTGCTCTCCGCGAAGTACCAATTGGTGGACATCTTTACAGCACATTCATAGAGCGTTTGCGAAGTGCTCTGGATCACAGTGGTTTCGTGCTAGCTTGGTCAAACGCTCATCCTTCCACGCTGCTTTGGGTGCTCGTCATAGGGGGCATGGCGGCTATAGGGCGTCCTGAGAGGTTCTGGTTTGTCAGCCAGCTAGCCGGTGTTTGTATGATACTAAAGCTACAGACCCTGCAAGATATGAAACATATCGTGAGAGACATAGCGTGGGTCGAAGGTCTGTATGACGGCTTAATGAAGACCTTATGGACAGAAATCGAAGTCCAGCTGGGCTCCGGCATACTAGGAAAGCGAAAAGATCGTGGAGAAGAGCTAGCCTTGACGCTTCGAGAAAAGAAAGAGGACGGCCACGGAAACATGTATCTAGTGCATGATACAGGAGATGTATCGCCGAAAACCGAGATGCTGCAGGATATGCAAAATGACGGCTAGAGAAACAGATATTCGGTGCATGATATGGGCAATACAGGGCAAAAACCCACGAATTACTGTAGTTTACCGAGATGTACGAGTGATATTGTGGTCGAATCATTCCCGCATACTACGACCTCTCTCTGCGTCTTTTGGCGTATTTAGCGCCACGATACCAAGAATATTTGAAGTCACGTTCAACATTGTTGTACGAAAATATTTCAAGATCAAGATATTATCTCCAAGCTCTGGATCGTCCGCATAACCGTCCCTTTGAAGATGGAATGATACCCACCCAAAATTCTCAAAACGGTTTCAGAAATAGAACATGGGCAGATATCGTTACTCGTGACCATTCAACTCATCTCTTCAAACAGCTTCAAACCTCATCCACTTCCAACAATTCCAACCCTCATCTCGAAAGCTCCTCCAAATCAATTCCCCCCTCAACCCCCGCAAACTTGTTAATCCATCCCAAAACCGTCCTCCACCACCTTAACGAATTCTCCGGCTTCAAGACCCAATGTCCCTCATCCTCGAAGTTTAAAAACCTCGCCTCAACGCCCCTACTCTTCAACGCCGTAAAAGCTGCCAATCGCTCCGTAATCGGACACCGATAGTCCAAATCACTATGCACAACCAGCATCGGCGTCGTCCAGTTCTGCGTAAACCTGCCCGGATCATAGCGATCGTAGTTCTCTCTGATCTCCCATATCTCGCCGCCGAAATCATAGGCCATGTCCATTACGTCGGCGCCGTAAAGGGCGGAGAGGTTGAGCATGCCCTGGTGGTTCACAAGGGCCTTGAACGATTTGCCGAGGGGGTGGCCAGCTATCCAATTGATAAGCACGCCGCCGTAGCTACCGCCCAAAGCGATGGCACGTGTGATGTCGGCGAAGGGAAAGTGAGTTTGGACGTAGGAGAAGCATTGGACGATGTCGTCGTAGGGTCTTCCTAGGAACTCGCCTTTGATAGCTTCCATAAAGTCAGGGCCGTAGCCCGTGGAGCCGGTGAAGTTGGGGAGGATGACGATGTAGCCTTGTTCGGCGATGAGGACGGGGTTCCAGCGGGTGCTCCAGGCGTCGAGGATGGCTGAGGCGGGACCGCCGTGGAGGATGAATGCGACTGGATAGGTTTTCTTATCGTCGAAGGTTGAGGGTTTTATAACGAATGCGTGGACTTTGTATTCACCTCCGCCTTTGAAGAAAATCTCCGAGACCTGAGATTGATAGATGCCGAATTCAGAGGCGCCGTTGACAAGACCGGAAACAATATCCTCTGAGCCTGTGGAGGGATCAATGATGGAGTAGATGCTACTATTCACAAAGCTTGACCTATTCATAACTATCCGACATTGGTTGTTCGAATTCCTGAAGGGGTAAATGTCCAAGACACAGCCTTCATCGACCAAGGTTACTGGTGCCTTGCTAAACTTGCCAAACGGCGATGCAACTTTGAAAAGCTTACAGCGGCCTTCCTCTTGAGCTAGTACATAGAGCTCGCGCGAATCATCACTCCACCTGACATGGTGTGGCGAAAGAGGCCAGACCTTTGACTCTTGCAGAGGATCGAGGACTGAAACAGGAGGCGAATGTGGGTCGTCGATGTTGTTGATGGCAAACAGATGTTGATGGCCATACCACGCGGCGCCTTGCTTTGTCTTCACAAACGCCACAGATGTGCCATCACGAGAGAAGATTGGAGACTCACAGGCGCCCGTGAAGCCCAAGTCTTCAACCTTTCGTGGCTTTGGGGACACGTCTTAGCGTATGCAGAAAGGTATCGAATCCTTGGCATCGCAATTGTCGCGCCCCCCCCCAAATTTACTATTGAATTCAGACATTCTTGACATTCTCAAACCTTCAACGCTCTATTGGAAAATCAATAGAAAAATCAAACCGGTAAATTTGAAGCTGTTCAAACCGTTCACAGTGCTGACATTCTTTTAGCCCTCCCGACCCCCGAAGCCATCATGCCATCGTCACGCCGAGCCATCGTCACGTCGAACAGCTATACAGCTAGAAGTTTCAGATGAAATGACTCGAAGCTTCAGAGATGATCTTAAGATCTTCAAGCCTCAATGACGTCAGGCAAAGAATCTTCTACATATAGAACAAGCTTCGATTTAAATAGAATCGAAATCTATGTTACCCGTTTTCAATTCTCTTTTCAACGCTTTGATATTCGCCTCAAATATATAATCATCGACGCTATGCTTGAAATGCTGCTTTGAAAACCTTTCACAGCGACTTCTTGCTACTGCATAGTGCAGAAATTCATCAAAAGTGCCTTCGAAATGAGATCATATCTTCTCGAAATGTCTTCTGACTCAGGCCTTCAGCACACTGAAACTGAGCTCAATGAAATTGAAGTTCGAAGAGTATGATGACAGATATCGTATCTCACACTCGTGTGAGATAATGAGTTCCTCGATACGAGCGTTACAGTGTATGCTGACGTTATTCATGATGATTACACTCTTCGGGGCCGAAAAGGAACTGCATAGAGGTAGCAGATCATCTGCTAGCCATCGAAAGAAAGCCTCGCCGTTGAATCAGCCTTCACGAATATCGATACAGGATAGATAGTCATCTATCGTGTAAGTCGGAAGAACACTCCAGCAATGCCCTCTCTTTCTAGAGGCTTGATAGCGAGCTGGTTCACCAACTGGTGCGTAGGCTTGATGACGTCACCCCGTGGTCTCGTTGAAGAGAGTCTCGTCAACGAAGACAAGCTGCTCAGCCGTCAGCTGCAACAGGTCGGCAATCCAGTTTAATCGCAGCTCATCGTTCTGTCTGATGCTCACACGCTGTCTCTTTTTATTGCTTCAGCGTCTTCTCTTCAGAATCCTCGATATCGTGGACTGATGCACGTTTAAACTCCACTCTTCTCATAGGAACCACACCATCTCTTTCTGCATGGCTCATGGCTGTTGCTCTAGATATGTAATAAGAGAGTCTTCAGCGGCTGGAAAGACCTTACGAGGGGCCCCCTTGGATCGAAACTGAGGCCTGCACGACGAATGATATATAAACAGGTTCTCTTGTATATTATAAACGGTATCAAAATGACAGTGAACCTCTTCGGCGATAGCTAGGGGGCGCCAGTGTAGTAGTAGAAGGCGTACTATTTTGGAGCGAATGGATGAATCCAGTGAGCGAGGCATAGCTATTTGACAGGTCAGTAAGTGCTTTTGAAAACAGCTTCAAATTTACCTGTTTGATTGATTTTTCTATTGATTTTTCAATAGAACTAGAGCGTTGAAGGTTTGAGAATGTCAAGAATGTCTGGATTCAATAGTAAATGTGAGGGGGGGCGCGACAATTGCGATGCCAAGGATTCGATACCTTTCTGCATACGCTAATCTCGAAGGAAAGTGTGGGTTGGAATGTAATAGAGATCAGACCCGAAGCGCTTTGTAGGATCTGAACCAGGGTTTCTGGCTATAAAGATAATGCCGTTGGTCGAGATGTCAAAGTCACCACTGTTGTCGATTTCCTTGAGCGTTGGACAATGCAATCCGCTACCCTTTAGTGCGTTGATAGGACCCTCGGGAGAAAAGATATAGTGTGAGCTGCCGACAAACTCTGCTGACTGCGCTTTCTGCAGTGTTAGATACCAGATCGTGTTGCTCTCTTCGCTCAAATGTTTGTTCCAATACCTGACAGGAAGTGACTTGTGCTCTCTAGCTGTGGATATCTTGCCCCCTGCTTTTGTGGAGTTATTGAGCGTCCCGTTCAGCGTTGCTTCACCAGCAACAGCAATCGCAATCGCACTCTCGTTGAGCCTCTTCACTTTGAGGGATCGAACAGAACCTTCAAACACTCCCGCTCGGTGCGGACTTTTTTCCTTATAAGCCGGTGCTGTTCAACACTGTGGAAGAACTTCCGCCACAGACGAACGATAGACAAGTCATGTAGTACGTACTCATTGCTAAGGTTTCCAGCATCTCTGATCCATAATTCTGTCGTCCCATCTTCGTCTCCTCTTAACCAGATCACATGACTGCCATGCCCAAGCCATGTGGGCTCACTGTCTCGTTCGTTAGTAGATAAAATGCTCGTTAACCCCGTAACCACATTTAGCACCCGCATTTCGGCCGTGGTCTGATGAGAACAAAACGAGTGCCGGGAGACTGTATGAAGCAGTAACGTCCCATCTTCATTTGGTACTGCAGATGATCGACGAGGTGCTGATAGAAGAACCCTAAAACACCGACCATGTAAGATCCAGCTAGGTTTCTTGTGCAGCTTCTCCTGACTTGCGTCGCTGGAACGTACTCTGGGGTAAATCCTCTCGACAAGTCACCCATTAATGCGGCGTCCGGCGTTGGTCCTCAATTTCGAGATTCAAAGTCTAAGCGTTTTCTGGACCTCTCATTAGGCTGTAGAGTTCCAATGTAGTTGGAGCGCGCAAAGTGGAGACACGTCAAGATTACACAGCCCGACTTTTTCTTGGTGTGATACTATTGGAGTATCAAGAGAGTCTTCGCCGTTATATAAAGTAAAGAACTCGATGCAATGAGTCACATACGTACAAGATCCTCCGTTATCTCCCGTGCTCGTTCTTTTGTGTAGCAGCACCATGTTGAATCAGGAAGTTTGTAAGCTGCTGAGAAGATAAGAACGTCTACATCAATCTGTCACAACATTGGTGGCAATCATGACCGGATAACTGACAACAATTTCTGTGTTGGAATACGAGGTCATATGGGGGCATATTGATTTTTTGATTGTTGCTGTTAGGAGGCTACCTACATACAGTAGTAGCGGGCCCCAGCCCTACCGGCCCTATGAGGCTATGAGGGAGGTTACCAACTCCCCTATCCTACTCGTAACATTCCGACTTCTCAAACTTAGGGAAAAGGTAGTTCATAATACATTGCATTTCCTTCAAAACCGTAATTCAGCGTACAAAGTTCAAGGACAAGGTTGGAGAAGATGCATGGAATAAGAATTGCTTGTCCTATAAAAATTATAGCTGGTATATGCTCTATGCATATTAGGCCTTATTCTAGAGTACCAGCCATCTTCCATTTTAGGGTCGGTCTGGCATACGTAGGACACGTCGATGTCCTCAGAGCTTGGTTTAACGTACAATCATGCTTGAAGATAAGTCGGTCAGTCTTCACGTTTCGATATCTGGCAGCAACACAATCTATGGCCGGCGTTAATTGGCAGTGGGCCAATATCGACGGGTTTTCTAACGTGCCTTGAGAATCGACAAGCGTTACTGGCGGCCTTAATGTGCCTAGATCAATGTGCAGTCAAAGTGGCTTATACGCATTCCGATCTTTGCACGCTTCCTCATCGAAGGCCGACTGCCATTTCTTCAGGAGGACTTAGTTAGCAAATGGCTAGACGATCTCTCATAGCTGCCCGCAGAATTCCCAGAGATCTCTACAGATTAGAAATTGATCGTACCATCAGCAATGGATTGTTTGATGGCCCTGTTGAAGTAAGAAAAGTCCACTTGGCGAAGTTAGAGATTGCTGCCAATCCAATTCCACCATTGCGCAACATCCGGGCCGTCTGATCCCAACACGTTTCCTCCTGCGACTGAAACAGGAACGTTGACCTCTTCCATTTGCGAGAACTCAAATTTGCCCTCCCCGCCGTCTCCGAGCCACTCTTTCTCCTCACCAATATCTATCTCGTTCATGCTAATGCCGGAGTCTAACAAACCTTTATTTCTCGAGCTCCGGACTTTGGTAATTTCCGTTTCTAGCGCCGCTTTCACCAGAGGAGCAGGAAGGGCTGTGAAGAGATCAAGCTTGTTAGCTGCTATAAGCACAGGTAGTTCTTTTGGTGCTTTTGATGTTTTCGAACTTGTGGATCTTTTCTGTAGTACAAGTAGAAGGTCGTGGAGATACTCTGCTGCTTGACGTAAACCCTCGCTACCCGCTAGAGACATATCCGCTGCATCAACCATAAAAATTATCCCTTTCAGATTCTGGGGCTTTGTGATATGATCGAAAGCATGATGTCTTAGCTTCCCATGCCCAGGAGTATCGGCGAGCAGGAAACGCTTATGGACTTTTAGTGATGGGTCGTTGACGGAGCGGTATTTTGAAGATGCAGTCTTAGTCGTGATAGGAAGGGACACTTCCACACTTAACGGGGCTTGAGAGGTGCATGTGTCTGCATGCCGGCCTCGCTCGAACTGCGGTACCAGTCCACATTAGCCCAAGATCTGTATGCTTGAGATGAGTGCCCATACTAGGGTCAGCAGTGATGTCTTCCCAGAGCCACTGAGGCCCGCAAGGAGGAACGATGGTAGGGTCGTAGAAGATGTGGAACGATATATCACGAAGTGTAGGAAGAGTGGGATAGAAAGCACAACAAGAGCAGTGATGATAAAGGCTAAGGGGGTGGGCTGCAAGAGCTTGGACAACAGGCTCTGCGAGTCAGACCAGGCCATAACTGCTATACAGGATTACAGGCAGTCGGATGGAGGAACCTGCAACAATGTGTATCAAATCGTACAAGGTCGGTTTCGTATTTTTAGCGTGTGAATCTGCCGTAGCACGAGGGAGCTTCAAAGCATAAATTTGATAACAAGAGTCAACAAAAGCACTTTGTTGATTGCAGCAAATCTTTCTGCTGAGCTTTGATACCTCGGCCAGACTATCGCTATGGCGAATTTGGTGAATCGTTAGAAATCAATAATACAGAGGCGAAGGTTTGACTCAACATAACGGAGTCTCATTTCTGCTTCCTCGACATACAAGTTGGTCTCTAATAGATATACAAGAACAAAACTCTCTTCCTCCGATTCGTATTAACACATGCATGCTATGAGAGAACAGCCACCAAACAAAGATGCTGACAACGATTCAGCGCCCCGATTTCGAGCCCACCGCGATCCTTGTTAGAGAAAGAGCTGAAGTGGATAGGCCTAAACGCCAGGGCAAAGTCTCCAAGAAATTCCCATCGTTTATTCCTCGACCCTTTTCTTCGTCAATGTATCAACTACCCTACCGTAAAACATGGCAGCGTTCATTCGCGAAAACATGATTTCCTCTGTTAGGTAATCTGGTAGTAGTTCTAGTAAGTCGTGATCACGATTGCTGTCCAGGCGTGGTGTGTAGGAGAACTCCGTATCCTCATAATTGCCACCTTTACTGTCGGTATCGTTTGCTACGGCAAGTTTGAAGTGCAGCGCTAGAGATACAATTAGCATATTAAGGGCCAAATTGCGTTACTTTCAGTCAATGAGTACTTACTTCCGTTGCGGCCGGTTTGAATGCAGTCATAGACGTCAGACTCCTCCCCTCTCTCAACCCCGCGCAGGATCAAACCTGTCAGGTCGCTGTAGAGATCCTCCTTCAATTGGGCCACTCGGGCTCCCTGAGCTGCTTCGGCACTGCCAACCATGACCGTCCGAGCCTGTCCTTTACCCTTGATGGCACTTCCCGGGGTCTTCGCGTGGACGCTTTCGACAGTGGCGGAGGCACTTCTGGCATTGGCCAGTTTAGCTTGGAGTGTTTTATTCTCGTTTTGTGCCTCAGAAAGTGATGCAGATAATTGGGTCGCTAGAGCTTGAGCTTTTGCAACATCCGAGTCCTTTGTGGCTATTTGTCTTTGTAATGATTTTGATTCCTGGGCTAGAGCTTTTTGGGTAGCCAACTCCTTCTTCAAGGATGCTATCAGATCATTTGCAGCTACGATGGATTAGTAGCTTATAAGATTCATTGGGAGTGAAGAAATACCCTTGGCTTTAGCTTCTGAAGACAGTTTGAGTCTCTCGAAGTTCGCTTCGGCCTCCTTTATTCCGACCTCACGTAGATTCCTGTACTTCGAATCAAGGTTCTCAAACTTTTTGGTCAAATCTCCTAACTTGCGCCTAATCGCCGGGTCGTTGGCTGTTCGTTCGGTGTCTGAAGCACTTCCGGCACGTCTTCTGGCAACGAGAGCTTGTCTAGTCCGCGAATTGGCTCGTGGGTTGCCCGTCGGTCGAAAGACAGATTGTGGCACGGCATCTTCATGATCGTCTTCCGGGAAAACGGATGTATCCTTGGCCATCGGCGCTTCATGGGTCTCAGGAATAACCTCCTCACATCTAGGCTCGGCTGACGGTTGGCGCTTGCTAGCAGCCGGTCGCCGCGCAACTGGAGGTCCCTTTTTCGAGAGCTTGCTCTGACGGACTACCGTTGGTGTGTACTCGAACTCTCCGTCTTTCTCCGTACCCTTTGCTGAAGGTGGCGGTTCCAGTTCCGCCTGCTTCGTCATTCTGGTTGTTGGCTTTCTCCCACGCTTCGCCGGTTGCTTTGTTGGAAGCAGCTCGTTTGGAGATTCTCTTCGCTTCGGATCTTGCGGTACCGCTGCATCGAACTCATCAACTTCTTCGGTATCACTAAGGTTACAATCGTTCGCCTGCTCATTGAACGGAGCTCTCTTAGGCGCTACCTTCTTCTTAGGCGCCGCTTTCTTCATGGCTGGGACAGAGCCGCCGCTTGTCCGTCTTGGAGGTGCCTTTGGCTTCGGTCTGGAGAACTTGCTAGCTGCAGGTTTAATTTTTCCACGGCCCTTCTTCGCAGCCCCAACATTTTCTTGGTTCGATTCTGGCGTGGGCAAAGCATTGGCTTCATTCTCCACGTCCATGTCAACATCAGAGTCGGCGAAGCCTGAGAGCGAAGCGACTGCTTTTGGTTTCGGCATGGTAGGCCGTGGAGCAATGTAGGAACCCTCTATGTAAGCCAATCTCAGTAATCCGTAATAGTTTATCAAGTAAGCATTACAATGTTGACAAGGAGCTCAAGGGTTATAGAGTCTAAATCGGTAAATAGAGTGACGCGCTTTCTATATCGGGCTCGCGATGTAAACATACGAACATGGATAAGGCTGGACCCTATTTACTAGCTTCGTAATCTATTAACTAAAGCATGCACGACTCTTTGTGACGTGCACCAACAAGAAATTTGCTGTCAACTGTTGATTGCGATTCATAAACATTCTCCAGGGAGAGTAGGCGCAGCGTATCATTTCTTTCGGAGACCCTTTCTATTCTAACGAAATGTCCTCTGGACGGAAGCTTGGGCTTCTACAAGATCTCTTACTCCTCACCGCCGCTGTAGGTACATATTCCATTTTTCACTGTAAAGAAGTACACTATTGGGATATGGAACTGACTACGACTCTTAAGAACGTCTCTATCTACTACCTCATTCGGTATGCGTTCCAGCGAATAGATTCTGAGGGAACAAAAGAGTCGTCAAACCGAAAATCTGCTGCTGCAGCGGTCCTCCGGAGATTAGACAGAGCAGATCAGGATGGAGAAACCAATGCTGGTGATGGAAGAAATCGAAGAACAAGGAAAGAAGATCTGGCGCTTAACCAGTATGAGCAGCTAGTCGCAATGGATGTTGTTGCGTCTGAAGACATACCGGTTTCGTTCGAGGGTAAGTCTATTTATTTTCTGATTGCTAATCAGAGCTAAAGAACGATATGTGCAGACATTGGCGGGCTTTCAACTATCATAGAAGAACTTAAGGAATCCGTCATCTACCCTTTGACAATGCCCCAACTCTACTCGCACGCATCCTCTCTATTAACAGCTCCCTCCGGCGTACTGCTCTATGGACCCCCAGGCTGCGGAAAGACCATGCTTGCCAAGGCCCTGGCTCATGAGAGCGGTGCAACCTTCATAAATCTACACATATCCACGTTGACAGAAAAATGGTACGGAGATTCAAACAAGCTCGTCAACGCCGTTTTCTCGTTAGCCCGGAAACTCCAACCCAGTATAGTATTCATCGACGAGATAGACGCCGTTCTAGGTACAAGAAGGAGCGGGGAACATGAGGCTAGCGGAATGGTCAAGGCTGAGTTCATGACGCTTTGGGACGGCTTGACCTCAGCCGATACAACTGGCGAGCCCCAGCGTATCCTTGTTCTAGGGGCTACAAACCGGATACAAGATATTGATGAGGCGATCCTGCGACGCATGCCGAAGAAATTTCCTATCACATTACCCTCAGCACCACAAAGACTACGTATCTTAGGCTTAGTTCTCAAGGACACAAGAGTCGACAAGGCCCATTTCGACCTGGAATATCTGGTGCGGGTCACGGCAGGTATGTCAGGGAGCGACATCAAAGAAGCTTGTCGAGATGCAGCTATGGTGCCTGTGCGCGAATACATAAGGGAGAAGAAAGCGTCCGGCGCACACATGGAGGGGATTAACCCTAAAGAAATTAGAGGGTTGAGGACCGGCGACTTCTTTGGATCTGCGGGTGGATTCCCGAGTTTGGCAAAGAAGCCACCTGAACCGAAGGGATCCATTACAGAATCGGAGAATTCTGAGGTCGATGAGGTCTCGGGCTCGGAGGAGGCTGATGAATAGAATACGATACCCGGGTGAATGGATATGGTGCATGGGATAACGGCGTCTGACTGAATTAGAACGTCGGCAAACGCTTCTCCGTACAAACGTATCTGTGTTGGGGTTTGGTTCGCCCAAATCCCATGGATGTACTAAAGTGATAATTTGCTTAAGTCACAAGAGGAGTTTCTTTTGCAAGAAGACAGTGTTCTCTCGATCGCTTCGTTCAACAAGTCAAGTGAAAAGAACAACTCACAGAGAGAGTGTGTGTGAAACTTATGAATGGTTGCGCACGATAGTATTCTTAAGTATGGAAAAGGAGCTTATATATCCAGGATCCAGAACCCAGGGGACTCCCCACAGCGCCGCCGCTATGTCTTAAATCCAATACAAGTCATTAGCATATCACATCAAACCTCCCTCTCCCTTAAGCCTCCGCACCCACCCCTCTCAACAAAACCACCGTATTCCCACTCCGTACACTTCCCCCAACTTTCTCCCCAAACTCCAACAACCTCCCACCCTCAACATGAAAAACCCTCAGTCGCTCTTCCTCCCCTCCGCCCCTGTTGTTCAGGTTCTGCACCTGCAGTCCCTTAGCCGCTACATCCAGCACCCTTCCCACACTCCACTCCTTGTTAAACCAAAACTCCCCGCTGGGCAGTTTACTGGTCGTGGTGTTGGCTTCGGCTTCGACGTGGAGGTATATCCTTTTCTCCACGGGTACTTTCTCGTCGCCTTTTGCGGTTCTCTTGAGAGTGTTCAGCGCGACGATACGGCTGGCCGCTGTGGAGGGTTTCGGTTTGGGGAGCACGGCTGCTTGCTTTTCCTTCCCCCAGATGCGAAGCCGGCCGAGAGCGGATTTGACTTGCGTCATGCTTTGAGCTTGAGCGGAAGCGGGGCGGGCACCGAGGGGCACAAGAGTGGAGCAGGAGTGTTCTTCGCGCAGGCGGTGCTTGAGGCAGTACTGTCTGTTGCAAGTGGGACAGTGGACAGCAACGGAGGTGAGGGTGTCGATGTAGGTTTGGCAGGTTGGGGAGGAGCATTGCGTGCCGGTAAGCGGTGTTGGTTTTTGGCCTGGAAATGTCGTGGAAGATGGGACGAGGTTCGCAGCTTTCCTTCTTGCGGCAGCCCATTCGCCAGCGCGGGGGCATGCGTGAGCGGTTTCGGTGCGGTGGTCCATGCAAAAGGCGTGTTTGCAAGACTCGCAGCGGAAGGGGAGGAGGTCGAGCTGATGGCAGTAGGTGTATTGGCAGTATGCGCCAATGGTATCGATGTCCTTGTCCATTGTGGTAAAACTTTGGAGTTCGGGAGGAGGAGTGGTGGATGAGGAGGCCATTTTAACGGCGTGAATGGCTTTGTTCTGGCTGGGCTGTATTGTTGCTATGCTTTGTTATGAATGGGGCTTGTTGTAGAAGCCGCCGCCGCTTAGGCAGCATGTACTCGTCAGCGTAAAGAAGGTTGAACAAAGCAGATTTGGTAAGGCAATGAGGCTGAGATTCGAGAACAATCTGGAACACAATTGCCGCTAGAGTAGAGAACGGGAGCTAAGGCAGGTCGACGGCCGCTAAACCGAAACAGAACGACCTAATCAACGTCACTCGGCAAGTCCTTCCGAAAGAGGGGACATCCCATCTTGGTTGACTGTGGATCTTAGGTAGATAGGGCACCTTGTGATCTGAACGGAACCTCTCTTTCTCAACTCCGGACCATCTACCTACAGAACTAGAGCAATCATGAAGGAAGTTAGCTGTAGCGGTACCCCTTACCAGGTCAGCCCAGGCAAAGCTAGATCTTCATTACCGAGCTAAATTCCCCCATCATCATCAAGATAGGCGTACAGCATGGCGAAATCGCAGAAGCGGAGATCAGACGTGCATTAACCTTTTATAAGAACTTATTTGAAACGACTGCGAAGCTACAGTGGAGTGATGTGCTCAAAACGGCTGACCAGTTCACCGAATATCTTCGCCGAGATTGGCCCGCTTACTATGAGGAGATTGATGGTACGCTGATGATGATCTCTTCTGCATCTCAGATCGAATGTGTTTTGTCGTACTTTTGAGCCTCTCTTGGGGGTGACGGTATCGCTTCCGTAGAACAAGAATAACGTCAGGGCTAGGCATATCTCATGGGTCCCACGTTCCCATCCGTTCCATACTGGCTCTCAATGTACGTACGGAAATCGCATACGGTATGTTCGATGACGGCTGTACTGTTCTATCATGGAAGACGAAAGATACAAACCTTCTAGCCCAAAATTGGGACTGGCAACAAGAGCAAAAGGAGAATTTAATCAACCTTCGCATTCGCCAACCTGGGAAGCCTGCTATTGACATGATCAGCGAGGCAGGCATCATTGGAAAAATTGGACTCAACTCTGCTGGTGTCGGGGTATGCCTCAATGCTATCAGGGCAAAGGGGGTCGATTTCGGCAAGCTACCCTGCCACTTGGCATTGAGAGCATGCCTCGACAGCTCATCTAGGGAGGAAGCTGTGAATACGTTAACAAAGGCTGGCGTAGCAAGCGCAGGCCACATTACCGTGGCCGATCCAAGCGGCGGAATTGGACTTGAATGCAGTCATGCTGACATTGTCCTATTGCCCATGCCGTCTAGCGGTATACTCACGCATACGAATCATTTCGTCACACAACATCCTGGCGTGGAAGAAAAGCTACAATGGCAAGACTCCCTACTAAGACTAACCCGCATTGGAAAGCTTATGGAGACCACTGAACCTTCACTGGAGAACGTTGCTTCCCTACTCAAGGATGAAGCTGGTTTACCAACTGCTATATGTAGAGATAAGACGCATGACAGCACAGTGGCCACATTGTTCAGTATAAGGATGGACTTAGGAACGCGCATTGCGGAGGTAACTGTAGGGCGACCAATCCAGCCGGAAGAGCATTTGAAGCTTGCGCCAGACTCACTTCAAACGAACTGAATAGCATAAGGGTTCGTTGATGAAAAGGACAAGACGATCAAGGAATAATTCGATCGAAGAGTGATTAGGAACGTTTTTGAGAAGTCTTCAGATCGGTCTATGCTATACGTGACGACTTGTGTCTTTCCGCAAAGGGCAGTGAATACTTCACGTCCGATCGAACAAAAGGCCAGATCTGCGCCGTAGTGTAACTCATTCCCATATTATTTACCCTTCGTCTAGTGCTTCGCCTTTTGCTCCTCCGCATTCGCTGCTTTCAAGAACTCCCTAGGAAGAAAATTCAGTCAGTATCCGGCAGAGGGCAACCATTCAGAACCGGTGCTATCTCATGAGTATGCATACTGTATGAATTGCTCTTCGTCTTTGCTCGTGGCATTGATCGGTGGCCCTTGCTCCTTGCTTTTCTCCTTGCCTCCTATGGAGAGAGCAGCAACTACGAACGTGGTACTCAGAGTAGCCATTGCCAACTGTGATACAGTAGATAGTCAATATAGATGTTCATAGCTTTCAATCTGCTCCAGATGGTTCTGCAAAGGAGGATCTCGAGGGCCGGCTTACGACATGCGAGCCGACCTGGCGGCCGAAGACAGTGTACATGGCAACCATGATGAATAGAGTAGCTTGAAGAGAATAGGGGAGGTTGGATGGTTTGGATCGAACGATGTGATCAAAGAGACAATCAACAGTGAAGATGTACTGCTTGAGATACCCTGGGCCCTGAGGCTCTCGGCAAGAGCGCTAGTCTGAAGCGGAAAGGCAACGTTATATTTCCCCGCCAGCGCGAGTACCTGACGTCAGCCCTAAAGTAGCGATGACAACCTAAATCCTCGAGAGGGATCAGTCTGGGCTCCGACTGTCCGTGGAAAACCATCATGTCGGGCAGAGACAACTCCAGCGAAGCAGTGCAACGAAGACCTCCGCTTAACTCAAACCTTCCCCGGGCAAAGCTTCCCAAGGACCTGCAAAAGATCATAGACGATGAAGAGACTCTATTCGACCAAATCTACGACGGGAGGTGAGTGATAGAAATGATTGATGGTGTCGAATCTCATTTTGACCATCTTTCAGGGCCAACGAGTCAACCGACTCCAATATCCGTTACGCCGCATATGCAACCCGACTACGAACGATTCTACTTAGTGCTCAAAGATACGTCCGTCTCCGAAAACAGTCTCGGTCATCTTCTGGATTTTCAAGTAACATTTGTTCTAGGTTGCTTACACATCCGACGTTGGCGAGAGTTTTCGCCCCGTTGCACACCCATGGCTCATCAGGGGAGCATACGGTATATCATGGGCCTACCTAGCTGGTGACGTTGGGTATGAAGGTTACAAGGCATATCTACGGAACCAGCGCATCTTACATCCAGGTGTCCCCGGCGTTACAGCCGTGACAGCGACGGATGCCAGAGACCAGACCCCACAGCAAAGAGAGGAAAGCCATAGTAGTGAAAAGCCTGGGCATGTTCCTGCAATTGAAGACTTCAGGAGCGTGATGGTGCAGAGAGCAGTCTTTCAGAGTGTGGCGAGTATGGGATTGCCGGCATTTACAATTCATAGCATTGTAAGGTACTCGGGCAAGGCATTGAAGGATGCTAAGAACCGGACGATCAGGACGTATGGACCCATAGGTGTACGTACTTTTCCACTCCCGCACGGTTGCTATGTCATCACATCATGGATGCGTTACTCTTTGATCTGACATATTCTTCGCTCAACTGTTATGTGAACCTAAGTTGTTGAGCTGACATTCACACAATAGCTTGGTCTGGCAGCGGTCCCATTCTTGCCCTTTGTGTTCGACAAGCCCGTTGAAACTGCGGTAGAGTGGACTTTCTACAAGGCCTTCGAGACCTTTGGAGGACCAAACGCTGTAGGACACCGCCCTGAAACGGGCAGGGAGCAGGCTCTGCAAATGGAAAGTCAGACAAGGGCTTCCAAAGAGAAGGAGTTGTAGGGAAGCGGCAGCTGTACGATAATAATGTAAGATTTCCCGGCGTACTCTTTACTCTTTTAGGTCACGACTAGAATTACGTATCTCCACGGCCTCGGAAATCCGCCACTATATAGTCATTGTAAATGTTCACATCTCCAAGATACCGGACCTGAAAGCCTGGCCATAGACTAACGGCTCATATTATTTCCGGCATCAGACACGGCTGTGGTATCTTAGTCACGGTCTCACATATCTATGTTTTCCTACTTTGAATCTCTTGTTTCCTCATCTACTTTATCATATCAGCGGAAACCAATTCTTCAAGCATTTCACATAAACCCTCCAACCCATCAACGAAAATCACGGACCGTTAGTTCTCCACCTCCATCAACGATGTCGATAACATATCACCAAACCAGCTTCTTGACCTTTTAGGTTGCACTACTTCCAATAACTTGGGTCATCGTCAAGGTACAAGACAAGTACAATCAGATCGAATGCAAAGCTAACTCTGCATCAGAATCGCCATTCCTAAAACTTCCTGCAGAATTACGCATCCGTATCTACAACTTCATCCTCCTCGAAGGACGGAGCGGTTCGGTCATTTGTACATGGCAATCTGCACTCGGAATATTCTTCGAGACCAATCTGTACAGTCACCGATGACAAGTCACGGAGGCTCTCAGTACTCCTGATCTCACTGCCCTAGCAATCAACAAGCAAATCTACAATGAAGCATGCAAAGAATTCTATACCAAGCGTACATTCCGTTTCAACACTGAACAGGTCGGCCAGCTTTTCCAATATCCAGACTTACTTAATCATCTTCACTGCGTCAAAATCGAGGACATGAAGAGGAAAGGCAATCCGTATGATCTCAAGTCCATGTTAGAAACATTATCCGCGGCCAAAAATATGGACAGGGTTTTCATGGGCACATCTGCTATGGTCTACAATAAATACGTACTCCAAGACCGATCTTGGTCGAACTCGATTAAACTACTGCTCGACAACAGCAATCTTGTCAGAGATGTCTTGGCCGTATTTCGCCACTACCGCGGAGGTAAGAGAGCAAATGAAGTACTTGACCAAACTGCTACGCTATACCTTGAAGCAGCGCTTCGGGAGCTTTCAGCAGTTGCAAGCTATCGGGACAATCTGGGGCGTTGGCATTTCGATGACAACCTCTTACCCTAGGATATTCGGGACGATGGCAGATTTCATCTTGCATGCACCGGGACTTGTTATTTGATTTGCGGATTCACAATCTACAAGCTCAAAGATCAATCTTGCTTTCCAACCCCAAGATTCCGAGGATCAAGTCGCATCATCATCTATCACCATGTCTAAGCGTGTTCACCGGCTTGTCCTTGTGGAACGTTCTTGTGGCCTTTTCAAAATCCCTGCCTCAATAGTTAATACTAACCTCATCACCTCTCGATCTATTTTCCATGTCACCGAACATCCTCCGACTCAATCCTTCAAACTCTACACACCTAAAGAACCAAGCATATCTTACAACCTCAAAGACCATTACAACTCAAGCACCATCATCATCGCCCACATCACAGCCTCTACCCATCATTTTCTCAATACGCCAACCAACTCTACAAACATCCACTGCATCTCCTATAGCCTCCACATCTCCATAGAATAAAGCAATATCACCAAACCACGAAATCCCCATCGAACAAGTATAAACTTCACCTATGGTACTACAGTCACTTGACATCCCCACCCTTCCCATACCTCTCCAACCTTTCCCTTGGATCCTTCCGCAAACCCAACTCTCTATCCCCCTTCCCCTCCCCTTCTTGCGCTCCTGCTTTAATTAAACCCCTCCCACCATCCCCCACCACCACAACCACAGCCAAAGCACCCAATCCCCAAGCATCCCACTGGTCAACCGGATAAACGTGCAGCATAGCATTATACGTTTTCGCGAGTTGGGGTTTTTTTATTATTATCACGGTTGGTGGGTTAGTGCGGCGTGAGGTGGTGAGGGAAGGAGATGGAGGTCCGGGGATGGGGAATGTGGGAGGATGGAGCACGCACATGGGGATTGCGCGGATGAGAGGATGGGGTAATCGATAAAGGGAAGCGGATATGAAATCCTAGTGGCGAAAAAGGTATTTTTCATTTCAAGCGGTTGATGGCATGGTTGTTGCTGTTGGTTGCCATCTGTGGACTTTTATTGCTGTATCGAGGATATCTTTGTTTCTCTAAAGTTATTTCTAGTTTCTACGCTTGTGTGTATGAGTGTGTGTATGCCATCCCGAACGTCCCACGCTATGCTTTTGAGTAAGTTTCTCCCCGTAACGCCTGTGGAATGGCTCAGCGACGATGAAGGTACAAGTACAAGTGCTAGCGGACCGTTTCGTTCGTGGGTTCGAATCTCCATCCCGAATTCCAAGTGCTGTCGCGGATCGGATCGACGTTGATGCTGGTGCGCAGAAGAAATTACCCATACCTCCACTCTCACCTCCCCTCGCTTCCCCCCATCATCCCCCTCCTCACCTTCGCATTCACAACCCCACCCACCCCAAACGCCGGCACAATCCTCCCCATCCGCGCCACCGTACTTCCCCCCCAGTCCCTGACAACCCTTGCGACTCTCTGCCTAACCCCGACACCCGGCCGATTATAAAGATCCAACCCCCACAGATGCAGCGGCGTACTGAAGATTTGTATGGCGGCCGGCGCTAAGAACTGCGCTGCGCTGGCTCTCGAGATGGTTTTTTCAGCTTCGGTGGAGAGGGGGAGAAGAGGCGCGATCAAGGGCGGGAGGTTGAAAGAGGCGAAGATGGTCATGGAGTCGCGTAGTGCGAAGAGGGCATAGCTGGCTTTCGGCACGGCGCCACTTCCCATGGCTGGAGCGCCAAAGCAGCGCGCAAAGTGCTGGTCTTTGTAAAGGCAGAGGGACATGTTAACTGCACTTGTGGCGAGGAATTTCGATGTCCCTGCGGTCGTGGTTTCGGGGGTTTTGTTTGAGAGGGTGGAGGAAAGGGTGTCGATCGTGTTCGCGGTGAGGTAGGTGCCGAAGTAGAGGGTTGAGATTAGGGCGAAGGGGCGGGAGAAGAGGAAGGTATGGGGGCAGGTGAGGAGGGTGCCAAGAGAGTTGAGGATGGAGGACCGGAGGGTGGAGCGCGAGGAAGCATTTTCAATTATGGCACTGGAGAAGTAAGTAAGTGTCCAAAGCAATGTTTTCAGATACCTTATTGGAGGTTAGGGGAAAGTACCGGTCAATGATAGTTATTAAAGGTGCAATGAGGCCTGACGCGCAGGCGGCGGAAGTGATGTCGGAGGTGATTCGCCAGGGAAGCTCTTTAGTGTTCCACTTAACCTCTTCGAGAGTGATTAAGGATCTCGTAGGGCCTTTTCGCATTGTGACGGTGGAGTTTGGCGGACCATCAAAAGCGGGTTTGCCTTCTTTGTGACCGTGACCAACGTTTTGTGAGACGTTGCGACTCATGGTAATTCGTGTAAGGTGGTGATGCTAAATCGATCCATGGAAGAAAATGAAAATATAATATGTTTAATCCGGCTGTGCGACAGAACTTGCCGCCGATGACGGAGCTTGTACTTGTGTAAGCAGATCTACCGAGATTTCCGCTCGACCATGAGCTAAGCCAGATATAGGAATAAGGCACGCGACAGAATCTGTACATTGTTTAGGCGCTCAATCAGCTAAGATGGGGGCCATTTGTATTGTACTAACAACACTCATTCACTCCATTGTTATCTAATTCTATAAAGCTGGGTCGTCGCGTAGAAAGGAGATCTTGGTCGATGGTGGCTCTTCACCCATCTCCGGGATACCATTGGCATGGAATCCACCATCTGTTGTCAACTTCACAGCTCCGGCTTGGACGAGCTTCATGGCTTAGGTTAGCTAAAAATCCAAAGATGAGAATAGGTTAGACTTACAGCCCTGCTCAAATCGTCAATCAAATCATCCGCATCCTCGATCCCGACGCACAATCTTATTATATCCTCGGGCATTGCTCTCTCTTGTCTAGTCTTCGCGTCAATGCTCGCATGACTCATTCTGCAAGGCATGCTGATCAGACTATTCACACAGCCAAAGCTGACACTGATTGCCCATAGCCGTGCTGCCTCGACTATACGCTCGCTCACAATGGTGTCCCCAGTCTCAAACGAAAGCACAGCGCCAGCGCCCCGGGCCATGGAATTATGGAGTGCGTATTGTGGATGTGATTTAAGGCCAGGATATCGGACCCTGAAACCATGCGTTTCGAGGAACTCAGCTATTCTCTGTGCATTCGATTGTTGTTGTTCAAACCGAACTTTGAGCGTCTTGATACCCCGCATCAGTAGCCATGAGTCAAACGGCGCGAGACCGCAGCCAGAAGAGTTGATTGTAAAATAAAGCTTCTCTCCCAGGGTACTGTCGTTGATAGCAATTACGCCGGCCATGAGGTCATGGTGACCTGATAGGTATTTAGTACCACTCTCATAGACTATATCCGCGCCTAAATCCAGAGGATTTTGGAGAAGAGGCGAAAGCATTGTATTGTCCACCGCCACCAGGGCGCTGGGGTTTGCTTTGTGCGCGAGCTTTGAAAGAGTAGGGATGTCGCAGATTTTGATTAGAGGGTTTGTTGGACTCTCAAGGAGTACCATAGCAGTCTTTGGACCTAAGACTTGCCGTATTTTCTCGGGAGTAGTTGTGTCGACGTGGTGGACAATGATTCCGTTATTTGTTGCGAGAAACTTTAGGAGTCGATTGGTTCCCCCGTATAGGTCGTCACCCGTCACAACCTCGTCGCCTGGACGCAAGAGTCTGGTGATTACGTCTAAAGCACCCATCCCGGAGGAAACAACTAGAGCACGTTCGGCATTCATGATCTTGGCGAGATGCCTTTCGAGGTGCGTTCTCGTGGGGTTACCGGACCTTGTATAGTCATATTCGCCCGGTACACCTCCAGGTGCTTGTTTGAAAGTGGCAGACTGTAGTTAGAGAGATGTCAGCCCATGTAGAGGTTAGATTAGAAGCGAACGTTAAAACCCATGATCTTGCCCGAGACGAGCTGGAAGTTGAGTTCTTACCTGATAGATGGGTGTACTGCTTGCGTTGTATTGATCGTTCCCCTCCGTAAAGACTAATTCTGTCGCAAAGGCGTACTTCTTGCCATTGCGTGGGCTCGAGGGTGCTGGTGACGGTGGCAAGTCGTGTCCGTCCAAGTCGATCTTAGAGAAGGCTTTGTTCAAGGATCTCCCTTTGGAGGGAGAAGAGCTAGATTCAGCGCCAGACATTGTGTACGAGAGACCGAGTCGGAGTTAGGATTTGGCTGCTTGAACGCGTTGTATCGGTGGTGGGCTTTTATAGTAGAGGAAATGCTGAGTGATAGGATCGATAGACTGTCAAGTAACTGCCAACGAAGACCTTGGTCATCAGGATGAATCTTTAGGAGTGGCGGCGTCTACTTGTTTGTGAGACGTGGATAGATCTCAGTGTGACTGTTCTAGGGTTCCCCAGATTTCGACTTTCACTGTACAACGTAGTACACCGCTGGGCCGCTTAGCGCGAATGACGCCATCCAAGAACAGCAACTTTAACCCTAAACTGTTAAGCGAGATGTATCGCCGGGATTCAGGAGTGATATATGATTTTCAAAGTTTTCTTTATTAGCCACTGAATACTACTTACTTAGTGTTCCTGGAATTCTACTGCAAGGCTTTGCTGGCTTTGCCACTTGCTAGAGTGCATCACGTTGGAGCTTTGCTGTACCACCGACAAGTCACGAACCCGGTGTTAAGTTTACACGACGCCACTCGCCCTTGCCCTTTCAACACGTCTTCCTAATTTCGACAAAGCCATATCTCAGATCTTGATCCAGACTCACAGTTCCCAGCCCCCCTCTCATATCATCATGACGATGAACGGCTCAAGAGGCGCGCATAATGCGAAAGGACAGATGTCCATAGCCCTTCGCCGGATGAGAAGCTTATGTCCGGAGCGATATCAGCGCCAACAACAGTCTTATTCCAGAGCTACCATACGGCATACAAAAAGATTTTGCTGGTGAGTTTGAGTTCTCCTGATGGCCACCAACCTGCCAATCTTCTTTGCCAATCAACGGAGTTTGAAGGAGCACCAGGCCCCAGCGACCTTGCATAACAGGACATTACGGGAGGTTGACCTCAAAGATCATACGCTCATTTTCATGGGAATCCCAGGGTGCGGCTTGTAGCCCTTGACTTCAAAATCTTCAGCTTTCCATCCGTCGATTTCTCCCCTGGGCTCTCTATTAATGACGATTTCAGGGAAAGCTCTAGGTTCTCTCTCCAGCTGCACCTTCAGCGCATCGACATGATCTAGATAAACATGTGCGTCTCCCATAGTCTGTATGAATGTCCCAGGAGTCAAGTCACACACTTGAGCTAGCATATGCGTGAGAAGAGCATAAGAAGCAATGTTAAACGGAACCCCTAGGCCCATATCACATGAGCGCTGATAGAGCTGGCAGGAAAGGACGCCACGGGCTTTGGAAGATTGGTTGCCATTAGCAATCGATGGATTCTTGCTTTGTGGGAATGAAACATAGAATTGTGCAAACATATGGCAGGGCGGCAGAGCCATCTTTTTGAGGTCTGCCGGGTTCCATGCGCTGAGTATGATTCGTCTGTCATACGGCTTGTTCTTTAGCTTGTCAATGACCTCCGCCAATTGATCGACTCCTTTGCCAGTGTAGTCTGTCTTTGCATCAACGTACTCCGCGCCAAAGTGCCTCCATTGAAAGCCATAGACAGGCCCGAGGTCTCCTACCTCTCGGTGAGAGAGACCAACGCTATCGAGGAACTCGCGGCTACCGTTGCCATCCCATATCTTAATCCCCCCGTCAGAGAGGGGGATGGAAGATGTGTTGCCAGAAATGAACCAGAGAAGTTCGGCGATCACAGCGCGAAGGAAAACACGTTTAGTAGTCAGAAGTGGCAGGATCGGCGTTGGGGGTTGTGAGGGGTCATTCGAAGGGCGGGAAAGTGAGAATCGGAGAGGTGAAGGCGCAAAGATGGATTGAGTGCCTGTACCTGTTCTGAAAGCCCATAGCTCAGTACAGTCTTGTCTGGCCGGAAGTCGAGAATAGTTTACCTATCTGGACGAAACTCGCCGTGCTCAAGAATCTCTTGTATAAGATCTAGATATTGATATTCTTCATGTGGCGATGGTACATCTTGACCTTTTGTCGAAGTACCATTTATTAAAACAGGACCGCTGGCGGAAACCTCTGTGGGTATGCGAGAGGATGCCATCGTTGATGCTAGAAGTGGATATAGAAAAAAGTTCGTGAAGATATCGGGTCGCGCGTCAATGCCTCGGAAGACGCGTTGAGGGGCGGTGTAACTTACATCCTCCAGCTTGCCTAGCGCAACAGCATGCAAAACTGTGTAAACTTACTTACCTTTGCATGGATACAAATCCCCTATATTTCTTCACTCTCACCAGGTTATATTACGGCCGCTTAGGATAATTATGGCGTACCTGAGAATTTCTTTGCTTGAACTGATTCAGAAGCATAATAGAGGGGGGATCGGTGCCAGTAGTCTCAGTATCCGCTACGGACTTGAGCGTTAAGAGGGGCTTCCATGGGGAAGATTTACTTCGAACATTAGTCGAGGGGTCATGGGGTAATTCAATCCTCCTTGGTATATGCGATCTCAGGATCCTGAAGGTGTACTAGCTAGATGCTGGTGTGTGGAACCAATTGTAGCTCATTCATTAATTTTTGCGGAAATTTCCACTTGGTAATATCGAGTGTTCCGGTATCAATATGTATGCAGCTACTCTTTATAGCTATTCGAGCAAAAAAAAATTGTGCTGGTGTTTCTCATTTATGGGAACCTTGAAGAAACTCCATTGCCTAAACAGGCAAGCCCTTACACCCATCCCTCTTCATACAAGAATCGAGCCGTCAGTCTTCTTCCTGTCATTTTTAGTCTGGCCAAACATTCAGGTTCCATCTGCCGTTCCCTTTGAACAGCGCACAGCAGGGAACGAAAGGCTGAGGTGTCCGAGGTCGAAGAGTCGAAGCTTACTGTACCGGATGAGGAGTGGAGGAGCATGACCCAAACTTAGGTTGCCAGGTTGGAGATGTGGAAGGATCTCAGTGTTTTATCCGACATGACTCTCCACCGCAGTGGCTTCATGGGATACCGAGTACAGTAGTAAGAATTTTTTAGCTCGGACCATCGCTATCGTCGAGTTCGCCAGAACTCTGTTGCTGGGCAGTAACAGCTTGAACTGAAAACATTGTGGCCTTATCTTAGTCACCTCAAAACGATTCTCGCAAATCGTCAGTCTAGAGCAGATACTCGTGTGGGATTTGGCATAATGCCTCATCAAACTTTCGAATCATGGTGGAAGGCAGGTTTGTTATCGCACAGTGGGTAACGACGGTGTGTACGGATTATTGATTGAGCAACAAAAGGACAAAAGACCACCTTCGAATCGTGAACACGCTAAAACGCTCGATACCAACATCGTCCAGTCGTCTGGGAAAAAACACTAATCAACGCTATTACATGCTCCGCATCCTGTCTGGCAGTAGCCAACTAGATCAAGAGATCTGCACTGGTGCGGGTCCTGCCAACGTCTCTCCCGTCAAAGCGTTGACGTCCGCTGCCTTGTTCTGCGACGTCAAAGCCGCAAACGCAATACCTGCCAATCCATCTGGAATCGTAGTCTCCACCTTTCCGTCACCAGCAGGCTTTGCAGGGGTGTAGTTGACGACGTTCGCCTGGTTAACCCAACCGATGTAGAGGGGAGCGCTTCCGGCAGAATGGCTAACCTTGGCAGCGTCAAAGCAAAAGGTGATAAGTACTTTCGTGCCTGTCTTTTTCCCCTTGACGTCGGCTGTCAGAGGAGTGATGAGAGGGAAGTTGGGTGTGGCTTTGCAGGAGCCCGGGACGATGAATGGGTTGGCGAGGTTGAGGGCGTAGGCAGCAGAAATGCGGGTGTCGAAAGGGGCCGGGTTAGGGACGAGTTGGAGGGCTTTCTCGCGAAAGAAAGCATCGTGGCGGGCTTCGACGGCTAAGATAGATGCCGGGCCTTGTACTAATCCAGGGTCTGAGAGAGCGAGACCCGAGACCACGTTGATGACGGCGCCGATGCCGACAGAGGTGATGATATTGGAAAGCTCTAGGAACTGCTCGGCGCTATCTACAGGGAACTTGTACTTGCAAGGTTCGAAGGTGGGCTTATTGAAGTGTTTGAGAATGTTTTCTGCGGTCTGGATGTGGATGAGTTCTTGCTAAAGAAGGAATCTTAGAATTAGCTGCAACGTTCCGAGCACTCATCTGAACTTGCGTTTGCAAGAACTTACAGCGTGGACCTTGGTGACAACATCAATAGTGAAATCCAGATGGCCTTTCTCGTTCCACTTAGTCAGGTTCTTTAATCCTTCCTCGAAGAAAGCGGCTTCAAGATTCTCAAGAAAATTAACACCTTGGAAGTCGGCAATAGCAGCGTCCGAGATGTTTGGTGGTGGAGGCCCGTTGGGTGGAGCACCGCCAGCGGTATCGGCTACATTGTCTGATCTACCCTGCACAGGTGCTGCAAGCACCGATGAGGCCGCTAAGAGAGCAAAGGAAGCGATGGCTACCGAGTGCATGATGCTGACGGTTTGAACTTGGGAGCTGGTTGTTGAAAGCTGTGAGCTTGAAGATGAAAAATGTCTGTGCGAAAGAAAGATTACAGCTGTAGTTGGAATCTTGATTAAAAGAGGGGATCTAGGAAGGAAGAGAGAGTATGATATACAAAGGAAAATGCTCGTAAGTGTATCAGAAGGTTATAGGAAGTGTAGAGTGAAGAAGTAAACAAACATTCACATCGAATTGCCATTCTTATATGCATTGATTCACAGCTACAGTCAACAACCACTGTCTAAAATGAGCACAGTCAGAGCTTGTGTTAGTAGTCGCCAAAAGTGAACAGAATAAGTATAGGCCATCGATTCCGTAGTCACTCAGTGTTAGCTATTTCTATTCTCATATTCTCACTTTGGACTGCGATGGAGTGAAACACGGGAGACATCAAAACCGAACGGGCACACGCAAAATGGTTAGGCGCAGCGACACAGCGCTAAGAGACCTTTCTTACCTACCTTAGGCAAACGTGCCCTCGTGCATTGGAGCCACCTCACAGGAACACAATTGGATGTCTTCCAATCATAGACCCATAGGGCTGGGGTGAGGAATCATGAGTGGTGTTGCCAGAGAGGCGCAGTCAACCACAGCAAACAAAGATAGAGATAGAGTTAAAGAATTTGTCTTAGCCTCTTAGGGCGCAGCAGTCTCAGCGTAGCTAGCGCTTACCGACAGCAGCACTTCGATTGGATTATTCGTGCCATCAATAGAACGGACGATGCTCTCCGATGCCTGTGGCTGCTTGGTCTACCAGCTACAAAAATGTGGCCTCTACTGCACAAGAAGCTGCAACGTTCCTTAGTCGAGTCAAGCTCCTTAACACTCTTCGCTTCACCCTGAGTTCTTTTACGTTCATCCAGAGATGATTCTTGGCCAGTTTGTGACCGACCATAACGAACTACAACGGCGCCGCAAGTATCTTTCTAGCGCTGACCAACAGTCTGGGATCTACCTAGATTATGGAGTTTAGGGGCTACCAGAGAGCAACGCTAGAGTGCCGTGGGGCCTCATAGTGAGCCGTAAAAGTAAGCCTTCTCATCTTATCGGATTTGCAACGCAAGACAGCTTCGAAAGACTTTCGCCAATGCGGACTCCGGGTCCTTATAATCCAAACGGCCCATTTGAAAGAACGTCATAGAGCGAATGCACGGCGCCGTCAGTTGCAGCACCACAACCTAGCCCTGTATATCGACCTTCACCCACACTTTCATCTTGAGATTCCAGGCTTCCAAAGACTCAGCTAACTGTATGTCAGCTGAGATTAGGCACCGTTCTAGCCGTGCCCTAGCCAGGATATATCCGTAGATCATCAAGTCCTCCCAGCAAATGTAGTTTGTTGCCAGTTGAGAGAGTAAGCTTGGAAGCGGCATTGCGCTAAGTTATGAAGAAGAGGATGGATCAGTCCTCGAAAAACTTCATATCGAAAGGTAGTAATGAGAGTACATTGATATATGAATATGTAACAGTTTCTGGCACTACTTATCCAGCAATGGCTCGCCTGCCAGCGTACTTAAGAGCTATTAAAAAGCATATAAATGTGTAGCAACCGTAAGTGAAAATATGTTAGAAATATGTCTGCAAAGCTGAATATCTCCTGCCTGGGAGACTGTTTTGGGCCCACAAGTAAGCGTTGCCATTATACCATACCCCAGAGGGGACGAGGCAAGTCTGCACCAGAAGAGAGAGGCCTGCTGGTTGACTCTACTCTCTTGATTCCAACATATGCCTCTCGTCTTGCCGGATCGCCCACGGTAACAGACCAGGTACGGAGACCATAGTAGGTTGCTATGGAGTGAACAAGCCAACGCCTTGAAGCTATTAGTTTAAAGGGTTACTCTGAACATCAGACGAGAGAAAACTTACCCAAAACTTGCTCTGTGATCGTCCACCAAGCTGTCAAAGACTAGTTTGTCCCTCTTTATGTCTTCCTCTTCCACACCCTTAGGAAGTGGAGATGCTGGCATGTCATTCATTTGCCCGTTACGGCCGACAAAGACAATCTCCTCATCTTCAGAGTCCAGATCGTGCAAACCCTGCTGCTCAAGCTTTGTCGCCTTTTCCTCCCATTTCTTGACAAACTTCCTCACCTCTTCTTCAAGATCTTGCAGCAGGCCTTTCGCGGCCTTGGCCCTCTTGAGCTTCTGCTTAAGCTCTTTCGCTACTTTGCCATGGCTTTCTTCCTCCGTTGTTGGTCTTTTTACCGCCTCCCGTCTCTTCTTCTCCGCCTCGTTCCTGGCAGCTAGGTTTGCATCCCAAAGCGGCGCAAGATAGTATGGCACAGGCTTCCTAGAGTAAGTGGGGTGCACCTCCCAATCGATTGGAAGAGGTGGTTGGGCCCAAGGGTTGTTCAGGAGACGATCTGTGGTAGCCCAAACCGTCAACATTATATCACCCGGCTTGACTACCTCATACGCGACGCCATCCGAGTACTATGGAAGAAGGTAGACCAACCATTCTCCCATCTCTGGCGCCGGCGACTTCCTTCCTTGCCCTTCAGAAGGGCTTCACGTCGCTTAAGGCTATCGCGCCGCAGAGGCTCGCGGCGGGGGCGATTGACAGGTAGGTCATCGTTAGCAATTTGATCTCCGATGCGGTGTTCATCAAGGGGGATAGTTAGGGAAGCTGAGGTGCCTCGAACGCCACTTGAAGTTGCCAGCGAGACGGCATGCAACGACTGGGTCGCCTGTTCCGTCCAAGCTTCTATACCGATCGGTTGAGGATCGCTTTGCGCGTAGGCGCTGGTTTTGGGATAAATTGCCATGATGGCTAACTCCTGCAGGTAGACGAATGGGAGCTGGAGGGGACTGGGCGAGCTTTGGCTTCTGGAGTGTACAAGAGATTGGGGGTTTGTCTTTGTTAAGGGCCTTCTCAATCCTATTACTGGCCTGATGACAGGACCAAAAGGGGCGTACCTACTTCCGTCTGTGAGGAGTGATGGAGTCATCCCGTATCTAGAAATCCCAGCCAATGAGGCACGCTAATTTCTCCACTGAATCCGGCTGGCAACGTAACTCAGATTCACCATTGATTGTAAAGGACGCATCTAACAAATGCAAATTTGATGACTATGAAACTGTCATCCGATAATCGTCTAAAGCAGGTTATGTATCAGAGGCATGACTGTCTATCAAAATACTTTCTACGGAGTACTTCCAGTGTTATAACACGCGTATGGAATACACATGGCGAGCTGTCATGGCTATCTGGGCCTCGGCCTTTAGCCTAGCGTCGCAGGATGACTATGACCATGGCTGCCTGTGACACTTCCATTATCGAGCTCTGGAAGGAACACTGCTACTCCGTACAGCCACTTGCACCATCGTCCTTAGCTATTTCCCTCGTAGCTGAACACCACATCACCGCCCAGGATGAAGTACTGTTCGCTCCTAGCAGGTCTGCTCACCACAACGGCGACAGCGCTATCTATTGCTCAATCTGGCCAAGCTGTTCTCGGTGAAGCTGCTGAAGCTGAAAGGTATCTCATTGAATTAGGGCCGGGTAACACAAGATGGATCACCGAAGACGAGAAGTGGGCATTGAGACGGGTAAGCCAGGCCGGGTCGAAGTCATCGTTGCTTTTAGGCTTTATGGCTTTCCTTTATTCCGTTAATATGCTAAATTATCCATAGGATGGTATCAACTTTATGGATATCACAGACACCCCCGATCTAGGCGCGCTGATACATGCGGAGGCTGCAAAGAGAACCACTGTGACATACCCGAAGAAGGCTGCGTACAACAAAACGCTTAGCCCGCTGATGAAAGACTTGTCGAAGAAAAATATGCATAAGAACTTGGAGAAATTTACGTCTTTCCATACTAGATACTACAAGTCGACGTACGGCGCGGAGTCGTCCGCCTGGCTTTATGGCAAGGTCAACGCAACCATCCATGATTCAGGAGCAGGCAAATACGGGGCTCATGTCAAATCTTTCGAACATCCCTGGGGCCAAAGTAGCGTTATTGCGACCATTCCAGGGCGAAGTAACAAGACCGTCGTCATTGGCGCGCATCAAGATAGCATTAATCTCTTTTTGCCTTCAATTCTCGCAGCTCCTGGCGCAGACGACGATGGTAGCGGCACCGTAACTATCCTCGAAGCTCTTCGCGTTTTGCTTGAGTCAGAAGAAATTGTTAGAGGCAATGCGTCTAATACCATTGAGTTTCACTGGTACTCTGCAGAAGAAGGCGGATTACTGGGAAGTCAGGCTATCTTCTCTGCGTATGAGAAGCAAGGCAGAGACGTCAAAGCTATGCTACAGCAAGACATGACGGGTTATGTCCAGAAGACCGTTGATGCTGGGGAACCGGTCAGTGTTGGTGTAATTACCGATTATGTGAACCCAGCCCTTACCGAATTTATCAAAGAAGTTATAACAGAGGTGAGACCTTGGTTCGCCGTGAATGGTGATTCTTGCTGACAGGTACCAGTATTGCGACATACCGTACGTTCTGACGAAATGTGAATATGCTTGTTCGGATCATGCTTCTGCTTCGAAAGCGGGCTATCCTTCAGCTTTCGTTATTGAGTCCGATTTCAAGTACTCAGATAACAAGATCCACACCACGGAAGACAAGCTCGAGTACTTAGATTTTGACCACATGTTGCAGCATGCGAGGCTGACCTTGGGTCTGGTGTACGAGTTAGCCTTTGCCAAATTTGATTAGAGCTGCACTGTCCGAGATTTACAATTTACTACTATGGAATCGTTGTATAGTTAGCATAGAGGTGTCTAGACTGGCAACGTGATCACTACACGATAGCGACTGCCTTCTCGGTGCGATTCTGCAGGTTCCTCTTTCCTCATGAAAAATGTGAAAGGCGCTCAATATTAGCCGATTTTCTGCTCTTCCTCAATACCATTGTCCTTCTCAAAACCGGCCTGGTGAGAGCGGCGATCCCCAGGCTCGCTGTGTACTTCGCGAACGTTGGGTTTGCGACTCTTCAGTGATTTATAACTTATAGTCCCCATACGTCGCAACCCGTCTTGCGCAGGATATCACTCAACCTCAAGGCCGTCACTCCTCCTCTACGTCCCTTGCAACAATCAGCTTAGAACGATCTCTCTGCCGTACTTTGGAGAACCTCTTGAGGACTTGTAATTGGGTCTGCTCCCCAACAGACAGCGAAAACCTCGGCAACATGGAAAGGACGTCGACTTTCAGAAGGGTGCAAACATACAACCCCTTTCTGAAGCGCGAGCAATATGACAAACGCTCTCTGAATTTCTACAGAGCACTCACAATCCTGAGCTGGCTTATGGTACTGGCGCTTAGTATTCTGAATTGCTTTGGAGGCCCCTGGAATCAAGCTACCATATGGCAACAGAACAGGGCCCGTCCGACGCCATTCTCTCTCGATCCACTCCTCACAAACATATATTGGTACGCCCCAGGTACGTCTGAGATAGCCTGAACTGATCAAAGCTGCATAGGATTGCTCTCCTAGTCCTTCAAGCGGGCTACATTTGGCACCTCTTCTCGAGTAACATGGATTGGGCCAACGCTGCAGCGAATGTCGGTAGCCACTTCATCGTCAACAACCTCTTTCAATCAGCCTTCGTCATGCTGTGGGTCAATTCTCAATTCTGGATCGCTGAGATCATGGTGGTCATGAATTTTCTCAACCTGACAATCCTGTACTTCCGTCACCGGGCCACACCTCCATGTAAGCATATTTCGGGTCAACCCTCCCTTGGTTTACTGGCACGCAAAGTTCGTCTCATGTAGATAATCTGTAGACATGTTTCAAGACCTATCGTTCTGCCACGAATGGGAAATGCTGATCCCGAATCTCACAGTCATTCACATCCCCGTAAGCTCTGGGCCACTGGCTTGGACCTTCGTGGCGATGCTATCTAATGGGGCTGCTATGGTCAATGCGTGTGACGTAGCTGCAAAAGTCATTGCAAATGTAGCCGTTTGGTCAATCTTGGTATACGGGTTGTACTTCTTAGTCATTTTTGGGGATTATACCATTGGGTTTGAGATGTCGTGGCTCTCGCTCGGTAAGATTTGTCTTGGTGTTCTGCTCTCAGTATGAATTTCTGGCTCATAACAAGAAATCTAGCACTCGCTGTCCACCAACTGAATATCAAGACCATTGCTCTTCAGTGGATCTTCGCTTTCGTTGTTATGTCGATCCTTATGGTGGTTTCGCTTGCGGTTTCGATTCCGGCCATGTTTGGCAAGGAGTTGACCTTCCGGCGCGAAGGTTCCGTTATCAGTTGGGACAGCGAACGGCAGCCCTTGCTCAGCGATGACGAATAGGAGCGAAGGGAGGAGATTGGGTGCTTGGAGTGCTTGAGATCAGTACTGCTGTGACCTAGGAAACAAATGAAACATCCTGAGAGAGGGGAAGGGCACTCTCGTTTGCTTTCCTTTGTTTCGGAACATTGATACCCTAGACTTCCGATACCTTTAAATACTCCCTTGTGGGGGTGCTGCCATCCCTCAAACCTTCGCCAACAGCCCAACACTGATGTACCGAACTGCTCTAGAGACAAGCTCAGTCTAAGGTCCCTACTGTACCTTAGTCCTGGCAAGGCCTAAAGTTCCATTTGACTGCTACTACTACCATTGTTGTCTCGAACACTCATCAACTGAAAAGGCCAGGCACGTGCCAAGGTAACTCCAGATTACGTGGTCCAAAACCTTAAACCTTGAGCTTTCAGGACCATCCAAATCAGAGAAACGCGTCCAATTGGCACTGTAAGTCATTCACTTGACTTATTACCTTGATTTCTTAGTAAAGTGAGAAACGTTAAAAATACTGTTCATTTTCGCTCTTCGACCGCGTCTGATTAGACTGGAAGAGTGCACCCCCATCAATCCTGTGTTGTGTACGCATTGGTCTGCCAGTCTTTGTTTGCCACTACCCATACTTACAGTAGTCCTGTTTCAATATCTCCTTTCCAGACTTACTAGGTAACATACCTTCGATATCAAGCCCGAATTCAAAAAGGGCACGTGCTCATTTTAGTATTAGCACCAACAGCAGCAACTCGAACGATTGCGCTATACCAGATGGAGAACCTCCCCCCCACATGAGAATAAACCTGTAGCTCCTCGGTTTCTTGGTTGACTCCGCCCAAATCGAGACGTAAATGCCGCCCAGACCATTCCCCTTTCCTTTCTGCGTCGGCGTGGATGCTTGTCGATCTACACGTATACTCAAAATCTTGGAAGACGGAGACCAGTTTAACACATGGGCGAGAAAGGTTTTCACGCGATTGGAGTGGCCCTCGATTTACAGAAGGGTCAACATGACTTGCGAACGCACACAAGGGCAAGCCTCAAGCGAGCTCACATCTGAGCCCAAGTTATCGTTACCCAATGTTTCGGAGCAGATTCCATCACGTTTGAATGACCAATCAGACTCTCGCCTTGTTTCCCCTCTGATCACTAGCTTGGCACGGTTTTTATCAGGAAGGTAAGAACACTGCTTCTAACATCTACCTTATGGTACAACCGTCCGGAAATCACTAATCTCAATACTCCAGATGGG